>Ga0335078_10000600_pt1 | contig 55260 bp, 41 predicted proteins | sample Lox_Sample_32_FD_206711 | JGI IMG/M metagenome (GOLD analysis project Ga0335078, IMG submission 206711) | Soil microbial communities from Loxahatchee National Wildlife Refuge, Florida, United States - Lox_Sample_3.2 | ecosystem: Environmental > Terrestrial > Soil > Wetlands | place: USA... | reverse complement strand
GCGGCGCCTGCGGCGACCTGTGACAGAACCCTCCTCGCCCCTGCCGTGCCGCAAGAGCCATGAAGCGGGGGCACTCAAACAAAGAAATTTGGGTTGAGGCAGACGCCCTCCTTCAGATTCCGCCCCTTGCGGGCAGCGACAGGAGAGCAAACACCATGCCTTACGCAGTCAGCAGCACCGCCGCCAGCAGCGCGCCGCACAGGAAAAATGCGGCGCTCCCCAACCAATCGCCCTACCAGCAGCGCACTACGCAGAAAGACAACCCAACACAGCAACTCATCAAGCAGGCCATAGACTTCCTGCTCCAGCAACTTGCGGCGGGCAAGAGCGAAACCTTGACCGCCTACCTTGCGGCGATGGCCCGGTTCCATTCCTATTCCTTCGGGAACATTCTCGCCATCGCGCGGCAGCGCCCGACGGCGACCCGCGTGGCCGGGTTTTCGACGTGGAAGGAGTTGGGCCGGTTCGTCAAAAAAGGCGAGAAAGGTATCCAGATTCTCGCCCCGATGATGGGCCACCGGCGCAGGAAGGACGGCTCGGACCAGAGCAGCACTCAGGACGACTCCAGGCCCGTGCCCGTTCTGATCGGCTTTCGCGCCGTGTACGTATTCGATGTGGCGCAGACCGAAGGCGCGGACCTGCCCGAGTTCGAGCACAACGTCAGCGGTGACGTGGGCGGGCACCGGGACCGGCTCATGGCATTTCTCGCCGCGCAGAATATCGCGCTTGAATACAGCGAGAACATCGCGCCTGCTCTCGGGGTGAGCTACGGCGGCAAGATCGCCCTGCTTCCGGGCCAGTCGAAAGCCGAGGAGTTTGTGACGATGGTTCACGAGGTCGCGCACGAGCTTTTGCATAAGACCGACCGGCGCACCAAGACCACCGCGACGGTGCGGGAGACGGAAGCCGAGGCTGTGGCGTTCATCGTAGGCCAAGGCATCGGCCTTGAGATGGGCCGCGCGTCGAGCGATTACATCCAGATGTACGCGGGCAATGCGGCGCTTCTGGCCGAAAGCCTTGAAGTCGTGCAGCGCACCTCCGCCGTCATTCTCGGCGCGATCACCGTGCAGTCGGCTGTTTCGGAGGCCGAGGAGCCAGTTGCGGAGGTGGCCTGATGCAAACTCTCCTCCGCATCCTTGAGCGGGCCGGTGGCTACCGGCCCACGCTCTACCTCAAAATTGAGAATCCGCCGTATATGGCTTTGGTCATCGAAGCAGTGCCGGAGCCGGGGCCGCTCGGAGTCCCTGCCATCTCTGTCGCTCATTACGGCGAACAGAACGGCGACCTGATGCGCGACCCGGAGATGTGCTTCGAGTGGTCGAAGCCGCCGCCCTGCCCGGCGGAGCTCTCACCCTACTACTTTCGCAACGATTACATGGGTGTCGAGCAGTTTTCCCGCTTTCGGCAGGGGAACGACTACGTTTGTGGACGCCTTCAACCCGCCCGCCGACGGAGTCATTATCCGTGCCATGATGGAGAGTATGTTTCTCATGTACGGCGCAGTCGGCCTCTGGCTCATGGCTCTCTTCATAGCCATCCTCAGCTACGTCACCCTGGCTGGCGGTGCACTGCCACGGTGGTCCGCATGGCTCGGCTATGTCTGTTCGCTCGCCTGCCTCGCCTTCGTTCCTACCATGTTTGTGCGCTATGTCGATGTGATGGGCTTCTATAACCCCGCTGGCTGGGGGCCCCGAGGCCATCGCCAATGGCTTTCCGCTCGCCGCATGGATGATTGCTGTCGGCATCTTGATGCTTCGCATTACCGGCAAGCGCTGTCCCCCCGCGCTCCAGTCGGGGCAGGAACGCAACGCACGTTAAACACGGTTACTTGAGAAGCGCGGCTGGTAACTGGAGCATGGTACCGGAAAGAGTCCAATATGGAGAGAAGAATATTGGCGGCTCGCCGGCATTGCTTTACCCACCAACGATGCTCAACTCTTGGGTTGTCGCCGGTCCGGAAATAGCTCAAGACTAAAACTTGAGTTTGAAAATGCAGCCCCCATGCCGGATAGATACTGAAAACGCCGCATTGTCTTCAGCAACGGATTGATGACGGGAAGCCGACATGAACGAAGCCGCTGCGGCGGCGGACGCTTCCGCGTGCGGTTGAACCGGCTTTTGTGGTTGCCGGGGTAGGTTGGGACGCAGAGAAGGAGGATTCTCTGTGAACCACCTACGTCAGCTCATGCTTGAGGAGTTGCGTCGACGCAACTTCGCCGCTACCACCATTCGTACATACCTGCACGGCGTTGAGCACTTCAGCCGATACTTTCATCGCCGGCCCGATCAGCTTGGTCCGGAGGACATACGCAAGTATCAAGCGGCCCTGTTCACCCAGTTCAAGTTCAGCCCGAACACCGTCATCCTGCGTTTGGCGTCGCTGCGCTTCTTCTACATTCACGTGTTGAAGCGCAACTGGAGCATCGCCGAGACGCCCTATCCGAAGAAGGTGCGTCACCTTCCCGGGGTGCTCAGCCAGGAAGAAGTCGCGCGACTGATTGACGCCGCGGATTCCCCGTTTCATCGCATCCTTCTCATGACGCTTTATGCCACCGGTGCGCGACGCGCAGAGGCGGCCCGGCTGGAGGTCAGCGACATCGACAGCCAGCGGATGGTGGTTCACATCCACGAGGGCAAGGGCGGCAAGGACCGCGACGTCATGCTCAGCCCCAAGCTGCTGGAAGAACTGCGCACGTACTGGCGCGGACTCCGGCGCAAGCCCAAGGAGTGGCTCTTTCCCGGCAACCGCTGGCACACGGCAAGTTATCCTGTCACTACCAAGGTCCTCTGGTCTGCATGCCAGATCGCCGCTGAGCGCGCCGGCCTCGACAACAGGCGAATTCATCCCCACACTTTGCGCCATTGTTTCGCGACCCATCTTCTCGAAGCCGGCGCCGACCTGCGTACCATCCAGATCCTGCTCGGGCATCGCGACCTCGAAGTAACGACCATCTATCTGCATCTGTCCCAACGCCATCTGAGCGCGACCGCCAGCCCGCTTGATGCGCTCACGTTTTCTTCCCAGGGAGGAGACAAGCACAGTTGAAGAACCGGCCTCTCTTGGAGATGGCCGACATTGTTCGCTGTGCTGGACAGTCCTTCATTGAACACAGCCGCAAGTGGATCAACTGGCAACACCGGAAGGTGTTGTTGGCCATCGTGCGCTGCCGCACCGCCGCACTGGGCGGCCATCGCGATCGCTGCACTGGCTGCGGACACACGACCAAAATCTCCTACAACTCGTGCCGAAACAGGCATTGCCCAAGATGCCAGGGCAACGCGCGCCGACGCTGGCTCCAAGCGCGCGAGAGGGAACTTCTGCCCACTCGCTACGTCCATGCCGTCTTCACCCTGCCGCGGCAACTGGCACCGCTGGCTTTGCAGAACAAGCGGCTCATCTACAACCTGCTCTTTCACGCCAGCGCAGAGACGTTACTTGAGGTCGCTCGCGATCCACGGCATCTCGGTGCCAAGATCGGTTTCTTCAGCGTGCTCCATAGTTGGAATCAGCGCCTGCAGTTTCACCCTCACATCCACTGCGTAGTTGCCGCCGGCGGTCTCGTGCCCGACCACTCAGGCTGGATCTCTGCCCGGCGTTCATTCTTCCTTCCCATCGGCGTGCTCAGCCGCGTCTTCCGCGGCAAGTTCGTCGCCGCACTTCGCAGCGCCTTCGATCGCGGTGAGCTCCAGTTCCGCGGCAACCTGCTGCACCTTGCACAACCATGCGCCTTCGCCGCCTGGCTGCGTACCCTGTTTCGCCACGACTGGGTTGTCTACTCAAAGAAGCCGTTCGGCGGCCCCGAACATGTGCTGCGCTATCTCGGCGCCTACACTCATCGCGTCGCCATCTCCAACTCCAGGCTCGTCGCTCTCTCCGATAGCAATGTCACTTTCCGCTGGCGCGATTCCGCTCATGGCAACAAGAAACGGATCATGACTCTGACTGTCGACGAGTTTCTGCGCCGCTTCCTGCTCCATCTGCTGCCCCCCGGCTTCGTGCGCATCCTCAACTTAGGATTCCTCGCCAACCGCAACCGCGCCTCGCTCCTGCCACGGTGCTTCCAGTTGCTCGGCGGCTCAGAGCAGATGCCTGCTTCGGCAGCATCACCGTCCGCCGATCAGAGCCACACGCTCTGGAACTGTCCTGTCTGCGGCGCAACCATGCGCGTAGTCGAACGGCTCTCCGCCGCCCAACTCCTGCTTCGCTCGCCTCCTCAACCAGACCGGTGCGCCCCATGACCCTCTGTTCCCACCCCCGGCTTCTACTCGTGCTTCGGCGCGCACGCGGACTCTTTGTCTTATCCGGGCAAAACCCTTCGGATGCCAGCCTCTCCCGCCTCCACGTCAGCCCCCGGCGAGCCACACCGTCTCTCCATCCGGCCTTCAGACCATCTCATACCACCCGACTCGGTTTGTTGCTGATCCCTCTGCACCCGTTCAGGCCGATGCAAAGTACATAGGCTTCCATGTGGGCGGCTTCCTTCAAGTCGCTGTATCCGAAGCGCCCAGCCTGAGAACATGCACTGCGCATCGTCGCGTTGCGGGGCGCTCCAGATACAGCACTAAGACATATCGGTACCAATCCAAGGAAATTTCTGGAGGCCGTTTCCGGCCTTCGATCGCACACGTCCGCCACTGCGACCTGACGGGGGACAGATTTCACGGGACGGCAGGGTAGAATTCCGCGCAACGCGCCGGAGTCGGGCAGGATGTTCTCAGTGTATGATTGGACGGTCTTTCAGTTCCTCTGTGAAAATCGACAGACGAAGAAGTACGCGCAAGGTGCAATGTATCGAGTCCTTGAAGGCCTCCATTCATCGGCTGTTGGAGTGGTAGATGTTTCAGATTGGCATTGACGGTATCATTTTGTCGCAGGTAGCTGAGCTGATACATCCCGTGAATGAGGACGTTGTCCACCGTTGCAAGTACTCATATAAAAGGTCTTTGGAAGATCTAGCTTTCGCAATCGTGTACGGACAAAAGATATTGAAGAGCGGATCTCTCCGACCGACAAATGATCCAAAGACGTATAGTGCGCCACACCTACTTTCCGATATCGACCGAAGCGACTCAAGCATCCTCGACAACTTGCCTAAGGATGATGATCTTTTCGGGACGAGACTGCTTGAGAAGCCCGAACCTCGGACGGACATCAGCGAAGACCTGCGCGTTCTCGAAGACTGTGTCCGATCGGACGACGACAAACAGAGGTTTATTGAATGGCTGGTGCGCGAAGCGACCCTTTACTTCGGAAAGGACGACTCTGTCTTTGAGGAGAAGGAGAACCCGGCCGATTACGTCTACGGGCACGATCCAAAGTACCCATACCATACAGATCGAGAATTGCAGGGTTCCATTGCTCATGATGTCATCTCCATCCTCGACGCTCAACTGCCGCGGAGTCCCAAGGGGTACCCCGACCCCTACAGTCGAGGAGCGAGGGTTGAATTCATCACACGTAACATGCTGTCTTTGGTCACAATTATGAGGTCCTTCGAGCTTTCTGCTGACCGCCACGATCTCTGGCGCTTGCCTCACGTTACCCGCGCCTGCATCCGCTTGCGTGAGACTCGCACTTCAGGACACCATTTGAAACTTCGTGGATTCGTCGTGAGCCATGCGTTATTTCACGCGCTAAAGCGCACGCCAATCGATATGCCCAAAGAATTGATCCTCAACCTATGCGACCTTAGGGCCGACCCGAAGATTGCTGACATCCGGCAGCTACTAGGCTCCGTGGGGCAACTTGCTCACTCGAACGATCCGGCCCGGGATCAGGCTGCGAGAGAAATCAACAGGAAAATCAACTCGATAGACCTAAGCTCAAACTCTGAGGAAGGTGCTCTCACGCTTGCCGAACGATCTGCCCTTCGGGAACTTAGGAGCATTGACAAACAGGAGTATGAGGACAAGCTGTTTCATGTATTCGAGCAGCTAAAGCCGGTACGCCCTCAACGTGGATTCGTTAATTGGCCAGGAGCGAATCCGATCACGTACGAAGCACTCGAATCGGCATTGGCTGACTTCTCGAAGTTGATCGCTACCGAAAAGAGGATGACCTTTTGGAGCTCTGCCGGAAATAGGGATCACAAATGGGTAGAAAACCCGGAAAGTCACGGCAGAAATCTCCTCCACGTTTTCTTGAAAGCTAGGTTCGGCGACCAGATGGATCTCTTCTTGGAGATCGCAGCGGGCGCGGGCCGCATCGATCTCTATCTGAAGTTCGGAAAACTCTCAGCGGTGGTTGAGTTGAAAATGTGCGGAAAGGGCTATAGCAGCACTTACGCGGCCCACGGCGAAGAACAGATTGTCCATTATCTTGAAAATCGAGACACCAGCAGGGGCTATCTCGTGATCTTCGATGCTCGCATGAATGATTTTGGGACAGCGCTGCTGGACCCTCCAGTGTCGGGCAAATTCACGATTGGTGTGCGTTTCGTCGATGTGCGTCCGCAAGTGCGTAAGAAGGCTGTTGCTAAGCAGCAAGATGCAAAGAAAGAAGTCTAGCAGCCGATTTGTATACGGCCGGAATTCGTACTGTGAAGGCGGAACCCGATTATTCAAGATGCTCACAGAGGCGATGCGCAACTGCCTCCGCCTTGAGAATGACGTTGACGCTCTATGGGCGGGAAGGGGAGGGCCGGCATGATTACCAAGAACGAATGCGCCAAGAGTGAATCGGTAGCGTGGACGCCCTAATCAGTGAATCGAGGAGATCGATTGCTCGATTATCGGTACAGCTATATCGCTCATCGAGAATGGCTTCCACGACAAACGCAGGATAGGTATCGGGAAAAGCTCCAGTGTCTTGTATGCGACTCGCGCATTTTACCTTCGGAAACACCACCGGGAACTCCAAGCTGGACCGACCATCGAACATTCATTCCAAACCCGGGCACAAGACATCACGGAGAGGCCGCCGGAATTGTTAAACCACCTCATCGAAGAGCAAGACCGCATCGTGCGCGCCCAAGAGGAGTAAGTCCTTATGGAAAGGCCAAAGGAGCGGGTGTGCGAGCGCTAACTTACGCTCTCGGTCACATTTTTCTCTTTCGGAGTGCTCGAAAGAATGACTTCGGCGCGACTGATCTTTGTTCTAAGCAGCTTGTCCTGAAATGGATCATTCAGCTTCGTTGCGGCCCGCGTTATTTCTTCCAGTCTATTCCCAAGATGCCTGAACAAGATGTTATATCCGATAACTGTGACGCAGGTCGCCTGAAGACCAGCGATGAACCTGAGCGAGATACTAGGCGGCAGGGCGGACCATGCGAATGGCATGAACAAAGAGTCGACAAGTGCATTCGAAAGTGAGAAATCGATATTCGTGATCTTCCCTATCCCGAAGTAAACACATGAAAAAAGAAAACTGATGTAGCAGTAAAAAGGCACAGAGACGAGCAGAGAGACTGCGAATGCCCATTTTGTCAGTATGACCGTATTCCCAGTTATGAAATTAAGCAGCGAGTCCCAAAACTTGAGAGCGTTGACAGCCTTAATGATCTCCTCCGGCGTCGAGGACTCGTCCCACTGGGTAATCTGTTGGATTAACTCGTTGATCTTTCCGGATGTTCGATTTTCCAACTTATCAACCCAGCTGGACCCACCGGAAAACAGACCCCACAGGCCCCAGATTGCCCTTGCCGCCCCAACTAGAGTAATGGCGACCGCCAAGACCAAGAAAGGTTTGAAATTCACAGTCAGGATGAGCAATGACCACAGCAAGGAGAACTTCAATACTAATCGGGGTATTCGTTGGTGGAAACGAGTCCCGGTCTCTTCTTCAAGGGTTGCCTTTGGGGGAGGCGTTTGCGCCTTGGTAGACGAGATAGGATGGGTTACGGGCACTGTGATGAGCCGTGGGGATTGCCAAATAATCTTGCTCTTAACGGACTTATGGAATCTCATCATCAAGAACCAGAGAAGTTTTCCCACATAAATGAAAGGCAAGAAATAGAGATACGTAAGGTCGAAAATGACCGACCACCATCCGTTATCTGTGAATAGAGAATAATTAACGATGAAAACTGCGAGAACGGAGTTGAATATGTACCTCGGGAGCTCAGGAGATACATATCGCGGCACGGGTAAAAGCCCACTAAAGCAAATTGCGTGCGCCCAAAACGAAAGGGCGAGGACTTCCCTGATAACCCTCCGAGCCAAATTGGATTTGCGCGCTCCTTGCTTCCGGCTCACTTTTCCACCTCCCCAAGTAGCCGCACCGGGCGGACGCCATCAGCGTTATGGGGTCGATGACAACTCGATAGCTCGAAGGCAATTCGCGAAGGCACGATCCGCAGCTAAGGTTTGGTCAATCGCCCCAAACGGCCAAAATCAGGATCAGTCGCTCCAGTAATATTCGTACCCGACCGGAGCGACAGGCTTGACTGGCCTGACGGGCATGACTGGTTTAACAGGTTGCACTGGTATGACCGGTCGAGTAGGTTTCACCGGTTTAACAGTTCCGCTTGAAGGCGTCTTCCTAAGATGCCACGCCATATCTTTTCCTCCCGCAACTGTGTGCGATACCTTCTCGCGTCTCCCTAGCACGATTTACTAAGGTAATGTTGGCTACCAGCACTCTTCACAACTGATACCTCGTTCTTGAAACTAGTATCGTCCGCACATTCTGTTACGGCTTCTGCAACCCGGGACACATCGTCAACTCGATTCGTTGAAAAGTAGAACCCGGTCGGCAAACGCTGCTTTTCGCCATTCTCAAAAGTTATGCAGCTGGAAAACCCGTGCGCCTGAAGAGCAGTGTGGAGCGATTCATCATCATCCGGCCACTCGGCACCATGTAACTCGACACGAGCAAAGAAATTCGCCATAGAGCTGGATTGTACATCCGTGCACGACGACAAGTCTGTGATTAAGTCTCACCCAAATAATAACTAATCACGTCAGTCCCAAGCGCCCGAGCAAACGGTATCGGGGGTTCATTTCTACCGAGTCTTGTGAGTACACTTTTCCTGAGGTCGAGAGGATGCAATCCATGGCGAGGTGGTTTGATCGGCGGAGGCCTTGGCGTCATGGGGATTTGGCGCTCGAAATCCACGGTTTCGGGGGTGTCGCAAACCAGGAGTTGAAAACTCCGGGTTGCGGCGGTTGCGTTCGGGACAAAACTAAGCCGACTCGCGCTCCAAAGAGGGCCGAAAGTCACGACATAGCGTTAGCAAATGGAACAGAGCGCGGCGGCACGGGCTGCCGGATGATTCCGGTGACAGGCTCAGTGTCATCCTCTGCCGGTCAGACGATCTTAACAAGTTCGCTTTAGTGGGCTTCGGAAGTAATGTGTATCAGGCCTTGCAGTTGACCTTGAGTCAAGCGTCTTCCGACTCGCCCTAGGGTTATTGCGGACGGCGAGATCGGATTCAGCCCTGGTGACGGCGTGGACTGCCGGATAAGTTGGCCTCAGCGCGTGATTGACTGGTCAGAATGCTAGGGTCCAATACAGTTTGGATACGGGGCTTGACATTGATTCTGTCCCGATCCCAGAACATATCTGAATACAATTTCCTCGTCGGTTATGGGCGACGGTTGAGCGCATGCAGCGCATGCGATCGATATCGGCGGCGAACCGCTCGGCTGCAATTGGATCTGGTACATGACGGCGCCAGAAGACGGGCTCGGAGCTTCCTGAGGAATGAAGTATTGAGCACCGGCATTGATGTTGGCTCTGGCGTCAATGAACACGCTTGGAGAGTATGGGGTCAGAGTCGAATATTGACCATTTATCTCTGGTCGTTCAATGATCCATTCCGCCGTGTTCCCGAGCAGATGCACTCCGAGGGGCGGCACCAGGGCAAAGACAGGGCCTTTATGTGTAGTTAAATTGATGAAAGCGACATGGCCGAGTGACCTTTGCAGTTCCCACCACACCATGACTTGAATTTGCTCGTTGAAATTTAACGGGAAATTGTTGATAGCGATTTCATTTTCGGGGAACCATTCAATCCAAGCGGTCCGGGCGTCGATTCTTGCCTTGCCGGGCGAAATGCATGTCGCGTCCATCTCCACGCCGCCTTGCAGGACATCCGGGCTGGTTACTTGCCCGATACCGGCTCCGTCGATTCCCGGCCAAGCTGACAAGTGATACGGCCCCCCGGCCGACGTGCAGTGAGGAACGGGCACCTTCAGGGTGGTAAACACCATGCTTCGGGCTTGGGTGAACGTGCCGGAAGGAACAGTGACCGCGTACCCACTCCAATTCGAGGAAGTAGAAACACCCGTAGTTGCGCTTGTTCTTCTCGCCGTTAAGATCCGCGTGGGGCCATTTCGGCGATTCGTCACTTGAAGTTCAGGGACAATGACCTCGAATTTCGGCAGACGGTATTTCAATTGATTTGCAAGCGGGGGAAAACCATACCGCTCCAGCTCTTGATCCGAGGCCGTGTCGGGATTGAATGACGCCGGCGGAGGTTTGTATGCGTAGACACCCTGGATGCCCGTCTTAACCATGGTTCCCGGATCAAAAGACTCAGGCGCTTGAGAGGTCTCTTCCTCGCCACCCGTTCCAGAAGGCGTTGTTTTGCAAGCAACGGTCGCCACCAGCGCCATCATCGCTACAATCGACAGGGAAATACGACTCATCGTAGTCTCCTCGGGAATCAGACTTCTCCTGTCATCAGGCTAATTTGTGCATTAGTGTAGCTGATTCCACGCCTCGGGGGATCACCCGCCTGGTTGCCCGAGCACTTGCGAAGGGCAGAGAAACCGAAAACCTCGGAGCGCAGCGCGGAAGGCGGGGACACCGAGCAAGAGTTTTGAGTTCCCGCTGCGTGGGGCGCAGCGGGGGCGAGCCGATTCACGCCGCCCAATTATTTAGTTTTCTCTGCGCGAAGAGTGCAACCGGGGCAGGGCGGCGATCGGACCGCAGGCGCAGCCCTTGCCCCTTGCCCTGGAGCGTGAGGTACGACGCTAGACTCCGCCAAAGAATCGAGAGGCCCTGGGGGTGGCCGAAGGGAAGGCCTCTAATTCCCGGATACACAAGGACTGTGACCCCACTCACGAACTTGCTACAGAAATGGATGAAATTTATCGAAACCCCAGCTCGATCGGAGTATGCTTGCTGGCGTCCCCCTTGAAAGGCTGATGCACACCTGTGACCGGACGGGTTCATAGCTACATGGGTATGGGATGGCGGGTTGCCGCCCTATTCTTGGCGGCAGACGCTTTGGCACTTGTTGCAGGATGCGGCGGTGGCAGTGGTGGGGGCGGAAGCACCCCGACGATCACTTCTGTTTCGGTGAGTTGTTCACCGGCTTCGATCCTCACGAATCAGGCGTCTACCTGTACGTCAACGGTCAGCGGGACCGGAAGCTTCAGTTCTTCTGTCACATGGTCTGTCAGTCCCACGAGCATGGGAAAGGTCAGCAGTGCTGGCGTCTTTACTCCGGCTGGCACGGGGACGGCGACTATCATCGCGACCTCTACGGAGGACTCGACCAAATCCGGATCGACGCCAATAGCCGTGGCAAATCCCCAGCCGGCCATCGTGAGCCTTACCCCGACCTCCGCCACTGCGGGGACAGCAGCGCAGACGCTCACGATCAATGGGACAGGCTTCGTTTCGAGCTCCACAGTCACGTACAACGGTACTGCGCACTCCGCGACCTTCGTAAGCCCGACACAGTTGACCATCTCTCTGAACGTGAGCGACCAGGCCACGGCAGGAAGCTATGCCGTGGTTGTGACGAATCCTTCGCCTGGAGGCGGCGTATCCAATTCGCTTAGCTTCACTGTCAACAATCCGGTTCCAGCGATCACCGGCTTGTCGCCCTCGTCTGTGACTGCGGGGGCAGCAGCACAGACGCTCACGATCAATGGAACGGGCTTCGTTTCCGGCTCGACGGTCACTTTCAACAGTGTGGCGCACGCTGCGACCTTTGTGAGCTCGACGCAGTTGACGATCTCCGTGAACGTGAACGACCAGGCCACGGCAGGAAGCTATGCCGTGGTTGTGACGAATCCTTCGCCTGGAGGCGGCGCGTCCAATTCGTTCAGCTTCACCGTCAACAATCCGGCTCCCAACCTATTCTCCGTCGCGCCCAATTTTGTTCTGGTCGATTCTTCGGCCACAACCCTCACAGTAAACGGAAGCGGATTCGCTCCAGCCTCCACGGTGAAGTTCAATGGCAGCGCTCTCTCCACAACGTTTGTGTCAAGTTCCCAACTGACAGCCATTCTTCCCGCCGCAGAGGAGGTTACGACAGGACAAGTCAATCTCACGGTAGTCAACCCGTCTCCAGGCGGGGGCGAGTCCTCGGCGCTTCTTTTCAATGTGGTAGCCGCTGCGCTTGCCGTAAACATAATCGACTTACCCTCCGGTACGCCGGCCAGCGTGACCGTGACTGGGCCTGGAGGACTGACATGGACGTTGACCGCAAGCCAGGCCGTTACTGGACCTGCGGGTACCTACACCGTGGTCGCAGCGGGAGTGACAGTTGGGTCGAGTGTCTACTATGCAACCGTTCAAACACAGCAGCTAACCATGACGACAGGAACCTCCTCAGAGGCGACAGTCGACTATTACACAATCGTTCCCATGACGACCAAGGCATTGGACGTGACAGGCCAGCAGTCCATTGTTATCTCTCCAGACGGGAATACGCTGACCATCTCCAGCGACAGCCAGGTAGCAGCCTCATTGCAGCCGGGAGAAGTACTCGTAAGTGGTCCACTCACGGGCGCGCCGTACGGCCTGCTAAAGAAAGTCACTGCCGTTAGCCAATCCGGATCGGACATCATCATCACGACTACCGCAGCCGCACTATCCGATGAGGTTTCGCGAGTTAGCCTTTCAGTCCCTTTTGCGACGACTTCCGGAGGTTCTGGCGCCAGCGTGACCAAAACAGTAAGTCCGAACCTTGCGCTCAAACCGCAAGCTAATCGATCTTCGGGCTCGCTGGCGAACTTATGTGCTGGCGTAACGGGCGGATTCTCGACGCCGCTTAACGTTTCTCTACCACCTGACATTAATGGGAACACCATTAACGTGACGGGGAGCGTGGACCTCTGTTCAATCAACATGTCGTTCAATGCCGACGTTGCAACTCTGACCGGAGGGCTGTCGGCAACAGGCGATTTGTATGCAAGCGTAGTTGCGGAAGGGCGCTATGCAACATCCATTAATCAACAGATTCCTCTCGACCCCACGGATCTGGCTAACCAGGTGATTTGCCTGGGGAATTCGAATTGTCAAGCTGTCCTTGGCCTTAACGACAGCATCGCGCAAGCGATCGCTGTCGTAACGCCCGTTCTTACACCATTTGTTGGGCTTTCCGGAAACGCAGCAGCTGGCTTTTACGATGGCGGAGCCATCGGTGGGCAACTCTCTGCCGGAATGACGTTGAGCGCTTCAGGTGCTACTCCGACATTCAGTCAGGATCTCCAGGCAGTTTCAGATCCAACTTCTATCGATGGAAGCATCAGTCTCAAAGCGTATGCAGGTGCGCAGCTTGGTGTTCAATTGTTTGGCTCAGCTGCTTTGCAGGTTAATCCTGATGGCTTCCTACTGTTCAATGCCAACACAGCGAACAATCCATGGTGGAATCTCGACGCGGGCGCGGAGGCCGATGCAGAACTCACAGTTAGCGCATTAGGCTTTTTCTCTCAGGACTTCGACACCCAAGAGTTCCAGATATTCTCTATACAGATCGCACAGGCCTCGGGGCCATTCTCCGGGCAGCCGGCCATCACCGGTCTGACTCCAAATTCAGCCGCGTACGGTAGCGCCGCAACGAACGTTGCAATCAGCGGCTCAAACTTCGTGCCAGGCTGCGTTGTCTCATACAACGGCACAGCTGTGCCAACCACTTTTGTTGACCCAGATGATTTAACGGCGACCTTTCCCAGCAACCTCTTTACAACTCCGGGGTCATTTCCTGTAGTCGTAACGAACCCTGACGTGAGTTCCAGCTCCGCGCCAGCCAACTTCTCTGTGGTCTCGCCTCAGCCTGTTCTCAATTCGATTGAACCCACTACGGTCTCTGTGGGCGCATTCTCCCTGACCCTGAACGGAAGCAGCTTCGTTCCCGGAGCTCAGGTGTCCTTTAGCGGTACGCCGCTCAATACAACTTTTGTGTCTTCAACGCAACTGGCCGCAACTGGTACGGCAACCTCTGCTGAAATCGGTGCAGTGTACGTTCAGGTCGTCAATCCTGGGCCAGGTTCTCCCGCATCGGCAAGTTTGCCGATCACGGTGACCGCAGCGAGCAATCCCGTTCCGGCGATCACCAGTCTATTTCCTGCTTCATTGGCAATTGGAACTACTCCGCAGACGCTTACCATCAACGGAACCGGGTTCATGACCATTTCTACAGTCACATTCAACGGAATTGTTCATACTCCGGTCTATGTGAGCGCCAATCAGCTCACAATTTCGTTGACATCGAGCGACCTGGCCGCGGCGGGCAGCTATCCACTGGTGGTCACGAATCCTGCTCCTGGTGGTGGCTCATCGGTTGCCGTTGACTTTACAGTTTCCCCGACCAATCCCGTTCCGGCCATCACCAATCTCTCTCCAGCTTCACTGGTGGTTGGTGCTGCGCCGCAATTGCTCACCATCAATGGAACGGGGTTCCTGGCCACTTCCTCGGCGACCTTTAATGGCGTCGCACATGCCCCAACTTACGTCAGCTCAAGCCAACTGACGATCTCACTCACTGCAACAGACCTTGCCACAGTGGGAAGCTATCCGGTCGTGTTGACCAATCCGGCGCCTGGCGGAGGTTCTTCCAGCGCTGCTACCTTCACCGTCTCAAGCACACCTCCAAGCGGTTCCGGTGAATGGACATGGATGACAGGGAATAATTCGTTTAGTGAAGGAGAGTATGGTGACCTTCCAGGTGTCTATGGAACTCTGGGCGTTGCTTCTGCCGCCAACACCCCTCCGGGAAAGTATGGCGCCGTCACTTGGACCGACAGCCACGGTAACCTATGGCTTTTTGGCGGGTGGTGGTACGAGGCGTCGGGAACAGTGAATGATCTATGGCAGTTTGACCCTACAAGCGGGATGTGGACTTGGATGAGCGGAAGCGAAGGGCTAATAGGATTAGGACTAGGTGCCACTACCGTGCCCGGAGTCTACGGTACCGAAGGAGTCCCTGCCGTTGGCAATGTGCCAGGTGGAAGAGAAGGAGCCGTTAGCTGGACTGACAGCAACGGAAACCTCTGGCTCTTTGGTGGTGAAGCTTTCACTGGATCGCAGACATTTTTCAACGATTTATGGGAATTCAATCCCACGACAGACCTATGGGCCTGGATGAGCGGGAGCAATACATATTACGCACTTGGTGTCTACGGCACGCAAGGGACTCCGGCTGCTACCAATATGCCCGGCTCTAGATCTGGAGCCGTCAGTTGGACAGACAGTAGCGGCAATTTCTGGCTTTTTGGCGGTGTTGGATTCCTGTCGCCCGGAGCAGGACAAACATTTAATGACTTATGGAAGTTTGATCCTACAACGAATTTCTGGACCTGGATGAGCGGGAGCAGTACAGGCAATCAATTGGGCATCTACGGCATGCAAGGTGTGCCCGCCGTTACCAACGTCCCTGGCGCTAGGAGCGGCTCAGTCAGTTGGATTGATAGCAACGGCAACTTCTGGCTTTTTGGTGGTTCAGGGCTCGTCGCCGTCAACACGGGAGACTTGCTTAATGACCTATGGGAGTTTAATCCCGAGAGCAACATGTGGACTTGGGTAAGCGGGAGCAGTACCGGTCATCAATCGGGCGTATATGGCACACAAGGCATTCCATCTGCTACCAACATACCCGGCGCTCGAATTGGTAGTGTTAGCTGGATCGACGGAAGCGGTAATCTCTGGCTGCTCGGTGGCGATGGCTATGATGCGAACGGCAAAAACGGGATTCTTAATGACCTATGGGAGTTTAATCCCGCAACGACTCTCTGGACTTGGGTGGATGGGAGCAATACCCTGCCCGCATCTGGCGGACAGCCAGGTATCTATGGCACTGAGGGTGTCCCTGCGGCCGGCAATGTGCCAGGCGCGAGAGAAGGCGCAGCCAGTTGGATTGATAGCAGCGGCAACCTCTGGCTCTTCGGTGGCGAGGGTTATGACTCCAATGGAGTAGGTGGTCAGCTCAACGATCTGTGGCGCTATCAGCCCTCAAGCAATCCCGCTCCAGCTATAACTGAATTAAACCCGTCCTCACTAATGTCAGGTGCTCAGCCTCAAACACTGACGATCAACGGTACCGGCTTCTTGGCCTCGTCCACAGTAACGTTTAATGACATCAGTCACCCCACGACATTTGTCAGTTCAACGGAGCTAACGATTCCTCTGACGTCGGTCGATCTCGCCACTGCAGGGACCTTTCCTGTCGTCGTGACGAATCCGGCTCCAGGCGGTGGTTCATCGGCTCCCGTTAACTTCACTGTCTTATCTGACAACCCGGTTCCTGCTATCACGGGGCTCACCCCATCCTCATTGGCGGTCGGTTCTACACCCGAGACGCTTACGATCAACGGCACGGGATTCCTTGCCGTGTCCACTGTGACATTTAATGGCATCAGTCACTCTGCTGCAATCGTAAACTCAGGCCAGCTGACGATCACACTGACCTCGACTGACCTCGCAACGGCGGGATCTTATGCAGTGGTCGTAACAAATCCTGCTCCAGGTGGCGGAGCGTCGCCTGCGTCGAATTTCACGGTTATAAACCCTCAGACAGCAAATGAGTGGACCTGGATGAGCGGGAGCAACTTGGTGAATGGTGTCCCCGTTTATGGAACTCTGGGGGTTGCCTCGTCTGCGAATAAGCCTGGTGCGCGTGGTTCTGCCACGAGCTGGACTGACCATGGTGGCAATCTTTGGCTCTTCGGGGGCTGGGATCTCGACTCCAGCGGGGATTATTGGGGAGACCTCAATGACCTGTGGAATTTCAATCCCTCAATCAATACGTGGACGTGGGTCGATGGCAGCAACACCGCGAATGCCGCTGGCGCGTACGGCGTCCAAGGAGTTGCCTCAACCTCCAATGTTCCGGGTTCACGAAGCGGCGCAACGAGTTGGATCGATAGCGGCGGTAATCTTTGGCTCTTCGGTGGGTCCAATGCGGTTGGAACCCTCTTTGATGATCTTTGGGAGTTTAGTCCTATAAACGAGACATGGACATGGGTGAGCGGAGCCGACACCGGTTCCCAGTCGGGTGCGTACGGCATGATCGGGGTTCCTGGCGCCGCGAACGTTCCCGGATCACGGTCCAATGCCGCAAGTTGGATCGACAGTAGCGGCAACCTCTGGCTTTTCGGCGGAGTAGGCTACGATTCGGCCGGAGTGTCGGGATACCTAAACGACCTGTGGGAGTTCAATCCCTCAAACAAGACATGGACCTGGGTGAGCGGCAGCAGCACGCTGGAACTCTTTGCTGATGGGCTTCGGGGCCAACCGGCCATCTACGGGACGCTTGGGAGTCCCAACGCTGCTAACGTCCCATCTGGAAGGGAGTTTGCCGTTAGCTGGATCGGCGGCAACGGCAATCTCTGGCTCTTCGGCGGCTATGGCATCGATTCGACCACGAGTGGGGCGGGTGTTCTCAACGACCTTTGGGAATTTAATCCTACAAGCGAACAATGGACTTGGGTCAGCGGAGCTGACACGCAGAATCAGCAAGGCGTCTACGGAACACTCGGTGTCGCCGCAACCGCCAACGTTCCAGGAGCAAGGGAGCTTGCGGTGAGCTGGATTGATGCGAGCGGGAACCTCTGGCTTTTCGGCGGCATCGGTTACGATTCGGTTGGGTATTACCAGTACCTTAATGATCTTTGGGAATTTAGTCCCTCAAGCAAAACATGGACCTGGACTAGCGGGAGCAAATTGGCGGGGACAATCGGAGTATGGGGAACGCTCGGCGTTGCCGCACCTACTAATGTTCCGGGGGCAAGGGATCAAGGCGTCAGTTGGATCGACAACGGCGGCTATCTCTGGCTCTTCGGCGGATACGGTTCCGATTCGGTAGGGAACGGAGGATATCTCAACGATCTGTGGCGTTATCAGCCATAGATGTGTCTTGCCCTTAAAAGGACGGAGGACACCGGAATGCCACATGTCGGCGACGGTGCCACTTGGGGCAAGACCGAGCTGTTTCGCCATCCACAAAGAGCCGAAAAGTTACGAGATAGAATTGGCAAACTGAACAGGGCGCGGCGGCGCCCTTGGCGGCGGGATCAGCTGTCGGATGATCCCGCTGGTTGGCTCAGTGTCGTCATCGGCCTCCGGAGCGACCTGAAGGTCGTTCTTGTCGAGATCGAGCAGCGCGTTCAGTTGCGCCTGACGCGCGATCAAGTCCTTGATCCGCGCCTCATGCTCGAAGGGTTTGCCGGCCTGGGCCTGATAGTCGGCCAGGGGTTCATTTCCCGTCGCTGCTTGTGGTCCTGCTCTTGACCCGCGAGCTTAGCGGGAAGCGCCCCGCTCCCGCGCATGGCGACCCGTGGCCCGAAATTCAGCGCCGCATTCCGACCCTAGACAGAGTCGCGCCAAAACGCATACACCCTTGCCGACCGGCCCGGCCTGTCTTCGACAACATCGAGATATTCGCAAAGATTCGGTTCTTGACGCGAGGGCGCGAGGGTTTTCACGAGCTCGGCTTGCCGTTGGGGCGTACTCTCGTAGACTCGCACCCAACTTGGAGCAGGACCAACGAATATCAGGTGAACCTCGCAACGCGGTACTCGATCCTGAGCAAAGGAAAGAGTCGATGTGTAGTAGCCGAAACCTGCCTTAAAGCACCGGGGCAACGTGCATTTCAACAGAATGTCGAACGGTTGGTGGACCTTCAGCGCTTCGAGAAAGGGAACCGGGATTTTCTTCGAGATGCCCTCCGCGCCAATGAGAACCGGGCGAATCTCGTGGGTCATGCCGGGATCGTGCCCCAAATCACAGGCGACGCAATCGATTTGGGCGAACGCGGCGCCGCTATGGTTTAGCGTCTACTTCAGTTTCTTTCGCTTATCAGAGAGGGCATTCGCCGTCTCACATTGAACCATACCGCACAGAGACAGTGTCAGCAGCGGTGAGCGCCCCTTCTGGTCTATGTGATCGAGATCTTAGGCGAGCTGTGCTCGTAAGTTCTGGAAGAGTTTTTTCGCCCAAACTTCACATGCTATCCCCACGGCCTTCGGCTGATTTCCTCTTTGGACCTTCGTTTCCGGGCGAACTCTAGGCTCCGTTCGGCTCCTTCTGTCAATCCAGCTTGTGCAGCTCCGCGCGGCGCAAACCAGGCGCGCCGTGCTCGCTTCCGCGCCCCTTCGGGCTCCGGGGATTGACAGCGCCTCTCTCCGCTCTTCTTTCGCCAGCCATGAAACGAATGTCTTTTTTTGGCCCACCAGGGCCGAAAACGGACAAATCCACACCGCGAAGGAGCCTAGTTCATGTTTGACATCGTGACCAATTTGATCTCTGAGAGAAAGATTCCTACCCTCGACGAACTACAAATGCAGGCCCTCCTGCACCGACTGTTCACCACCACTCCTAGGGCCGCGCGTATTCAGGTAGCCGAGGTCGCTTACTCCTACGACCGTGGCCATCCGCGCGCGATGGACGTATTTCTGGCCGCTGCCTTGCCACTGGCGCAGCGGGCTGCGCGCAAGCGGGCGGAGAAGGCTTTTATTCATCCCTCCGATTGGCAGATCGAGCTGATGTACGACGGCGCAGTCGAGGCCGTAATTGAAATCTTTCGTGCGAAGAGAGCCTTGAAAACGGAAGACGATGCTTTTCGGCGCTATCTGCTCCGGGCTATGGCGCGGGGAGCGGCACGGGCCTACTTCCGGCGAGAGGAGAACGAGAGAATCCTCGGGGCCGCCGACCTCACAGTTTTCGCGACGGTGAAAAGGTCGCCTCGGAACAGGGTTGAGGACGAGATCATCACCTGGGAATTGCTTGACCAAGCAATGAGCTTTCCCCAACTTCGGCCGCCGGTGTTGGCAACCCTTGAGTGCATCCGTTCCCTTGGTCCCGATCATGCGCTCAAAGAACATGCCTTCACTGCGTCGGGCGACCCTGACGCCTGGAAACGGGACCGGGGCAGAAGGCCGATTCTCAATCCCGAAGTGATCGCTCGGTCGATGGGAGTGAGCAAAGCAAAGGTACACCAGTATCTCCGTGAGGCGCGGATCATTCTCCGCCAGGCATTCAATCAGGACGGCAGACTCTTTCTGAGTCGCTGAGTTTATCAACCCTGTGGGCCACACCCCAGTGTGGCCCGCGCTCGAATTGAATATCCTCGCGCCAGCCACCGTTCACCGCGTGGCTGGCGCTTTCGCCTGTCTTGAAACCGAATCGGAGGAACACCCATGCATCGTGAATCGGAACAGTATCGCTTCGCCCTCATCGAAGGCTATCGCATCACACTGAGCCGTCTGGAAGAACAGTTCAAAGACAAAGCCGTCAACCTCGAAGAAATGGAGACGGCCGTTGCCAATCAACTTTCGAAGAAAGCTCTTTGTGCGCCGTGGCGCAGATCGGAAGCCGAGCGCGAGGGCTGCCTTGAAGGCATGCGGCTTGCCGCTAATGTGTTCTTTCGCAATATCGGAAGGTAATACGAAATCGCCACTTGAACCGCACCGTATAGGCACTGCGTCCACAGCGTTCAGCACCCCTTTAGCACGCACGTGCCCCAAAATCTTCGGCGAATTGCGCTCTGTGAACCCGGTGGCAAGCCATATTCCGCGGCGAATGACAATACTCCTATTGTCTAGCGTGGTAGTACCATTGATTGCGGTGGCCAAAAGGGATCACATTCCTTCACGGCGCACCGGCAAGTCCCCACTTGGAGCGAAAGTGTTTTCCTATTACACCCAGGAAGAACGCCAGCTGCTGGAAAAGGCGGCGAAACTCGAACGCCGAAGCCTCAGCAGCTTTGTCGCTCTCGCGGCTCTTGAGCGAGCGCAGCGGATAATTGCCGGGAAATAATGCGCCTTCGCAAGTGCCACTGCATGTTTGTCAAGCTAATGCTACCATTATCTAGTGTTGTCGCTCCACGCCTCATGCAACGGCTGATGGAAGCGAGGCTGACTCGTTATCACTCTGATGGAAGCATATGGGTTCCGAAGCCGCCTATTTCCCGGATGCATTGGCCAGGACAGGGGAAGCGTGCGAAGGTGCGGCCAACTCACCGGAAAGTGCGTCCCATCCTATACGCGATGTGCACAAGGTGGAGGAAGCGACTCTCCTCGACCGGCTGTCTGGCATCTCCGATGAACAATTGCTGGAGCAGGTCCGGGAGGGGGAAAAGGAAGCCCTGGCTGTTCTGTTCCGCCGTCACGCCCGCGCTGTTCGCAACGTAGCCTATCGCATCCTGCGGGATGAGGCCGAGGCGGACGATCTCGTCCAGGAGGTCTTCCTCTTCATCTTCCGCAAGGCAGCCCTCTTCAATTCAGCCAGCGGCAGAGCCGCGACATGGATCATCCATGTGGCCTACACCCGAGCCTTCGACCGGCGGCGATACCTCAAGTCGCGGCGGTTCTACGCAAGTTGCGAACTGAAGGATGCCGGACTCCGGCTGGCGGACCCTAGGCGAGATCCTGCTTCTCACGAGCAGACGCTTGAAGGCATCCTCGGGAAGGCGTCGATGGCTAAATTCAATTCCCGCCTAACACCGGAGCAGAGGGAGACCATCCAACTCTTCTTTTTCGGGGGCTACGCTCTCAAGGAAATCGCTGAACTTACGGGGCGCTCCCTCGTCAATGTCAGAAGCCATTACTATCGGGGCCTTGAACGGTTGCGGAAATATGTTCTGCCCAGGAAACTCAGGTCAAAGTGAGCGAATTCGTACACAATGGCTCTAGCCACGGAGCCTGGACGTTGCCTTCAGATCCACACGCGGAGTTTCGGGAGCTTTGCGCCTTTTCGACCACTGGCGAGTTGACGGCGGAGGAAAAGAACAGGTTAGATGAACATCTCGTCGGTTGCAACTCGTGCCGGAAGCTCAAAGAGCAATACGAACGGGTAGCAGAGGTGATGGTACCCGCCCTGGCAGCGGAGGCCTTCAACGATACCAGGGAGGGCTTCGAGGAAGGCGTGGCACCCGACTCTTGGTCAGTAGACGACGCCGAAACGGTGCTGATGGAATCCATTCGAAATGAGCCGGCGCCATTGCGAATTCGCTCGGGTGCGCAACTCGAACTCCCGAAATGGAGACGCTTGCGAGGATACGCGGTTGCTGCACTGATTCTAGTGACATGTAGTGAAGGCAGCTATCTGGTTGGAGTTTTCCGGGGCCGTGGATCAGCAGTAGCGGATGCGCCGCATCATCGATCGGCATCGCCAACGGCGCCCGAGCGTGCGCAACGTGCGGCTTCGCCCGTTCCCAACCAGCCGAGAGAGGGTCAATCACAAGATGAGCAGACTACCAAGTTCCGCGAGGAACTCCGCCAGAGCCAGGCGGAGTCTGCGAGAGCCAAGGACCAACTCCGCCAACTCGAAGCCGCCCTCGCCCAGCGGAACGCGGACCTCGACCGCAGCCTCGCAGACCAGGCGGACCTGAATCGTCAATTGGCCAAGGCCCAGGCGAACGCGCAGGGCCTCGAAACAAGACTGACCGCAATGAGCAATCAGTCTGCCCGGGACACGGCGCAATCGCTCTCTCTCAAGGCACAGATCGAGGATTTGAATGCCGCCATCGCGGCCAAGGATAGCGAAATTGCGAAGCAAGAGGATTTGCTCGGGCGCGACCGCGATATCCGGAATCTGATCGGCGCCCGCAACCTCTATATCGCCGAGATCTACGACGTCGGGAAGAACGGCGACACCCAGAAGCCCTTCGGGCGCATCTTTTACACCAAAGACAAATCGCTGATTTTCTACGGATACGACCTTGACCAGCAAAAAGGCATCCGGAAGGACGCCTCCTTTCAGGCATGGGGACGCCGGGGGCCTGATGGCAGGAACGACATCAGCCTGGGCCTGCTCTACCAGGACGACGCCAACCAGAAGCGCTGGGTACTGAAGTTTAACGACGCGAAGACGATCTCTGAGCTCGACGCGGTGTTCATCACAGTGGAGCCAGAGGGCGGAAGCCCAAAGCCGAGCGCGAAGCCGCTGTTGTTCACCTACCTCCATCTCGGTCCAAACCATCCATGATGGTGCAATCCTCAGTCCGAGCCCGCCTGTTGATCGGTTCACCACTCTCGCGATTGGAGACGTCATGGCACGGATGATTATTCACCTTCTCCAAATCACCTGCCTATTTGTGCTGCTTTTGATCCTTGTGGACGTTTCTGAAATAGTGGCTAGCAATACCAATATTCGTCCGCCGTCCGTTCCCCTTGATCCTGAGGGAAAACACTTCGCCCCGTGGACAGATTCCCCGTTCCTCGGAATCTGACCGCCAGGTGATGCGGATCCGGGGAACGTATTACCTATGATCCACGCCGCCTCTCGGGCGTGAACGTCTATCCCGGAGTAACCGACGATTTCTCCGACGGGACCGCATCCAGTTCACCGCGCCGGATAAATCGCTCGGTTTCGCGAACAGCGACCTCGCTGTGATCGAATCCATTGCGCCCGACTGCCGCATCGCCGCTCGTCTCGACGACAACCGCCATGTCGAATTCAACGTAGCCGAACATCGGCACTTCGACCATGGCTACGGGGTCAGCAGCTACAGTTCTCAGGGGCTGACCGCCGAGCGCGTCCTGATTCACGCCGATACCAGCGTCCACCCCGACTTGCTCAGAAACATCGTGCACGGAAGTTGGGAGACCCCGGGCTCAGCCGGAAGCGGACAACACTCGCGAGATGCATCCGGAAATTCAAGGATTGGAGCCGATGATGAACGACAACTCTCGTTTTTCGCTTGCGGCTATGCGGCGGACAACACATGACGAGCAGCCGGTCACACGACCAGAACACGAAAGTTTGAAGTTTGTTATGCATTGGGCGGGCGAGTCGATGAAGCAACAACTCAGGTAGTACGTCCGAATCGAGCTATTGCACCGTCAGGATGACACTCCCCGTCTCCGTAATCGCGCCAGAAGTGCCCGTTACGGTAATGGTGTAGGTCCCTGGTGTGGTCCCGGGATTGCCACCACCGCCACCTCCGCCGCTATCCCCGCTGCCACCTCCGCTACAAGCAACCACAGCTCCCATTAATGAAAAAAGCATCACGAGTAGGCTGAGGATGCTCCGCCATCTCCGCCGTCGGGCCGGGATGCCAATGAGCAATATAGACGCGAGCGCTGTGCCTTCCACTAACGGCCGGAAAAACTTTTCCGCCCCATTGAATGCGGAGGTGGCAGGCGTGGTGTTCACAGTGAGCGTCCCGGTTTCCGCCGTCGAGCCGTTGATCGTTACTGAAGCTGGGATGTTGCATGTCGCAGGATCACTCGCTGCTATGGGAATAATCGCGCAGCTCAGACTAATCGCCCCAGTAAATCCGTTCGAGGGCGTCAAGGTGATTGTGGATGTGTTTCCCGTAGTCGCTCCGGGAGCCACGCTCACTGCGGTGCCGGTTATCGAGAAATTCGGCGAAGGCGGAACAAAGGTGTAGGTTGCGCTGGTCACCGGGCTCTGACCTTCATCAAACAGGAGCGCAATTGCCTTCAACGTTGTTGTCGAAGCAACTGTAATCGGATTGACGTAGACAGCAGAGCTCGCGGTGGGCGTCGTGCCGTCTATCGTGTAGTAGATAAACTCGCCAGTGTTTTCCAGATCGACATCCGTAATGCTCACAGTCTGCGCTGTGGAGTAGGTTCCCGTCGGGACCGAAAAGATCGGTGGGGCGATTTCCCCGATGTCCGTCACGTCTACAATCACCTGAATGGATTGCGCGAAGCTTCCGCTGGTTGCGGTGATGGTCAGGGGGACCGGCCCGGGATTTATAACCCGCACTCCATCAATAGAGACCGTACCGTAGACGGAAATGGTCAGCGTGGACGAGCCGGCGCCGACGAGCGTCGTAGGGCTGAAGTTTCCGGTGACACAGGTGATTCCGTTACAAGTGTCAGTCGTGGCCGCCAAGCTGAAAGGCGAAGCGTAGCCGTCGGCAACGAGTATACTCACCGTCGTGGTTCCGCTGGTGACGGTTGGTACATCCGTGCCGATGGCGCCGATGTTGACCGGGTTCGGAGACGCGATCACCTCGAATGACGGTTGGGCGATGGGAGCGACCGGCTCGTAGGTCCAAAGGTCATTCATATCAACATCCGTATAACCTCCAAAGATCCACAGATTGCCGTGGGTATCGATCCAACTGGCCGCTCCGAATCTTCCGCCCGGAGTGTTCGTGGTCAGCGGCATTCCGAGCGTGCCATAGTTTCCCGGCGTCGCGAAACAGCTATAGCCGCCCCATTGGCCAGCTCCGGCCTCCCAACCCCACTCATTCGAGGCGGGCAGGTAAACCCAAACGTCGTTGCAGAGATCCGGACCGTAGATGTTCGTCGTCTCCGCTTGCGCCCCGGCAAAAAGCCAGAGATTCCCGTCGGCGTCGGTCCAACTGGTGGCGTTACTGCGGCTGGGCGGGATGTTCGCGATGGACGGATTTGCTCCGGCGTCGTAGATGCCGTCCTGCCCGCACCAGTTCTCGGAGGAGCTTTCGCCGCAGATCGAAGTGCTGTTTCCGCTCATCCACGCCCATTGCAGGGTTGACGGGTTGAACTCCCATAGGTCGTACTGGTCGATTTCTGAAAAGTCGCGCTCCTCCCAATAAACCGAGCCTTGGCCTCCGAACAGCCAGAGATTGCCATTGTTGTCGGTCCAACCTGCGGCGCCCAATCGGCTTCCGGGGCCGATGCCCGGCGCGGCCACTCCGAGCATGCCGTAATCGGCGGGCCAACCACAGAGGCCTCCATAGTAAGCAACCCCTGCGCAGAGGGCGGGCAAAGTGCTGCTTCCGCCCATCCACGTCCACTCATGGGCAGCGAGGTCAAACGCCCACAAATCGTCCAGCTGGCCGGAATTTCCCTGGCTGTCGTATCCTTCACCGCCGTAGAGCCAGAATTGACCGTCGTTGCCGATCCAGCTAGTAGCGGAATCGCGGCCACCTGGGAGGTTTGCGACTGCGGCGGAGCCGAGATCTCCATACACTCCGGGCTGACCGCCATTGCTGCCGACCGTGCCGCTGCCGCCTGTCCACGTCCACTCTTTGGTAGTGGGGTTGAATTCCCAAAGGTCGTTGAGTTCGCCCGGCATCTGGTCCGCGTCAAAACCATAGCCTCCGAAAAGCCAAAAATTGCCGCCGCTGTCGGTCCAAAATGATGCGAAACTTCGGCCGCCGGGGATGTTCGCGGTAGCAGCTGAACCGACGGTTCCGTAGACTCCGGGCTGGCCACAGGGAGCGGTGGTGCTACCCGCGCACCTGGCCGGCAGGGTGCTGCTTCCGCCCATCCAGATCCATTCCTGCGTGGCTGGTTTGAACTCCCAGAGGTCATTCAGCTGACCGGAATTGTCGTTTGCGTCGGCGCCTTCACCCCCGAACAGCCAGAAATTCCCGCTGCTGTCGGTCCATGTGGCTGCGCTGTCGCGTCCGCCGGGAATGTTGCCCGCTCCGGGCGATCCCTCTGTTCCGTAAACGCCCGGCGGACCGTTAGGACTACTTACAGATGCGCCGTTGGTTCCACCTAACCAGGTCCATTCATTCTGGATCGTCGTTTGTGCTCCCGCAGGCAAAATAATGCAGGCGGGCCCACTCAAACACATGAACAGAATGCCCGGGAACAAACGGTGCTCCGCCATTCGCATCGGAATACCTCCTGGGCGCCGATTTTCAAACATAGTATCGTCGCTTCGTGCTGAAGCTGCACGCAGTGCCCCCGCCACGTTTACCCGCTCCATCCGCCAATTATCCAGCTTGCGGTCGCGACCGACCACGATCTACTCGCCTGGCTGCCCGGCCCGATTGAAGCTCCATCGCAGGACCGCTCCGGAAGGCGGTCTGCGGCTAGCTCGCACCTCATCTGGGAAGCCCATGTTTCAGTCGTTTCGGCCCTTCGATGAGTTTCCCGATAACAGCACGAGCCGTCAGCACTGCGATCAAATGTGCCGAATCAATGGCGGCTATCGCCAGTGGGGAACCACTTGGTGGTCCAAGGGACGGATAGAAGCAACGGGAGACGAAGGGTCACAAGGTTGGTCATCGTGATCCAAAGCCACACATGTTGTCTCGGCTTACACTTTAGAGCAACAGGGAAGCCAAACACTCCAATTCAATTCAGGATTGGGGTCGCAAGATCAAACCTTCCAAGTTCAACGAGCGGCAAAACGATCAGCGCACACGCAGCCATCCAACACGGTGCGCCTCACCCGGGTAAACCATATTTTCTGAACAGCCCTAATGTCGTCCTGGAAGTCGCTAATTAGATTTTGCGATCGACATTCCGGTCTTAACACCGTCAACAACAATTTCCGCTCCAGAAGCTATTCCTCCAACGTATTCGGCCCCACGGCCAATCATACTCGAAATGCCACGAGTTTCAGGGATCAGTCCTATCGCATCAATGCCAACGCTCAGAACGCCCGCGCCGAGGGCATTCGTGACGCAGGGGTTCTTGCACCATGGAGTCCCATTATGTCGGGCATTTCTTAATTCATCAAAATTCACGCCGAAGCACCCTAACATAGAAAAGATATGAGGTAACGCTCACGCCGCCTGCGGCATTCTTGACACTACCTGGCGTGCCATCTGGCCCAATCCCAGAGATGCCGCCGCAGGCGCCTATCTCGCATCCTAGGGGTTGGCGCAGTCCGTTCGCTCACGCGCCTCCGCCACTTCCATGCTGCAGTCCTTCCTCACGGGATCGCCTTCTCTTTAGCAGCAGGGGGATAACGCCAAATACCTCGACGTAAGCGAGCAAGATCGTGATCCAAAAATAAATCGGGCGTTGATCGTAGAACCATGGGAAAACAAAGGCGCACCCTAAGAATGCGATAGCCACGAAAAGACGAATTCCCCAGTGGAGCGAATGCAATAACGTAAAAATCGGGGGTCCCGCCAGGAGGCCCAGCGCCACGACAAAGCCGACCCAGCCGGGAAACTGAACCGGGCTGACTCGAAACAGGCCAGAAACTCTTAAACCGATCCAGATCGTGACGCAGAGCAGCAGCCCGATGACGAATCGATTTCCCGCGTCGGCTTGCCTCACATGACTATCCCCTTACATTCGCCAATTGTTTTCACAAGTTCGTAATCGAACAGCGCCCAACCTGCGACATCAAGACGGTTGGCCCATTTTGCGATCGTAGCTGCCCTTCCCGGTACCAAGACTTTGGAGTATTTCCCCCAAGCTGTAAATCGTCCGTCGGTAAAATGATAAATAGTACCGGCGATCTTTGGTGCTGCGCTCTCAGTTGCGTTTGTCGCAATCACACCTAGAGTGTGCGTAACGAGAGGGGGCGTCACCCCACCTGCGAGCCCTTTGCCGACGCAACTGTAGTATCCCCTGTTCCAAGCGTCAACCTGGGATTGTAAGTAGTCCTGGTCGTTTCCAACCATGTGCTGCCAAGCGAGCCTCCCCAAGCCCGCGCCAAGTCCTGCCCACCAAGCATAATCTATACTCGGTGCATTTCCACCTGCTGGCGCCGCACCGCAGAATGGATCGCAGTCGACATCTCCCAAAGTTGGCAAGCCTGCTGCCTCCTCGAAACCGCCAGTAAGTCCTGGGTACGGCACGCCAAATTTATCATCCCACGGATTGGCGCTTGGCCGTGGCTTCAAAGAACCATGCAAGGTCGGGCGACCACCACCGCCGCCTAAATCGCAAAAGATCAAACACAATATATCGATCGGCGGTATATCACAGACCCACCCGCAACCGTCGTCCAACCCGCTTTGGTCGATTGCATACATCGGCCTTCCGCCCACATATGCATAGCGGTTCAGGCTTTGAGGATCGGTCCAGTCGTAGCTGCCTGCATACGGGTCGGGCGACATCCACCGCCCCTGCTGTGGAGAGAATTGCCGCGCCATTGCATGCCACATCGATGTGGTCGGATCCCATCCGAGGCCGGCAAAAGTATACGAATTCTGCAAGCCGTCGAAGCTATACGGGGACGTAGTGGATCCAGAGAGTGTCTGGCCATAGGGCATGTAGTTGACCCAGTTGATCATTCCATTCGGGCCCTCTCCCACTAGAGTTCCTTCCTGATCGGTGATCTGATACATCGGATAGCCCGAAGAGGTATTTGCGTCAACATACGCCGCCACTGGAGTATTCCCCGCGTAGATGAGGTCCGTGTAAAAGCCGCCGTTCAGCATTGCAATCGGCACCCCATTGAAATAAACGTAGTCAGTTTTTGTCGCTCCATTCACTTCGGCGCGATTCCCTTGCGCTTCGTAGGTGTAAGTCTCTTGTCCTCCAGCCACTGATGACAGCATGCCGTTGGGGTCGTAAACCAAGGCATGGCCCCACATGTCGGTGTTCTGATTGCCGTTAGCGTCGTAGGAGTACCCGCTGATCTGGTTGAATGCGTTGAACGATTGGGAGAAACCAAAGTTCCCCGACTGTGTGAGGTTGCCAAACGGGTCGTAGCTATAGCCCTCATTGGCCCCACCAGAGAGGAGATTTCCGTTAGACGTGTAGTCCACGACACCGGTCAGTCGGTTCAATGAGTCGGTATAGAACCTGCGTACGTTGCCAGTGATGTTATCCACCTCTTGCGTCAAGGACTCACTACCGTACGGAGAATATGTGGGTACCCAATCAAGCGATTTCGACCAGAATGGACTGCTGCCGTTGAATGCATAGGCCAGGGATGTCATGTTCTGGGCACTGTTGTAAGAAGACGTCACGTTACGCCAACCGCCCAAATACGCGTAGGTTGGCTCTCCGGGAGGGGCAAACGTCGATACTGAGTAGATCGAACCTTGACTCGAATAGCTGACGCTGTTCATCCGGTTTGCGCTGTCAAAGGTCTGCTGCACAACGTTTCCATCAGGGTATGTCAGCGAGAGCAGGTTCCCAGAAAGATCGTAGCCAGCAGAGACGGTGATGGCCCCAAGCGAGTTTTCTGCACCTGTCACGTCGATCGTCGCCGTCGCGTAATTTGCCGTCCCTCCAATCATCGTTGGACCAGAAGTTGTCAGCGCAAACGAGTTATACGGCAGCATGCCCTCCCAAATAGGAATAATCGTGTAATCCTCCGTAGTTCCCTGCGTGGTTGAGGTCAGCATCACTGCCGACCCACTGGCCACCGCTGAGACCATCGATGAACAGGAGCTATTCACACTCGATGCAAGCGATGACGCCAGCGACGAAGGGGTCGATCCGCTTTGGAGCGACGCTGAGGGATAACACGATCCACTTGGCCCCTGAATCTCTGCCAACAATTCACCGCTGGAAAAATACACCCCATCTGCAGCCATTGTCGTGGTCGAAGGCGACGTGGCAAATGATGGCGGCGAGAAACCATCGTTGCTGCTAACCGCAATTTGGACCCCGTAGTCCGAAGCAGTTCCCGCAGTGTTTGAGGTCACGAGCAGATAGCCAGTATTCTGCGCGAATTCAGTCCCCGAAGCCGTCACGAGAGGTGCACATGCTCCGGAGTTGATTCCTGAAGCCAGGCTGGTGATAATGGATTGGACATTCGAATTCTGCCCATATGAGGCCGAAAATTGGCACAGCACAGATCCCGAGCTGTTCTTGATCGAACCCGAAATCGTTCCGCTGTCCCAGGTACTGCCATGCTCTTCTTCCGCACCAGTGATTGATAGATAAGCCGTCGGGTTATTCGTCTGCCATGAGAAGATGAGGTTGCCAGTCGCGTAGTTCGTCATGGTCGATGCGGACGTCGTTAGAATGAACGACGGAGGCGAGAATCCCGCGAGACTGGTCCCGCCGACGCCAACACTGAAGTTCCCACCTCCCGACGCGAGAACCTTCGACGTTACGATGACCACCGAACTATCAGCTTGGCTTACAGCCGCTGAAAGATAACTGGAACTGCAGTGGCTATTTATAGCAGTGGCCAGCGAAGCGGCTATGGAAACGGTTGTAGAGCCCTGCCCATAGGTGTTCGTGGTCGGTGCGCAACTGTAGTTGAGAGCGCTTGAAGTGAGGACAACCTGAAGATAGCCCGAATCATAGGTTCCACTCGAATTGACCTGCTCGGCTCCTGTGACTGTCAGCGCGACTGTCGGATAGCTGTTCGTCGTCATAGGCGATCCTGACGACGTCAGGCTGAACGATGCAGGAGTGAACACAGCGGGATCGTTGCTCTGAGCGGTGGTTGTGAAGCTATAATCGTAAGCCGTTCCTGAACTGGTCGACTGCATCACCAGAGACGAGCCAGCCTCCACCCTGGCTGATACTACAGAGCAGGAACTGTTAATGCTCGCCGCCAATGCGGACGCAAGAGATGACGTGCTGGAATTCTGCCCGTATGATGCCGTGCCCTGACATGCCCCCGGACTTGCCTGAACGCTGACTGTGACTTGCCCCGTGTCGTAGGTTTCAGCCGTCGAGTAGTAGCAGTCCCCCGGCACGCAGACTTGCTCTTTATTTAAGCGGTTCATGGTGTCATATGAATAGACTGAACCCACATTTCCTGTGTACGGGTTCGTTGAATACGTGAGATTACCAAGAGCGTTTGTGTGTGAATACCCGTCGGTGCCATCATAGGCATAGCTATAACCAAACGAGCCTGAGGAACTCCACTCGAGCGTGGGGCGGTTCAGCGCGTCGTATTGGTAGTTTAAGACGTTCCCAGCATTGTTGGTGGATTGGGTCACATTTCCATTGCCGTCCAGGGTGGAACATTCCGTCCACGGTCCGGTCCACGACCCGGATGATGCACTCGGACAGCTCACCGATGCCTGACTAGTCGATGACTGATCCTCCGGAATCCATTCCGCGGTCTTCCTTCCGAGACTGTCGTAAGCAAACAAACGCTGGCGGTCTCCGGGAGACGTTGATCCCTTCGGTCCACCCCATTGATCCACCTCTGTTATCTCATCCAGACCATTACTGTACTGATAATCAGTCTCCCAGCCTGGCGATTCCACGACGCTTAGAAGGTCGTGAAACGCATTGTATGTATACGTTGGACCTCCGCTGATGCTTACTGTAGGTCCAGAATACGTATATGTCAGCGAGCCACCATCAGGGTAGCTTGTCTGGGTTGGCCGACCAAGCACGTCATATGATACACACGTCTGCCCGTCAGTCGGCGAACTTGTGCCTTGCAAATGTGGATTTGTCACGCAATACGGTCTACCTTGGGCATTGTAAGAGGTCTCTGAGCTGATGTTTCCCTCCGGGGCAACCGCGATAGTTTGATACGGACGCCCATATGTATCACGAATGCTCTTTGAGATGACATTGCTTGAGGAGTTTTGAGCCGTTGTAGTGTCCACTTCGAGAGCGGATGGATATGAGTAGGTCGTACTGCCAGTATCCGGGAACGTTACCTCTTGAAGGCGCCCGATGTCGGCACCACTTATGAAGTAGGAATAGGTCGTCGGATTCCTGTTCATGTCGTTCGCCGACGTCAGGAGGCCTGATGAACAATCATACGCCGTGCTCGTTTGAAGGTTGGAACCGTTCACGGTGACTGGATATGTCACAGTTTGTGTATATGCGTCAGAACACATATTTGAATAGGTCGTTGTATTGTTGTTTGCGTCTGTAGAGCTAAGTAGCATACCCGCGCTGTCATAAGTGGCGCTCGTGTAGACGCCATTTGATGGATTTGATCCTATACCACTAAATGCACAAGTAAGATTGCCACGTGCACCCGGCGCCCCGATCAGATTTGGCAGACTGCCCGCCGATTGAACGGAAGTGCTTGGGCAGGCGGCTGGGCTGACCAGGTACTGGCCGTTATATTGATCCTCGCCGTCGTACTCATATTCGGTCTGCGACACCACATTGGGATAGGTGCTCGCGGTCTTCACGTCGACCCCTGTGAGAAAGTTTGCGCCGTTAACCGTATAATCATAACTGTAGTCAATTTCCTTTGACGGGTTTGAGCTTGTAGAAACGTTATAATCCCACATTTGTACGACGGTCGGACTGCTAGACCACGGCTGGCCATATTGATAGTTTGTTGTCGCTACCTGGCCTGTGTCACTCAATGTTGTCGTGGTAGTTGACGCTGTGACCCATTCGGCGCCAGTACACCACCACGCTGTGCATGGAGTTGTGAAGTTGTAATTGGTGGCCGTCGACAGAATATGTGTTGAGCTCCCGTTATAATAATCGAGCTGCGAGTTCCATGCCCCATTGTTTAGCGTCAGCTGGTAAACGACGGTATTTCCATTTCCGTCCATCGCGGTCATCTTCTCCTGACAGCCGACCTCATTTGATCCTGAACACTGCGTGACAACCTGCGGCGTGAAGCTGTAGCTACCGTTTCCTCCCTCGTAGCTGCTCAGCCAGCGATTTTCGTTTTGGTAGGAGTCGAGGTAATTCTGATATCCGAGTGTCACTATTCCACCAGTCGGCAATGTTATGCTCTCCAGCTCACCGTAGTGGCCGGAAGAAGTTCCAGAGTCGTAGTTGAACGTGTAGCTGCTTCCGTCGGGCAACTCAATGCTGTGAATCGCAGTGAGTGTTCCGGAATATTCATTGACGGTAAGCTGATCGAAAGCAGTGTTGACGTTGAGCGTTTCTGTGGTAATCGTATAAGTTTTCGTCGCGCCGCCAATTGTCAAGACGCTATACGTCGTGGTGTCGCCGTTTGTTGATTGAGTGACGGGCGTCCGCCCAAGTGTGTCGACTAGGGCCCCGTTACTGTTGGACGTAAAGGTGTTCCCGTTTCGATCGATGACGGCTGGAAAGATCTCCGTGCCTGTCGCGTCAAAGACAGTCGCGTCTTGATAGTTAGTTACGTTCATGAAGTAGCCGCTTCCATCTACCGCATATCCGTACGTGTTTTCTGGACCGCAGCTCGGACAGTATTGAGTGCCAGTGTAAAAAGGAAATTGGTGGGTCGTTCCGGATGGATCTGTCCAACTCCAGTAGTAGTAGGAATAACTGTCGAGGGTGCCGCTATATTCGAGGTTTTGCTGAATCAGGCCCACTTCATTTCCGGCGACGAATCTCCAGCCAGCCATAGAGTTCGGAAGATTCAGAGGTGGACACGGACCTGGCGGATTGTTCTGGCAGATTACCGGGCTATAGCTTGATGAGGATACTGCTGCTGGAACATTTACCGGTTCAAACTGATATCCGGACTCGGTGGGGACGATCTGCCAAATACGACTGTCGTAGACAAGCCTTTCGTCCAGCGGAAGGCTTCCGCGTTGCGGCAGTGTCGCCAGGGGGATTTCGATGTGTACCTCGCCGTTGGCAACGTTGATGAAGCCATTTTCGATCGGTATATTAATCCCCCATGTCTGATTGCCGATTCCGTATAGGTAGTTTTGTGCAAAAAGGTAGGGCTGCGCAATCACAAAAGAGATAATCAGTGGCAGGAAGAATGCTGGACGGCGCATGGGCAGGCTCCTTAAAACGAGAATGTGCTATCCGGAGGATTGGTGTTGGTTGTGATTTGCGTTATTTGAAGCTTCCACTGCACCTGACCATCGAGCGTCTGCCGAATGGAAGCTGGAAAAGTGATCGCGCCAATCGTTTGGTAGTTGCTATATTCGGTAACTCTGCGAAAAAGCCGGTACGGAACCTGCATGAATCTGACATCCTCAACACTGAATACGAGCAGATGTGTCGTCGGATTGAAATAGAGATCCGTCGCCACAGTCGGCCTGAACCCGCTCGCTTGCACATATGGGTATTCCATCGTGATTCGGTGCAGACTCTGACCCGTCACGCTCAACATTCCCTGGTCATGAAAAGAAATCTGCGAAGTACTTGCGCCTTCCGCCCAGATTCTCGAAAATGCGAAGATGCCGCGACTTGCGGTGTCGGGGAAGACGGGAGTTTGATTGCCCTTTTCATCCCGGAACCGCCCAGACGTCGTCGCCAATCTGGAACTCCGCGTGCCGGAGTCCATTACAACGTCAAGACGAGACTCTTGCGCCCCCGAAAGCCAGAGAGTCGCCGAATGCTCATCGCCAGCGGGAAAAGTCAAAGTGCCCGAACCCTCAAGATCATGCCATCCTGTCGCCGAAGATGCTTCCAGGAATCCAGCAACCTCTGTCATGGCCGAAGCGTCCTTAACTCCGAGAATCCCACCAACCGGAGGCGCCGGGAATGATTGCTCCTGACTGAGTAACTCCGGCGTCAGAAGTGACGACCACGCCAATTGGAGGGCAAATATTGGCGCCAACTGGATGAAGAGCTTCCTAAACCTCATCTTCCTCTCCTTTCGGTTGCTTCTTCACTTTGGCTGTAGCGAAAATGGGAAAAGCGTGACTCCAGACCTAATGAGGTTCGTCCTCACGTGGTCTAGATAATCCTGTGTCTCGCCAAACTTCGATCGGTCCGTATCTTCATAACCTTCCATCGCAGCTGCCGTGCCAATACCATCGAGCAACCACGTCTAAATCTGAAGGCACGACGTTGGTCTGAGCCGAATAAGGCAGACCGACAACGGCCCGCAGTGACAACAATGAGAGCCAAGGCCAGAGCGCGGCGCAGTGAATGTTTGGCATGTGAGTCATTGGGATATCCTTTCTTGTCTTGCTCCCGATAACGGCGCGCAGAGATACGAGATTTCTCCCCAAAGTTCCGTCATCACCGCACCGTTCGATAACACGGCAGAATTGCGTCCGGGGCAGGCGTTGCATTCAGATGCGGTCGGTAGTGGAGCGGCTGCAAAAGAATCGCCATCGTATCTCCGGGAGCGGTCCGCAGTGACATTTCTCCATAGGGCCGGTCGCAACGTCGGTCGCGCACGACTCGAAGCACCGTTCCAGCGTCTGCTGTCAACATGTCGATGGATAAAGGGACAGTTTCATTGGGATACGCATCCACCAAGCGAACGAGAATCTTCTCGTCGTCGCGGCGAAACTCTACTTGGGCCAGATAAGTGTCTTCGTTTTGTGCCCAAGTACTACGGATAAGTGTGCTGTTTGCCAAGAATCGCACCCAAGCCTTTTGTCCATGCTTGTGGGGCCGTGCTCCTCCTATGGTTGCGGTCATGGTGACAAGCACGAGGATTGTCGCGACTCGTGATGCATAATTTGAGCGCACAAAGCTCCTCTTCGCCCACAATCGGCGGAGCGTGTGAAGAAGTCAGGCGCATCGCGCAGAGGCTCCTTCGGCGCGTCTAGATGGAGGTTCACGCAGAGTTTGGGAGAAAGGAAGGACCGTCTCGCACGGCAGTGTGAAACGGGCCTGGAAAGAAACGAAGCAAATAACTCTTTGAACGGCTGCTCAGTTTCCGCGCAATACTGTCGCTAATTCTGCGCGGGAAGTCAAGCGAGTTTTTCACTCGCCCTTCTAATTTCCTGTGCATAACTTTGGCGGTTCTGACTTAAATCACAAATCTCGCAGCAATTACTCGATTGGTTCGCGTGAACGACAATGTGTTGTCGGGCCTTCATAGCGTGTGAGGCGAATCACATTGCGGTGTGTGCACCGAACAGTTGTCAGAAAAGCAGCAATAAGGCCAGTGATGTGCCGACTGTCGTGATCTCTATTCTGCAAGGTTGCGAAAACTGTGCTTCACAGCCGATCATCGATGGCTTGAAATGTGGAATGGGAGCAAGCTCGTGCAGCGTATCTATTGCCCTGCGCAAATAAGGGGCACGTACCAGCCTCTGCGTGAGCCGTACATCGAAGCGCTGCGGAGAGCATTGACATTGAGTTTCGACCGGCTCTGCCATAAAGTCGCATGAAGTGGGCACTTGCTGAAAGAAGTAATTTCGGTCTTCTTCCGCATGGCATTCAGGGGGCGGCGGGAGAGCGGATGACTTGAGAAGAGAAGCGCCGCCTACGTTCGAATGCAAGCGTTTGCCGCTGCCCAGCCCGGAACCGGGCCAGACGTTCCAAAAGGCTCGCCTACAAAAGTAGGCTGCGATTCGACGAACGCGCGCCGAATCGCGGTTTGCGCGACTGCGTGGCCATGAGCCTTGACACGCTGAGCCTCGGCGTATAATTCCAGCTGCCCGGAGGCAAAGAGCAGGCAACAAGTCTGTCAGCTCAGATGCAGAGCAATGCGGGCCTCACGCTGCGTGAGGGTCAAGGTCAGTGGCGGTTCGTACCGCACGCATGTTGAAACGAATTCAGTCGGTTTACGAACAAAGAATAGTTCTCTCGTACAAGGAAGTCGCGATCAGTTGATAAGAGAGCGTCAGACAGAGGCACTGCTTTTTGTCAGACTCTCTTCGGACATCTGATTGATTTGGCATGAGCGTTTCAATCCAGCCGATGCCACAATCAAATTTTCACTTGACTGCCAATCCGGAAAGAGGTAAGTTCGATGGCAAGGTTTCGAGAATCATTAAGGCTTCCATCTTCTGCTCCCAGACAGAGATAGGAAGTAGTTTATCGTCATTATCTTTGTCATGGTGATGCTTCGTCACGCTCCGATGTGGCAAAGCTGCTCTCCTACCCCCTAATCACTGCGGAAAGTTTAATTTTGGTCCAGCGAAGGAATCCCTACGTTCGCAGGGGCTTCTTCGAATTTCGCTAACCGCGGAGCAGCACTGTGCGTGTTCCAGTAACTCATGACGGGTTGCAGTGAGGAGCATGAAGTGCTCTCCTTGTCAATCCTTCAAATACTCGGCCCTGACCATCGGGCTAAAGGAGATGGGTGCGTTTGACGGCGACGATCATGTTTGCTCGCCAGATCCAAGCTTCAGAATGGATCAGAGCCACGCCTCAACTCATGGATTCGTAAGTGCTTTGCCTTCACAAGGAGGCGGTAGTGAAGTGTTTGTTCAGGGCTTCTTCGTTCGTATTATCGGCTGCCTTCTTTCTATCCCATTTCGTCGCCGCGACACAATCCGCACACGGTCAGAGTGGATCTTCCGCCATTCAATTCGGTTCCGTGAATATCGGAACCACGAGCGCGCCTATTGCTGTAACCCTCGCCTTTAACAACGTATCGACATTAGGTGCAGTGTCGGTGATGACAGCCGGGAGCAGTGGACTGGATTTTGCGAGTGTTGGATTGGACTCCTGCACTTTAAACACGAACGGCGTAGGACAATGTAGCGTCAATGTGACTTTCACACCCAGGTTTTCTGGGGCACGTTACGGGGCCGTCGTACTTGCAGACGGGTCCGGGTCAGTGGTCGCAACGACTTATCTTCAAGGTACAGGCGTTGGCCCCCAAGTGAACTTTCTCGCCGGAACTGAAATCCCAGTTCCAACCAGCACACTGGCCTATCCGTCATTAGTCGCCGTGGATGGAAACGGCGACGTATTTATCGCCGATTCTGGGAACAACCGCGTGCTGAAAGAAGCCTTTTCGAATGGCGCCTTTTCGGAAAGCATCATTATGACCAGTGCACTTGCTTGGCCTTCCGGTATTGCAGTTGACGCGAGCGGATGCATCTACATCGCTGACTCCGGTAATAATCGGGTTCTAAAGGAAACTCTCTCTGCAGGCAGTTATGTTGAATCCACAATCCAGACCAGCACGCTGAATTGGCCTCTTGCAGTTGCTGTAGACGCCAGCGGGAATGTCTACATAGCAGATTCGGGAAATAACCGAATACTGATGGAGTCTCTTTCGGCTGGGGGCTACACGGAAAGCACGGTTTCCACAAGCACCTTGAGTTACCCTTCAGGCGTAGCTGTCGACAGCAACGGCAATATCTATATTGCAGATTCGGGAAACAATCGGGCATTGGTGGAAGCTCCTTCGGCTGGGAGCTATGAGGAGACCACGGTCCCCACGAGTGCGCTGAACTCTCCCGCATCGGTTTCAGTGGACGATGCCAACAATATCTATATTGCGGATTCGGGAAACAATCGCGTCTTAAAGGAAGTACCTGTCGCTGGCAATTACACGGAGAGCACAGTTCCTAGCAGTGCCCTTAACTGGCCCTCATCGGTCGTAGTGGATGGGCTCGGTAACGTCTATATCGCGGATTCGGGGAACAATCGTGTTCTTAAAGAGGATCTTGCCGATCCACCGAGCCTGAGTTTTGCGGCGACTGTGCCAGGTTCCACCAGCAGCGATAGCCCGCGGACCGTGACGCTTGAGAATATCGGAAATGCAGTTCTGAGTTTCCCGGTTCCAAACGGTGGAAGCAACCCGAGCATCACTCAGAACTTCTCGTTGAACATGTCCGGAGCGTCGGCGTGCCCATACGTGACGGTTGGCCCATCGGCCGGCACTCTTGATGCCGGCCAATCCTGTTCACTGCCCACTAGCTTTGTGCCAACAGAGGCTGGAACTTTCAGCGGCTCGCTGGTATTGACGGACAATTCACTGAACGCTGCGGCGTCGCAAACCATTCAGTTGAGCGGAGTCGGCACCGGCAACACGCAGCAGACCATCAACTTCTCTCCAATTGGATCTCAGTTTGCGAACTCTAACCTCGCCTTGGTAGCAAGCGCCAGCTCCGGTTTACTGGTCAGCTTTAGCTCGACTACTCCGACGATTTGCACGGTCACTGGGACAGCAGCCTCGCTAATTGCCGCCGGAACGTGCACCATCCTAGCCAGTCAGTCGGGAAACAGCACGTATGCGGCGGCTGTCACCGTCACGCAGGGTTTCACCGTAAATCTACAGCCACAGACGATCACCTTCGCAACGATCCCGACACAGATAATCAACACGTCGGTGCCGGTGGCCCTGGCAGCGACGGCCAGCTCGGGACTTCCCGTTAATTTTTTGTCCACAACTTCGAGCGTTTGCACCATTACTGGCTCAACTGCAGTCCTCGTTGCCACGGGGACATGTACGATCCAGGCCAGCCAGGCGGGCGATGGGATTGTGTACGCGGCTGCTTCCACGGTTACGCAGAGCTTCGCGGTTGCCTCAGCAAATCAGGTGACGGCTACAGCCTTCGGATCAGTGAACATCGGGGGAACTAGTTCTCAAATAAATGTCAATCTCGTGTTCAATGTCTCGGGAACCGTCGCAAGCGCAACAGTATTGACCCGAGGAGCGACGGGCCTGGACTTCACCAAAGCCGGTTTAGGGACCTGTGCGGTTGGAACGAACTACAGCGCGGGTTCGGCTTGTAGTGTGTCAGTGACATTTACGCCGAGCTTCTCGGGAGCCCGTTATGGCGCTGTCGTTCTCGCAGACGGATCAGGGAACTCACTCGCGACTGCATATCTCGAGGGCACGGGCATTGGACCACAAATTGATTTCTTGCCTGGGACCGAAAGCACAATTCCGACGAGTACATTGGCATACTCAGCTGGGGTCGCTCAGGATGACATTGGGAATCTCTATATAGCGGACACGGGCAATAATCGTGTGTTAAAGGAGACCGCTTCGGCGAATGGTTATACCGAGAGCACAATTCCTTCGAGCGCCCTGACTAGCCCGTCGGGAGTGGCGGTCGACGCGGCTGGCAACGTTTATATCGCAGACACGGGCAACAGCCGTGTGTTAAAGGAGACGCTTTCGGCCGGAAGCTACAGCGAAAGCACGGTTCCGACGAGCCCGCTCAGCTGGCCTAGTGGCGTGGCTGTGGACGGTTCGGGAAATGTCTACGTTGCGGATACCGCAAATAACCGGGTTTTGATTGAGGCGCTATCACTCGGAAACTACATCGAGAGCGTAATTCCTACGAGCCCTCTGACTTACCCGGGAGCGGTTGCCGTCGATGGAAATGGCAACCTTTATATCGCAGATTCCGGGAACAACCGGATTCTGATGGAGACCGTTTCTTCTGGCAGCTATACCGAGAGCGTTGTCCAAACGAGTACTCTCAATTACCCAGAATCGATTGCAGTAGATGGAGACAGCAACGTCTTCATTGCCGACACTTATAATAATCGTGTTCTAAAAGAAACTGTTTCATCCGGAAGCTATGTCGAAAGTACGGTATCGACCAGTACCTTAAGCGGACCATCCGGTGTCGTGGTCGCCAGTAACGGAAACATCGCCATCGCTGATACGTATGACAATAGAATCCTAAAAGAAGACTTAGCGGACGCGCCTAGTCTCAGCTTCGCACCTACGGCTCCTGGCTCGGCCAGCAGCGACAGCCCGCAAACCATCGCCTTAGAGAACAATGGAAACGCCGTGTTGAGCTTTTCAGTTCCAGCCAGTGGGACCGATCCGAACATCCCCTCAAACTTCGCTTTGAATAGCGGTGTAATGTCGGCTTGCCCTCTTCTAGCCGCAGGAGCTTCAGCTCCAGGCACACTTGCGTCCGGTCAATCCTGTCTGCTTCCGATTAGTTTCACGCCTGGATCCTCGGGTGTTTTCAGCGCGCCCCTGATCTTAACCGACAATGCTCTCAATTTGTCTGCGAGTCAAAACATCATGCTCAGCGGAACCGGAACTGGCAGCACCCAACAGACCATCACTTTCTCGCCAATCTCCCCGCAGTTCGCAGGTTCGTTTCTGAGTCTGGTGGCCACAGCAAGTTCGGGTTTGCCTGTCAGCTTTGTTTCAGCCACGCCATCCATCTGTTCTGTTTCTGGACTATCGGCTTCGCTCATGACCGCTGGGACCTGCACCATTCAGGCTAATCAGCCAGGTAGCCCCGTGTATGCACCGGCGCTTGCTGTCGCTCAAAGCTTCACAGTAACCCTCTTGCCTCAAACCATTACCTTCGCTCCGATCTCGAATCAAATCATCAACAAATCCGCACCGGTCATTCTGAGCGCCACAGCCAGTTCTGGACTACCCATTGTCTTCACTACTACGACTTCGAGCGTGTGCACAGTTTCGGGCTCGACAGCGGTGCTTGCCGCCACGGGAACATGCACGATCCAGGCGAATCAGCCCGGGGATGGTGTTGTATACGCTGCGGCTCCGACTGCCACACAGAGCTTTACGGTCGCGGCTGTCAACGCAATGACCAGCGCCAACCTTGGCTCAGTGAATGTAGGCAGCACGAGTTCGCCGACGCCGGTGACGCTCAACGTCTACTCGGCGGCGATACTGGGCAGCATCTCGGTTTTGACTCAAGGTGCAACCGGATTAAATTTTGCCAGTGCGGGCGGAGGAAGCTGCGTAATTGGAACGAGCTACAGTGCCGGGTCCAGTTGTACGGTGAACGTTACTTTCACACCGACGTATCCCGGAAGTCTCTACGGGGCAGTGTCCCTCCTAGATGACTCAGGGAGTGTGATCGCAGGCGGTTATTTGCAGGGAACGGGAGTGGGACCGCAGGTTATTTTTCTCCCGGGCGGTGAGAGTACTTTGTCTACGAGCGCACTGGCATATCCGTCCCAAATTGCCGTGGATGCTAGCGGGAATGTCTATATTGCAGATACAGGCAACAATCGAGTGTTGAAGGAGACATTTTCTCTAGGCGGTTACGTTGAGAGTTCGATCCCGACAAGCGCCCTTGCGAGTCCAACAGGTGTTGCCATCGATGGAAGCGGAAATCTGTTTATCGCAGACACTGTCAACAACCGAGTGCTCCGGGAGACTTTGGCCGACGGTCAGTTTGTTGAGAGCACGGTGCCGACGAGTGCTCTGCAGAATCCAGCGGCAGTCGCAGCGGATGGAAATGGCAACATCTATATAGCGGACTATGGAAACAATCGCGTCCTGATGGAATCACCTTCATCCGGCAGTTATAGCGAGACTGTGATCCCTACGAGCGCTCTATCGTTCCCATCCGGCGTCGCCGCCGATGCTAGCGGCAATGTTTATATCGCTGATACTTACAACAGTAGAGTTTTGAAAGAATCGCTCTCATCGGGAAGCTATACCGAAAGCACGATTCCGACCAGTCCATTGTCGTATCCTTTCGGAGTTGCCGTCGACGGAGAAGGTAATGTTTATATTGCTGACAGCTACAACAACCGGATATTGAAAGAAGCTCCGTCTGCAGGATCCTATATCGAAACTCTGGTGTCGACATCGACCCTAAATGCACCGCTCGAAATTTCAGGGAGCTACAACGGCAACCTCTACGTAGCTGACACATACAACAATCGCGTTCTGAAAGAGGATTTTGCAGATCCCCCAAGTCTAGTATTTGCCAATGCAGTTCCGGGTTCGACGAGCAGCGACAGCCCGCAAATTGTCACTGTCGAGAACGCGGGGAACGCAATGCTGAATTTCCCTGTTCCAAGCAGTGGAAGCAACCCGACGATTTCGTCCAACTTCACTCTTGGCAATACCGGGGCGCGGACATGCCCACTAATCACCTCGGGCGTCTCGTCCGCGGGTGCGCTAGCAGCAGGCCAGTCTTGTCTCTTGCCCGTCAACTTTGCGCCCTCTGAAGCGGGGCCAATCAGCGGCACTCTCAATTTGAGTGACAACACACTCGACGCAACAGTTTCCCAGACCATTGAGTTGAACGGTTTTGCAACAGGAAATACTCAACAAACAATATCCTTTGCGTCGATCTCTGCTCAGTCCGTCTTATCGAATGTCCCTCTGACAGCCACCGCGAGTTCCGGACTTACGGTGAGCCTCGCCTCGACCAGCCCGGCAATCTGTACAGTCGCGGGTACGGCTGCTTCATTGGTTGCTGCTGGAAACTGCACCATCCAGGCAAGCCAGCCGGGAAACAGTGTCTATTCACCGGCACCGCCAGTGACACAGAATTTTGTGGTGAATCTACTGCCGCAGACGATCAGCTTTGTGTCGATCGCAACTCAAATGATTAACACGCCGGTGCCATTGGTTGCTACTGCAAGTTCTGGGTTGCCGGTAATCTTCAGTTCGAGCACTCCCAGTGTTTGCACGGTGGCGTCGTCAACGGCCACACTGCTTTCAGTGGGAACCTGCACAATCCAGGCCACTCAACCCGGAGATGGAGCAGTCTTCGCACCCGCGCCAACGGCCACGCAGAGCTTTACGGTTACGCTGAAAGGCAACGCAAGCTTCGGCTCGATCAATGTTGGCAGTACGAGTCCAGCGATTTCGGTGACGCTCGATGTGTATACCGCGGCAACCCTCGGTAGCGTGTCAGTGTCGACGCAAGGTCTGAGCGGATTGGACTTCGCTGTTAGCTCTGGTGGAGGGACGTGTGCGGTTGGCGCAAGCTATAACTCAGGCTCCACTTGTACTGTGAGTGCGACATTCACACCGGCCCACTCCGGAAGCCGCTATGGCGCGGTCTCGCTTCTGGACGGTTCCGGAAATGTGATTGCAACTAGCTATCTGCAAGGCATGGGAGTGGGGCCGCAAGTTAATTTCCCTCCGGGAACTGAAGGTACAGTTCCGAACGGCGCCTATTATGTTGAGCAAATTGCGTTGGACGCTAATAACGACGTTTACTTGGCGGATGCTGGGGGCAACCAAATCTTAAAGGAGACGTTCACTTCGGGAAGCTATAGCGAAAGCGTGATCCAAACTAGTTCTTTAGCAGGCCCCTATGCAGTATCTATCGACGGAAACGGCAACGTGTATATCGCTGATTCTGGCAACAATCGGATTTTGAAAGAGACGCTGTCGTCCGGCAATTATATTGAGAGCACAATTTCAACTAGTGCCCTGGCGTATCCGGACGGTGTTGCAGTAGATGGAAATGGCAATATCTACATTAGCGACTGCGACAACAACCGTGTGTTAAAGGAGACATTGTCTTGGGGCCAGTACACGGAGAGCGTTGTGCCGACTAGTGCTCTGAATTGTCCTGCTGAGATAGCAGTGGACGGCTTCGGAAATATCTATTTTACGGATTACTACAACAATCGAGTGTTGATGGAAGCCCCTTCCGCAGATACATATCAAGAGACCACAATACCAACGAGCCCGCTAAATTATCCGAATGGAATTGCGGTCGATAACAGTGGCGACATATATGTCGTAGATTCTAATCCTTGGCTTAGAAAGGAAACCGTTTCCGCGGGAAAATATACCGAAGAAATCGTTCCTACAAGCGAGCTCTACTCCGCTCAAGCAGTTGCAGTCGACAGTAGTGGCAACATCTATATCGCTAACGATGGGTTTGGCACGTTGTTAAAGGAGGATTATGTGGACCCTCCAAGTCTTAGCTTCACCAATACGGCTCCGGGAACCACGAGCAGCGACAGCCCGCAGATAGTAACCGTTGAAAACACAGGAAACGCTATACTAGCCTTCCCGATTCCGAGCAATGGAAGCAATCCCGCAATTTCGGCGAACTTTGCTCTCACCAGCAACGGAGCACAATCCTGCCCGGTAATCGAAAGTGGCTCTTCGGCCATGGGTATGCTGGCCGCAGGTCAGTCCTGCTTGCTGCCCCTCAGCTTTACTCCGACTCAAGTGGGATCTCTCAGCGGTTCACTTGTATTAACTGACAATGCACTTAATGCTGCGGCGTCGCAGACCATTCAGTTGAGCGGATCTGGAGTTGAAGGTACGCAACAAACCATTACCTTTGCACCGATCTCAGGTCAGCTACCGGTCCAATATATTAGCGTGACGGCGACGGCCAGTTCGGGACTTTCGGTCACTTTGACATCCGTTACTCCGTCGGTCTGTTGGGTCACATCGTCGTCCTCGGTTTGGCTAGCAATTGCCGGCACCTGCACTATACAGGCAAATCAAGCGGGGAATAGCGTATATGCACCGGCGCCGACCGTGACACAGAGCTTCACTGTCAATTTGAACTCCCAAACGATCGAATATCAGCAAGTGCCTCCGCAAATCATCAATACTTCGGTTCCCACAACGCTTCCAATTTGGAGCACGTCAGGTCTTCCAATCAGTCTAGCTTCAATGACTCCATCTGTTTGCTCAGTGCCGGCATCAACACCAACAGGTGCGCCTGCCATTCTTTTATTAGCTGCGGGCACTTGCACTATCCAGGCAAGCCAGCCGGGCGATGGCGCACTTTACGCGCCGGCGGCGGCAGTGACGTTGAGCTTTACTGTCGAGCCACCGCCTCCGGCAACAAGCACGAGATTTGGTGCAGCGAATATTGGAACCACTAGCGCCGCGATTGCTGTGACCTTGAGCTTCAATGCGGCTGCATCCTTGGGAGGCGTATCAGTTGTCACGCAAGGCGTAACTGGACTTGATTTCGCGAATGCCAGCGGAGGGACGTGCACCATCGGTAGAAACTACGATGCGGGAGCAAGTTGTACCGTAAATGTTACTTTCTCACCAATTTCTTCGGGAGTCCGTTATGGAGGAGTCTCGCTCTTCGATGATTCGGGCAATCCGATTGCAACTGCCTATGTAGAGGGGATAGGGATTGGACCTCAGATAGAGTTCGTGCCGGGTAGCGAAAGCACGGTATCCACCAGCGCTCTGAATACTCCCTTCGGAGTCGCGGTGGATGGAAATGGCAATCTCTACATAGCCGATACGTGGAACAGCAGGCTAATAAAGGAAACGGTCACGTCTGGGGGCTATGTTGAGAGCACTATTCCGGTTGGCACACCGTATCCCGGTGCCGTTGCGATCGATGGAAACGGAAATCTCTACATCGCCGATCCTTCAAGTAACTTGGTCCTGAAAGAGACGGTCTCTGCAAATGGATACAGTGAAATGGTCTTACAAACCAGTACGTTAGACTATCCCGATGCTCTTGCCGTCGATGGCAGCGGAAATCTTTACATCACCGATTCCGGGAATAATCGGGTGCTAATTGAAGCGTCGACGGCAACTGGCTATGCAGAGACGACACTCCCGACCAGTGCGCTTGCCTATCCAAATGGAATTGCGGTTGATGGTAACGGCAATATCTATATCGCTGATACAGACAATGACCGTGTTTTAAAGGAAGGCGTTTCGCTTAGCGGATATACGGAGAGCACATTGCCGACGAGCGCAATAGGGCCAATGGGAGTGGCTGTCGATGCGGGCGGTAGCCTCTACATAACGGACTCCTTCTTCCAATCTTTCGGTTTCAACTCACCCGCAAACAGTGTTCTTAAGGAAACATTATCAGCTGGTACATACATTGAAAGTAGTTTAGCGACCAGCACGCTGAGTGAACCGCTTGGAATCGCAGTCGACTCAAGGGGCAATGTCTATATTGCCGATACTGGTAACAACCGGATCCTGAAAGAAGACTATGCTGACCCTCCCAGCCTGAGTTTTGCTTCGACGGTCGTGGGATCGACGAGCGGCGATAGTCCACAAACTGTCACATTCGAAAATGTTGGCAACGCAGCCCTCACTTTCCCGATACCCACTGCTGGCAGCAATCCAATCGTTCCGGAGAATTTTAGCCTCTATAGCGCTGGACCGCAATCGTGCCCTCTCGTAGTTGCTGGCTCTTCAACTGTGGGGATCCTTTCCTCGGGTCAAAACTGTTCGCTCGTCGTGAGCTTTATGCCTGACGAAACTGGAAACCTTAACGGGACACTCGTCTTGACCGACAATGCTCTAAACGCGAGTGGTCCCAGCTTCGCAACCCAGGGCATTCAGCTAAGTGGGACTGGCACACAAGGTGACCAATGAGGATTGCATTTGCGGCAATAAAGGCCGCGGCACTCGGAGGGTCGCGCAGGCTGCTACTAGCGGAAAGGAAATGGCCAATGTACAGGGTGGTGGATAAGTTGCGCAAGTGTTCTGCGATGATTTCGCTTGGGGTTATGGTCTTCTTCGTCTCTTTCACCGCAGACTGTGTTGCTCAGAACCCCGTTTCCGGTGACTTCGCTTATTCAGGCAACCCGAGCATCGCGGACCAGGTGCAACTGGCGAACGGTCAGAGTCTAAACGTGGAACCGGGAGAGACTTATACTTTTAATGTCACTCTCCTTTCAGGGCCCGGCTATTTCTACGAGCCTCCGAATGGATCAAACCCAATGGGCATTTGGGTTTTTACGTGGCCAGGCTATTCTACTGATAACTATGGCAACGGACCGATTGATACGAATATTTCTCTCACCAACTTTCAGTATATAAGTCCAACGCAAGCCTCGTTTACACTCTCCGTCGCTTCGGGTGCTCCTAAAGGAGTCGACCAACTCTGGCTAAGCAATGGCGCTGCAAGAGCAGTGTTTCCTCTCTTTCTTCAACCTCCGTCGCCTCCTACGCCGCCGACTCAGCCGCCGCAACCGCCGCAGCCATCGAATTGCGGTACTCCACAGATCAATTCCGTGACACCAAGTACATGGATAGCAGGACAGACCTACCCCATCACGATCACGGGGAGTAATTTTGTTACGCCCGCAATGGCTACTGCCAATTCGAATTGCACGGCCAATCAACTGTCGATCAGCGTGCCCACTGGAAGCATCACGCTCTCTGATTTCACCATCATCGATTCGAATAAGATCACCGCAACCGTGCAGCCAGCAGGCACCGACCCTACAGAGACCGCGACCCTCACTCTCTGGGGCAATGTGCCTGTTCAAGTCTTGGTCGCCAAAGCGCCCACTGGCGCTGGAGCAATAGCCGCGTCCGCAACGCCGATGACTAGCACGCCGATCCCTCCTGGAATGCAACAGGTCGCCCAGACGAGCGCGTGGATCTCACCGCTCCTGGTTCAGGCGCAGAATGTGACGCCGACTCTGAATCTCAAACCGGAGCAGCAAGCTGTCATCAATCCTTCCGTGGCGTTGATGGCCAACCTTACCCTCGGTGGAACCTTCCAAATTGCACTCGCAATAGCGGACCGCGATGGTACGATTCACACGATACCCAGTAGCTTTAGCTTGGGAACGTCGGCGCTTAATGGCGATCTTGACCCTAACGCGCTTTTTTCGGCGAACACTGTATTCCAATACACGGACGAACTGAACAATGCCGCCGTGTTTCAAAGTGTGCACCTTGGAACGCAGCAGCTCACCATCACGCCGAATGACCCTGCGATACCACCTGTGAGTGTCACTCTTTCGGTCGAAAATCCAGCGTCACTCGGCAGTTCGCACACTGCATTGGACAGAAGTCTATATCCACTAGCGCATGAAACCGGCCTCCCACCACAAATGATCAAGGGACAAGTCAAAACCGAAGGCGGCTTTAATCCTAAGGCGTGGCGCTACGAGCCGTTGAATGCCTTCGCTGGCGAGTTTGCAATTTCCCAGAAACCTAAAGACTACCGCACGCAGGCACCTTATAGCTCGCTGCGCCTGCCGACGATCGGTGACAGCGCCGATCCGGGGAATTGCGGTGCGAACTACAATTTCACTACCCATGTCGACTCCCGAATTCCGGATCCGAATTGCAGAGGCTTTACACAGGGAGGGACTTTTTCCGAACAGGTGATGAGCGACATCGCGCAAGCGAGTCCCACGATCATGATTCCCGAGCGCGATCCGAACTCAGGAGCGGTACTGACCGGAAGCAACGGCAATTCCCTCACGCGCCCTTTATCGCCGTCCGATCGCTACGTCTCAGTACATGACGTGTTCATTTATAACGACTCAAAAGAAAGATGGACGGCGAATGCCAAGAATCCCGCGCGTGTTGCATTGGTGAGCAATGGAGCCGTCGACTTCAGCTCACAGCTCAGCCTTGCTTCAAGTTATGGCTTGCTACAGGTGACGTATGTCACGGCGCTTGATCAGAGTAGTAGGGGTGGGCAATGGACCGGGAACAACGAAAGCTGCGGTCCCAGCGATCTGCTCGATCCTGATAATCTTTTCGATACTTCGTGCAATCTCGCTCACAACGGCGGCTCACTGGGTATCGGAACACGGATCACCGAGAGAAACTTTGTGGGGCAGAACAGCGCAAGTCCTTCAGTGGCCAATGAGTCTGCACTGGAAGCACTATTCGTGAACGCCTATCAAAGGTACGATCCAGGAAAGACTGGATATGGTAGTACCGTGATCTCAAACACTAGAAGTTTTGAACCAAATCCAACCGGCACGATTTTTGGATCGGGAGAACAACAATGACACGGCAATTCAGGCTACTCGCCTGTATCACATGTATCCTTGCGAGTCCGTTCGCTTTCACTGCGCAGTACACCGATCAGCAGCCAAATACGAGTGCGATGCGGGCCATAGATGCTGCGTTTTTGCAGGACCAAGGGCTCCAACCGACCCTGAAGTCGGGGCAGAGTTCAGTGGTCCAGCCCTACTTTTCCTGTGCTGCGGTGTTCAGCAGGATGCCTGATGGCACCCCGGAGCTGATAGCGGCAGCGTACAGCGGGAAGAGCGACGAAGTTGCCATGCTTAGCTACAGGTCGAGCGAAGCGCGGATTGTTAACGCCGTTAATGACCGCCAATTGGGGTTTGATGGCGGGTCATGCGAGGCCACGGTAGTCAACCTTGCTGATCCAGAACAATCTTCCTCATTGCTCGCTCGGACAGTGGAGATTTCTTTTGGTGGACAAGATTGGTTTTTCCTTTGGGATAGCGGCGCATTGCGGAGCATCACTGCAGTCGATCCGCGAACCGGCTTAGCTCAGAACGGCGTTCTCCCTGATAGCTATATGCACACCACTGAAGTTGTCGACGTCGATCATAGTGGCGCGATGCAGGTTGTCGGGAACAATGGAGACTCCGATAAATTTCCGCAAGATGACGGAATCGCGTCAACTGGGACCGATATTCTTTTCCGTTACAACGGCACAACTTACGCACCGGCGAAGACTTTCCTGTATTTGGAAAGGTACGAGCCCGATCTCCCCAAGTCCCAGGATGAACAGGCAGCATACCAGTCAGGTGCGTCTCCCTGGACACAAGAGCTTTGCATGCACCAAACTCCCGCACCCAACTATCAGCTCAGAGTCATCAATGGAGATCGCGACGGAAGAAATCGGGTGACGAGTGCGAAGGTCGAAGTGAATGGCGTTTTGATAGTACCGTCCGCCGACGTCAACCAAGACGTGGAAATTCTGACGCGAACGATTCAACTGGGAAAAAAGAACGAAATAAGGGTAACCGCTGATGGCCCAGTGAACTCCCACTTGTACGTCACAATTGAATAATTCATTTGCGCGTTCGCGATGCCTGAAGAACTCTGCCAACCAGTATGTGGCAACGAGAGCGCGGGCTGGTCCGATGGTGGCATACGATAGTGCCAATATCCGATCCGGCTAACAGATTCTTCCCAGATCACCTTATCGATCGAGCAAGACGTGCCGATCCAGCGATTGGCGTGGACAAAGACGGCATGGTCCGCGCGCTGCGCGACGGAAATGCGGTCATCACCGGCAAATACGCCGGAGTAAAGGATGAGGTTCGAGTTATAGTTCAATCGAAATAGCTTATTACAGGAATTGTGCGTGAGGTGAGCATGAAATCTTCAATCGTCTCGATCATAGGTGGAGCATTAGTAGCCTTCGGCTGCTGTGCGCTTGCATTCGTATGTTTCCTTGCATGGATTGAGTGGGGGGGGAGGAGTGGTGGAGGCTGGTTCTCCAACGTTGAGTTTTATAAGCTCGCGAGAGACCTGGGAATTGCTATGGCAATTTCGGCTGTAATTGGTTTTGGCGCTATTGCGCTCGGCGTGCGTCTAAGACGCATAAAACGCGCGTAAATGGCGCCCATCCGCAAAGCGTCGATTCTAGAAAATGAAGAGCGCCAAGAACGGGGCTGCAGCAATTCCATGATCGGCGTCGACAAGGACGGTATGGTCCACGCACTGCGTGAGGGAAACGCGGTCATCACCGTCAAAGTCGACGGAGTAAAAGATAAGGTCAGAGTAACAGTTCAATTGAGATAGCACATAGTAGTGAGAATGATTTGATAAGTAGCCTCGCAGAGACTCACTAGTGATGACGGCTCATTGCATATCCACCCATCCTTGTTCCGTTGAGATTTCTTTCTTGTAGCTGTTTTCGGAAGACATTGTGTAGGAGTGAGCTCGGTGAAAGATCACTGAAGTCATAAATTGTCACAGAAAGTGTTCGAAGGTGAACGTGAAGGTATCGATTCTAAGGATTGCCGGCGGAACGCTAATGATCCTGAATTGCTGCGCGGTTGCATTTGGCGGTTTCCTGGCGTGGGTTGGTTTGGGGGGAGATCAGGGAAGTTGGCCGATGCAAATGCCGACGCTTCGTGAAAGCCTGAAATCTGGCGGTGAGGTCTCCGCCGCGATAGGCGCTGGAGCAATTGCCCTTGGTTTCTAGCTGCGCCGCCTCAAGGGCACATCGAAGGATGGGCGCTAGAAACTCGTGACGGATGAGGTTCGAGTAGCAATCGAATTGAGACATGTTGCCACGGGCTTTTGGGCGAGGTGAATGTGAAATCGTCAATTGTCGCGATCATTGGTGGTGTACTCGTGATCTTAGGCTGCTGTGCGCTTGCATCTGCGTGCGTCCTTGCGTGGCTTGCATGGGGAGGAACCCCCGGGGGATGGACCTTAACAGTACCTGAGTTCGCCAGAGAGCTGAAGTTTGATATGGCGATTTCGATTGTGATTGGTCTCGCAGCAATTGCTCTTGGCTGGCGCATAAAGCACATGAAGCAGGGCTTAAGTGGCAACCGCCAGCAAAACAGCAGTTCTAAAGAATGAGGAGCGCCCAGAGCAGTCCCAATATCCGGAATCTCCCGTTCACAGACACTATACAGAATCAGAATGTAAAGTGGTTCGCGATTGGGTCCGACTGGCAAGATATTCCTGGGAACAGTTCGGAACTTCGCCAGTTCTTCAATGAACTCCTCGCGGGGATGGCCCCAGCGGGACCGGTGCCTTCAACGCTATGCAACACCGGTTCGCCTCCGACTATGTTGCGCCTTATCGGAGGCGATCCTAATAATGACGTAATTGTGACGACGACTAGTCAATCGGACAATTCGAGCGGAAACCTGGCAGAATATCTGAACGTAGCACATGCGGCCGTCGACAACCCTGATGTGATCGTGATCCCTGGCTGTGGATCAAGGCTTTCATTCGGTCAAGCTGAGCGTGAACGGGAGCGAAGGTGAGAATACGCATTGGCTTGTGCCGATGGTAACCTATTCCGGCGTGAAGAATCCGATTCGGCTTGGCGACTCCATGCAAGTCTCGTTCACAATTGACCAGAAAACTGCCAATCCGGTCATCCAACTTGACCAGAGCGGCTTTATTCGAGCATTGCGAGTCGGAGAGGCCACGATTACTGCAGATTTCGCGGGAGCACGGGACCAGATTGCTGTTGTTGTTAGGGCGAATTAGTTGGCAAACTTGAATTGATGTCAACGTCCGTGCGATATGGATGTCGGACCTTTGCATTGGTCGGCTCCGTATAGAACGATGGACTGGACCCTGGGGAGGAAGAGATGGGCAGCGGATTGGCAAAGGCCGTTGGTTTTTTTACTTTTGGCCGTTGACATTGATTTCTGTCGCTGGATTTTGCGCTTCCCTGGCTTTAGCTCGCGCGGAGTCAGACGGACGAACCTGTACGACTGCCGGAAGACGAATGGTCTGGGCACGAGCGTTTTTGGGAATAGGGTGTTTAATTTATACTCTTTGCATCTTGCTCGCTGGCAAATTGACTAGTTTGAGCGAACCATGTTATGGCTATTGGCTTGACCACTGGAATGTGTTTCTTGCTTTGATTCTCAGTGCGGAAGTTTCAATGTTTATTGCGATGGTCTATAGTTTTCGGGCACGCGGGCACCGTGGTTGGGTAATTCGAACGGCGACTGTGCTCATAGTTGCCTCGTCGATATTTGTAACCTTTCTATTTCTTTCCCCGGAATGACTTCTTATACGGCGTATTCATGCGTGCGAAGAGTACGCTCGAACCGGCCTATGAAGTGAACATAGTCCGACACCGTGCGCTCCACTTCGGTGAGGCCCACGAATACGGCTAGTTTCGCCGGAAAACGTAACCAGATTAGAATTCGGGTTGGTGGTGACTAATTGGCAACGCTGAGTCATTGGCGCACAACTTGGAGAATTGACAGTTTCAATTACGGTTGTGTATGCAGACAACTCGACTGCAGAACAAAGCGTGGATCTCACTGTCGTACCATCGTCGGCGGGCCTTAAGCAATTCACTATCGATCAGGGCTTTCATCAGGTTGAGCTGAAGCTGAATGAAGACGCAGGTGAGAGTACCGAAGCAGGAATGGGCGACTACGAAGTAGTGATGACATGTTTCACTGATACGAGGGAAATCACAAACGCCAGTACAGGGCAGGTGATTAGCGGTGTCTTCACGTCGACAACATGCTATTAGGAATGGTTATGAAGCGGGTTCTAATGCGGAACAAGACGTCCTCCGCTCATGGTTCTGAGCGACACAAGTGCTCAGCCAACCGAATGGAATCACGGCCTCGATGTATTCGACGCGATCGAACAGACCGGGTCGGCATTCAGGAGCTTACCATGACACTGGATCGCTATGTTGAATTTACTTGCCGGAATAGCTTCCGCATATTGAGAAAGGTCACTGTTCTGTTCTGTATCGTGGTTGGCGTTTGCCATGCACAGGATTGCGGAAACGGAAATATTAGACAAGTTCGTGAGGCTTCACTCCGTCGTGCAGGGATGGTGGTCCTAAACGCAATTAAGCAGAAGAATACCGACGGCCTTTTGAGTTACGTGGGTCGACATGGCGTGGGATTTGGACCCGATAAGACGCGGCTGTCGCGGAATGATCTGCGGAGTCAATTCACTCGCAAGGAAGGCGCATACTGCTTGTTCTTCTCCACAGCTTGTATTCCGTACATGGGCCGCTTCAAGGGCCTTGAACCCGATTCGATCCTATCTGAGTGGAAAATCTCGTACATCGATTGGCTCGGCATTTCCAAGACTTATGCGACTTACGCGGACCTGACCGATGATGCCGGAAGCAGCGGGTGTAGCGGATATTTCAGCGCCAGCGCACAAGCGAAGATGAAGAACGCGCCTGATAATATCGAACTCGATTTTTCTTTCGAAAATGGTAGGTGGTGGCTCGTCGATACCGTGGCGTCGGCCCCATAAATCTGACGGCGCCAATTCGCGTTAATATGCGATCCGCGGCCCGTCTTCAGGTTTGACCAACGTTGTACTGCTCAATTCGTGTGATCAATTTCGACACGCCCATTTGGCGAAGTGGACTCGATAACGGATCCAGTGATGGGTACTGGTCCTATACCTACCAAGACGACTTCAACCGGCTGATGAGCGGCAACGCGACGGCGGGTGTGGACAACGGGCTGATCTTATTAGGGTATTCCCTGAGGAGCCAATCACCTTCCCACTTTCTGCAGTTCAAAACGACTCAATACATCTAGTGGCAAAACGGAGCCCTTTCGGCTACAAGAACGGAGAAGTTTCTTCGCTTCCCGCTTCGTTGTTTTTCCAACATTTGAAGCGCCGTACGTCGCTGTCACGCCGAATCGCGATTGTGACAAATCGCCACTACGCAGAAATCGCGGCTCAGCATTTGGTGACATGGCGGTGACACAGAAAACAAGAAGCCGAGAGGTCTATTCTCGGCTTTCATCTAATCTATTGATTTTAATTGCTTTAGTGGTGCGCCCGGAGAGATTCGAACTCCCGGCCTACTGATTCGTAGTCAGTCGCTCTATCCAGCTGAGCTACGGGCGCACATG
>Ga0335078_10000599_pt1 | contig 55306 bp, 59 predicted proteins | sample Lox_Sample_32_FD_206711 | JGI IMG/M metagenome (GOLD analysis project Ga0335078, IMG submission 206711) | Soil microbial communities from Loxahatchee National Wildlife Refuge, Florida, United States - Lox_Sample_3.2 | ecosystem: Environmental > Terrestrial > Soil > Wetlands | place: USA... | reverse complement strand
GACCTCGATCGGAATCGAGGCGCCGCTCACCGGCCCGGTGGCGGTCCTCGGCCAGGAGCAGCTGCATTTCGCGGAGCTGGCCATGTCCATGGACAACACGGCCAACAAGACGCACATCACGCTCGTGCAGGGTGACACGCAGCTGAACCCGCAGCAGGCGACGACGGTCACGCAGCAGTTCACGTCGAACAACTCGATCACCGGGGTCGTCGGTCCGGCCGGCAGCCAGGAGGTCGAGGCGGTCGGACCGCTGCTGGCGCGGGCGGGCCTCGCCTTCATTTCCGGCTCGGCGACCGCGGCGGCGCTCACCACCGGCACGTACCCGACCTTCTTCCGGGTGGTGTCGAAGGACAGCGTGCAGGGTCCGCAGGACGCGAACTACATCGTCCAGAACCTGCACCCGAAGGCCCTGATGATCGTGGACGACCAGGAGGCCTACTCCACCGGACTGGTGGCCGCGATGCTGCCGATCTTCCAGCAGGCCGGGATCAAGGTCGACCACGAGTCGGTATCGCAGAAGGTGACGGACTTCTCGTCCATCGTCTCCAAGGTCACGCCGGCGACCACGGTCGTGGTGCTGCCCTGGCAGGTGGCGTCGAACGCGCAGCAGTTCGGTCGCGACCTGGCTCAGCAGCACAAGAGCGCGGTGATCTTCGGTACTGACGGGCTCTTCTCGCCGGGCACCTTCACGATCAACGGCTCGTACGTGTCCTCGTTCGGGCCCGACATCACCGCAATCCCGGCGGACGCGTCGATCGCGGCCACGGCGAAGGCCAAGTACGGCTCGTTCGGCACGTTCGGGCCGCCGGTGTTCGCCGCGACGCACGTGCTGGACGAGGCGATCGCGTCGGTGTGCAAGTCCGGCAAGACGCCGACCCGCGCCAGCGTGCTCGCCGCCGTCAAGGCGACGAACGAGCCGACGTCCATCCTCGGCCAGCCGATCAGCTTCACCTCGGCGGGCGACCTGAACAACGGCAAGTTCTTCCTGTTCAAGATCGACTCGACCGGAAAGTACAACCTGATCCCGAGCTGACTCGGCAGACCCGGGCCTGCGGCGGCCCGTCGGCCGCCGCGGCCCGGGTCACGGGACGACGGGCTGATTGGCGCCGCATGAGCTTCTTCTTCCAGGAACTGGTCAACGGCCTTACCACCGGAGCGCTCTACGCGCTGGTCGCGCTCGGCTTCTCGATGGTGTACGGCGTGCTGAAGCTGCTCAACTTCGCGCACGGCGACCTGTACATGGTCGGGGCGTTCGTCGGCTACTTCGTGATCCAGTGGTTCGGCGGCCCGCAGGCGCTGCACATCCCGGTGCCGCTGCTGGTGACGATCATGTTCGTGCTCGCCGCCGTCCTCGTCGGCTTCCTCGGCGTGGCGATCGAGCGGTTCGCCTACCGCCCGCTGCGCGACGCGCCGCGGATAGCCCCGCTGATCACCGCGATCGGCATCTCGTTCTTCCTGGAGAACGCCGCCCTGCTGCTGTTCGGCGCGCAGTTCCGGGTCTACAACACGCCGGACTTCATCTCGTTCTCGTCCGGAATCCAGATCGGCTCGGTCAGCATCGACGCGGTCCAGATCATGGTGCTGGTCATGGGCCTGCTGCTGATGGTCGGCCTGCGGCTGCTGGTGATCAGGACCAGGCTCGGCAAGCAGATGCGCGCGGTGGCATCCGACCGGGAAGCGGCCGAGATGCTCGGCATCAACGTCAACTTCACCATCGCGGCGACCTTCTTCCTGGGCTCGGCCCTGGCCGGCGTCGCCGGGGTGATGGCCGGGCTGCTGTTCAACCAGGTCACCAACACGATCGGCTTCATCGCCGGCCTCAAGGCGTTCACCGCGGCGGTGGTCGGCGGGATCGGCTCGCTGCCCGGCGCGATGCTCGGCGGGCTGCTGATCGGCATCGCCGAGTCGTTCATCACCGGCTACATCTCCTCGACCTATACCAACCTGCTCGTCTTCTGCCTGCTGATCGCCGTGATGCTGGTCCGGCCCACCGGCCTGCTCGGCCGTCCGCAGCTGCGGAAGGTGTGACGCGGCGATGAGCGACGAGGCGCTGCCGCCGCCTGGTCCCGAGCACGCCGACCTCGGAGCTCCGCAGCTGGCCGGCCCGCAGGTCGGCGCCGACGAGTGGGTAGCCAGGCAGGCCCAGCGGCACGAGCACCTGCCGTCCTGGCTCGGGGCCGGCCAGCGCGCCGCCGAGCGGGCCGGCTGGTGGCCGAGGCTGGCTCTCGCCGCCGTGGCAGGCCTGCTGCTGCCGGTCCTCGGGCTCGGCGGCTTCCAGCTTCAGGTCGGCATCGACGCGCTGGTGATCGCCCTGCTGGCGGTCGGCCTGAACATCGTCGTCGGCTCGGCGGGCATGCTGGACCTTGGCTACGTGGCGTTCTTCGGGTTCGGCGCCTACGGCTTCGCGCTGCTGTCGTCTGCCAAGATCGGCACGAACGGTATCCACCTGTCCTCGGTGCTGTCGATCCCGGTCGTGATGATCGCGACCGGCGCCCTCGGCCTGCTGGTGGGCCTGCCGTCACGCCGGCTGAGCGGCGACTACCTCGCGATCGTCACGCTGTTCTTCGGCGAGGCGTTCGTCGAGTTCACCAACAACGTGTCGCCCGGCGTGCTCGGCGGCCCGAACGGCATCGTGGGCGTCGACACCATCCACGCCTTCGGCGTCCAGGTGTCCAGCAACAAGGCCTACTACTTCCTGCTGGTGATCGTGCTGGTCGTCACGATGGCGGTGCTGCGGCTCCTGGACACCTCGCGCACCGGCCGGGCCTGGCGGGCGGTGCGCGAGGACCCGCTCGCCGCCGCGGCGATGACGATCCCGGTGGACCGGGTGAAGCTGATGGCGTTCGCGTTCGGCGCGACGGTCGCGGGACTGGCGGGAACGATCTTCGCGGCGCAGCAGATCAGCGTGTTCCCGACAGACTTCGACACGCCGATACTGATCATCATCTACGCCGGCCTTATCCTCGGCGGCGCCGGCAGCATCGCGGGCGCGGCCACCGGTGCGCTCGTCGTGATGGTCATCTATGACGGCCTGCTGCGCAGCCCGACCGACTCTGGCTACCTGTTCTACGGGCTGATCCTGCTCGCCCTCATCGCGAAGCTGCGGCCGTGGCGCAGGCTGGCGCTCGTGCTTGCGGTGACCGCCGCGCTCGGTTTCGCCGCGCACGCGATCGCGAGCGCGATCGCGGCCAGCTGGGTCGCCGGCGGCCCGCAGTCGACCGGCCTGATCGCCGACGCACTGCGCGACTGGGTGATAGTGCCGGCAAACCCGCAGACCGCCGGGAACGTCGGCTTCGTGCTGCTGGTCTGCCTGCTGATAGCACTGGTGCAGCTGAAGGGCGGCTGGCGGACGATACTGCTGGTCCCGACGCTGTACGTCGCGTCGTTCACCTGGGAGACGGTGCTCAGCCCCAACCCGTCCGTGACCCGGCAGCTCATGATCGGCGCGATCCTGATCGTGATGATGAATGCCCGGCCGCAGGGCCTGCTCGGCACGCGGCGGGTCGAGGTGGCCCAGTGAGGAGGGCGCAGTGAGCGCGCCCGGGCAGCCGGTCCTGAGCCTCAGCCGGCTCTCGCTGGCGTTCGGCGGCCTGCGGGCCCTGTCCGAGCTCGACCTGACCGTCGGCGACCGGGAGATAGTCAGCCTCATCGGCCCGAACGGGGCGGGCAAGAGCACCGTCTTCAACGTCGTCACCGGGATCTACGAGCCGAGCGGCGGTGACGTGCGGTTCGCCGGCCAGTCGATCGCGGGCCGCGCGCCGCACGTGATCGCCCAGCTCGGGATCGCGCGGACGTTCCAGAGCCTGCGCCTGTTCATGAACATGTCGGTGCTCGAGAACGTGATTGCGGCGACCTACGGCCACACCGGGGCGACGCCGCCGGAGTCCGTGCTGCGGCTGCCCCGGGCCCGGCGCGAGGAGCGCGAGGCACGGGAGCTGGCCGCGGACGTGCTCTCGTTCTTCGGCCAGCGGCTTGCCGGGTACCGCTGGGACCAGCCCGCGTACTCGCTCTCCTATGCCAACCGGCGCCGGCTCGAGATCGCGAGAGCGCTGGCGACCAGGCCCACGCTGCTGCTCCTGGACGAGCCGGCCGCGGGCATGAACCCGGCGGAGACGCACGAGGTCACCGAGCTGATCGGACGACTGCGGGACGAGCGGAAGGTCGCGATCTGTGTCATCGAGCATGACATGCACGTGGTGGCGGGCTGCTCGGACCGGGTGGTCGCGCTCGACCACGGGGTCAAGATCGCGGAAGGCGATTTCGACGCCGTCGCGAACCATCCGGCGGTCGTGGAGGCGTACATGGGCCGTGACCCCGAGGCGCTGGCGGAGTCCGGATGACCGGCGGAGCTGAGCCCGGCGGCAGCGCGCTGCTCGCGCTCGACGACGTCACCACGTACTACGGGCAGATGCGCATCCTGGAGGGCATCTCGCTGCAGGTCGGCGCCGGGGAGCTGGTCTGCCTGCTGGGCGGGAACGCGTCCGGCAAGTCGACCACGCTGAAGACGATCCTCGGCATCGTCCGGCCGCGGTCGGGCCGCGTGCTGCTGGCGGGCGAGGATGTCACCACGCGGCCGGTACCGGACCGGATCGCGCGCGGTATCGCGATCGTACCGGAGAACCGCAGGCTGTTCGGTGACATGTCGGTGCGGGAGAATCTCGAGCTGGGTGCCGTCCTCCGCGGCGGCGAGAAGCTGGACGACGACCTGGACCGGGTGCATGCGTTCTTCCCCCGGTTGCTGGAGCGGCGCGGCCAGCTCGCGGGCACGCTGTCGGGCGGCGAGCAGCAGATGGTGGCCGTGGGCCGGGCGCTGATGTCGCGGCCGCGGCTGCTGCTGATGGACGAGCCGTCGATGGGCCTGTCACCGGCGCTCGTGCAGCAGAACTTCCAGATCATCAAGGAGATCCACGAGTCCGGCGTGGCCGTGCTCATGGTCGAGCAGAACGCGACGATGGCGCTGACGATCGCCGACCGCGGGTACGTGCTGTCCACGGGCGAGATCGTGCTGGCCGGCCCGGCCGCGGAGCTGCTGCGCAGCGAGGATCTCAAGCGTGCCTACCTGGGTCGCTGAGGCGCCGGTGCACCATTGACCAGGTGACACTCTGGCACCTACTGTCCGATTAATGAGCCCTGTGTTTCCGGCAGCGGAAATCGCTGCGCTTCGCGCCCGCTTCAGCTCGCTCGGCGACGACTTCGTGTTCCTCGACGCGCCCGGCGGCACGCAGACGCCGGACGAGATCGGGGCCGCCGTGGCCCGGGTCTACGCGGAGGCCAGCGGTAACACCGGCGCTCCGTACCCGACGAGCAGGCGGCTCGACACGCTCGTCGACGACGCCCGGGTTGCGTCGGCGCGGTTCTTCGGCTGCGCGCCCGAGGAGATCATCTTCGGCGGGAACATGACGTCGCTGAACTTCACGCTCACCCGCACGCTCGGGCGCGAGCTCAAGCCGGGCGACGAGATCGTGGTGACCCGGCTCGACCACGACGGCAACGTCGCGCCCTGGCTGGACCTGGCGGCCGACCTCGGCCTGGTAGTCCGGCAGGTGGACGTGCACACTGACACGACCCTGGACGTGGCCGACCTGGAGCGCCAGCTAGGCCCGCGCACCCGGGTAGTGGCCTTCCCGTGGTGCGCGAACTCGACCGGGACCATCGTCGACGCGCGTGCCGTCTGCGACCTCGCCCGCGCGGCCGGCGCGCTGAGCTGGGTGGACGCCGTCCAGTACGCGGCGCACGAGCCGATGGACGTGCAGGCGATCGGCGCGGACCTGGTGGCCTGCTCGGCCTACAAGTTCTGCGGACCGCACCTGGGGATCGCCTACGGGCGCCGGGAGCTGCTCGAGTCCTGGCGGCCGTACAAGGCCAGGCCGGTGCCGATGGACCCGGTCGGTCACCGGTTCGAGACGGGCACGCTGCCGTACGAGCTGCTCGGCGGGCTGCTGGCGACGTTCGGGTACCTGGACAGCGTCGGCGGGATGGCGCGGCTTGCCGCCTGGGAACGGCAGCTCGGCGAGCGGCTGCTGGCCGGGCTGCCCGCCGGCGCGCGCCTGTGGGGACTGCCGACGATGGACGGCCGGGTGCCCGTGTTCCTGGTCAACTTCCCCGGCATCCCGTCCGGGATGCTCAGCGAGGAACTCGCGAAGCTGGGCTTCGGCGTGTGGAGCCACGGCAGCTACTACGCGCTCGGCCTGCACGACCGGATCGGCTGGGGCGAGGCCCTGCGCATCGGGCTCGCCCACTACAACACCCCGGACGAGATCGACCGGTTCAACGCCGCGCTGGCCGCGCTCGTGGCCGGGCACGCGCCCGTCGCCGGCGCGGCCCGGCTGAGTCTCGATGGTGGCGGCGCGATCGTCAGAGCAGCCGACGTTCCCGTGGAAGTGACCGAATCTGGCGCGAGCACCAGCCTGCTGCTCGACACCGGGAGCGGCGATCCAGGTCTGGTCAGGCGGCACGTGCGGGTGCCCGCGGGCCGGGAGTTCCGCGGCGCCGCCGGGGCGGGCGGCGAGCTGTGGTTCGTCGTGGCCGGTGACGGCGCCCTGGACGTGGACGGCACGCCGGGGCCGGCCCTGGTGGCCGACCGCGGCCTGTGGCTCCCGGCCGGTGCCGCCTACCGCGCGGCTGCGGGCGCGGCGGAGCTGCGCCTCGATGTCGTTTCGCTGCCGGTCGATGGCACCCCGGCCGGTCCGGCGGGCCCTGGCCGGGCGCACAGCACGGATCTGGCGGACTGCGAGGCCGAGACGACCGGCGACAGGAAGTTCCGGGTCCTGTTCGGGCCGGGCCGCGGCTGCGCCACGGCGACGCAGTTTGTCGGCGAGATTCCGCCGAGCCGAGCGCCCGAGCACAGTCATCCCTACGATGAGGTCGTGCTGATCCTGGCGGGAGACGGCGTGGCGCACATCGGCGGTGCGACGCACGAGCTGCATCCTGGTACCTGCCTGCACCTCCCGCCGGGGCTGCCGCACTGCCTGGAAAACCCGGGTCCCGGCACCATGCGGGTGCTTGGCGTCTTCCACCCGGCCGACAGCCCCGCCGCGAAGCTGCGGGAGCGCGGCTAGCCGCCGCACTGGCGGGAGGCGGCTGCGTCCGGTCGCTCGATCTGATGACAGGAGGAACCGACAGTGAGCCTGGTGCGCTGGATCGAGGTGCCGCAGCGCTCGGCCGGGCGGCTGGAGACGGTCATCGGCCCGGAGCGGCTCGGCCGGCTGGCGGAGGCGGCTGAGCAGTTCCGGGGGCGGCTGGGGGACCGGAACATCTGGACCGTGAGCTCGACCGCGGTGGGCGGCGGGGTCGCGGAGATGCTGCACGTGCTGCTCGGCTACGCGCACGACCTGCTCGTGCCGGTCCGGTGGGGCGTGATCACCGGCGACGCGCCCTTCTTCGCGCTGACCAAGCGGGTGCACAACCAGATTCACGGCGATCAGGCGGGCGGTCCTGTCGGCGCGGCGCAGGCCGGTCACTACATGAAGATCCTGGCCGCGAACGCGGTTGAGCTGCTGGCCGAGGTCCGGCCGGGGGATCTCGTATTACTGCACGACCCGCAGACCGCCGGGCTTGCCCCGCTGCTCGCCGGCGCGGGCGCCAGCGTGGCCTGGCGCTGTCACATCGGCCTGGACTGGCAGAACGAGGCCACCGAGGCCGCCTGGAACTTCCTGCGGCCCTACCTCGAGTCCGCGCAGATGCACGTCTTCTCGCGCAGGCAGTACGTGCCGGACTGGATCCCCGACGGTGCGGCCGTGATCATTCCGCCGTCCATCGACCCGTTCTCGCCGAAGAATGAGGAGCTCGACGCCACTGCCGTCAGGACGATCCTCGCTCAGATAGGCGTGCTCGACGGCGGCGCGCCCGCCAGCCCCGCATTCTTCGAGCGCGGAGACGGCACGATGGGCACGATTACGGGCCGGGCCGACGTCACCGCGGAGAGCCTGCCCGGACCGGACGACCCCGTCGTCGTTCAGGTCTCGCGCTGGGACCGGCTGAAGGACATGCCGGGCGTCATGCACGGATTCGCCACGTACGCGGCGGCCGAGCCGGCGGGCTACCTGCTGCTTGCCGGGCCCGCGGTAGCCGGCGTCACCGACGACCCGGAGGGAGCCGGCGTATTCGCCGAGTGCCTGCTGCAGTGGCGCGAGCTGCCGCCGGCGATCCGGCGCCGGGTGCTGCTGGTCACGCTTCCGCTCGAGGACACGGACGAGAACGGCGTGATGGTCAACGCGCTGCAGCGGCACGCGGCCGTCATCGTGCAGAAAAGCCTGGCGGAGGGCTTCGGCCTGACCGTCGCCGAGGGCATGTGGAAGGCGCGGCCGGTCATCGGCTCCGCGGTGGGCGGGATCATCGATCAGATCGTCGAGGGCACCGGCATCCTGCTGCCGAACCCGCATGACCTGAATGCGTTCGCCGCGGCGCTGCACGAGCTGCTGACCGACCTGGATGCCGCGCACCGGATGGGCGCGGCCGCGCAGGCGTACGTCGCCGAGCACTACGTCGGTGACCTGCACCTGCTCCGGTACGCAGCGCTCTTCGACGCGCTCATGCAGTAGCAGCCCGCCGTGCCGCGGCGCCGGCGGCGCCGGCCTGCAGCTGCGGGAATGCCGTCGTGACTCAGTTCTGAAAGGCGAGTTAACGGTGTGAGTAGATGTCGTAGCTGTGATCTCTTACGCACTTCCATCGTTTCCGGTACGCTACTCCGAAGCTGGCTAAAACCGATTTAGCCGGTCTATTAGTTTGTCTGGGCCATGACAGCAACAGAAGCCGCAGTCGGGTTGGAAACCGTCGGACTGCTACCGGAGGCATCATGAGTGAACAGACCGCATTGGCACCTGTCGCGACGTCGCGGCTTGAACCGAACGCCATCAGCGTTGCCCAGGACACGCTGATTGGAATGGCCGATACGGCGCCTACCGTCTCGGTCTCGTTCACGCTGGTCGCGCTCATTGCCGCGGCCGCTTACGGCGGACCGCTGATCCTGCTCATCACCGCCATTCCGATGCTCATCATCGCCAACGCCTATCGGCGGCTGAACCTGTGGAACGCGAACTGCGGTGCCTCGTTCGAGTGGGTTGGCCGCGCGATCAGTCCTTACCTCGGCTACATCACCGGGTGGCTGATGCTGGCCGGCACGCTGTTCGGCACGCTGACGCCGGTGACCGCCGTGGGCCCGTCCGTGCTGGCGGTGTTCAACAAGAACGCGAACAGCACGTGGGGGAACATCCTCATCGCAACCGTGCTGGTCGTGGTCATGATGATCATCTCGATCGTCGGCATCCGGATCACCGCCCGCACCCAGGTGGCGATCGGCCTGATTGAGTACGCCCTCTTGCTCGTCTTCGCGATCTGGGGCCTGACCTGGGTGCTCGGCCACCACGCGGGCACCGTGGCGATCACCTCGGGCTGGTTCAGCCTGCACGGCATCGGCGGGAAGGGCCAGCTCATCGACGCTTTCCTCATCACGGTGTTCATGTTCACCGGCTGGGACGGCACGCTGTACGTCAACGAGGAGGTGCGACACCGCCGGGAGAACCCGGGCAAGGCCGCGATGCTCGCGGTGAGTATCGCTGCGATCCTGTTCATCATCGCCCAGACGGGCCTGCAGGGCGTCGCATCCGGCGCCAAGATGAACAACAACAGCGACTCGATCCTCGTCTACGTCGGCAAGCTGCTCACCGGCAGTGGCGTCGGCGGCCAGGCCCTGGCCCTGGCCCTGGCCCTGGGCGTGATCGCGGCCACCGGCGTGGGCATCGTGCTCAGCGCCCGGATCGCCTACGGAATCGCCAGCTACCGGGCGCTGCCCGGCAGCCTGGCTAACGTGTCCGCCCGGTTCAAGACGCCGGTCGTGGCGACGGTCGTGGCCAGCGTGATCCTGCTGGCGATGGGCTGGGCGTACCTGCTGTCCACCTCGGTGCAGAACACGTTCAACTACGTGCTCGACAACACCGGCATCCTGTACGCGACGTTCTACTGCATCACCGCCCTCGCGGCGATGGTCTACTACCGGCGCCGGGTCGTGAGCAGCGTCACGGACTTCCTGACGCTGGGCCTGCTGCCGCTGGCGGCGATCGTCTTCCTGGCCTGGGTCGCGATCAAGTCGATTCAGGGCGCGAACGCCGCGCAGAACTACACGCTGCTCGGCTTCCTCGTGGTGGGCGTGATCCTGATGATCATCGCGCGGTTCGTGCTCCGGTCACCGTTCTTCAGCATCCGGCGGGAGAGCTGGAAGCCGGGCACTGTTCAGGCAGACGACTAGCGAGGCCTGAGCGGCTGTCGCCGCTCGCGGGCGCAGAGCGAAACGGGGCGGTCCAGTCGCAGCGACTGGACCGCCCCGTTACCCGTCCTGGCCCTGGCGGTCAGCCCGCCATGCTGCGGGCCAGGTCGCGGAGCCTGGCGTGGCGACCGTCCATGACCGGTGCGCCGGCCGGCAGGTAGCGCTTGGGCATCTTGGCGATCGAGGTGTAGTTGACGTCGACGACGTTCGCGAGCGGTGCCTCGACGCCCTGGCTGACGAGCTGGTACGCATCCATCAGGTCCATGCCGTAGTGCGCGGCGAGCCACTGGATCAGGTCGGTCTGAGCGATCCGGAACGCGTCCTCCAGCGGCCGGGCCGAGCCGGCGGTCATGATGTAGTCGTCGGTCTCCAGCCGCGGCCACGGGCACGGCGCCGCCTTGATCAGGTCGACGATCACGACGGTGTTCATCGCGGTCTCGACCGCGACCCCGCAGGTCTCGCCCTCGCCCTGCCGCGCGTGCCCGTCGCCGAGGGACAGCAGCGCGCCGGCCGCGTTCACGCCCAGGTAGCAGGTCGTCCCGGCGCGCATCTCCGGGGTGTCCATGTTGCCGCCGAAGGCGTCCGGTACGAGCGCGCTGCGCACCTCGAGGCTCGCCGGCGCGACGCCCACGGTGCCGTGCATCGGGTTCATCGGCATGTCGACGGTGAAGTCGCCGCGGCGCGGGGTGAACCGGCAGGTCCCGGCCGCCCGATCGAAGTGCCACAGCCATACCAGCTCGGGCAGCGGATCGTTGAGCAGCGACGTCAGGTGCGTGCCGGTCAGCGCCCCGAAGAGCGGGATCGTGGTGGAGGCGCCCCAGTCCCTGGCCGGGGTGACCGAGACGAAGTGCACCGCGACGGTGTCGCCCGGCTCAGCACCCTCGATGTAGAACGGGCCGGTCTGCGGGTTCACGAACGGGAACTCGCACACCTGCGACACCAGGTCTGTCTCGCTGCGGACACGGCCGAAGAACGCGTCCTCGGTGAACACGTCGAGCACCGCAGGCGGGCGGACCCGAGCTACCGGCGCCGCGCCGCCGAACGTCCAGGCGTACTGGTCCCGCTCGGGCCGGAAGGTGATGATCTGGAGGTCGCTCACGAGGCCACCCTAGGATCGGGCGCGGCGGCCTGTTCCCCGTCGAGGTGGATCAGCGCCACGTCCCGGACGCGCTGACGGTGGCGCAGGTACAGGTAGGCCAGGTAGATGAGGCCGATGACCATCCAGACCCCGGCGGCGGGACCCATGTAGGAGTACGGCGCGCTCAGCGGCGTGATGAAACTCAGGCCAGGGGCCTTGATCCCGGCGCCGGCCAGCCAGGCGGGAATGAAGGCGAGGATCCCGAGCACGGGAATGATCAGGTGCGAGACCAGGCTGAACCCGTGTGACTGGCGGGCGAAGTAGCCGATGCAGGCCACGTTCATGACCAGATAGATGCCGACGAGCAGGATCACGAGCGCGGTGCCGATCATGCCGAAGGCCGTCCCGGGGTCATAGCCGAAGCCGAGCCCGAGCATCACGGCGAGGCTGATCACGGTGCCGGTGACGATCGCCGTCACCGGTGACCTGTGCCGCTCGCTGACCCGGGCGAGCGCGGGCGGGAACGCGCGCACGCGGCCCATGGCGAACGACGTGCGGCTGGCGACGTTCACCCCCGCGTTGGAGTTGGCCAGCGTCGAGTTGATGATGGCGAAGAAGACAAGCACCCAGAACAGCCCGTACAGGGCCCTGGCCACTCCCGTCCAGGACGCAGCGCCGGTGCCTGTGGTGAAGCTCGCGAACTTCCCGGGACCGAACCCGACATCGATGGCGTAGGTGGTGAACACATACAAGGCGCCGATCAGCAGCGTCGACAACAGCACCGCGAGCTGCACGGTGCGGCGTGGGTTGCGGGCCTCCTCGGCGAGCGGCGCAGCGCTCTCGAACCCGAGGAACGCAAGTGTCGTGAAGACCGATCCGGCGATGACTCCTGACAGGCCGTGGTACTGCCCGGAAGGGGTGTAGTGCGTGCTGAACACCGACAGGGTATTGCCGCTGCCGGCGTGGATCACCAGCAGCACGCCCATGACCAGGAACACCGCGATCTCGGAGATGCCGAGGATCGTGCCGAGCCGCGCCGATGCCCGGATGCCGAAGTAGCCGACGGCGAAGACGACGAGCATGCCGAGCACCGACCACGGCCACCACAGGCTGGCGGGCCAGCCGAACTCGGTGTTGAGGGTGGCAGCCGTCGTGAAGCCGAGCTGCAGCAGCACCAGGGGCGCGACCAGCCAGCCCACCATGACGTATGCCCATGCGACGAGGAACCCCGCGCCGGGATGAATGCCGCGGGCGGCGTAAGTCGCCAGCGATCCGGCCGCCGGAATCTCCTTCGCGAGCTGACTGATCGTCCAGGCCGTGAACAACGAGGCAACGAGCGCGAAGACGACCGCCAGCGGCAGCGCCCCGCCCGCGAACGCGACGCCTGCCGGAATGGACGCGGCGATCGCCGCGCCCGGCGCCATGTCGGTGATGCTCTGGAACAAGACTTCGCGCAGGCCAATCGCGTCGCGCCTGAGGCCGGTGTCAGCCATTGTCACTCCTGCGATCCGGACGGAGTTTTGCGCTGATCATGTCACCTTCGGCCGCCGCGCGACAGATGCGTGGAGTGGGCTGGGCTAACGATTGCCTAAAGCGGTTCGCCGGCGCCGCGGACGGCCGAACTCCGCGCCCGGCGCGGGAAACGGCGGGTCCGGGCGAGCAGGCGGATGGCGCGACCACCGGACACGATCAGGCCTCGCAGCGGCCCGCCTCGTCGGGCAGTCCGGCGGCGAGCGCCTGCCGGGCGGCCACCAGGCTGCGGCGGACGGCGCGCAGGCTCGCGCCCATGACCGCCGCTGTCTCCTCGTCGCTCAGCTCGAGGTAGTGCCGCAGCACTACCGCCTCTCGCTGGCTCACCGAGAGCGAGGCGAGCAGGCCGATGACCGGAGCTGACCGCCAGCCGGAGCCGGCGACGGCAGCACCAGCCGGACCTGGCGATGCCGCTCGCGCCCTGGCCCGGCGCAGCCGGGCGGCCCGCCGCGATCTGAGCACGACCTGCCGGTGCAGCCGCAGCAGCGCCGGCTCCGACAGCCGGGGGCCGAACGGCCCGGTCAGCAGCGCGGCCAGCGAATCGGCCGCCACCTCCTCGGCCACGATCGCGTCGCCCGTCAGCAGCGCCGCAAGCCGGACCAGGGAGAGGTAGTGGGCGTGATACAGGCTCTCCAGGGCCTGGCGGACGGCCGTCTCCGCGGCCCCGGCGCGACCTCGCCGCTCTTCCCGGTCAGAGCGGGTCCGGGACGCGACAGGGTCGGGTTGCCCGGATGCACCGCTGACGCCGCCGGTGTCACCCATCGCAACTCCATGCTCCGGGCCCGAGGTAGCACGGCCCGCCCGCCAGGCGGGGCCGCCGGGACCGGGATTGGCCGGCGCGCCTCTGACCTGTGCTGCACAGTTTAGGAAGAAACTGGAAGCTAGGTCAAGTCAGATGTCCCAATATTCCTATAATAAGATCTCTGACGACTAAGAAACCCTCCGATTCGGAAGGAAACAGAAGTGACACCGGTTAGTCTGAGTAGCCGAGCTCGCTCCGGCTTTCCCGTCGTGGAGGGGATAACAGATGGCCAGTGAGAACTGGCGGCGGCTCGCCGACTACGTCGTGGCGGGCCGGGTCGCGCTGGGCATGCGGGACCGGCGGTCGCTGGCGGCGGCCACCGGCGTGACGGAGCGGACGCTCGGCAAGCTCGAGAACGGGCAGCGAGTGTCGGCAAGCACGCTGGCCGCGATCGAGAACGTGCTGGGCTGGGCGCCCGGCTCCTGCCGCCGGATCCTGGCCGGCCGCGAGCCGGTCTCGGGTGCGGCGGCGCCGAGCGACGAGGAAGACGCCGACCCGACGCTCCGCTACCTGGCTGACACTCCGGGCCTGCCGCCCGAGGTGGTGCGCGGCATCATCGCGCTGGCGCGCAACTGGCGCGAGACCGAGGCCGAGCGCGGCGAGTCAGGCCGGCGCGGCGCCTGAGCGACATCCGCCGCGGGCGATCACAGGCACACCTCGATGCCCAGGATGACGACGCAGGTCGCCCCGCCGCCCGATGACGGCGGAGACGTCGAGCTGCCGCTCGGCGTCGGCTGCGGCTGCGGCGGTGAGCTGGTCCAGGTACTCGTCGTCGGCGGCGACGTCTGCGACGGCGGCGACGTGCTGTCCTGACCCGGACTCGGCGCCGGGCCAGGGTGCGGGGTCCCGGCGCTCGGCGTCGAGACGGTGACCACTCGCTGACCAGTCGAGCCCGACTGCCTGTGCGCCGGAGCGCCAGGCTGCCCGCCTGGCGCGGGATACGTCCCGGCACCGGGCGGCTGCGTGTAGCCGGGGCTGTTCGGCGCGATGGCGGCAGGATGACCGTGTGAATGGGGCGCCGCGACGATGAAGATCGCGGCCGTGGCCGCCGCCGCGCCCGCGGCCAGGGTCCCGGTGACCGCGCTGACGGCGCCGTGGGCACGCAGCAGCCGGGTGAGCTGCCGTGCGGGGCCGCGTGTCACCGCGCCGGCCGCCGCGACCGGCAGCGGCAGGACGCCGAACTCCCAGGCGCGCCGCCGCGCCGCCCGGACGGCCGTGCGCACCGCTATCCGCTGCTGGCGCGGATCGAGACTGTCGGAGACGACGACGTGCAGCTCGGCCGGGCCGACTCGGCGTGCGATCGCGTCGAGACCGGCCGGGAGCGTCAGGTGGTCGATGCGAATCATGACGCGGTCCCCGAGCCAGCCAGGTGCCACATGGCGGACCACCATTCGCGCGGATCGCCGGGCCCGCCGATGATGGCGATCACGTCCGTCCCCGCGACGTCGATCGACACCGCGGAATCGGCAGGGCCCGCGTCACCCGCAGCGGCGAGCAGGCTCGCCGGCATCGGCGCTGACGGCACCACGTTCCCCCACCACCCGGCGTCCGGCAGGGCGGCCCCGGCCGCGCTCGCCAGCGCCTCGAACAGCTCCACTCGCCGCCGGAGGTCCTGCTGATCGGCTACCGCGCTCTCCAGCTCCGCTTCAAGGCGCCGCAACCGGCGTCGTCGCCACAACAAGGCTGTCGCACCTCCTCGGCACGTGCCCCCGGAACCGTCGGCCTACAACGCCACGTTAGTCACGTCCAGGTCCCCTTTGGTGGCGATTTAAACATGCAATCTCACCGCAGATGCAAGCCCAGCTGACCGCAGACGCCCTCATATGGTCGCTGACCTGGTGTGATTCGTCTGCGAGCAGCTGCGCGCCGCGGTCGAGACGTTCGACCGGCTGGACGCCCGTCCCTGGGCCGACCGGGCCCGGGGGAGACAGCCGCCGCCTTGTTCCTCAGCCCGAAGACCATCGAGTATCACCTCCGGCACGTGTACCTGAAGCTGGAGATCCACTCCCGTGAGGAGCTCGCGCAGGCGCTCGCCGCGCTGACGAACCGCTAGCCCTGGTCACTGTCGCAGGCGGCTGCGAGGATGCTGACCGTGGGACGCGAGGGACCCTTCTGGGACGCGGTCGAGGGCAGGACGCCGATGCCGCCGGCGGCAGTGACGCTCGGCTGGGAGCTGATCTCCGTCAGCCCGGAGGAAGGCACGATCGAGGTCGCCTTCACCGCGACCGACGCGTTCCTCAACCCCGCGGGCGTAGTCCAGGGCGGCTTCCTGGCGGCGATGCTCGACGACACGCTGGGACCCGCGCTGGTGGCCGGGCTCAGCCCGGGTGACTTCGCCCCGACCACCGACCTGCACGTCCAGTTCCTGCGGCCGGCCAGGCCGGGCCGGCTGATCGGACGCGGGCGGGTCGTGCGGCGCGGCCGTGACGTCGCGTTCCTGGCCGCCGAGCTCGCGGACGAGCGGGGCACGGTCGTCGCCGTCGCGACTTCGACCGTGCAGATCCGGGCGCAGATGCTCGCGCGCTCGCCGCAGGGCCGCAGCAGCTAGCGGCCCATGCGACCGAGCAGGTACGAGGAGAAGTAGCCGCCGTATCTGCGCTGCAGATCCGGCTGCTGCCAGTCCCGGCCGCCGATCGTGCCGCGGCAGGCCGGTGATCCGCAGCGGCACTCCATCGACCCGTCGTAGTCGTCGAAGAGCGCGTAGTCGGTCGTGAGCTCCGCGCCCGCGCCGACATCGCGCATCGCAACCAGCACGGTATTGCCCGCGAAGCCCACGTTGGGCTCGCAGGAGTGATTGATGAACAGCATGACCGGCTCGTACTCGGCATCCGTCACGGCCGTGAGGTGAAAGCCGTCGGCTATCTGGATCTCGGAGTTCTGCAGGCGTTCCGGCAGCGACGCCAGCTCGGAGGTCGTGACGATGTGACCGCCCTTGATCGCGACGACCTCGCCCGCGGCAATGGGCGCGACCGCCACGAGCCCGCGGCCCTCGATGGGGCTGGCGACGCCCTTGCGGGCCTTCGGGGTGATGTAGCTGGAGACGAGCACGCAGTCAGTCTCGCACCCGCCGGGGGCGCGGTGCGTGACAGGCAGCGCGCCCCCGGCGGGCGGCGACTCGGATCAGCCGAAGCCGGGGTTCTTGACCTGGAACGAGACCGTCTGCGTCAGCAGCAGCCCGCTGATCGTCACCGTGTAGGTACCGACGTGCATGCCGGTCGTGTCGATGCTGACACTGACCGTTCCGTTGCCGTCAGGCCCGGTCACGACGGGCGGCTGCACCGTCGTGCGGTGGCCGGTGCCGGTTACCGAGACCGTCACGGTGTCCCAGGTCTGGCCCGGCGTCGTCGAGGTCGGGTCGGCGAACGGGGGACCGGTCACGCCGTACTGGCCGGGCAGCGGCGGGTACACGCCGAAGCCGTCCAGGACCGTCGTGCCGTTCGGCGTGCTGCCGGGGATGAAGCCGTTCCCGGTGATCGTGACCGTCTGCCCGCTGGCCACCTGGCCGGCCGACGTGCTGATATTGCGCTGCAGTCGGCTCAGCTCGAACTGCGCGATCCGGCTCGGCTCGAACGGCCCGAACTGCCTGTCGATCTGGCGGACGAGCGCAGGCACGAAATCAGGTGCGTAGATGGTGCCCCAGCCGGACGCGAGATCGTAGCCGGTTCCGGTGTCGAAGCCGGTGACGCCGTACGCGCTGTCGGTATAGCCGGCCGGGACATCGATGATGCCGGCGGCCGTGCCCTGCGGTCCGATCGCGGCCAGGGCGGGGTTCACCGTGCCCAGGTCACGCCCGCGCAGCTGGGTGGCCAGCGCGAGGATGCCCGCGAATGTCGGCGATGCTTGCGAGGTGCCGTTACTGGCGTCCATCGAGATATCAGGATCGGCCCGGCCGGTGACGCCGTCGAGCGCGGGGATGCCGCGCTGCCACCACGGCTTCGGGTAGATGGTGGAGACGCCGGCGCTCTCGGCGTCCGAGTTCTGGTTCCGTGCCGTCCAGAGCGCATCCGGGGCGGTGCGCCCGGCCGTGGTCGCGAGCCCGGCGTTCGGGATGGTGCCGCCGACAGCGGTGACCCACGGGTTGTCGACGGGGTGGCCCGCGGTCACGCCGATCGGCGGGGTGCACTGGCCGGTGTCGTTCAGGACGGTCGGATCGGTCGGCCCGCAGTCACCGGACGCGAACATCACCGGGATGTTGTGCGCCGCTGCATCGAGGAACGCCGGGTCGAGCGAGTGCACGGCCGCGGCCTGGCTCGCGCCCGGGTTGGTCGGGTCGGCGATGAAGTCGTTCTCGCCGTCGCCGAGGCTCACGGTGATGACGTCGGCCAGATGCTGATCGGCGATCATCTCTATCGCCTGGGCGACCTGCGGCCAGCCCTGGATCCCGATCGTCTCCGGCACCGGCGGGTGCACGAAGATGATGTTCGCGTACGGGGCCATCGAGTGGATCGACTCTGCGTCCAGCTGATCCTCGCCGGCGCTGCACTCGATCTGGCAGACCGCCGTCGGGTCGGTGGGGGCCGGCAGGGCCATGTCGGTGATGTTGGCTGGCGGTAGCGACATCTGCGTGTCGTAGTTGGCCAGGGCCGTCTGCAGGTTCGGGTCCGGGTTGGTGACGATGTAGGCGACGGTCACGCCCGCGCCATCGATGCCCCGCTTCCACAGGTCGTTGACGCCGTAGTCGATGATGTCTGACTGCGCCGTCCCGTTCGCGAAGCCCCGCAGCCGGAGCGACGTCCCCGCCGCGATCTTCGCCTCGATCGCGTTGTAGGCCGCGGTGGTCGCCGCGATGCGCTCGGCCGGCGGCGGAACGCCGGAAGCCTGACCGGCCGGCGACGCCGTGCTCGCCAGCGCCGGGACCGCGAGCAGCGGGCTCGCCAGCAGTAATAGGCCGGCCGCGCCGGCGATGAGACGGGGTCTAGCGAGGACCATGTCACAGCCTCCAGGTAAAGATCGGGCCCGTCGCGGCTTTTGCCGCCGATCATGTAGCTACCCGCCTAAAGGCCAAATGAATAGCTACTGGCTGGTACGCCCGTATTTAGCCCGTCAGTACGGAAATTCAGGGGCGAAGAGGATAAGCGGCGCTGATCGCGTCGAGCCCGCGCACCACCGGGTTGTCCAGGACGCCGATCTCAGTCACGGAAATGCGCACCGCGTCGCCTGGCCGGAGAGTGAAGGGCGCGGGCGGCACCAGGCACGTGCCGGTGGACAGCACCGCACCCTCGGGGTGCACGTCGGAGTGGAACAGCCAGGAGACCAGGTCCTCGAGTCTGCGGTGCAGCTGCGCGGTGCTGGCGGACCCGGCCCACACGGCAGCGCCGCTCCTGGAGATCGTCATCTCGATGCCGAGGGCGTAGGGATCGGGCACCTCCCACACGGGACGGATCATCGGCCCCAGCGCGCACGCGCCGAGGTACGTCTTGGCCTGCGGCAGGTACAGCGGGTTCTGCCCTTCTATCGATCGCGAGGACACGTCATTGCAGGCAGTGACGCCGGCGATCTGGCCGGCCGCGTTGACGATCAGCGCGACCTCCGGCTCCGGCACGGTGACATCCGAGTCGGTCCTGACGGCGATCGGCTGGCCAGGTCCCGCGACCCGCCAGGCCGCGGACTTGAAGAACAGCTCGGGACGCTCCGCGTCATAGACCCGCTGGTACACATCCGCCGCGTGCTCGCTCTCCGCCCTGCGAGCCTGCCGCGAGATCTCGTAGGTCACGCCGCAGGCCCACACCTCGGTCCGGCCGTCCACCGGAGCCAGCAGCTCCACCCTGCCGGGATCGATCTCGGGTCCGCGGGCGGCGCTGACCGTCTCCCGCATGCGCTCGAGCGGCATCGACCACAGCGCGCCGAGCGAGGGCACGCCGTCCAGCTCGAGCAGCCTGCCGTTCCTAAGCAGGCCGACCCGGGCCGCGGGCGAGTCGTGGCGGCGGTACCTGGCTATGTGCACGGCAGGCCTCCGGCTGGCTGGCTCGGCTGAGTGGTCAGGGCTGCGGCACTATCCTGCCTGGGATGCCGCCTGCCGCCTTCGCGCTGTAGGCGGTCACCGCGTGCGCGAGCGGGTACACGGCGCCGACCTGGGGCGCTTGCCGAGCGACCACCCCGGACACCTCGTGGCCGGGAATGACCGAGGTCCGCTTGTGCCCGGCCCGGCAGGTCCAGATGGGCCAGTCACCCCTCCTCGCCACTGCGACGACACTGCCCGCCCGGATGTCAGGCAACCGGCGGCCGCCGCGACCGGGCCGGCTCCCAGCGCTCCGCCCACTCATGCAGCGAGAGCAGCCTGCCGACCAGGTCGGTTCCGGCCGGCGTGAGGGTATAGCCGCTGCCGCCGTGCGCGACGATGCCGGCCTCACCGAGCTCGCGGAGCCGGTCGGACAGAACGCTCGACGAGATCGACCCGCAGCGCTGCTGGAGCTCGCGGAAGGTGGGCTCGCCGGGACGCAGCTCCCACAGGATCCGCAGCGCCCACCGGCGGCTGAGCAGGTCGAGCAGCGCCATGATCGGCCGTCCGGTTGCTGATCCGCGGACCGGCCGTCCGGGAAGCGGCGTGGGCCTCGGCAAAGTCGCGGCACCTGCTTTCTTTTCCGAAGCACCGATGCTAGCATTCAACCATGCTTCGGAAGTCGAAGCATCCTGGTCCAGCCAGCGGCGTCCTGGACAAGGAGGGGTGACCATGACCCAGAGCGGAACGTGGATTGCCTACGGCGGCGGCGCCCGGATCGCGCTCGCCGTCGTGCTGGCGGCGGTCGCCGCAGCCGTCGCGTACGCCGGGTTCAGGCTACCGCTGCCGGCCCGCCTGCCGCGGCCCGGCAGGACGGTCACGATCCTGATGTTCGCCCTGTACCCGGCGGCGATCCTGGCGTTCCCCGGGTGCGAGTACTTCTATGTGCTGCACGCGGACCGGGAGCACATCGCGCTGACCGCGCCGGCGGACCCGATCACGCCGTACACGCTGATCGGCGCCGGCGTCGTGTTCTGCGTCATCGCCGTCGCGCACAACGCGCACGGCTGGCGCACCGCGCTCGGGGCCGCGGTGCGCGGCGCGATCGCGGGGCCGGTGATCTTCGAGCTGTCCTTCGATCTCATCGTGATGACCAGGACCTACCCGGCTCTCCCGCCCGACCCCGCCCTCTACCGAGCCCTGTTCTTCGCGCCGCTGTTCCTGATCGAGGTGCTCACGCTGGCGCTGCTGGCGACGTCGCCGGTCGCCTGGCTGTCGCGGCCGGCACTCTGGTGCGTGGCCGGAATGCTGGCGGTCTTCGCGGTGTGGGCGCTGCTCGGCTTCGGCTTCCCGGCAGGCCCGGCCACCATCACGCTGAATGTGCTGTCGAAGGTCCTGGCGCTGCTTGCGGCGCTGGCCGTGTTCGTGCCGGCCCGGGCCGAGCCAGGGACGCGGGCGCCGGCGCAGCGAGCACGGGCGGCGTCCGGCGGCGCGTGGGCCGGCGTCATGTGACGGCGGGTGCCGCGGACCGCCCGGGCATCCTGAGGGAACGTTCAGCGATTCTTCAGCAGCGGGCGCTAGCTTCCGGGTCATGGACGAATTCCGGGCCTGCCGGGTGGTCGACGCCCTGCGTGACAGCGGCGTCAACGCTCATCTGCTGCGCGCCGGCATCGGCCAGTTCGGCATCCGCGTGTCTCTTCCCGGCGGGCGCGAGGCCGAATGGGACACCGACGGCACAGCCGGCCTGGAAGCACAGGTCATGCGCGACGGCATGCTCGTCGGTTACGTGCCCCGGATCGACGGCTCCGAGGACTTCGACGAACCCCGGATAGTGGACGCCATCGTCCGCACCGACTACGACCAGCCCGTCGGCCGCCAGCGCACCGAGGTGCCCGCGCCTGCCCCTGCGCTCGCCCGCGAAGGCGGCGTCTTCCGGCGTTTCCTCGACGGCTTCCGCTACCGGTAACCGGGCCGTGCCGGACGTCCGGGTGGCACGTAGCGGGCGGCCAGCTGCGGCGGACGGGCTAGCCGGCGGCGGCCACGGCGTCGAGCAGGTCTTTGGTGAGGACGGATCGTACTGCGATTCCGTGGTCGGCCAGGCCGCTGGCGCCGTGGCCGGATCGGTCGATCGCGCAGATGACGGTCGTCACGCTGGCCCCCAGGTCGCGCAGGGCCCTGGCCGCGGCGATGACCGCGCCGCCGGTGGTGATGACGTCCTCGACCAGTGCCACCGAGCGGCCGGCCGGATCGCCGCCCTCGGCGAGCCGGCCGGTGCCGTAGTCCTTGGCGCGCTTGCGCACGAACAGCGCGGGGATACCGGTGCCGTGGCTGAGCATGGTGACCAGCGGGATTCCGCCGAGCTCCAGCCCGCCGAGCAGGTCGGTGCCCGCCGGAACGAGCGCCCGCATCGCGCCGGTCACCCGTGCGAGCAGCAGGGGATCAGCCTCGAACAGGTACTTGTCGAAATACTCGCCGCTGAGCTGGCCGGAGCGCAGAATGAACCGGCCGCGCAGGCGGCACCGCACGCTGACGTCGCGCGCCAGCTCAGTCAGATCACCGGAGACCACCCCGTGATCATGTCAGTCCGCCGCCGCACGTCGGAAGGCCCGGAGAAGTCCTGGCCGGGGTGTCGGATCGGCGCGACCGCGTTCGTGGAGAAGATGAGTGGCAGCCTCCCGGGCCGCCAGTGAGCAGAGGAGCTATGACATGGCGCTGTACCTGATCGCCTTCAACGACGAGTGGGTGCCCGACCACACGCTGGAGGAGCTGACCGAGAAGGCCGCGACCGCCAGGGCCCTGATCGAGGAGATGCGGGGCGCCGGCGCATTCGTCTTCAGCGACGGCGGCCTGGACGCCTCGACCGTCGTGTGCAGTGTCGACCCTGGCAGCGGTTCGCCCGTGTTCAGCGACGGGCCGTTCGTCGAGACCAAGGAGCACCTCGGCGGCTTCGCCGTCGTCGACGTGGCCGACGATGCCGAGGCACGATACTGGGCCGGCCGGATCGCGGTCGCGGTCGGCTGGCCGCAGGAGGTGCACCGGTTCCCGAATCGCATGGCGCTGAGCGATGACGCGCAGTCCGACGCCTCGTCCTGATCGGATGTCCGGACGCGCATGAGCCCGGCCGCGCGGAGGGCGGCGTCTGCCAGCCGCCAGCGGCGCATGCGTGCTGTCCGGCCGCCCGAGCCTTAGACTGCCCGCCGTGGGTAAGCCGATCGGGGTCGCCGGCGTGGTCGCGGCGCTGTCCGTGGTGAGCGACCTGACTCGCGGGCATCCGCCAGGCGAGGCGATGCGCGCGTGCCTGCTGGCAGCCGAGTTAGCGCGGCGGGCGGGGCTGGACGCGGCGCGCCAGGGCGCGGTCTATTACGGGACGCTGCTGCGGTTCGCCGGCTGCGCCGCAACGTCGCATGAACTCGCCGCGGTATTCGGCGACGACATCACGGTGCGCGCGCGAGGCGACCTGATCGACCCGACCGTGCCGGATGAGGCCGTGGAGTTCCTGGCGGGCCTTGGCGTCGACGCCGCGCGGCTGCAGTCGCTGGGCGGCCCAGCCGGGATCGGGAAGCTGAGAGCCGAGGGCGCGCGGGCGGACTGCGAGGTAGGAGCCGACCTGACCGGGCGCCTTGGCCTGCCGGACACGGTCCGGCAGGCCGTGCTGGACAGTTTCGAGCGCTACGACGGCCACGGCGTCCCGGCCGGGCGGGCCGGTTCCGAGGTTGCCGAGGCCTCCAGGTTCGCCGCTGTGGGCTATGCGGCCGTCATGTTCGATGCGGTCGGCGGCGGCGACGTGGCAGCGCGGACGGTGGCCAGGTGGTCGGGGCGGGCGCTGGATCCGCAGATCGCGGCGGCATTCGCCGACGCACCGGGCGAACTGCTGGCGGTCTGCAGCCCGGATGACCTGTGGGCGGCCGTGGTCGATGCGGAGCCCGGCGGCAGGCGCACGTTCCCCGACGATGCCGCGTTCGACGCGGCGCTCGCCGGGTTCGGAGATGCCGCCGACCTGAAGAGCCCGTGGTTCACCGGGCACTCGCGCGGAGTCGCGGCGCTTGCGCGGGCCGCCGCGGGCCTGGCGTCGCCGGCGGTCGACGCGACGGCCGCATACCGGGCCGGGCTGCTGCATGACCTGGGCCGGGTAGCCATCCCGGCCTGCGTCTGGGAACGACCGGGACCCCTGCGGCCGGCGGACTGGGAACTGGTGCGGCTGCATCCGTATCACACCGGCCGGATCCTGGCACGCTCGCCGGTGCTCGCGCCGCTTGGCCTGATCGCCTGCCGTCACCACGAGCGCCCGGACGGAACCGGGTACCCGGCCGGCGTGGGCCGGTCCGAGCTCGACCCGGCCGCGTGCCTGCTGGCGGCGGCCGACGTGTTCCACGCCCTCGGCGAGCAGCGGCCGCACCGCGCCGCGCTGGACCGGGCCGCGGCCTCGCGCGTGCTGACGGGCCTGCCCCTGGACCGAGACGCGGTCCGGGCGGTCCTGGCGGCCGCGGACGTGCCGCCCGCCGGGCTGCCGCGGCTGCCGGCCGGGCTGACGGAACGGGAACTGGAGGTGCTGCGGCTGCTGGCGGCCGGCCGCACCAAGCGCGAGATCGCGGCCCAGCTCGTGATCTCGCAGTCCACCGTGCACACGCACACGGTGCACATCTATGCCAAATGCGAGGTTTCCACCAGGGCCGCGCTGGCGATGTTCGCGATGCGGCACGGTCTCGCCGCGCGGCCCGGGGTGCCGGCCGGCGCGAATATCGACTGAACAGTCGATAGCCCTGGTCAGCGGCTACTGCCTACGGTTCCAGGAAGGCAGGGATCAGCCATCCAGCAGAAGGAGTCGTCCGTGACCGCAAGTAGCGACACTGTCATCCCCGCCGCGCCCAGCGCCGCCGACATCGACGTCGTGCGGGCCGTCTTCGGAGCGTTCGCAAGCGGCGACCTCGCCGCCCTCACGGACCTGCTCCGCCCGGACGCGACGTGGCACCACCACAACGACGACCGCCTTGGCGGCGTCCACTGCGGCAGCGATGCCATCATCGCCTACCTGACCGAGTCAGCCCTGCTCACGGCAGGCACGCTCCAGGCCGCCCCGGAGTCCGTCATGGCCGACGGCGAGGGTCATGTCGCGATACAGGTGCGGCTCACCGCCAGCCGCCCGGACGGGCGCTCGATGGACTGCCCGCAGGTGCTGCTCGCGACGGTCGAGGGCAGCCGGGTACGCGCCATCGACCAGTTCGTCGGCGACCCGGCTGCCGTGGCCGCGTTCTGGGCCTGACCGGGTCCGGGAACGGAGGAGAGAGAGCATGAGCACCGAGCAGAACCTCGAGATCACCACGCAGATGTACCAGGCATTCGGCCGCGGCGATGTCCGGGCGATCCTGGACCTGGTCACCGATGACATCGACTGGTCCACCGACGCGGCGATCCCGTCCGCGCCCTGGTACGGCCCCAGGCACGGCAAGGACGAGGTCGCCAGCTTCTTCGCGGCGATCGGCAGCACAGGGCCGGTCACCGAGTTCACCCCGCTGGCCTACGCCAGCAACCAGGACGGCGACGTCATGGTCTTCCTCCGCTACGCATTCGCCGTCACCGCGACCGGCAAGCAGGTCGAGATGAACATGCACCACTACTGGAAGTTCCGCGACGGCAAGGTCTGCTACGTCCGCAGTTCAGAGGACACAGCGCAGGTAGCCGCTGCCCTGACGCCCTGACGCAGTGACGCAGGGCCTGGAGCACGGGGCCGGGCCGCGTCCCGCGCGGCCCGGCCTGCCAGCCTTTGCCGCCAGCCCCGCCGACGCGGCTCGCGCTGCGCTCATCGAGAAGCTTCCTCGTGTTCCGGCCCGCCGAGCGACTGACCCTGGTCTTCATCCTGGAGCGGCCGTCTGGCCGGCCGCTCAGCGCAGTTCCTGGATGCGGACCAGGTTGCCTGCGGGGTCGCGGATCGCGCAGTCGCGGTCCCCCCAGTACTGCTCCGTCGGCTCCTGGACGACCTCGGCGCCACTCGCCTCCACCCGCTCGAACGTGCCGTCGAGGTCCTTCGTGGCCAGCATGATCCAGCCGAAGGTGCCCTTCGCCATCATCCCGGCGATGATGCGGCGCTCGTCGTCGGTGACGCCCGGGTCGGCGCCCGGCGGCGCCAGCAGGATGGACGTGCCGGGCTGGCCCGGCGGCCCGACGGTGATCCAGCGCAGCTGGCCGGAACCGACATCCTTGCGGACCTCGAAACCGAGGACGTCACGGTAAAAGGCCAGGGAGGCCTCGGGGTCGGTGTGGGGGAGGGGCGTCGTGTGGATGCTCAGGTCCATGCTGGTCATGGTAAGAGCAGCGCAGCGGCGGGTGCTTCTCGATTCCTGACCGTCACGCACCCGTGATGCGCAGGATTGCCGCGACCACGTCACCGAGCGGGATCGTGGTCTGGATCTCGTGATCGGCCGCCCGCCGAAGCAGCGGCTCCACTGCCTGGATGTCCTGCAGCACCCAGCCGAGTTCGCCGGGTGCCTTGCCGAACGGGTTGTTAGTCCGGGCCGCCAGGCGCTCGACCAGGACGCCAGCGGGCGCGCTCAGCAGGATGATGTGGTCGAACTGCGGGTGGAAGCGGGCCTGGTTCTGCTCGCAGCCCGCGACGAACAGCACGTCAGCGTCCTCGGTGGCCAGCAGCGCCGTGATGGCTTCTTCCCGCCACCGCTGGCGGCCGTCCGGCAGCTCGCACCAGCCGTCGTCTGTGTCCACGGCCTTGTAGCCGCGGCGGACCAGCTCGCCGACAACACTCGACTTGCCGGTCGCCGACATCCCGGTCAGCAGGACCCGCTTCACCCGGAACAGCCTACGAGCCGCTGCTATCCGTCCGTCAGCCAGGCAGCGAGCTGCGTGCACAGGCCGCCAGGTCGCGGACGTCCCAGACCCCTAATGCCGTGCCTGACGGCCGTCGGCGGCGACGAGCGAGTCGCCCAGGGGAGTGCGCCAGTACAGCACGGACCTGCCGGACCTGCGGCGGCTGACCGCTCCCGCCTGCAGCAGCACGCGCAGATGGTTGCCGACCGACCCGATCGGAAGCCGGCTCAGCGCCGCCAGGTCGGTCGTCCCGGCCGGCCGGTCGAGCATGCGCAGCAGCGCGGCGCGGTTGGTCCCGATGAGCCGGTCGAGTCCGCCCCGGCGGGCGCTTTCCGTCGCCGCGAGCCGGCCGGTGACCGGGTAGTAGATCGCGTAGACGTCGGGCTCGCTCCAGCCTGCCCAGCCGCCCTGGGAGAGCACCGGGATGAAATACAGCTGCGCGGTGGCCGGCAGCTCGCGGGTTGGCAGGTCGTAGCGGTTGATTCGCAGCTCGCCGTTGCCGACCCAGTCGCGGCCCTGGCCGAGGTCACGCAGCACCGCGGCCCAGCCGGAGTTCGCCAGCTGCCCGGTGCGGGCAACGATGTCGGCGCGCAGGATGCGCTCGCGGCGCGGCCAGTCGGTCGCGAGGGTCCGCGTCCACACCCAGCCGAGCAGCCCGGCCGCGGCCTCGACGAGGGCACATCCGGCCAGCTCGGGCGGCAGCGCCGCGAGCGCGGTCTGCTCGAGATCGGCCCGCAGCTCGGCCTCCGGCCGGGCAGCCACGGCCGCGAGCTCGTCGTCGATCGTCACGCTCTGCGCGGTGAGCGGCGCGGACAGGTAGTGCGCGATCCATCCGGGTACCTCGCCGCGCCGTTGCCGGAAGCTGCGGTCGAGCACGGCGCGGCGCAGCGGGTACTGCTCCAGCATGGCGCTGAACGCCGCGTGATGCGCGGCGCGGAACGTCCGGTCGGCTGAGTCCTGCGGGCTCAGCAGCGCCGACAGGGCGGTGCCGATCTCGGCCTTCGGCGATAGCGTGAACCGCGCGCCGGCCAGCAGGTCGGGTGGCACGCGCCACGTTCCCATCCGTACCTCCATGTTTCGCGGGTACGCGAAATATTAGCCGCGGGCGCGGCGGACGGCGAGAGTCGTGCGCATGCGCACCTACCGGCAGCTCTTCGGGGTCCGTGAGTTCCGGGCGATCTTCGCCGTGCAGTGCCTGAGCGTGGGCTCGGCGTCGGTGGGCAGCCTGGCGCTCGGCACCGTCACCTACAGCGCGACCCGCAGCCCGGTCCTCAGCGGCCTGGCCATGTTCGGCGGCCCGCTCATCCGGCTGGTGGCGTCCTGGTTCCTGGTGTCCGCGTCCGACTTCCTCCGCCCGCGCATTGCGCTGACCGCGCTCGCTGCGGTCAGCTGCGCGGCCGACCTGCTGCAATCGGTGCCCGGCATGGCCTGGGGGCTGCGGTTCCTCATCCTCGCGCTGCCGTGGGTGGTCATGTCGGCCACCGGAGGCGCGACCCTGGCCCTCGTCGCCGACATCCTGCCGGACGGCAGCTACGTCTTCGGCCGGGCCACCCTGAACATCGCCGTCGGCGGCATGCAGATCGTCGGCTATGGCCTCAGCGGGGTCCTGCTGCTGCACCTGTCCACGGCGACGCTGTTCCGGTGCGCGGCGGCAGCGGCCGCCACGGGCACCGTGATAGTGCTGCGCGGGGTGGGCGACCATCCGCGCCGGGCTGCGGGCGGCTCGGTGATCCGGCAGGCTCGCGCGACGAACCGCGCCCTGCTAGCCTCACCCCTGCTCCGCCCCGTCTTCCTGGCGGGCTGGATACCCAACGGCCTGATCGTCGGGTGCGAGGCGCTGTTCGTGCCGCTGGCCGGGCGCGCCGCGGGTTACCTGTTCGCCACGACCGCAGCCGGGATGCTCACCGGAGACATCCTCGTCGGCCGCTTCGTCTCCGGCCGGCTGCGCCGCGCGCTGGTCGAGCCGCTCCGGTTCCTCCTGGCAGCGCCGTATGTTCTGTTCCTGCTGCATCCGTCACTCGCCGTCGCGGCGGCACTGGGGTTCCTGGCCTCGATCGGCTACGCCGCCAGCCTGCCGCTGCAGGAGCGCCTCGTCGACCACACCGGTGCCAGCATCCGCGGGCAGGTGCTCGGCCTGAACTCCTCCGGCCTAACCGCGATGCAGGGCGTCGCCGCCGTCCTCGCCGGGCTGCTCGCGGTCCGGCTGGCCGGCGGTCCCGCCGTGGCCATCGGCGTCCTCGGCTGCCTGTCCCTGGTGGTCACCCTTGCCCTGATCCCCGGGCTGCGGCGCACGAGGACCGCGGCGCGGCCGGAACCAGCGGTCCTCGCCGCGGGCCGGGAGATCGTGCCCGCCGCGAAGTTATCGCCGCGCTGACGCAGCGGCCGCTGACGCTGCGGCGGCTGGCTCACCGCTGACCAGCGCCATGGCGGCGGCCTCGATCGCCTTCGCGTCGATCCCGGCCGCCCGCAGCTGCTCGTCCGGCCTGGCGGAGGCGGGCATCGTGTGCACGGCCAGCTTGGTGACGCGCGGGGGCTGATGGCCGTTGCCGAACGCCGCGAGGACCGCGTCGCCGAGCCCGCCTTCCGGCCAGTGATCCTCCACGGTCACGAACCTGCCGGTCTGCTCGGCTGCCGTCCGCAGCGCCGCCGTGTCCACGGGCTTGATCGAGTACAGGTCGATGACCCGCGCGCTAACCCCGCCGGCCCGCAGCGCGTCGGCTGCCTTGACCGCCTCATGCACGGTGATGCCCGCGCCGATGATCGTCACCTGATCGTCGGGGCTGGCGCGCAGGATCTTGGAGCCGCCGACGGCGAACGTCTCGTCCGGGGGATAGATCACGGGGGTGTCCCCGCGGGTTGTGCGCAGGTAGGCAATGCCGTCGAGCTCGGCCATGACGGCTACCAGGGCCGAGGTCTGATTGGCGTCACACGGGCACAGCACCACGCTGCCGTGCACGGCCCGCAGTGCGGCAACGTCCTCCAGGCCCATCTGGGACGGCCCGTCCTGGCCGACGGAGACCCCGGCGTGCGAGCCGGCGAGCTTGAGGTTCGCGTGGCTGATCGCCGCCATCCGGATGAAGTCGTACGCCCTGGTGACGAACGCCGCGAACGTCCCGGCGAACGGCACCCAGCCCCGGGCCTGCATGCCGAGCGCGGTGGCGATCATCTGCTGCTCGGCGATGTAGCACTCGAAGAACCGCTCTGGATGCTTGTCGGCGAACGACTGGGTCCTGGTCGAGTCCGCGACCTCGCCATCGAGCACCACCACGTCCGGTCGCAGGTCGCCGAGTGCGGCGAGCGCGTCTCCGAAGGCAGTCCGGGTCGCGACCTGCTCGCCGGCATCGTAGGCCGGCATCGGTGACCGTACAGCGGACGCGTCGGCCGGCCCCGCTGCCCGGCGGGAGGCACGCCGGCCGGACGGTGGTGCAGGCTCGGGCGGCGTGACCTGGACGGAGAGATCACGGATGCCGCCCAGCTCGGCGATGGCGTCGTCCGGGTCGGGTACCGGCTTGCCGTGCGCGCCCTCCAGGTTCTGGACGGCGGCGACGCCGCGGCCCTTGATGGTCCTGGCGACGATGGCGGTGGGCTGGTCTGCCGCCGCCTGCGCCTGCCGGAGGGCGGCGTCGATGGCGCTGACGTCGTGACCGTCGACCTCGATCGCGCGCCAGCCGAAGGCCCTGGCGCGCTGCGCGTACGCGCCGGTATCCCAGCCGTGCCGGGTCTCACCGCGCTGGCCGAGCCTGTTGACGTCGAGGATGGCCGTGAGGTTGCCGAGGTGCTCGTAGCCGGCCAGCTCGAAGGCCTCCCATATCGAGCCCTCGGCGAGCTCGCTGTCGCCGCACAGCACCCAGACCCGGTACGGGAGGTGATCGAGCCGCCTGCCGGTCAGCGCGAGGCCCGCGCCCGCCGGAAGTCCGAGGCCCAGCGACCCGGTGGCGATATCCACCCATGGCAGCCGGGGCGTGGGGTGACCCTCCAGCCGGCTGCCCGCCGAGCGGTATGTCAGCAGCTCAGCATCCGTGATCGCCCCCGCTGCCCTGTACATCGCATACAGCAGGGGAGACGCGTGGCCCTTGGAGAAGATCAGGTGGTCATTCGCCGGATTGCCGGGATCGGTGAAGTCGTACCGCAGATGCTCGGTCAGCAGGACCGCCATCAGGTCGGCCCCCGACATCGACGACGTCGGATGTCCCGAATTCGCCGCAGCTGACGCGCGGACCGAGTCGACCCGCAGCTGCTGCCCAAGCTCGGTGAGGAAATGAGAGTCCATAGCGTTCCGCGCTACCCGGTGAGGCCTGCCTAAACGTCGCCGCATGGCAGGCGGGTCCGGGGGTAGGGCTGGCAGCTACAGGCCGCGCGAAACCGAGCGAGAGGAGCCGCCATGGCCACCGCACGCCAGAAGGAAGCCGCCAGGCAGAACATCGCGAAGGCCCGCCAGGCGCGGAGCGCCAGGGCGCACGGGGCGACCGTGCCGAAGCAGGGCCAGGGCATGAGCACCGCGGCGAAGGACCGGCTGCCGGACAAGGAGTTCGCCTTTCCGAAGGAGCGCAAGGAGCCGCTCACCGACGCCCGCCACGTCCGCAACGCGATCGCGCGCTTCGACCAGGTCGAGGGCGTCAGCGACGCGGAGCGGGACCGGGCGTGGAAGCGGATCCGCGCCGCCGCGAAGCGCTACGGGGTTGAGGTGTCCGAGGCTAGCTGGCGAGACCTCGCCAAGGGCGGTAAGGACCGGTAGCGCGTCGACCCACTCGCCGCCGGCGTTGCGGATATCGGTCTGCAGGCTCGGCCACGAGGTGAGCCGCCTGCCGCGGACGAGGCCGGCCTCGACCAGCGTCCATGGTCCGTGGCAGATCGCCGCGGCGGGCTTGCCGGCCCGGAACATGGCCCGCACGAACTCGACGGCCGCCGGGACGGTGCGCAGCTGGTCGGGGTTCGCGACCCCGCCCGGCAGGACGAGGCCGTCGTAGGCCGCCGGATCCGCGACCGCCTGCCATGGCGCGGTGAGTTCGACCTGCTCCATGCCCTCGTTGCTGGCCAGGAACGCGATGCGCTGGCCCGATAGCTCGGTCGTCATGATCGTGTCCGCTCGCTCACCGACTGGCGCGGTCCTGGCCGGTACCACCGCGGGATTCCTGATAGTCGGAGTCGCCGGATATCTCCCGGTCGTCCTCCGCGGCAGGCTCCCTGCCTGGCAGCGGCATGAGCTGGCGGCCGCCAGTGCCGCGGAACGAACCGCCGATCACCTCACGGCGCGGCCTGCTGCCACGGCGCGATGAGGCGTAGCCGGGCTGCCTCGGCCCGGTACACCATCGTGATCCACACGGCCAGCGCGACCGCGACCACGATCGGTACCACGATCTCGGCGAGCACAGTACTCGACACTGCGCGCTCCCTGCTCGGGGCTCCTGCCCGCTCGGCGCGGCGGCTAGCGCATCGGGTGCGGCTACCCGGGCCGCCCGGAGCTAATCCGAGCCGCTGCCATATTCGCGCTCATTTCTGCCTGCCCCGAAAGACCAGGATCTGTTGCGACGAACGTGCCCGGTACCGGATGGGCAAACTTCCGGATGTACTGCCGGGGCGGCCAGCTTCGGCATCACGGCATGGCGTTTGGTGGCGGCAGCCGCGGGCAGCCGGTCTGCGGGCGGTCCTCCGGCTGCTCCGGCAGCGGACCAGAACGCGATCCGCCGATCAACGGGCGAGTGAGGAGGCCGGGTATGGCCGGTAAGACCGATGCCGTCCTGTTCGATATGGACGGGACCCTCATCGACACCAACTACCTGCACACGGTCACCTGGTGGGAGTCCTTCAGCCGGGCGGGCTACGACGTGCCGATGCCCGACATTCACCGGGCGATCGGGATGGGGTCAGATCAGCTGCTCGATGCGCTGCTGCCGGCCGGCCGCGAGCACGGCGCGGACGCGGACCTGGTGGCCGGGCACGACGCGCTGTTCTCGGTGTACTGGTCCCGCCTCCGGCCGCTGCCGGGAGCCGCGGACGTGCTGCGGGCATGCAAGGCCCGGGGCGCGCGGGTGGTGCTGGCGAGCTCCGCGGGCCAGGACGAGCTGACTGTCATGCGGGCCGCGCTGGCCGCCGATGACGCCATCGACGAGGTGACCTCCGCCGCCGACGTCGAGCAGAGCAAGCCGGCTCCCGACCTTGTGCAGGTTGCCCTGGAGAAGGCGAAGGTCGAGCCGGCTCGCGCGGTGTTCGTCGGCGATACCGTCTGGGATGTCAGGGCGTGCGGGCGGGCGGGAGTGCGCTGCGTCGCCGTGCTGACCGGCGGCATCGGCCGGGATGAGCTGGCGGCCGCGGGAGCCGAGCGGATCTACCCCGGAGTGCGGGACCTGCTCGCGGACCTGGCCGGCAGCCCGCTGGGTCTCGGCTGACGCGCCAGTCAGCGGATGGCCAGCGCCAGCGTGCCGGCCATGCACGCGACGCCGATGACCAGCCACGTCACGTAGTCGTTGACGACGCCGCTCTGGAACCGCTCGATGGGACGCACGAGCCCGGCGCCCGGCCCGTGACCGCGGCGCGCCAGTAGCAGCTGTCGCAGCCACGGGCGCTGCAGCCACGGGCGGCGCCAGTACAGCGCGAGACCTGCCAGCACAACGCCGCCGGCGGCGGACCCGGCTCCGGTCAGGACACTCGCCAGCGTGACGCCGGCCATTCCGGCGCCCGCGGGCGCCGCCGGGTGCGCCACGTGCGCGCCCGACAGCACCGTCGCGTTGTAAGCGGCCTGGTCCTCGAACCCGGCCGCTGCCGACAGCAGCGCGGGCCCGGCGCGCGGCACCAGCGCGATGCCGAGGCCGGCGAGCATGAGCACGGCAGCCGGGATGATCATCGTGCCCGGGGTTACCTGCCTGCCCCGCTCGGTCTCGGCTGTCTCCGCCGAGGCCTGCCGCGCCATCTGCACGTCCTCGCCCGGCGGGTCGCCGAGGCCGTAGAAGACGCCGCCGGCCACCCGGAGCACAGCGCCGCCGACCAGCACCGAGCAGGCCACGAGGATCGCGACTATCCAGGCGAGTCCCGCACCCGCGGTGCCGTCCTCGATCCAGCCCTTGCCGAGGAACGTCGCGAACGGCGGCAGGTCGGCCAGCCCGAGCGCGGCGAGCGTGAACACGATGCCGGTGCCGCGCAGCGTCCGGCCCCGGCCGTGCAGGGCCGTCTCGTTGACCGAGCCGAGCCGGTGCAGCACGATGCCGGTGCACAGGAACAGCGCGGCCTTGATCATCGCGTGCCCGGCCACGTACATCGCGGCGCCGGCGAGGCCGAGCGGCGTCAGCAGGCCGATGCCGGCCAGGATCATCCCGGCATGGCTGATGGTGGAGAACGCCAGCACCCGCTTGATGTGGCGCTCCCGGAAGCAGTACAGCGCGCCGACGAGCGCGGTCACCAGGCCGAGCCCCAGGAAGAGCGCGGTAATGACCGCCCGGTGACCGAGTGCGGACCCGAACATCGACCAGTACACCCGGCCCACGCCGTACAGCCCCAGCTCGGCCATGACGCCGGAGAACAGCACGCAGACCGGGGTGGGCGCGACCGCGTGCGCGTCCGCGTGCCAGAACTGGAACGGCACGATCCCGGCCTTGACCATCAGGCCGGTGATGATGAACACGAACGCCACGACCACCACGCTGTCGGGCGGGTGCCCGGCGAGGTCATGGCCGATCTGCGCCATGTTCAGCGCGCCCGTGCGCCCGTAGACGAGGGCGATCCCGGACAGGCTCAGGAACGCCCCGACGCTGTTGGTGATGGCAAAGTTGAGCGCGCCCTGGAGCGGGCCGCGCTCGTCCGGCCGGTAGGCGGTCAGCGCGTAGGCCGCCACGCTCATCAGCTCGAACCAGACGAACAGGTCGAAGACGTCGCCGGCCAGGCAGAACCCGGCCATGCCGGCGAGGAAGGTGAGCATGAGCACGTGGTAGTAGACGCCGGCCTGCTCGAAGTACCGCCAGGAGAACAGCATCGACCCGGTCACCAGCACCGCGGCCAGGCAGGCCAGGCCGGTGCTGAACGGGCCGGCCTCGAAGTCGATGCCGAGGGCGACATCGTGATGCGGGCGGAAGCCGGCGAACCAGTAGACGACGTCGCCGTGGGCAGTGCGGACGAGGATGACCGCGAGCAGCACCGCGACGCCCGCGCTGGTGCCGATCGCGATCGCGTCGAGGGCACGCCGCCGGCGTCCCAGGATCGCGGCGAGCGCCGTGATGGCCGCGGCCGTCAGCAGCGGTATGACAACCGGCAGCGGCACCAGCTGGTCCATGGTGGTCGCCTCAGCCGCTGAGCTCGACGAGCTCGTGCGGGTCCAGGGTGCCGAACCGCTTGTGCGCCTGGATCGCGAGTGCCAGCAGCAGCGCGGTCACCGCGGCCTCCACCACCACGTCGGTGAGCGCGAGCGCCTGGACGACGGGGTCCACGGCCGGCGTGCGTGCCGGGATGTCGGAGAAGTACGGCGCGACCGCGCCGCGCCGGTACCCGACGCCGAGCAGCAGCACGTACGTCGACGACTGCACCACGATCAGGCACATGATCAGGTGCATCAGGTGCCGGCTGGTGACGACTCCGTACAGGCCGACGGCGAAGATCCAGACGACCACGACGAACGGCAGGATCTGCATCACCGCTCCGCCTCGACCAGGAGCGTCTGCTCCAGCAGCTCGCTGACGATGAGCACGAAGGCGGCCGCGACCTCGACGCCGACGAAGAAGCTGATGAGCGCGATCGTGCCGGATGAGCTGACGGCGCCGGGCACGCTGCCCAGCGGCAGGAAGTTGTACAGATACGGCAGGCCCTGGGCGACCGCCGCCAGGCCGATCACGGCGAACCCGCCGGCCCCGACCGCGCCCACCGCGTCGGTCAGCGGCACGGGGCTGAGCCGCCGGAACGCCAGGAACTGGCCCGCGAGGTAGATCAGGATGAACGCGGTCGCCAGGATCACGCCGCCCTGGAACCCGCCGGAAGGGCTGGTCTGCGCGTGCGAGCCGAGGAACCAGCCCATGACCATGACCGGCCCGACGAACAAGACGGTCGCCTGCCGCGTCGCGTCGCTCGGCGCGGGTCCCTCGGCCCGGAGCGCGGCGGCACCTGCGCTCTCCTCCCGCTCGCCGCGCAGGTGCCGCAGCACGGTGCTGACGCCGGTCGCCGCGATGAACAAGATGAACTCCTCGCCCAGCGTGTCGATGCCGCGGTAGGAGAAGTTGATGGCGGACACCACGCCGGTCGCGTTGGTCTGCAGGACGGCGACGTGGTCAAGGATGTAGCCGTACGGGCCCGGATAGCTGCCGAAGCCCGGCAGGCCGGTCAGCCCCCAGACGTAGAACGCGGCCAGCCCGGCCATCGCGGCCAGGAAGACCCGGGTGCGAGTGCGCGCCGTCACCGGTCGCGCCGGCGTTCCCGGCCCTGGCCGCGGACCTTGGCCAGCGCGAGCATGAGCAGCACGGGCAGCGCCACGGCCCCGACAGTCAGCTCGGAGAGCGTGACATCAGGTGCCTGGAACGCCAGGAAGAGCAGCGCCAGCATCAGCCCGTAACTGCTCAGCACGATGACCTGGCGCACCGGGGCGCGAGTGAGCACCACCGCCGTCGCGAGCACGGCGACGAGCACGAGCAGGACGACCTGCAGGCCGTCCATGACGGCGCCCGGCAGCACGAACGGCGACGTCCCGGCCGATGCCACGATCACGGCCGCTCCCCGTCCGCATCGGCGGGCGGGGCTTCCGCTCCCCGCCAGTCGCCGGTCTGGCGGATCCGCGCCGCTCGCATGGTCGCGTGCGACAGGACCGGGCTGGCGATGATCACGAACAGCAGCGCCAGCCACGTCTGCGCCGACCTGGCGGACCAGCCCGACTGGATGAGGACCGCGAGCCCGGCGAGCACCGGCGCCACTACCGATACGGGCGTCACGAAATGCAGCTTCTGGTACACGTCGCGCATGACCAGGATGCCCACCGACGAGGCGAGCACCACCAGCACCGCGAGGCCGAGCAGGACGTCCACGACGACGCTCACGTCACAGTGCCCACGTCACAGTGCCCACGTCACAGTGCCCATCTCACAGTTCCCATCTCATAGGCCCCGCTCCAGGAACCGGACGAAGACCAGCCCGCTGCCGAGCAGCAGCACCGCGACGAGGACCGGCAGCTCGAACTCGCCGGTCCGCCGGAATCCCTCCGCCAGCAGGACCAGCACGATGATCGTCACCGAGCTGATCGCCTCGTAGGCGACGGCCGCGGCCATCGCGTCGCCGCGCATGAGGACGGCCAGGCAGGGTGCGAGCGCCACGGCCATCGCCGCGGCCGCGATCACGAAACTGGTCACCGCTCCGCGTCCGGCAGCACGAGCCGGTGCACGACCAGGACATCGCGGCCGGGGTCCAGCCCCAGCGCGAGGCTGTTCGGCGCGATGCTGCGCCGCCAGACGAGCAGCACGCGCCTGGTCCTGTCCTCGTCGCCGTCGCCGCCGGCCCGGGCCGGGACTGCCAGGAAGCCGCTGCGCGGCTCCTCGCCGCGGGCCAGGCGCCGCCACAGCGCCGCGAATACGACCCACGTGTCCCTGGCAACGTCGGCCGGCAGCCGGAACGCCGGGCTGATCCACTCGGCCCGCGGCCGGAACCGCAGCCCGGACTGGTAGCTCACCAGCTCTGCCAGCGTTGCCCCGAGCGCGGCCGCCACCGCCCCGGCCAGCAGCTCGTCGAGCGCGACCGAGTCATCCATGATCACCCAGAAGGACATCAGGAGGACCCACCACACCAGCCAGGTGCCCGCCCTGCGGGCGAGCGGCGTCCTGGCCCGCCGCGGTATCTCTCCGGTTATCTGCGGCATCGTGCCGCCGTGCTCGGCCGTGGCATGGCGGCGAGTTTCCCGCGAGCCGCATCGCCAAACGCGGACCGCCTGGTGCGCGCGCGGTCATGACCGGATGTTTGGCCCGGGCGGTGCTGGACAGCGGGGATCCGAGGTCGGCAGTCCGGCACGCCGAGTGAGCTAAGGAGAGCCTGTCATGAGTCAGATTGCATCCGAGGCGCTGATCGAGCGCCTGGCCGACTGGGGCGTGGACACGGTCTTCGGGCTGCCGGGCGACGGCATCAACGGGCTCATGGAAGGGCTGCGCAGGCACCAGGACCGGGTCAGATTCGTCCTGGTCCACCACGAGGAAGCCGCGGCGTTCATGGCGACCGCGCACGCCAAGGCGACCGGGAAGCTCGGCGTGTGCATCGCCACCTCCGGGCCCGGCGGCATCCACCTGCTGAACGGGCTGTACGACGCCAAGCTCGACCACATGCCCGTGCTGGCGATTACCGGCATGCAGGAGACCTCCGTCCTCGGCACCGGCTACCAGCAGGAAGTCAACCTCGACAAGCTCTACGCCGACGTCGCCGAGTACGACCAGATGATCTACAACCCCGCGCAGCTGCCGAGCGTCGTCGACAACGCGATCAGGACGGCCTACGCCCGCCGCGGTGTCGCGCACATCACCGTGCCCAACGACATCCAGGTGGCCGACGCCGGCGCCGATCCCTGGCAGCACGTCGCGCCCGCCCGGCCGCCGCAGACCTCACCCATCATGCTGGGAACGTCGGGTCGTCCGGCCGAGGACGACATCCGGCAGCTGGCGTACCTGCTGAACGACGGCACCAAGATCGCGATCCTGGCCGGCGCGGGCGCGCGGCACGCGCGGGCCGAGCTGGTGGCGGTCGCCGAGGCGCTCGGCGCGCCGATCGTGAAGACGCTGTCCGGCAAGGCGGTAGTGCCCGACGACTCGCCGTACACCACCGGCGGCATCGGCCTGCTCGGCACCAGGCCGTCGGAGGACCTCATGGAGGAGATCGACACGCTCCTCATGGTCGGCACCAACTTCCCGTACACCAAGCACCTGCCGGCCGGCGGGAAGGTAAAAGTCGGCCAGATCGAGGCCGATCCCGCCAGGGCCGGCGGCCGGATCCCCACCGAGGTGCCCGTCGTCGCCGACGCGAAGCAGGCGCTCGCCGAGCTGCTGCCGCTGCTGAAGCCGCGGGGCGACACGTCGTTCCTGGACAAGTGCCAGCAGGCGATGGCGAAGTGGCGGGAGAACATGGCCGCGCTGGAGAGCGCCGAGCGGGATCCGATCGCGCCGCAGTACGTAGTCTCCGTCCTGAACGAGCTGGCCGCGCAGGACGCGGTGCTGACCTGCGACAGCGGCACGATCGCGACGTGGGCGGCGCGGCACTGGGATGTCCGCGGCGGGCGCGAGTTCTTCCTGTCGGGCAACCTGGCGACGATGGCGCCGGGGCTGCCGTACGCGATCGGGATACAGCACGCCTTCCCGTCCCGGCAGGTCATCGGGTACGTCGGCGACGGCGGCTTCGCGATGCTGATGGCCGAGTTCGTGACCGCGATCAAGCACAAGCTGCCCGTCAAGATCGTCATCAACAACAACAACTCGCTCGGCCAGATCCTGTGGGAGCAGATGGTGCTCGGCTACCCCGAGCACGGCGTCCGGCACCCGGAACCGTTCGTCGACTACGCGTCGTTCGCCACTGCCAACGGCGGGTTCGGCGCCAAGGTCAATCACCCGGCCGAGGTGCGGCCGGCGATCGAGCAGGCCCTTGCCCATGACGGTCCCGCGCTGGTGGACGTCAACGTCAACCCGGACGAGCCGCCGCTGCCGGGCAAGGTCGAGTACCAGCAGGCGAAGAAGTTCACCGAGGCGTTCCTGCACGGCCAGCCGCGCAAGGCCACGATCGCGACCACGCTGTTCCGGGACAAGATCGAGCAGCTCAAGGCCTAGACGGTGGCGGCTACGCAGCGCAGGAGGGACGAGACGATGACGGCAGCCTCCGGTGACGGCCGGCTCGAGCGCGACCTGCGCGAGCGCGTCGACGGCGAGGTGCGCTTCGACGCGGGCAGCCGCGCGGCGTACTCGACGGACGCGTCGAACTTCCGGCAGGTCCCGATCGGCGTCGTGCTGCCCCGCACGCCGGAGGCGGCGGCGGACGCCGTCGCGGTCTGCCGCGAGCACTCGGTGCCGGTGCTGTCCCGCGGCGGCGGCACCAGCCTCGCGGGCCAGTGCACGAACGCCGGCGTCGTCATCGACTGGTCGAAGTACTGCCACCGGGTCGAGTCGGTGGACGCCGCGGCGAAGACATGCGTGGTGCAGCCGGGGATCGTGCTGGACATGCTCAACAGGGAGCTGGCGCCGACCGGGCTGCGGTTCGGTCCGGAGCCCGCGACGCACATGAACTGCACGATCGGCGGCATGATCGGCAACAACTCGTGCGGCGCGACCGCGCAGCGGACCGGCAAGGTCGTGGACAACATAGCCGCGCTTGAGGTGCTGCTGTACGACGGCACGACGTTCTGGTGCGGGCCGACGGACGACGCCGAGTACGCGCAGATCGAGCGGCGCGGTGACCGGCGCGCCGAGATCTACCGCCGGATCCGGCGGCTCGGAGCCGACTACGAGTCGCTCATCCGCGCGCGCTACCCGGACATCCCGCGCCGGGTGTCGGGCTACAACCTGGACTCGCTGCTGCCCGAGCATGGCTTCGACGTCGCGGGCCTGCTCGTGGGCAGTGAGTCGACGCTTGTCACCGTGCTGCGGGCGCGACTCAAGCTGGTCCCGGTGCTGACGGAGCGCAGCCTCGTCGTGCTCGGCTACCCGAGCGTCGCGAGGGCGGCGGACGCGGTGCCTTCGATCCTGCCGCACCAGCCGATCGCGCTCGAGGGACTCGATGACCGGCTGATCCACGACCAGCAGCTCAAGCACCTGAACTCTAAGGCGCTGACCGAGCTGCCGCGGGGCTCGGCGTACCTGATGGTGCAGTTCGGCGCCGGCACCAGGGCCGAGGTGGACGAGGCGGGCGAGAAGCTGCTCGCGGCGCTGCAGGACACCGAGCATGACCCGGACGTGAAGTTCATGGACGAGCCGGGCATGGAGGACGAGCTCTGGCAGGCCAGGGAGGCCGGGCTCGGCGCGACCGCGCACGTGCCCGGCCAGCCGGACACGTTCGAGGGCTGGGAGGACTCCGCGGTCGCGCCGGAGCGGCTCGGTGCCTACCTGCGTGACCTGAACAAGCTGTACGAGGAGTTCGACTACGCCAGCGACCTCATGCCGAGCCTGTACGGGCACTTCGGGCAGGGCTGCGTGCACACGCGGATCCCGTTCGACCTGTACTCGACGGAGGGCGTGGCGAAATACCGGCGCTTCCTGGAGCGCGCCGCTGACCTCGTGGTCTCGCACGGGGGCTCGCTGTCGGGGGAGCACGGCGACGGCCAGTCGCGCGGCGAGCTGCTGGAGCGGATGTTCGGCCCGGGCCTGGTGCGCGCGTTCGGCGAGCTGAAGGCCATCTTCGACCCGGACGGCAGGATGAACCCCGGCAAGGTCGTGCACCCGGCGCCACTGGACTCGCATCTGCGGCTTGGCGGGTCCTGGCAGCCGATGGCACCGCAGGACCTGTTCTTCCGGTTCCCGGCGGACGGCGGGTCGTTCACGCAGGCCGCGAACCGGTGCGTGGGTGTCGGGAAGTGCCGGCAGCACGAGCATCCCGGCGGCGCCGTCATGTGCCCGTCGTACCAGGCGACGATGGAGGAAGAGCACTCGACCCGCGGCCGGGCCCGGCTGCTGTTCGAGATGCTGAACGGGCACGGCGACTCGCCCATCTCCGACGGCTGGCGGTCGGCCGCGGTGCGCGACGCGCTGGACCTGTGCCTTGCGTGCAAGGGCTGCAAGAAGGACTGCCCGGCCGACGTGGACATGGCGACCTATAAGGCCGAGTTCCTCGCGCACCACTGGCGGGGGCGGCAGTGGCGGCGACCGCGCTCCGACCTGTCGCTTGGCTGGCTGCCGGCGTTCGCGCGGCTGCTTGCGGCCGGCCGGGCCGGCGGCGTGGCGAACGCGGTCATGTCGACGCCGGGCCTGCACAGCGCCGCCGCGTGGCTTGGCGGCGTCGAGGCACGTGAGTTCCCCCGGTTCGCCCGGCAGGACCTGCAGCGCTGGGCGGCGCATCACCGGCCCGCCGAGTCAAGGCACGGCACCGTGCTGCTCTGGCCGGACACGTTCACCAACTACTTCCACCCGCACGTCGGCCAGGCAGCCGTCCGGGTGCTCGAGTCCGCGGGCTGGCAGGTGCGGATCCCGGAGCAGCGCCTGTGCTGCGGCCTGACCTGGATCTCGACCGGCCAGCTCGGCACCGCCAGGCGGCAGCTGCGGCAGACCGTCGGCGTGCTCGCCGAGCACGTGCGGGCCGGGGGACTGGTCGTCGGGCTGGAGCCGAGCTGTACCGCCGTGTTCCGCTCGGACGCGCCGGAGCTGTTCCCCGACGATCAGGACGTCCTGCGGCTGCGGGACCACGTCGTGACGCTCGCCGAGCTGCTCACCGAGCACACGCCGGGCTGGCAGCCGCCACGGCTGGACGGGGACGTGCTGGCGCAGGTGCACTGCCATCAGCACGCGGTGATGGGCTTCGACGCGGACAGCCGGCTGCTGCGCGACGCCGGGGCACGGCTGGACCAGCTGCAGTCCGGCTGCTGCGGACTGGCCGGCAACTTCGGCTTCCAGCGCGGTCACATGGATGTCAGCGTCGCCTGCGCCGAGCACGCGCTGCTGCCGAAGCTGCGGGCCGCGCCGCCGGGTGCCATCGCGCTGGCCGACGGCTTCAGCTGCCGCACGCAGATCGGTGAGCTGAACCGCGACGGCCTGCAGGCGATGCACCTTGCGGAGCTGCTCGCCCGGGAGGCCTAGCCGCGGCGGTACTTCTCCGCGGCGGCGGCGCGCAGCTGCAGGCCCATGCCCGGCCGGCCGTCGTCGGGTGTCATGACGCCGCCCGCGGGGCTCAGCGTCCCGTCGAACAGCTCGGTCTCGATCCGCTGATGGTCGTGGAAGTACTCCACGTGCCGCAGGTTGGGCATGCTGCCCGCGACGTGGGCGTGCAGGTTCGGCGCGCAGTGGCCCGAAACCTGCAGGTTGCTGGCCGCGGCCAGGCCGGCCGCCTGCAGGAAGCCGGTCACGCCGCCGCACCTCGTGACGTCGAGCTGGAGGCAGTCGACGGCACCCGCGCCGATGAGACGAGCCGAGTCGGCCAGCGTCCAGCTGTACTCCCCGGCCGCGACGTCGGGCGTTACCTGGCGGCGGATCATCGCCAGCCCGGCCAGGTCCCGCGACGACACCGGCTCCTCGAACCAGGTGACGCCGAAATCGGTCATCCGCCGGGCCATCCGGACCGCCTGCGCCGCGGAGTAGCCGCCGTTCGCGTCCACGTAGAGCTCCGCGTCGCCGATGACGTCGCGGGCAAGCCCGACCCGCTGCAGGTCCCTGGCCTCGCGGCTGCCCCAGGACTCGCCGATCTTGATCTTGACACGCGGGATCCGCAGCTCGCTGACCCAGCCCGCGAGCTGATCGCGGGTCCTGGCATCGTCGTAGGTGGTGAAGCCGCCGCTGCCATAGACGGGCACGCTCGCGTGCGCCCGCCCGAGCAGCCCGGCGAGGGAGCAGCCGAGTATTCGCGCCTTCAGGTCCCAGAGCGCGATGTCGACCGCGGAGATGGCCGTCGCGGCGATGCCTTCCCGGCCGACGTTCCGGACAGACCTGGACATTGCCTCGTTACTTGCGGCTACGTCCAGCGCGCTGCGGCCGGTCACCACGTCGGCGAGCAGCCCGGTGATCACGGTCTGCGCCGCGGGACTGGCATAGGTCCAGCCGATGCCGGTCTGACCGCCGCCGTCGGCCCGGGCAAGCACCATGGTCGTCTCCCGCCAGGACAGGGTGCCGTCGGCCTCCGGCGTCTGTGTCGGGATCACGTATGTCGCCGCCTGGACGGCCCGCACCTGCACGTCAAACGTCATGCGGATGCGGCTACCCGCGACCGCGACGCCTATTCCGGCAGTCCGCGCCGCATGTGCGCGCGGATCGTGGTGCCGTCCTCGCCGGTGCGGATCTCGACCAGGTCGCAGATCAGCCGCACCACCCACAGGCCGCGGCCGCCGCCGAGCTGATCCGGCTGCGGCCGGAACTGGCCCGCGTGCACGTCGGTGATCTGGCCGTTGTCGTGCACCTGGCAGATGATCTCGTCAGCGGTCACCCACATCATCAGCGTGCCCGGCCCGCTGGTGTGCGCGAGAGTGTTGGCCGCGAGCTCGTTGACGGCGATGACCAGGTCCTTCACCCGGTTCGGAGGCAGCCCAGCCTGGCGGGCCTTGGCCGTGACAAACTGGCGCACGCTGCCTAGCTCCGCGTGGTATACGAGCGCCTCGGCATCGGCCGGCGGTTTGCTCAGCGACTGGCTCATCTTCCGCTTCTAGCCTGCCCGGTCCTGCCACGGCGCGTCACCGGACAAGATCATCGGACAATTACCGTCTCAGTGCCACGGTATTCTGGTCGTGCGGCGGGAGGTCGAACTAGCCTAGCTGCCGCTCAGGAGCGTAAGCAGCTTCGACCCCGGATGACGCGACATCCGATGCCAGAAGTGTCCTGCCGGTGCGGCGTACGTTCCCGGCCAGCGGCACGACGTGCTGCGGGTGGGAGGCATCACTATGGGAGCCTGGCCCGGCTCTGACAGCGTTCAGGTCAGGCTGCGCGACATCCAGTCGATCACCGATGCGGCGCTCTCCCGGCTCGAAGATCACGATTTCCTCGCGGCCCTGCTCGAGCGCACCAGGTCGATACTGCAGGCCGACACCGCGGCCGCGCTGCTGCTGGATCCCGTCGCGGGACAGCTGACAGCGACCGCGGCGGCAGGACTGGAGGAAGAGGTCCGCCAGGGCGTGCGGATTCCGGTCGGCAGGGGATTCGCCGGCCGGATCGCAGCCGAGCGGCGGCCGGTGATCCTCGACCACGTCGACCACACCACGGTGCTCAACCCGATCCTGTGGGCCAAGGGGATTCACGCGCTGCTCGGCGTGCCGCTGATCGCCGGCGGCCGGGTGATCGGGGTGATGCATGTCGGCTCCCTGACACCGCGCGAGTTCTCCGCCGAGGACGTGGAGCTGCTGCAGCTCGCGGCGGACCGGGCGGCAAACGCCGTTCAGTCGATCACGGCGCGGGAGGACAAGATCGCGGCCGCGGCGCTCCAGCGGAGCCTGCTTCCGGCCGCGCTCCCGGTCAGGGACGGTGCTCAGCTCGCCGCCAGGTACGTGCCGGGCGAGGGGACGGTGGGCGGCGACTGGTACGACGTCTTCAACCTCCCCTCGGGCGACCTCGGCATCGTGATCGGCGACGTGACCGGCTCGGGGCTCCCGGCGGCCGTGATCATGGGCCGGATGCGCAGCGCCCTGCGTGCCTACGCACTGGACAGCCCGGAACCGGTCGAGGTGCTGTCCCGCCTCGACGCCAAGATGCAGCATTTCGAGCCGGGCGCGCTCGCGACCGTCTCGTATGCGGTCGTGGAGTCCGCGCTCGATCGCATGCACATCTGCCTGGCCGGGCACTACCCGCCCGTCATCGCGCGCCCCGGCGAGCCCGCGGCGCTGGCCGAGATACCGCCCGGCCTGCTGATCGGCGCGATCGCCGCAGCGCAGCGCAAGCAGGTCACGATCGAGCTCAGCCCGGGCACGCTGGTGGGGTTCTACACCGACGGGCTGGTGGAGCGGCGTGATCAGCCGATTGACGAGCGGCTTGCGCGGCTGTGCGGGGCAGTGACGGCCGGACCGCCCGATGCCGCCTGCGCCGCCGTGATGGCCGAGCTAGTCGGCGGCGAGGTAGTCCGCGACGACATCGCCGTTGTAATGTTCTGGCGGCAGCCGGCAGAGACACAGTGATGAGCGAGGACAGCTACCGGATCGAGTGGACGGCCAGCAGCGCCGTCATCGCGACGCCCGCCGAGATCGACGTGACGAATTCCGCGCAGACCCGGCGTGCGCTGCTCGCGGCCGTTGCCCGGCACCCGGCGGTACTGATCATCGACATGAGCGAGACGACCTTCTGCGATTCCACCGGGGTAGAGGCGATAGTGGCGGCCTACCGGCAGGCAGCCGCGGCCGGCACGCAGCTCCGCCTCGTCGCCCCCGAGATCGAGCGGATACTCACGCTCACGGGGATCGGCCAGGTCGTCCCCGTGCACTCGACCCTTGCCGCCGCGCATGCCGCGGCAGCTGACGGCCCGCGCTGAGCCTCCGCCGGCCGGCTCGGTAGTTCTCCCGACGCCCGCACCGCCGCTCGTGCCGCGCCGCGCGGTGGCAGGCGAATCCGCAGGTAGTTCACCCGATGGCCGGGACCGGCCCTGGCTTCTAGCGCCGAGTCATGGCACAGGTCACGAAACCGGCCCTGATTCCGGGCGCGCGCAGACATGGCTAGCGAGGCCAGGGTCGGCATTTTCCCGCCCCTCGGACTGGTCGAGCAGGATGCCGGGACGGCGCGCGCGTTCCTGGCGCGGGCCGCGGCGGCGGGCATTGACCACGTCCGGGAGGCGGCTCAGGGCCTGCCGGTAGCGGCGCTCGGCCCGGCTGTGCCTGCCGATCTGCCGGACGGCGATGCCGTACAGCCACGGCCGCGCGTTCTCGCGCGCCGGGTCACACCGCCCGCGGGCGCGGAAGGCCGCGAGGAACGTCTCCGCGGTCACGTCCTGCGCCAGGTCGCCGCCGAGCCGGCCACTGGCATAGCGCAGGATGTCGTCCGCATAGCGATCGAAGATCTCTCCGAATCTGCTCGGCTCGCGGATCGACGCCCCGATGATATCCGCGTCGCTCTGGCCCGAGCCGGCGCAGGCCGGACGACCGGCTCGGTCGCCGTCATCGGCGAGCATGCCCGGCGCGGTTAGCCCGCTCATGCCCAGCCGCCCGGTCAGCACCGCCCACATCCATGCATCGGCTGCCTCTTCCTGCCCGCGGATTCGCTCACCCCTTGTTACCCGCAACGCCCGGGTGAGTTGCGGTCTCCCGTCCGGGCGGGAAACCGGCAGCGGTGTGGTCCGGCAGTCGCGGTGCTGCCTGGCCGATGCTCGTTTGCGGCCCCGCATCGAGGGCAGTTCCGAGCCTTCCGTCCATGGAGGCTACTCATGAAGATAGGTGCAGCACTGGTCCTGCTGGCCGCGGGCGCGGTCCTGCGCTTTGCCGTGGCGACGACCGCGACGCACGGGATCGATCTGCGGGCTGTCGGCGACATACTCATGATTGTCGGGGTGCTCGGACTGATCATCTGGATGATCGTGTGGGCGCCGTGGGCGCACAGCCGCCGGGCGCCGTACCCGCCGCCGCGCACGCCGCTGCAGGAAGAGGAAGACCGGATGGCCGGCTACCGGGCCGACGACCGCTACGGCCGGTACTGAGGATTCGACGGCGGCTGCGAACGCGGTCCGCAGCTAGCCGGGCATCATGGCAGGCCCGCTACCGAGGCCAGCGTGGCCTGCCGGCCATCTCAGACGGCTAGACGGTGACGTCCTGCCGCACGGCGCCGCCACCCGAGCCTGGCTTGCGCCTGCTCGTCCTCCGGTCTGGCGCTACCCGGTGCCCCAGACCAGCGGGAACCCGTGCATCGGGAACCATCGCGCACTCATTCGCACCATCGGACGCTGTGGTAACTCATGGCTCGCATCCGCGCCGCAGCCCGTTGACCCGCGGTAATACGGGCGTTATGTTCGATTAGCGGAAGAGGCGCCGAAACATCATCATTACCACTCAGATCGCGAGGGAAGGCATGACTCACTGGCGGATCCGACGCGCCCTCTGTGGCATCAGCGCGATGGCCCTCGCCGGCGGGCTGGCTATCTGGGCGGGCGCCGCCACGGCGGCGGCGAGCAGCACGACGGCATCCGCGCGGTTACTCGCGCCCGGCACGAGGTTCTTCGTGCCCGTGCCGCCGGGCGCCGCCTTGCGGCAGGAGGCAGCGCTGCTGCAGGCAGGCCACGTCGCCGAGGCCGCCGGTCTCGCGCGGATGCTCGCGACCCCGCAGGCGGTCTGGTTCACCAGCGGGACTCCCGCGCAGGTCAAGCGGCAGGTGCGCGTGACGATGGCCGAGGCGAGGCTCGAGGGCGCCGTTCCCGTGCTCGTCGCCTACGACATCCCCGGCCGCGACTGCGCCCAGTACTCGGCTGGCGGCGCGCTGAGCGACGCTGACTACCAGGCCTGGATCGCTGCGTTCGCCGCCGGGATCGGGACCGGCAGGGCGGTCGTCATCCTCGAGCCCGATGCGCTCGGCAACATGCCGTCGGACTGCAGCATCCCGTCCGGTGCTGACTACCCGTTCACCGACCAGGGCAGGATCACCGACCTCACCACTGGCGTCGCTGACCTTGAGGCGGATCCGGGCACGCTCGTCTACCTCGACGGCACCCACAGTGCGTGGCAGCAGGTCGGCAACATCGCGCAGCGGCTCGTCGAGGCGGGCGTCCAGCAGGCACAGGGCTTCTACCTCGACGTCTCGAACTACCAGTACACGTCGAACAACATCGCGTACGGCACCTGGATCTCGGACTGCATCGCCTACGCGCAGGCGTCCGGTGCAGTGGGAAGCGGGGCCGTCGGGCCGGGCACCTACCAGCCCGAGACTGGGTTCTTCAACGGCAGCTGCCCGAACCAGTACTGGAACGGCGGCCCGGCTACGAACTGGCAGGGCACGGCGATGAACAACTACGTGCCCTGGAACGACCAGACGCCGGCCGCCGGCGATCTGCCGGATCCGGACACGGTGGCGGGGATCAACGGCGCGTATGCGGGCGACCTGGCCGCGGCCGGCGCGACGGCGACGACGCACTTCGTGATCGACACGAGCCGCAACGGCGATGGGCCCAACCCGATGACCGGGGGAGCCGACGCCGACATGGTCAGCTACGCCGCGGCGCCGTTCGACCAGTCCGCGGGCGTCATCGGCACGCTCCAGGCGGGCAACTGGTGCAACCCGCCAGGCTCCGGGCTCGGCCTCGCGCCGACGGCGAGCACCGGCGTGCCGCTGGTGGACGCCTATCTCTGGGTGAAGCTCCCTGGCGAGTCCGACGGCGAGTGCGACAGCGCCGGAGGAGTGCGCGCGTGGGACTACGGTGCCTACAATCCCTGGGGCGTCGCGGCGGGCGCGCAGGGCACGTTCGACCCGCTCTGGGGTCAGGTCGACCCGGCCGCGGGGGACTGGTTCGGCGCGCAGGCGCTCCAGCTGATCGCCGACGCCGACCAGTCGGCATCGGCGGCTGGCAACGGGCCCCCGGCACCCTGAGGAGCTGACGGCTCTGCGAGCAGCCCGGCCGTTGCCCTCGTCGCGGGGACAGCGCGCCGGGTCGCCGCGCAGCCGGCTGGCGTCGGCGGCACCCTCCGGGCCCGTGCAGCGAGGACGGCCGTGCTAGCCGGCGGCCTGGAGAGCCCCGGCGGCTTCGCATATGAGCCGCAGCACCTCGTCGGGGTGCGAGACCATCGCCACGTGTGGTTCGCCGGTACCTCGACGGTGGCGGCGCCCATCCGGGCGGCGAACTGGCGCTCGGCCTCCGGCCGGATCGCCTGATCGCCGTCGGCGACCATGAGCCAGGTCGGCTGCGACTGCCAGGCCGGGACGCCCATCACCTCGTCGAGGGCGTTCCAGCCGAGGGGCTGCTGCACGGCGTGCATGGCTCTACGCCGCCGGCAGCGCGCGGTCCCCGGTGGCCGAAATCTCCTGATATGCGAGGACGATCCGCTCACCGGGCGTCGTACTCGTCGTGGCGGCGCCACCACATGCCGGACTCGTTGCGGCCGAGCGGCGCGCGGTCGAGCCACTGGTACATGCCCCACAGGATGTCCAGGCCGCGGCCGTAGGTGGAGTAGGTGTGGTACACCGTGCCGTCTTCCAGCGCGAACGCGCTCATCCCCGGTCCCTCGCGCCGGTAGGTCTCCCAGTCCGTGCCGACGACCGACTGGCTGAACGCATCGATCGAGTCCTGCTCGCCGGCCGGCGGCCGCAGGTCCTGCTCGCCGAAGTTGTACCTGACCGCGCCCGCGGCCCACTCCTGCTCGGTGTGCGCCACCCCGAAGTCGAAGTTGAAGTCGCTGCCGTAGGAGGACGCCCACGGGAAGCTCCAGCCCATCCGCTGCTTGTATGCCTGCAGCCTGGCGAGCGGGGCCCGCGACACTGCCCACAGCGAGACGTCGTGGCTGGCCAGGTGCGCTGCGGAGCCGTTGAAGCCGTCGGCGATCGCCGAGCAGGACGGGCATCCGGCGGCGTAATCCGGCCCGAACATGAAGTGGTAGATGAGCAGCTGCGAGCGCCCTCGGAACAGGTCAGGCAGCGACGCGGCGCCGTCATCGGTGCCGAACTGGTACTCCTTGTCGACCCTGACCCAGGGCAGCTCCTGGCGGCGCCGGGTCAGCTCGTCGCCGCGCCGGGTCAGCTCCTTCTCGGCAGCGAGCAGGTCGAGCCGCGCGGCAACCCACTCTTCGCGCGTTCCGGTCTTGTGACTGGTCATTGCGTTGCTCCTTCTTGTTGTCTGGCTGTGGTCACATCGGCGGCGGCGTGAGCCCGGAAACCAGCGAGGCGACTACCGCCATCCAGAACAGGCTCATCAGGTCGAGCGCGACCAGCATCGCCATCAGCCCGGCGCTCGATCCGGCGCAGCACAGGCCGAATCCCAGCCCCGAGCCCGTCTCCTCGCGGCAGCGCCGCCGCGAGCACGAGCGCCGCCGTCGCCGCCATCGCCGGTGCGGGCGAGCGCGGGGCTGCTGCAGTCACCATCTGCCCGCTCACTTCCGTCCGGGAACGGCGGGTCTTCCGGTCACGCGGACCCGCGAGAATGCCGGTCGAGGTGGTCCTTCAGCGCGTCGAGCCGGCCGTCCCAGTCGCGCGCGAGCGCGGCCAGGAACTGCTGCGCCACCTGCATCGGCGCGGACCGCAGCCGGTAGCGGACCCGGCGCCGCTCACCCTGCTCGGCCGTCACCAGGCCTGCCACGGTCAGCAGCGCCAGGTGCTTCGCGATCGCCTGGCGGGTGATCGGCAGCCGGCCCGCCAGATCCGTGGCCGTCGCCGGCCCGCCCGCGGCGAGCTCGGAAAGGATCGCGCGACGGCTCGGATCGGCGAGGGCCACGAAGACCTGCTCGGCGATCGCCTCGGCGTCAGGCGGCGGCATCGAGGTAGCCGGCCAGCTCGCCCAGCTCACTCGCCCACCCGCTGGTGTTGCCGTCGTAAGCAGTGTGGTGAGCATCCGCGGACAGCTGCGCGAACCCGGACTCGGTGACGGTCAGCCGGGTGCCCGCGCCGGCCGGCTCGAGCGTGAACTCGACGTAGGTCCGGCGCGGATCATCGTCGGGCAGCCCGAAGATGTGCCAGGTGAAGCCGAACACGCTCGGCTCCTCCACCCGCTCGACCCGGATGTCGGCGGTGTGGCCGCTGTCCCACTTCATCCACGCCGAGCCGCCGGGACGCAGGTCGATTCCCGCCTGCTGGCCGAACCAGGAACTCAGGCCATCGGCCGTGGTGAGCGCCGCCCACACCGTCACCGGCGGGTGCGCGATCTCGACGATGCGCTGGATGCGGTCGGGGAATGCCATGCGTGCCTCCGATAAGTAGCAACTGACTGATTGCGATACTATGGCAACCAGTTAGTTGCGTCAAATTGGCAGCCGGTGGCTATTCCCCGGAGTCAGGGGCCCTGAGCAGCGTGGACATCTCCTGGATCGTCGGCGCGGTGGTGACGGCGGTCGTCTACTGGCTGCTGACCCGCAACCTGGACGTGACCGCGGAGCAGACGGCGATCGCGGCGAGGCGGCGCTGCTGGCGATCTACGGCTACGACTGGGTGCACATCAGCCAGCAGTCGGGGCCGGTCGCGCTCGTGCATTTCGACGCCCACCTGGACACGTGGCAGACGTACTTCGGCGCGCCGCTCACCCATGGCACGCCGTTCCGGCGGGCCGCAGAGGACGGCCTGTTCCTGGACGGGCGCAGCATGCACATCGGAATCCGCGGGCCGCTGTACGCGCAGAGCGACCTCACCGAGGACGCAGAGCTTGGCTTCAGGGTCGTCAGCGCGATGGACGTCGGGCGCGCCGGGATCGACGGGGTCGTCGCCGCGATCCGCGAGCGGGTGGGGGACCGGCCGCTGTACCTGTCGGTCGACATCGACGTGCTCGACCCGGCGCACGCACCAGGCACTGGCACGCCAGAGGCGGGCGGCCTGACCTCGCGTGAGCTGCTCGGCATCCTGCGCGGCCTGGCCGGGATGCGGGTGGCCGGGGCGGACGTGGTCGAGGTGGCGCCTGCCTACGACCACGCCGAGATGACGACGATCGCGGCCGCGCACGTCTGCTATGAGCTGCTCGCGCTGATGGCACTCGGCGGCTGAGCCCGCGCGGGCTCGGTGACCTGGCCGTAGAGCTCCGGCCTGCGGTCTGCGTGGACGTCGTTGCGGGGACCGACTGACTTGTCGAGCGCATCGCCGAGCCAGCACACGGCGGAGATAGTCGCCGGTCCGGCCGCGGCGGCGGCCGGCGGTACGGCGGCCTGGCGCGGTACGGCGGCCTGGCGCGGTACGGCGGCCTGGCGCGCGGCGGCGAGTGGCCATCCGTCGGGGTCGACGATGACCGACCCGCCGACCCAGTCCACGCCACGCTCGGAGCCCGTGCGGTCGCAGGCCGCGATGAACATCCGGTTGACTGCGGCGTCGGCCTGAACCCGGACCACCTCGGCCGGCCGCTCTCCCTCCGGTCGCGGGAAGGCTGGCCAGTTCGTCGGGGCGCACAGCAGCTGTGCGCCGCGCAGCGCGGGCAGCCGGACCCATTCGGGGAACTCCAGGTCGTAGCAGATCATGACGCCGATCTGCCCGAACCGGGTCGCGACCACGGGCGGGGCCGTGCTGCCGGGCGTGAACCACCGGCTCTCGTTGTCCCACAGGTGCGCCTTGCGGTAAACGCAGCGCAGCCCGTCCGGATCCACCAGTACCGCGCTGTTGAACAGCTCTGCGCCTGCCGCCTCGCAGAAGCCGCCGACGATCACGATGCCATGGCGGGCCGCCAGGCGCGCCCACCCGGTGACCGTCTCGCCCTCGGCCGTCTCCGCGCTCGCGCGCGCCTCGGCCCTGCTCTCGAAGACATACCCGCTGGACATGAGCTCCGGCAGGACGACGATGGAGGCGCCGCTCGCGGCGGCGCGCGTCACCGCGTCGGCGGCCAGCTCGCGGTTGGCGGCCGGCCGGCCGAGCACCGGGGCAAGCTGGCAGCAGGCCACGACCGCGCCGGTCCCGGCGTCGCCGGGACGCAGCGAGTCGGCGACAGCGCTCGCGTTCATGAGTCAGATGTACCATCTCGTCGCGCTTCGCGCGCGGCATGGCCGCCGCGCCCGGCCGACGGCGCAGTTCGTGGAAGTTTGGTGTTGCTCCGGCAACACCAAACTTCCACGAACTCCGGCCGGGACGGCTTGCCCGGCCTGGCGAAGGCCGGCCGCCGCTGCGCGGCCACAATCCAGGACGGAGATCGTCAGGGATCGCGCCTACGGTGCGCGGCATGGCTATCGCACGCTTCCCCAGCATCGCAATCGACTGCCCGGACCCGGCCGCGCTCGCGAGCTTCTACGGCGCGCTGCTCGACTGGAAGGTCGACGCCTCCGGCGAGTGGGCAGAGATCCGCGCGGAGTACGGCATGTGCATCTGCTTCCAGCAGGTCAAGGACTACACGCCGCCGCAGTGGCCGTCCCAGGACGTGCCGCAGCAGATGCACCTCGACGTGGTAGTCGACGACCTCGACGCCGCCGAGGCGGCGGTACTGGCCCTCGGCGGGTCCAGGCACGAGCATCAGCCGGGTACCAGGTTCCGGGTGTTCCTCGACCCGGCGGGGCATCCGTTCTGCCTCTGCCTGGACTGACGCTCTGCCGGGGCTGGCGCGCTGCCATCCCCGGCCTTGACTTTATGCGGCAAAGTAGATTAGGTTTATCGCATAAAGTCAATGGAGGTGAGGGAAAATGGCAGGCGCGCGTGACGTGAACGTGAGCACCGGGATCTTCGGTCTGTCTGCGCGGCACAACCCCCAGGGCGTTGCCCGGCTCAGGATCGCGGTGGCGATCTGGCTGGCGCTGCTCGCAGGGATCTTCTGCTCGCGCGGGCACTACTGGGGCACGGCGCTGCTGGCTCCGGCGGCGCTGCACATCTGGCTCGCCTGGCGGCTGCGCGCCAGGGTCCCCGGTCAGCACTAGGCGACGGCTCGCCCGCGGGCACGGAGCCCGGCGGGCGCGCCGTCATGCCGCCAGGGGGCAGCGCGCGGGCCTAGCTGGCGCGCTTGTATGCGCGGACGGCCAGCGGCAGGAACACGATGAAGATGCCGGCGAGCCACGCAGCGCTCTTCCACAGGTTCGCCGCGACCGGGCCGCCGAGCGCGAGCGCGCGCATGAGGTTGATGATGAAGGTAATCGGCTGGTTGTTCGCGAACGCCTGCAGCCAGCCGGGCATCGAGGAGATCGGCACGAACGCCGAGCTGAGGAACGTCAGCGGGAACAGCCAGATCAGCCCGAAGGCCTGGACGGACTCCTCGTCCTTGATGGCGAGCCCGGTATAGGCGGCGATCACGCAGCACGCCAGACCGAGCACGATGGCGACGACCACCATCAGGACCGCCGGCCCGGCCCCGTTCTGGAACCGGAAGCCGACCGCGTACCCGATCCCGACGACAATCAGGATGGTGATCGTCATCCGCAGCGTGTCGGCGGTCAGCCGCCCGGTCAGCACCGCCGACCGCGCCATCGGCATCGACCGCAGCCGGTCGATGACGCCTTTCTGCAGTTCCTGCGCGAGAGCGATCGCGGTGCCGAAGCAGGCGAACGCGGCGGTCTGCCCGATGATCCCCGGCATCAGGAAGCTGACGTAGCCGCCGGGCACGTTCACGTGGATCGCGCCGCCGAACACGTACCTGAACATCAGCACGAAGATCACCGGCTGGATCACCGTGAAGAACAGGTATGCAGGGACGCGATACCAGACCAGCAGGTTGCGCCGGGTGATGGCCATCGTGTCCGAGAACGCCCAGCGCGCCCGGACGAACGGGCCCGGGTCTGCAAGCTGCAGCGTGGCCGTGGTCGCGGCGGTCATGACCCTACCCTCGTGCTCGTGGTGTCGGCGTCGTCCTGGCTGGAGCCGCCGTTGCTGCCTGCGTCGCCGTCGGATCTGCGCTGCCTGCCGCGGCGCGCCCCGCCGCGGCCCCGCCGCTGGCCGGCGTCGGCGCCCGCGCCCTCTTCCTCGGCCGCATGCCCGGTCAGCGCCAGGAACACGTCGTCCAGTGACGGCCGCCGGAGCGCCAGGCCCTGGGTGCGGACCGCGACCGCGTCAAGCCCGCGCACAGCCTCGATGAGCGCGTCGGAACCGCGCCCGCCGACGCCGACGCTGACTACCCCGGTCTCCTTGTCGGCGTGTGGCGCGCTCTCGCCGATCGGTGCGACCGCCGAGACTGCATCGCTGATCCGCGACCGGTCAGGGACGGTGAACTCGAGCACGTCCCCGCCCACCCGGCTCTTCAGCTCCTCGGCGGTGCCCGCCGCGATGACGAGCCCGTGGTCGATGACGACAATCTGATCGGCCAGCTCGTCCGCTTCGTCCAGGTACTGAGTCGTCAGCAGCAGCGTCGTCCCGCCCTCGACCAGCGACCTGATGATGTCCCACATGCCCAGCCTGGACCTCGGGTCGAGGCCGGTCGTGGGCTCGTCGAGGAAGAGCACTCTCGGGTCACCCACCAGGCTGGCCGCGAGATCGAGCCGTCGCTGCATGCCACCCGAGTAGGTCTTGGCGGGCCGGTCTGCGGCGTCCACGAGGCCGAACTGCGCGAGCAGCGCTACCGCCCTGGCGCGGGCCGCCGGCCAGCTCAGGTGGTACAGCCGCCCGATGATCTCCAGATTCTCCCGGCCGGTCAGCTCCTCCTGGATGGCCGCCGACTGCCCGGACAGTCCGATCAGCCGGCGCACCGCGGCAGCCTCCCTGACCACGTTGCGGCCCTCCACCAGCGCCCGCCCGCTATCTGGGAGCAGCAGTGTGGTGAGGATGCGCACGGCGGTCG
>Ga0335078_10000598_pt1 | contig 55370 bp, 45 predicted proteins | sample Lox_Sample_32_FD_206711 | JGI IMG/M metagenome (GOLD analysis project Ga0335078, IMG submission 206711) | Soil microbial communities from Loxahatchee National Wildlife Refuge, Florida, United States - Lox_Sample_3.2 | ecosystem: Environmental > Terrestrial > Soil > Wetlands | place: USA... | reverse complement strand
TGGGAGGGGCTTTAAGCACGCGTACCCAGGCCACTCAATTAACCGAGGCGGCCATCCGGGTGCTGGCCTATGTGCTCCGCCGTTAGCGGACCACTCCCTCAATCAGAATGTTTTCAACAGGGCAACAGGAATGTCTGCCCCACGGAATCCGTGCTGTTCTTCCTGGATTTGAAGTGTTAAATCAACTCCATCTGAATCGCGTGAACCCGTTTCAAAAATATATTTCCGACTGCGCGGGGCTGTTCCAGAGCGGAAAAAAGCTGGCATTCCGGCCGCCTCGAACGTTTTCCCGGCGCCCGAAACCGCCCGCCGGGGCGCCGAAGGCGCTGATTTTCTCGCCGCATCCGGATGACGAATGCATCATTGGCGGCCTGCCGTTGCGGCTGTTGCGCGAGGCGAAATGGAACGTCATCAATATCGCCGTCACGCTCGGCAGCAAACCGGAGCGGCGGACGGCGCGCTGGCGCGAATTGAAAAACGCCTGTGATTTTCTGGGGTTCGGCCTGGCGTCGGCCGATTTGGTCGGGATCCAACCGGAGACCCGGCAAAAAAACCGGTCGTATTGGAAGAAGGCGGTCCAGGAGACGGCGCGTCATTTGATCCAAAACCAGCCGCGAGTGATTTTCATCCCGCATGAACTGGACGGCCATCCCGCCCACCGGGGGACGCATGGATTGGTTTTGGACGCGCTCAAAACCCTGCCGGCCGCTTTCCGGTGTCAGGTCGTCGAAACCGAATTCTGGGCGCCGCTGACGCAACCCAACCTGCTGGTGGAATCCGGCGCTGCCGACGTGGCCGACCTGATCGCGGCGCTGGCGTGTCATGTCGGCGAAGTCCGGCGCAATCCGTATCAGGCGCGCCTGCCGGCATGGCTGGTGGATAATGTTCGGCGCGGTGCGGAACTGGTGGGCCGCCGGGGCGGGAAGGCGCCGGATTTCACCTTCGCGACGCTTTACCGGTTGCGCCAATGGTTGCGCGGACGGTTGGTGGACGTGTTGAAAGAGGGGAGATTTATTTCGAAATCGGAAAACGTCGCGCGCTATTTTCGATGAATGCGAAATTCATGCGCGAGGCCATCCGCCTGTCGGGCCGGAACCTGCGCGACAATGGCGGCGGGCCGTTTGGCGCGGTGGTGGTGCGGCGCGGCAAAATTGTTGGACGCGGCTGGAACCGGGTTGCCTCCACGAATGATCCCACGGCGCACGCGGAGGTCATGGCCATCCGCGAGGCATGCCGCCGGCTCGGGACATTTCGTCTGGACGATTGCGAGCTATACGCCAGTTGCGAACCCTGTCCGATGTGTCTGGCGGCAATCTACTGGGCGCGGCTCAAAACGATTTATTACGCCAACACCAGCCGGGACGCTGCCGGCATTCAATTCGACGACGATTTTATCTATCGCGAAGTGGCCCGGCCGGTTTCACGCCGTAAAATCCGAATGCGACAACTGCTTCGCCGCGAGGCATTGAAAGTCTTTGCCGGGTGGAGAGAAAAACCGGACCGGGTGGCCTACTGAGCCGGCTGTTGTCCGTTAGTCCTTCGTTGGTGGGTAGTGTTCGAATTTGACTGCTGTAGTGTCGGCGCGGTGCGCCAATTTTCGAGCCGCAAGCTCCACACTACGTCAAATCAGGGCATTTCCCGCCGGTGCTGCCGTTAGCCTCGGTGGTCTTACCTAGCTGAAAATAGCAGTTCACCCGGAGTCAAAAATATGTGGCGGCGACAATATCCGCGCGTGCTCTCGCGGCCGATGGTGAGGGCACATGAGTACCCTGCGCACGTACGCGGTCGTTCTCCTGGCGGGTCTGCTGTGGCTGGTGCCCGGTCCGGTCCGGTCCTCGGTGGCGGCCAGTGTGGCCTGTCCCTGCACACTCGCCTGGGATCCTCTGACCGGCGGCAACGTTGCCGGCTACGCGGTCTATTACGGGCTCGTCGGTTCCTCTATCACCAATCGCCTGGATGCCGGGGGGACGCCAACCGCGACGATTTACAACCTGACCGTCGCGTCCAACTATTGGTTCTGGGTGGCGGCCTACAATGCCGCCCGGGTTGAAGGAAATCCGTCACCGGTGATTTGTTATCGGCCACCCGCCTTGTCCGCCGTGCAACTGGCGATGCCGGCGGCTGGAAGCTTGAAATTGCAGTTCCGCACCGCACCGGGCGCGGTTGGCAGCGTCCAATATGCCGATTCTCTGAGCCCGCCCCAATGGCAGACCCTGGGCAGTGCCACGGCCGACACTAATGGGATGATCAGCCTGCTGGACCCGCTTTCGAATCGTTCCCCGGTCCGCTATTACCGCGCTGTCCGTTGATGGAGGTCGGCCGGTGGTGGCGGAGTTTACAATCTTTTCCGGCCGGCAGCCTTGGCCTTCTTCCAGCGTGCTTTAGCGGCAGCGGCGATTTTGGCGCGGGCCGCGGCGCTCATTTTGCGGCGGGTTTTCGTTGCCGACTTTTTCGTGGCGTTGACCCTGGCCCAGCGGGCGCGGGCGGCGGCAGCGATCCGGGCCCGGCCGGCGGCACTCATCTTTCGTTTTCCGGCCGGAGCGGCTTTGACCGGCGCCGACGCTCCCAGAATACGGCTGAGTTCAGCCTGCAACGTTGCGATTTTATCCTGAAGGTTGGCAGCCCGGCGTAACTCGCGGGAGGTTAGATTTAGATTTAACATAATTTTCACAGTTAGAAGAAATAAGGATAAAAGTCAAGGAGTGTCACATAAATCGATGTGGGGCGAAATCGGCGCACGGCGTCGACACGACAACAGCCTATGAGGTGATTGTCATAGTCAGACAGCAGGTTGGTCCAACTATGATTGATTGATTACCCGGCGAAGTTGAGGCGCTATGCGGCGATTTCAATCATAAATATCCGGTGGAAGAAGATTCTATAACTGAGTCTGTAGAGCGGCAGGGCATCTTCGGAGAACAAGTATCCCCAGTCCGATAACTCTATGTCCGGATACAGCCAGGCTATAACGGCGTTGCGGGAAGCGGGTCAGGAACCGACCGCCGGACAAACTTCCTCGCACCACGCTTCGACCCGGGCCTTGATCTGGTCGCGGATTGCGCGCGTGCGCGCCAGTTTTTCCCCGGGTGTGCCCGTCAGGGCCGATGGATCCGGAAACCCCCAATGCAGTCGACGGGTTATGCCGGGAAAAACCGGGCAGCGTTCCGCGCTCGTCCCGTCGCAGACGGTGATCACATAATCGAACTGCAGACCGGGCTGGAGAAAATCCGTCACCGCCTTGGTCTGGTTGCTGGAAATATCGATGCCGATTTCCTTCATGGCCTCCACCACCACCGGGTTGAGCCGGCCCGGTTCAATTCCCGCGCTGTGAGCGTCGAAGGCGCTGCCGCAGATTCGCTTCAGGAACGCTTCGGCCATCTGGCTCCGGGCGCTGTTATGGATGCAGACGAACAGAACTTTTTGTTTCATGATGCCGATCCGGTTTTCGGTTTCGCGCAACAACCGTCCTCGCACACGCAGCGGCGGGCGAACGTCGCCAACGTCATCGACGCGCCGCAGATCGGTCCGGCAAACATCGCCTCCAGGGCAATCACCGCCCCGACGTCGATGCCGGCGGTGATGCCTTTTTCTTTTGCGCCGGTTGAGAAGTTGAGAATCGTGAGCATCAGAAAAAAGGTCAGGGCTGTGACAATCGCCCCCGTGCCCGCGAAGACGAGGCCAGACGTTCCCAGGAGTTCCGCAACCGTCTTTTTCATAGGAAATCCGCGGCAGTTTCGGACAGGAACACCGGCCAAGTCAAGAAATTGGGGGATGGCTGGGGGGGCATGTTGGCAGGGACGCCGCGCGCGGTGTCCGGACAGCGCAGCCCGTCCTCCGCCGCAGCTCTGTCACGGAAGGTGGATGCGCTGTCCCGGCCATTTTTGAAAACGGCTCCGCTATCAAGGCAAAGGTAAACGCGATTGTTTGAGTTTGAAATTCCGGGTTTGGCGGCCAATAACCCTGGCCGGGCATGATCCGGCCTTGAAATCGCCGGCGTGTCAATCGGCAATTTCAGCAACAGTGCCGGATTAATCAGCCGGATTCAGCGCGGCGCCCTGCCAGCATCCTGGTTCGCGGACCGCCCCGATGATTTCAACAGCTTTTTTGAAGCTCCAGCGGTTCGGCGACTGGCCTGGATTTTGCCGTTCAAATCCGCATCGACATGTACTTCATCAACCGACGGCTCTGCTCGATGCGTTCGTCGATCAAACGGCAGCGCCCTCAATTTTTCTCAATCGTAAAAGGGATGGCCGGCAGGGTGGCGACGGCCGGTCGGTTGACCGGCCGTTTTGGATTGGCGTTGGTTCCCGCATTTTTGGGCAGCACATCGATAATCAGGTTCCCGGTGGCGCCCGGTTTGATTTTCGCCGGGTCGGCGGCGATCTCCAGTTCGATCCCCGGGTCAGCCGGGGAAATATTTTTCAGGGACAAGCCGTCCGGCCCGTCCCGCAATTCCAGGTTGAACCGGTTGGCAAACGCCGGTGATGGCGTGGCGACCCGGACGCGCGCCGTCCCACCGGCGGGAATTTTGACCGGAGTCGCACTTAAAATTTTGATCGCATCGGCGGCAAAGGGGCGGGGACCGGGTACCACGATCAGGTCACATTCGCAACTGGGCACCAGGTGACGGTAGGCGAAGGCCTGCATCAGGTCTTCCGCCGGCACGGCGGGGCGCGTGACGGATTGTCCGGCGATGACCGTGCTGCCGTCCACGGCGAGAGTGATTTTTTTGCCGGCGGCCGGCGGTGGCGCCTTCACCGTGAACTGGGCCCGGTCCTGATTTGCGGCGATGCGGGCGCCGCTGAGTGAAAATCCGGCCGGCGCGTTTCTCAAATGCAGGTCAACGGAATTGGTGAAACCGTCCCGGCGCAGGACATATACCGTTGCCGGGACGCTCAGGCCGGCGCGGACGGTGAGGCTGGACGGCACCAGGCGCAGGGCAAAATCCGGACGCGGTTCGCTCAACCGGAGGCGGTAGGCAAATTCCGGCCCGCCCTGTCCCTGCGTGTCGCCGAGATGGATGAAATAGGTCCCGTCGGCGGGCAACGTGGCGGCGAGGTAGGAATCGGCATGGTGAGTTTCCAGCCCGGAACCTTTGTCTTCAAAATCATCGTTGAACGCGAGTTGTTTGCCGGCGGCATCGGTCAGGCGCAGGAAGGAATCGAGCGGCGAATCCAGTCGTCGCGCCACAACCTCGGCTACAATCGCCTGGCCGGCCCGGCCGTCGAACCTGAACACGTCAATTTCGCCCGGCCGGCTGATGCGGCCGTTGACGATGACGGGCAACGTGACCGGTTGGGCGTCGGCGGTGGAATGGTTGGATTCCGACTCGAACATTTCCGGCAAATCATCCACGGCGAACGGCATCGCCTTGTAAAAATCTCCGGTCAATGACGTGAGACCGGGTGACGCGCCGGCGTTGTCGACCGTCACCGACGATTGCGGGAGGTTCCAGCCCGCCAGGGCGACTGTGGTTGTTTCACCGGCCCGGCCGCCCAGGGGAAAGATGCCGGTCACGAACGGCAATTCTCCCAGCGTCAGCCGATAGACGAAATCCTCGCGTCCGCGAAAAATGGAGTCATGGATTTCCAGGATGTAATCGCCGTTGTCCGGCACTTCGAAATGGATGACCGGATCGGGTTTGAAGCGGAAACGCTCGTTGCGGGCCAGTTCTTTGCCTTTGGCATCGTACAGGGTGAGGGTGGCTTCGAACCAGCCGGGCACGGCGTCGGCAAGATACGGAATCAACGTGCGGGCGTCGGCGGCAATCACCAGTTGCTGGCCGCGCCGGGCCGAAAAACGGTAGCGGTCCACCTCGCCGGGCATGATCTGGCCGTTGACTGTGACCGGCAGGGAAACACGGGCTTCATATTTGGGTGTGCCAGGCGGCGTGGGGTGTCCCAACCTTTCGAGAAAACGGGCGAGGTCGGGGTTCGCCGGTTTGGCGGCCGTTTTGGCCACTTCCGGCAACGTGCCGACGCAAAATCTGAGCGGATTGGACAGGGCATTGGGCGAAGCGAGGCGTATTTCGTGAATGCCGGGCACGGTATTGGTGGCGATGGAGACGGTGACGTAGACGGTGTCCAGCATCGCCGGATTGGCCGAGCGGTTGGGCGGGTTCGCAATCATTTTGATGCGGACCGCCTCCATTTCCTGTTCATCGGCAGCGGTCCAGACATTGGTGCCCGTTGCTCCCTTGCGGCTGGCCAGGAATTTGTCCTGCAACGCCTTGAACCGGTCGCGGAGTGCGTTGAATTCTTTTTGGCCCATCGGCCGGGTGCAGCCCAGAACCCTCGTTTGAATGCCGTCGCCGCTGACAAAGGCGTTCGAGACGGCGATCAAGTTTTGGCCGCCGACCACGACTTGAAATGTGGTTCCCGCCCTGCCGCCGGCGGGATAAGCGTACGCCAGATGCGGCACCGGTTGGGCGGACGCAATGCCAGCCACCAGCCAGAAACAAAGGGCGGCGGATGTTTGTGATATAGACCCCTGCAAAATCCGCGTAGCGGCTTTCGGCAGAAAGCCGCCTTCTTTCATTTCCTTGAGTTTGCGGCGCTCTGCCGGGACGCCGCTACGATCAACCGGCGGTTTTGCCAAAGAAGACGTTTTCATGCCGGCAAAATCTCCTTGAGCAGTCCGGCCGATTTGACGCCTTCGTCAGGCGTCGGCATGACGTGGGTATCCAGCCCTTCCGGGTTGGGCAATTGGGCTTTCGGATCGATGCCCAACAGCGAGTAGAGGCTGCCGATGAGGTCCACGGGATAGACCGGGCGTTCCTGGACGTTTTCGCCGTGCGCGTCGGAGGCGCCCACCACCACGCCGCCTTTGAAACCGCCGCCGGCGACGACGTGGGAAAACACGTTTCCCCAATGACCGCGCCCGCCGTTCCAGGGAGCTTCCCACTGGACCTTCGGGGTGCGCCCGAATTCGCCGCCCCACCAGATAATGGTGCTGTCGAACAGGCCGCGATCGGACAGGTCCTGGATCAGCGTCGAGAAACCTTTGTCCAATTCCGGCAATTGGCGCCGCATGGCCTGGAAATTTTCCTTGTGTGTGTCCCAGCCGGGATAATTGATGGTGACATACGGGATGCCGCGTTCAACCAGCCGCCGGGCGACAAGGCAGGACTGGCCGAATTTATTCCGGCCGTAGCGATCGCGCAGTTCGGCTTTTTCCTGCGACAGGTCGAACACTTTCGCTCCGTCGCCCAGGATCATGTCGTACGCCATGCTTTCGGCCCGGGCGGTGGCAATGATTTGCGGGTCCTCCGGCAGCGCATGGGCCAGGGCGTCCAACTGGTGGAGCAATTCGCGCCGGTCGTTTTGGCGCTGCTCGGAAATGCCCGGCGCCACCACGCCTTCGACGGCAAACGGCGTCTGCGCCGGATTTCCACCGGTGGCAAACGGTCTATAGCGCGATCCCAGGAACCCGGCTTCATCAAACCGCCCCTGGGGCTCGGTCAAAACAATGTAGGGCGGAATCAATCCCTTGTAACCCGCGTCGTAACCCCGGAACAACGACGTCACCGCGCCGACGCAGGGATACACCAGGCGTCCGCCGGGCTGGCGTCCGGTCTGAACAATGTACGCCGCCGTTTCGTGGCCGTTGTTGCCGTGGGTCATGCTGCGGATGATGGAATATTTGTCGGCGGATTTGGCCAGCAACGGCAGCAGCTCGCAGATGCGGATGCCCGGCACATCGGTATCAATCGCTTTGAGCGGCCCGGCGTAGTCGTTGCCGGCTTCGGGTTTGGGATCAAACGTGTCGAGGTGCGACGGTCCGCCCCACATCCAGATCTGGATCACGGCCCGCGCGCGTCCGGCCGGCGGTCCGGCCCAGACGGGAAGGGCCAGGTGGTCGGCGAAGGCCAGGCCGCCGGCCGCGAACAGGGCGCGGCGGATGGCTTCGCGCCGGGTGAGGCGCGGCGGATGGGCGACGCCGTTCAGACGCCACGGCGCGGCGTTCTTACGGTAGAAGAATTTTTTCACGTTAAAACGGGTTTGAAGGTTGAGCGTGGGTCAGGCTTTCGAGCCTGCCGGTGCGGGCGGCTTTCCAGCCGTCCCCGGCGCAAAATGTCGGAATCGGCTTCAATGGCGGTAAAGAAATTCGGAACTGTTCATCAGCGCCCAGGCCAGGTCGACGGCGGCCTGCCGCCGGGCGACGCCGGGTTTTTGAAAATACGCCTGAGCGATCTGCGTTTCGCCGGCCGTCGGAAAACGGGATAAAATCCCCAGGTACATGCCGGTGACAATATCAGCCGTCGTTTTATCCGGGCGGGTCTGATATTCGATCATCCGGCTTTGCTCGATCTTACGTTGAAACAGGCTGGAATTCAGCAGCCACAATTTCTGGGCCGCGGTAATCCGGTTGTTGCGTTCGGATTCCCGGCCGGTGTCCCGCGGCGAGCGGCCGAACATTTCGAGGAAAGGGCTGCTGATGCTGCCGTCGGGCAGGGCGATCGAGCGCAGGTTGTCGGGAATAAACGTGTAGGGTTCCGGGATGGCGCTGGAATAATTTTCCGTGGCGCCGGTGATGCGGTCGATGGCGTCGATCAACACTTCCGCGTCCAGCCGGCGCAGGGTGTAAGCAGCGTAGTTCGCGGCCGGATCGGAACCGGCGGCGGAAACCGCCGGCAGCTGGTAGGTTTTGGAATTCAGAATCAGCCGGAAAAGATGCTTCAGATCATAACCGGATGAGATCAGCTCGCTTTCCAGATAGGCCAGGAGTTCCGGGTTGGCGGGCGGGTTGTCGGGGCGAATATCGTCCGGTTCCTGAATGATGCCGCAACCGAACAACCCGGCCCAGGTGCGGTTGACCAGGTTCCGGGCGAACCACGGATTGTTTGGCGCCGTCAGCCAGTCGGCAAAAACCGCGCGCGGATCCTGGTCGGGTGACAGTTCAACGGTCGAGCCGTCGGGGAAAACCGCCGGGCGCGGCAAACCATTCAACGCGCCGGTATTGGTGGCGGCGGGATTGAAGAAGACAATCTCCTCCTTCCACTCGGCGGTGGATTTATAACTCACATTGGCAAAAAATACCGCGAGGTTGGCGAGCTGATTGGACGGCCAGTTTTCCGCGCGTGCGCCCATGAACGTCAACGCCACCGCCTGGGCGATGCCGTCGGGTGTGCGGTTTTGCAGGGCACGATAAAAGTTGACCGGCGGATTTTCAAAATTGCTGCCGCTGGCGGTCAGGAGCTCGCGGACCAGGCGGTCGCCGGGAGTATTGGTCCGGAGATTTTCCCGCAGCCAGCCGTGATACGCCTGGGCGGCGTTGGGCCAGAGATTGATGGGAAATTCCGCCTTGATCCGGAGTACATCGCTCCATTTCATCGCCTGAAAGTCGGCGAACTCGTCCCGTTCGAGCAGTTGGTCGATAAGCCGCTGGCGCTTGTCCGGAGTCCGGTCCAGGATGAAATCGCGCGCTTCGGCGCCGGTGGGCAGGGTGCCGGTGACATCCAGGTACACGCGCCGGACAAAGACGGCATCGGAACAGAGATTCGCCGGCGGATTGGCCGGGTCCCGACCGGGGGCAAAAACCAGTTCATCGATCCGATTCGCCGGCGGGGAGGCGCCATCAGCCGCGGCGGGTGTGGCGCCGGCCGGCGGGTTCGCTCCGGTCATTAACAACGCCAGCAGCAGGACCGGAAACTTCCCCGGAACCGATTCGAGGAATCGCATCAATTGCATCCAGGAAATCAGACGAAAAACCGGGTCGCAAAGCTTCACACATATTTTGTCATTCGCATAGCAATAATTATCTATATTGTAATGAATTTCTTCGTAACTTATTCATCTGTCGGGCTGTCTGATTCCATGATGTTGTCATTTGTCACACCCGTGCCGTCCGGTTCTGACGCCAAAACCCAAGCATTTCCAACGCCTTTCCGCTCCGCTTCCGCCCGCGAAATTTCGCTGGTGCTCCGGCCGATGCCGGGAGAGGGAATCGCGGAACTGTTTGGCCGCCTGGCCGATGGACTTCAGGGCGCCGCCATTCTCCATCTGCAGGTGTTTGGTCTGACCGGCGCCAGTGCGGCCGTGATGACGACGATGCAGAAGATTTTCGGCAAGGTGGACTGGCCGGTGACGTGGGCGGAAGGCGCCGCGTGTGACGGCGGCATTATCGCCGGGATCGAGGTCGCCGCGTTTACCGGCGGCGTGGAGCGGCTCCGCGCGGGCGGGCGCGTGATGGGTTCGGTGTTCAGCGACGAATCCGCCCGGCACTGCCTGCTCGGCGGCCTGAAGCCGGCCCGGCCGGGTTCGTCCCGGGCGGATCAGGCGAAACAGACGCTCAAAAAAATGGAGAGCGTCCTGGGCCAGGCCGGTTTTTCCCTCGCCGACACGGTCCGGACCTGGTTTTTTCTGGATGATATTCTGTCCTGGTACGACGAATTCAATCGGGTGCGGACACAGGTTTATTCCGGGATCAAATTCCGGGCCGGGTCGCTGCCGGCCAGCACCGGCGTCGGCGCGCGCAATCCGGGAGGGGCGGCGCTGACCGTGGTGGCCCGGGCCATGCAGCCGTTGTCGGACCATGCCCGCGCCGAGGAAATCGCTTCGCCACTGCAATGTCCGGCCCCCGCCTACGGCAGTTCGTTCAGCCGCGCAATGGAAGTTTCCGGCGCCGCGGGCCGGCGCCTGTTCATCTCGGGCACCGCCAGCATCGCGCCGGGCGGCGAAACGCTGTGGCAGGGAGAAATTCACCGCCAGGTGGATCTGACGATGAAAGTGGTTGAGGCGCTGTTACGGTCCCGGGGATTTTCCTTCGCCGACCTGACCCGGTCGACGGCCTATTTCAAGAACCCGTCCGATGTCAGCGTCTTTACCGACTGGTGTGCGCAATACGATCTGTCGTTGCTGCCCGTGGTAGCGGCCCGGTGCGACCTCTGCCGCGACAACCTGTTGTTCGAATTGGAAGCGGAAGCCCAGCAAACGGCCTGATTCGGAGGATATCCGGTCCTGCCGTGCCGGATGCAACATGCGATCGGCCTGCATTCAATTCAGACGGCCTTCGTGAAATTTGCAAGCATTCCAGGCGTGATCTCCCCGGGGCCCGTGTGCATCAAGGCAATGATTTCAAGGAAAACCGGGCTGGCATCGACAGTGCTTTAAACAACGGAACGGTTATTAATAACATGAAAAAACCGGATTCTGTCGCGGTGCGGCTGCTCGTTCTGCTCGTCGTCTGGCGGTGCATATCGTCGGTGGCCGTCGCGCAAGGCCTGGCGTTCACGCCCGCCACGTATGCCGTGACTAATTACCCGTATTCCGTGGTGGCTGTCGATGTGAACGGCGACGGCAAAACAGATCTGGTCTGCCCGGATTTTGGCGCCAACGCCATGACGGTTCTGACGAACGGCGGTCAGGGAAATTTCGGCGTCAGCGCCGTGATACCGGCGGGTGGCTTTCCGCGTTTTGTCGTGGCGCTGGATGTTGCGGGTCCCGGCGGGCCGGATCTGGTCGTGGCTAATCAGGCGCCGGATGGGAGCCTGACGCTGTTGACCAACAACGGCAGCGGAACCTTCGGGTCCAATGCTACCTTCCAGGTCGGCAGCGGGCCAACCGGCATCGCCGTGGCCGACGTCAACGGCGACGGCAAACCGGATTTGATCAGCGCCAACTACGGTTTCACGCGGAACAGCGACACGCTGACGGTGCTGACGAATAATGGCAGCGGCGCCTTTGGTTCCAACGCCACCCTGACCGTCGGCAATGGACCGATCTGCGTGGCAGCCGCCGACGTCAGTGGCGATGGAAAACCGGACCTGATCAGCGCCAACGGCTATGACAACACGCTGACAGTTCTGACCAACAACGGCAGCGGCGTTTTTGGATCGAATGCGACGTTGATGGTGGGTTCTTTCCCGGCGTGGGTCATCGCGGCCGACATCAACGGCGACGGCCAGGTGGACCTGGTGAGCGCCAATACCGGTGACAATACGCTGACGGTTCTCACCAACAACGGCCATGGCGTTTTTGGTGTCAATGCGACACTGCCCGTGGGTTCATCCCCGGAATCGGTCGTGGCGGTGGATATCAACGGCGATGGGAAACTGGATTTAATCAGTGCCAACGCCGGTGACAATACCCTGACCGTGCTGACGAACAACGGCAGCGGCATCTTTGGTCTGAATACCGTCCTGGCCGTGGGCAACGGGCCGTTTTGCGTCACGGCGGCGGATCTCAATGGCGATGCCAAACCGGACCTGGTCAGCGCGAATTTCTACGACGGGACCCTGTCCGTTTTGTTGCAAGGAGGATTAGCCAGGCCGATCCTGTCCATCCGCTATGCCGGTTCGAATACGGTCGTGGTTTCCTGGTCGTCGCTTTCGACCGGCTTCGTGCTCCAGACCAACCCGGATTTGGCGACGACCAACTGGGTCACAGCCGGCTGTACGATTTCGACGGCCAATGGCACCAACCAAAGCGCCACCATCACGCCGCTGCCACCCGGCGACCTGTTTTTCCGGTTGAAACAATAAGTGCGGGGAGGACTGGAAAGTCTGCCCCACGCCAAGGTTTCAGCGGCCATTACAGGCGATTCCGGCGGCAACCGGCTGGCGCGGTTCATGCTGATTTTCTCCCAAACGCACACCATTTATGAAACTCGTATCGATTAACCGGGAATTATCCGACAAGGGCAAAGTGGCTTTTCGGACCGACCCGCCGATTGAGGCGGCCGTGTTCGATCAAATCCGGCGGCTGCTGCAGCAGTCGCCGATGTTGCGGGGCGTTGGCGTCGAGTTGAAGGGCGGCTGTCTCGTGGTGATGCATTCTGCGTTCACCCCGGAACTGGCGAAAAATGTGAACGACCTTCTCACCGCTGCCGAAGCCGCCGTGCGGAAAGTTGCTGAAGATGCCCGGAAACGCGCGGAGCAGGAGCAGGCGGAAATCCTGCATGCCATCCAATCGGCCTCCACGGCATTCGGAGTGCCCGTCCAATAAACTCGATCGGCGGCTGCCCGGGGAACCTCAGTCGGCCACCGGTGCGGTGAACATATCCTTGGCGATGACGCCGTCCGACACCTTGGTGACCGAGCCGGTCATTTCAATGGCGTAGTCGTCACCGATCTTGATTTCAATTTTCCCGCCGGGCATGTGGACGGAGATGTCGCGGTCGCACAGGCCGAGCCGGTGGGCGACGGCCGCGGCGGCGCTGCTGCTGCTGCCGCTGGCCAGGGTGTAACCGGCGCCGCGCTCCCAGATTTCGATCTGGATATTGTTGCGGTCGATCACGCGCATGAGCTGCACGTTGGTCCGCCTGGGAAAACGCAGGTGCGTCTCCAGCAGGGGGCCGATCTGTTTGGCAAACTCGGCGCTGATTTTCGACATGGGCAGCACGCAATGCGGGTTGCCCACCGTGGCGGCGCAAAAATTAAACCGTTCCCCGCGCAGATGGATGGGCTCGTTGATGACCTCCCGGCGAGGGCCGGCCACGGGGATTTCATCACTCCAGAAACTGACCTTGCCCATTTCGACGCGGACGATCCGGCCGCGGTCCATGACCGTGGCCTTCACCAGGCCGCCCGGAGTTTCGATGGCGAACTCGTCCTTGCCGACCAGTTTTTTGTCGAACAGATAACGTGAAAAAATGCGCAGGCCGTTGCCGCTTTTCTCCGCTTCGCTGCCGTCGGGATTGAAAATGCGGATGGCGAACCCGGCTTTTTTGGACGGGAGCGGGCCGACCAGGATGCCGTCCGAGCCGATGCCGTAGTGGCGATGGCAGATGGTTTTGACCTGGGCGGGCGTGAGCGGCGCCGGCAGGTTTTTCGGGTCAATGACGAGATAGTCATTTCCGAGCGCGTGGTATTTGGTGAACGCCCAAAGCATGGCCACAGGATAGCGGGCTGCGCGCCAAGCGCAAAACAGAATGAAAGGCTATTTTCCCGGCCGGCCGTCGCGCGTCTCGTCTTCCAGATGAAACTTGTGGAGCGCCCGATGGACGACCGGCGCAAAAATGATTCCCAGGATGGAAATCAGGGCGATGCCGCTGAAGATCGCATAGCAGCCGGCAAAAATTTTGCCGGCGTCGGTTTGAACCGTCGCCACCGGTCCCATGCCGGACAGGATCATTGCGGCGTTCAAAAAGGCGTCAATCCACGGCAGATGCTCAAAGCTGTGGTAACCGAGCATGCCGAGGAGAAGCGAGAGCAAGAGCACGATCCCGCCCAGCGCGGCGTTGCGCGCGAGCCGCCGGTAATACACCCGGCGCGGCAACAGCGGTTTGGTGCGGGACTCGAACATGGATCAGGCATTGGTAGGGCGCGTCACTCCGTGCGCGCCGCTCGTTGACGGCACGAAACACGGCGCGCACGGAGTGACGCGCCCTACCTTGATTGTTCCGTTTGTCATCTTATTTCCCCACCTGCACACTGCCGGTGATTTCCCGCACGTCCTTGATTTTATGCCGCTGCATGAAATCGCGAATGCCGTCGACCACCCGGAGCGGAGTTCGCGGTTCGTAGAAATTGGCGGTGCCGACGGCCACGGCCGTTGCGCCCGCCACCAGGAATTCGACGGCGTCCGCGGCACCCTGGATGCCGCCCATGCCGATGATGGGAATTTTCACCGCCTGGGCCGCTTCCCAGACGAGTTTGATGGCGATCGGCTTGATGCACGGACCGGTGAGGCCGCCGGTGACGTTCGCCAGCTTCGGTTTGCGGGTTTCGATGTCGATGGCCATGGCGGGGTAACTGTTCATGATCGACAGGGCATCGCTGCCGGCGTCTTCGGCCACCTTGGCGAAGGGCAGGATCCGCACCACGTTCGGGCTCATCTTGGTGATCAGCGGCAGGCGGGTGACGCGGCGGCAGGCGGCCACCACCTGGGCCAGCAGCTTCATGTCGGTGCCGAACTGGGCGCCGCCTTCCTTGATGTTGGGGCAGGAGACGTTGAGTTCCAGCGCGCCGACTCCCCCGAGCGCGTCGAACCGCTGCGCGACTTCGGCGTATTCCTCCACGGTGGTGCCCCAGATGTTGATGATCGTCGGCACCTTCAGGGTTTTGAGAAACGGCCAATATTTTTTAATGAAACCGTCCACGCCCGGGCCCTGCAGGCCGATGGCATTGATGAGGCCGCTGGTGACTTCGACGGTGCGCGGAGTGGGATTGCCGCGGACGGGGCCGAGCCGGATGCCTTTCACCACGACGGCGCCGAGCCGGTTCAGGTCGAGGAGCCCCGCGTATTCGGCGCCATAGCCGAACGTGCCCGAGGCGACCATCACCGGGTTTTGCAGCTTCAGTTTGCCGATTGAGACCGAGAGGTTCATCGCTGAACCTCCGCACAGAACGACAACCCGTGTGAACATTCAACATTCAACATCGAACTCTCAACACCGAACGATCCCCTGCGGTTGCCGTTTCGGTTGAAGGTTGGGCGTTGAATGTTGAATGTTGAATGTTCCCTGATCATCAATTTCATTTCACTGCCTCCCATTCCACCTGCCGCGCGTCAAACACCGGTCCTTCCGTGCAGGTGCGCTGGTATTCCCAACCGTCGCCGGTTTTGACGGGGATGACGCAGGTCAGGCAGACGCCGACGCCGCAGCACATGTGTTCGTCCATGGACAATTCCGCCGGCACATCGAATTCCCCGGCCATTTTGCCGACCGCCTTCAGCATCCCGGTCGGTCCACAGGCGTAGATTTTCATCTTTTGGCGGGTAGCAGCCGACGTGAGGAGGCTCCGTTTGGTTTTGGATTTTTTAGTTTGAGACTCGTTACCCCGGCTGCTGCGGGAACCATTGGTTATTCCGATCGGCGCCATTCTGCGTTTCAGTTCTGCCAGCAGGGGTTGGGTCACCCGCCCCTGCTCGCCGTGGCTGCCGTCTTCGGTGGTGACGCGGATGTCCCAGCCCAGCGCGGCAAATTCTTTCTCGCACAAGATGTCCACGCGCCGCCGGCCGCCGACGAAGACGATGCCGCGTTGGGGCGAGCGTTGGGCGAGCAGGTACATGGCGGCCATGCCGTAGCCGCCGGCGACAAGCAGGGGAACCTCGCCGCCGCGTTTCGGCACGGTGAATCCGTGGCCGAGCGGAGCGATGACGCTGAGTTCCTCGCCGGGGCCCATCCGGGCCAGCGCTCCCGTGCCCCGGCCGACGGTTTTGTAGAGGATCGAGAATGTGTCAGCCTCGACCTGGAAAATGCTGAACGGCCGGCGCAGCAGGGCGTCCTTGAGCGGCAGCACACGGACATGGGCGAACTGTCCCGGTTGAATCAGCGGAGCGATCCGCGGGGCGCGCACCACGAGGCGGAAATAAGAATCCGTGTCGCGGGTGTTGGAGACAATTTCGACCGTTTGCTCAAGCATCGGGAAAATTTTAGTTTCCAGGTGCTCCTGACGAAAGGTTTTTCGGAAAGAGAAAGCGCCGTCGTCGCTGCACTCTGCCGGCGCAGTCCAAAAAGGTACCGTTGGAGCGCCGGGCACGTCCCGGCGGTGGACGAACGCGCTTGCGCCGGGGCGGTGCCTGGCGCTCCAATTTTCAGGCCTTCGACGGGATGGCCGGCGCGTTTTCCATGGCCGGATGCGGGCGGCCGTTGACGTTGGTATCGCGCCGGGCGGCGGCGGCTTCGACAATTTTGCGGTAGGTGGCAAATGCCAGCAGCGGCCAGGCGTTGCGGTACATGTCGTACTTCAAATAAAACACCTTGGGAAAGCCGGTGCCGGTGGTTTCCGCCTCCGTCCACGATCCGTCCGGGTTCTGGGTGCGGATGAGATAATCGATGCCGCGCTTGAGCGCCGGATTTTCCGGGTCGTCGAAGGCGCACAACCCCATGACGGCCCAGGCGGTTTGCGACGCGGTGCTGGGGCCGCGGCCTTTGAAGACCGGGTCGTCGTAGGTATTGCAGCGTTCGCCCCAGCCGCCGTCCTCATGCTGAACGCTCTCCAGCCAGGCGCGGCCGCGCTGGAGCCAGTCTTCCTTCATGTTCCAGTTCATCGCCCGCAGGCCGCGCAATACCTGCCAGGTGCCATAGATGTAATTGACGCCCCAGCGGCCGTACCACGAGCCGTCTTCCTCCTGATGTGTGCGGATGAAGTCGAGCGCCTCACTGATCTGATGATGGCCGGGGTTCCAGCCTTCGTACCCGAGCAATTCGAGGATGCGCGCGGTGATGTCGGCGCATTCGGGATCGAGCATGGCGTTATGATCGGCAAACGGGACTTTTTCCAGAAGGTTCTTGGTGCAATCCTTGTCAAACGACGCCCAGCCGCCGTCCTTGCATTGAAACGTCATCATCCATTTCAGGCCGCGCTGGAAGCATTCGTCGCGTTTTTGCGGCTGGTCGGTGGGCACCTTGCGCAACGCGAGGAGCACCATCGCCGTGTCGTCCACGTCGGGGTTCCATTGGTTGTTGAATTCAAAGACCCAGCCGCTGGGCTCGACGTCGGCCGGATTCTTATGGACCCAATCGCCGCGGAACCGGATTTCCTTCGAGATCAACCATTCGGCGGCTTGTTTGAGTCTGGGATGGGTTTCCGGAATGCCGGATTCGTGCAGGCAGATGGTGACGATGGCGGTGTCCCAGACCGGCGAGAAACACGGTTCGATGCGGACGGTGTCCTCGGTTTCGTGCTCCAGTTTTTTCAATTCCCGCGCGGCGCGGACCACCTGGGGATGATCATCGGGATAACCCAGGGCCTGGAGGGCGATGAGGGAATTGAGCATCGCCGGAAAAATGGCGGCGAGGCCGTCGGCGCCTTCGAAGCGGTCCAGCATCCACTGTTCGGCTTTTTTGATCGCCCGGGCGCGGAAAGGATGGATTTTGTGTTCGGCGAACCATTCGGCGAGCTTGTGGAGGCGGTCGAGCCAGAGGAAGAAATTGCGCCAGGAAAGCTTTTCCGGGTCGGGGGCCAGGGCGAGGTCGCGTTCGTGATAACCCTCGGGATACAGTTCATCCAGGTCCACCTCCGCCGGGCGGGTGGGTTTGCAGTGGTTGATGATGGACAGCGGCACCAGCATGCCGCGCGACCAGTTGCTCATGTCCCAGAATTCCACGCCGAACCATTTGCCGATGAGCAGCACCTCGGGCGGCACGGTCGGCACGTATTCCCAGGAATACAACCCGAGCAGAGCCAGGTACAATTTGGAAAAAGTATTCATCCGCGGCACGCCGCCGAGGTTGAGCGCCATTTCGCGCGCCTTGAGCATACGCGGATCGGTGACGGGCAGCCCGGCGAGCTTGAGAGCGAGGTAGGCCTTGATGGTGGCGTTGACTTCCGAAGGGCCCCCATAATAGATGTTCCAGCCGCCGTCGGACAATTGCATGGACAGGATATGATTGACGGCCTTGCGCTGCCATTGCGGGTCCACCTTGCCGTTCCAGTGATGATAGGCAATGGTGTCGGAAACGAGGGTGGAATCGACCATCAATTCGCCGACCCAATAGCCTTCCGGTTTCTGGAGGCGGAACAGGTTTTCCTGGGCCCGCCGGATGGCGGCTTCCAGATCCATGCTCGTCGCCCTTGCCGGGCCGGTAGCCGGGGACGACGGCGCTGATTGATCCCTGAAACGACTTTCAATCACACGCCTACTCTGCAAATTCGCGCCAAAACTGTAAAGTTTTAACTGCCTGACCGGAAGAATCTGCCCTTCAAACGATGAATTGTGCCCCGAAATCTGGACACTCCGGCTGCCGGACAGGCCCAATTGAGCCGTCCGGGGCACGTTTCAAGCTTTTGTTCCGTTTTGTTATAGACAAGCGCCATGCAGTTATATTATTAAAAGAGATGGGTTTACGATATATCGGAAATAAAACTTATGAGCTACCGCGTTGCCCGTTACGGCTGGCTTCCCGATCTGCCGGACCAGCGTGACCGGCTTTATGTAGCTGCTCCGATGGAAAAGCCGGGGGTTTTGCCGGTGTGGGTGGACTTACGGCCGCAATGCCCGCCGGTATACGACCAGGGTCAACTGGGCAGCTGCACCGCCAATGCCATCGCAGCGGCCATCGAATTTGACCGGCGGAAACAGAGATTGCCCGATTTTGTCCCGTCGCGCCTGTTTATCTATTACAACGAACGCGCCATGGAACACACGGTTGATTCCGACAGCGGCGCGCAGATCCGTGACGGCATCAAAAGCGTGAACCGGCTGGGAGATTGTCCGGAGACGAAGTGGCCTTATGTCATCGCCCGGTTCCGGACCCGGCCGCCGGCAAAGTGTTACGCCGAAGCGCTCAAGTACCGGGCGGTTTTGTATCAACGCGTCGTCCAGACGACCGCCCAGATCAAAAGTTGCCTGGCGTCGGGTTACCCGGTCGTGTTCGGCTTCACGGTTTATGAAAGTTTTGAAAGCGCGCCGGTGGCCCGGACCGGCCAGGTCCCGTTGCCCCGCCCGGGCGAGACGGCGGTTGGCGGTCATGCGGTGGTGGCGGTGGGTTACGATGACACCCGGGGCCGGTTCATCGTTCGCAATTCGTGGGGAACCCGGTGGGGGCAGAAGGGTTATTTCACGTTGCCTTACGCCTATGCGGCCGACGGCGACCTCGCAAGTGACTTCTGGACAATTCGCCTTGTTCAGTGATAATGGCTTTAACCCGAAAATAAATAACACAAAATTATGACACTGACAAAACGCGACCTGGTTGTCCGCATCAGCAACGAGACCGGACTCGTTCAGCAACAGGTGTTCGATGTGGTGCAAAAAACCCTCGACTACATTGCCGAGGCGCTGGCCAAGGGGGACAAGGTGGAACTGCGCAACTTCGGCGTGTTTGAGGTCAAAGTCCGCAAGGCCCGCGTCGGCCGCAACCCCAACTCGCCGGCCACCGATGTGCCGATTCCCGCCCGCGCCATGGTCAAATTCAAGGCCGGCAAGGAAATGCGCGCCGACGTCCTCAAGCTGACTCCTCAGAAAGCCTCGGCCTGAATGGACCGCCCGAGCCGCCGTTGACCGCCGCGTCGGCGGCCAACGGTTGATTGAATGATCCGGCGCCGGCCCGCCCCGGCCTTCGTTCCATCGAAATAAAATCATTCCCGGTTATTATCATCAATTAGATACCTAATGAATTTCCGCCAGCGGGTGCGGCGGCAGCGATTGGTTCTCCGGATAAAAAAGCAACCGACCGGGGGTGTCCTGATTTTGGCCGGCCGGCGGCACCAATTGAACGGTTGTGAACCCGGACGTTTCCTGGCGCGGCCTTTTTCTTTTCATAAATGGGACAGGTCCCGTGAGACAACGAAGGACGGTTCTCCGGCGCGTGCCGAAATCGCAAATCCAGTTTGCAACACCTTGCGGTTGCGCTAACTTAACTTCATTCGCGACTGTACCCGGGCGGAAATTGTTGTCCGATCCGGAAATGGAAATGAATTCCACGTCACTCAAAAAAATGGCCAATGTTTTTGGCGTGGCCGCATTGTTCCTGCGCCTGGGGTTCACCGCCTTCGGCGGGCCGGTGGCCCACATTGCGATGATGGAGGAGGAAGTGGTTGTCCACCGCGGCTGGATCTCCCGCTCGGAATTTCTCGACCTGCTGGGCATCGTCAATTTTATTCCCGGTCCGAACTCGACGGAGATGGCCATGCTGATCGGTTACCGCCGCGCCGGCTGGCTGGGGTTGCTGGCGGGCGGCATCTGCTTCATCCTGCCCGCCGCGCTGATCGTCAGCGTGATCGCCTGGGGGTACGTCAAGTTTGGAAAATTGCCGCAGGGCGAGGGGATTTTTTACGGAATCAAACCGGTCATCATCGCCGTGATGGTGCAGGCGTGGTGGAACCTGGGCCGGGCGGCGGTCAAATCGAGATTGCTGGCCATCATCGGAACCGGAGCCGTCGCCATGACGTGTTTCGGTTATAACCCGCTGTGGGTACTTTTGATTTCCGGCGTGTTGATGTTTATCGCTCGCGCCATATCGGAAATGCCCCAGGGGACAGTGGCCTGTGTGTCCCCGTTGCTGGGGGCCGCGCCGGGTTTCCGGCTGTTGTCCATGGCCGGGACGTACGCGCCGTACAGCTTCTGGCCCATGTGCCTTTTTTTTCTCAAAGTCGGCGCCGTGCTCTTCGGCAGCGGCTACGTCCTGGTGGCGTTTCTGCGGACTGACCTGGTGGAACACACGCATTGGCTGTCCGAAAGCCAGTTGCTCGACGCGGTCTCGGTGGGCCAGTTCACTCCCGGGCCGTTGCTGACCACCGCCACGTTTATCGGATATCTGCTGGGCGGGCCGGTGGCGGCGGTGGGGGCGACGGTGGCCATTTTCCTGCCGGCCTTTGTGTATGCCGCCGTGGCCGGACCGGTGGTGCCGCACCTGCGCAAATCGCGCCTGGCCAGTGCGTTTGTCGACGGCGTTACCGTGGCGGCGCTGGCATTGATGGCGGTGGTGACCTGGCAACTGGGCCGGACCGCTTTGGTGGACTGGCTGACCATCTCCCTGGCCATCGCGGCCGCCGTCTGGCTGCTGTTCTATCGCGTCAATTCCACCTGGCTGATCCTCGCCGGCGCCGCGCTGGGACTCGCCCGGTTCGTCATGATCAACGGGTTCTAACTCCACCTCGTCCTCCACCTCATCCTCGTAATCGTAATCGTAATCCAGAGAACGATTTGAGGAGAACGACGGCAATTCGCGCTCCGATTCGTCTTCTCTTTTGGCTGCCGGCCTTTTAATCTGGGGGGATTGTATGGAACGATTGCCCGGATTCAGAGATTTTTATCCCGAACCGCTCCCGCATCCCGATGTCTGGAGCGCCGACGCCCGGCAGTACATTTTTGACAAATGGCGCACCACGGCCCGGCGTTATGGATTTCGCGAGTATGACGGTCCGCCCCTGGAGCCGCTCGAGTTGTTCACGACCAAAAGCGGCGAGGAAATCGTCGGTCAGCTTTACAACTTCACCGACAAGGGCGATCGGGCGGTGGCGTTGCGGCCGGAAATGACGCCGACGCTCGCCCGGATGGTGGCCGCCCACGAGCGCAATTACAAAAAGCCCGTCAAGTGGTTCGCCCTGCCGCAATTGTTCCGTTACGAGCGCCAGCAGAAAGGCCGCCTGCGCGAACATTTCCAGTTCAACGCCGACCTTATCGGCGAAACCGACCTGGCGGCGGATGCGGAATTGATCGCGCTGCTGATCGATACCCTGCGCTCGTTTGGCCTGACCGAGGCGGACTTTGTCATCCGTCTCAGCAGCCGCAACGCCTGGTCGGATTTCTTCAAGCAGGGCGGAGGCGATGCCGCACGCGAATACGATTTCTTCCAGGCGATCGACAAGCTCGAACGGACCGCGCCGGAGGAGAATGAAAAGAAACTGTCGGCGCTCGGGTTTTCGCTCGCGGCGGTCAACCGGTTCATCGAATCGGGCCGGCCGACGGCGGAATTGCAGAGCATCCTCGACAATCTCAACGCCCGCGGACTGGCCGCCTTTGTCAAAGTGGATTACCATGTCATCCGCGGCCTGGCCTATTACACCGGTGTGGTGTTCGAGGCGTTCGACGCGCAGGGCGAGTTCCGCGCCATCGCCGGCGGCGGCCGTTACGACAATCTCGTGAAGCTTATCAGCGGCGGCCGGATCAACCTGCCGGCGCTCGGTTTCGGCATGGGCGACGTCGTGCTCCTGGAACTGCTCCGGGCGCGCGGCCGGCTCCCGAAATTCGATTCGCCCATGGATGTCTACGTGCTCATCGGGGACGAAACGCTGCGGCCGCAATCGCTCAAGCTGGTACAGGAGTTGCGCGGGGCGGGTTATGCGGTGGACTATCCGCTGACGCCGACGAAACCGGACCGGCAGTTCAAGCGGGCGCAGGACTTGAAGGTGGCGCATACCGTCCGGCTCGAAAGCGACGCCTACGCGCGCATCCGCAACCTGAAAACGCCGAATCGCCAGGAAGTGGTCGCCGGTGCCAACGACGTGGCGAATCACCTGGGATAATGCTTCCGCCGCAGCCGGTCTGGGGCGGTGCAACCGACGCTTCTTTACAATGGATTTACAATCGATGTGGTCACGACGGATTTCGTCCTCGTCCTCGGATTTTTCGAGGACGAGGACGAGGACGAGTGATTTCAGTGAACCGCCCTAGGGCGGTTGAACTCCGGGTCCGGCGGTGGTTCGGAGCATGACCGCGCCCACCATGTGTTGGTCGGCGGGAACCGAAGCTTCCTGGGTGCCGGCGAACGGGTCGAGATGGGCCACGCCGGCGTTGTCCATGCCCAGCCAGGCGTCCACGCCGAAATTGGATTGCAGGTAAACCTGGCTCCAATGGGTGAAATATTGATCGGTGTCCGGCGACAGCATCAGCGAGTCGGGGAGATACAACGCCGCCCGGGGTTCCGCCTGAAAAATTTCCTTCGCCGTCCTGACCTGTTCGTCGTGCGCGTTGCGGTAGGGGCCGTAAAGCGGGAAGAGAAAAATGTAACGGGTGGCCGATGCCCGCCGCGCATAAAAAAACAATTCCGGCTCCGCTCCGAAAATGAAAATCCGGTCCTCCGGCCGGGTGGCCCGCGCAATCCGTTGTCCCGCCTCGGGCATTTCCGCAAAGCAACTTTTCGGATAGATTTTCGTCACCGCCTGCTTTGGTGAATATTCGAACAGGAACGGATACAGCGTCACCGCCGGCAGGCAGGCCAGCAGGAGGACCGACAATAGTCGCCGGAACCAAAGCGCTTTACCGAAATGGAGGCTCTCTACCGCCTCGGCGCCGGCGGCCGCCGCCAGGGCGAGGCACGGAAGCAGTTGCTGAAAATAATGCGGAAAGAAATAACCGCTGGCGCTCACGCCCGCCAGACCGGTGGCCGTCCAGACGCCCAGGAACAACAGCCATTGCAATCGGCGCTTTGCGGCCAATGCGGCAAAACCCGCGATCGAGAAAACCCAGATCAATGCCTGGGACCGCGCCAGGTGGACTAATGTATCCCCGCACAATTGCCAGCGCGTCACCCAGGGAATCGTACTGATGTATTCCAGGTTGTGGGTGAGGACATTGCCGACCAGCTCCGCCAGACCGTGCCGGCACCAAAAATAAAACGCGATGCCGCCGGCCACGGCTGCCATGCCCAGACCGGACCACAGGACGAAGAAAAATGTTCCCATCCAACGTTTACGGTCCACGGCGAAAATCGGGTACAGCGCGACCAGGCAAATCCAGTTCAGGATGGCGACTTGCTTGAAAGCCGCGGCGATTCCCGTCAGCGCGCCGGCCAGGACCATCAGAAAAATCCGGTTCCGGGTTTCCGCCGCGGCAGTCAGCAACGCAATTTGTGAAAGGATGACCGGCAGGACCATGAAAATTTCCGTGTTGGCCGCCGTTCCCTCCATCCACGGATCGGCTGAAAGAACCGCCCACAGGATGGCGGCTCCGGTTGCCCAAAACCGGTTGAGCCAGCGGGAGGCGAGAAGGAAAAGGGCAACGGCGGAAGCGCCGGCAAAGATCATTGCCAGGAAATGGACCGAGACAACCGGATCCATCGGCAGCGCCAACGCCAGCCGGTACACCCAAAAAACACCCGGCGGTTTCTGGTCCACCCAGTCCCGGTACGGGAGCTCGTGCTGTTCCATCCGCCATGCCAGGTAGGCATATTCACCTTCATCCCGCTCAAATGGAAGGCTCAGCAAAGGCACCCGCACCGCCGCCGTGATCAGAAGAATGACGGCAATGGCCAAAGCAGTCCGGTTCCACCGGTTTTGGGGGGCGGGAACATTTTCCGGATGCATCGCCTGCAGGCTGCGGCCACGGTCGCTGATGTCAAGCCTTTGCATATCCAGGATATGATGTCTCCAGCAAATTGACGCAGGAGTTCTCGCGTTCCCGAAAGCCGTTTGGAGTGCGCAGACATGTCTGCGCTTTGAAAGCGGCGACATGTCCCGCAGCCCAAAACCGGCCGGGCAGGGACGCCGCGCTGCGGCGTCCGCGGATTTCGGAGGGCGGAGTTCTACGACGCCCAAAACAATGGGGACTCGCGGAGCTCGCCCCTCCGAATCAGGGTAGTACCGGTTTTCTCGCGGTTGCGCGCATGGCGAAATACATCTAAAACTGTTTCATGACTGCATCATTCGTTTCCAACCGGTTGATTGTCGTTGAAGGCGACATCACGCGGCAGGACGTGGATGCGATTGTCAACGCGGCCAACACGTCGTTGCTGGGTGGCGGCGGGGTGGATGGCGCCATTCATCGCGCCGCCGGGCCGGAATTACTGGCGGAGTGTCGGATGCTCGGCGGCTGCGCCACCGGTGAGGCGAAGATCACCCGCGGCTATCGGCTCCCGGCGCGGTGGGTGATTCATACCGTGGGACCGGTCTGGCACGGCGGCAATCGCGGCGAGGATGAGCTGTTGGCGGGCTGTTATCGGAACACGTTCGCGCTGGTCCAAAAACACAATCTCAAAACGGTGGCGTTTCCTTCCATCAGCACCGGTGCGTATGGTTTTCCCATGGACCGCGCCGCGCGCATCGCGGTGCGCGAATCAAAACAGTTCCTGGAACGGGTTACCGCGCTGGAGCAGGTCCTGCTGGTATGCTTTGGCGCCGCTGCCCGGGAAACGTTTGAAGCGGCGTTGGGTGGCAGTTCATTGTAGGCAGGGACGCCGCGCTGCGCTGTCCCTGCCATTTTTTCTGCACCGGCCACTGCCCGGCGTTGCTTCGGTTCTGAACTTTTGCTATTTTAATTTCCATCATGGCCAAGGAATTGACACTCAAACTGAAGGAAGGCGATCTCGCGCCGGCATTTTCGACGGCAACCAGCGGCGGCGGCACAATCTCGCTGGCCGATCTCAAAGGCAAGCCGGTCGTGCTTTATTTTTACCCGCGCGACGATACGCCGGGTTGCACGAAGGAAGCCTGCGCCTTCCGCGATGAATTTGCCGCGTTCCGGAAAAAAGGCGCGGTGATTCTGGGCGTGAGCACCGACCCGGTCAAATCCCATGACAAATTCGCGGAAAAATTCAAACTGCCGTTCACGCTGCTGGCGGACGAGGACCGGAACATCGTCACGGCCTATGGTGTCTGGGGCGAGAAAAGTTTCATGGGTCGGAAATATCAGGGCACGCATCGGGTGACCTTCCTGATCGGGCCGGACGGCCGCATCAAAAAAATCTGGCCGCAGGTGAAACCCGACGAGCATGCCGAAGAAGTGCTGGCGGCGCTGTAGATTGCGTAGATTGAGGAGTCAGGGACTCGCCGAGCCCGCCCAAGCGGTAGGGACAGCGCGCTGCGCTGTCCGGACGCCGCGGCGCGGCGTCCCGACCCAACGCGTGGGCCGTTTTCCGGCTTGAACACCGGTTGACAACGGGCAGTCTAAAGGTGATTAGGTTAGATTGAAATGATGATTAACCGCTGGAGGTGGTTTTCAGTTTGCGCGGTTTTGGGCCTGCTGCTGCTGTTCTGCGGCTTGCGGGTGCCCATCTATTTGCGGGCCGTTGACGCCCGCGTGGTCCAGCGGGCCGGACGGGGCACGCCGGATCTGGTCGGGCAGGGGAGGGCGCTGGTGAATGAATCGGATCTCGGCACGGCGAAGTTGTTCCTGCAGGCCGCCCAGGCGGAACGGATTTCCGGATGGGAAAACCTGGGCATCGCCTTGACCAATGCCATCCGGGTTCGCCCGGACGGGGTCGCCTGGGGAAATGATGTGAGCCTGGAAAATCTCCTCGCGAAGGATTCTCCGTCGCCCGGGCCGTTCACGGAGTTGATCATCAAGGGAAAAAACCGGCAGGCGGCGCTGGAACTGATGCGCGCCTCGCCCAATCCCGCCGTCCAGGAACTCCTGCGTTGCCGCCAACTGACCAGCACCGTTCTTTTTCCGCCCTCGTCGTCGCCGTCCGGCCAGGCGTTCGATGCGGCGCTATCGATCGGCGGTTTGCTGATGGCGGAAGGGCGGCTGGCGACCGGTTTGAGCGGCACGATCTTCAAACTCGCTTCAACCGCCAATCGCGGCGGGGATTCGCTGCCGCTGGAACAGGCGCTCATGGACCTGATGTCGCTGGGCCAGCGGTTCAACTGGGACCAGCTGGTGGCGTTCACCGGGCGGATTGAGGACGCGGGCACATTGCATGCGCTGGCCGACCAGGTGCGCGGCGCCGGCATGCAGTTGCCGGTGCTTTTTTCCGCGGTGGTGCTGTCGGGCAGCCCGGCGGACGTGGCGAAATATCTTTCGAATTTTGACCAGACCCGGATGACGGCCCTGGGTGCCGGTCTGCGTTACGGCGCGGGCGGCGTGGCCGAACTGGCGCGGCGCGGCCAGTTGCTGTTTGGCAACGGCTACCGTCCGGCGCTGGGCCTGGGCAGCAGCCTGAGCGTGCCGGGATTCGCGTATGTCCTGAAATGGCTGGCGTACCTGCTGAGCGGATTTCTGCTGGCGGCGGCGATGCATTTTGCGCGGCCGGCGGTATCCTCATTGGAACAACCGTTGCAGGTGCGCGGGTTCCATGTGTTCCGCGAAATTTTGTTTGCGTTGGGGTTCCTGCTGGTGGTGTTGCTCCTGAGCGAGCCGTTTCTCGCCCAGGACACCCGGAAAGAGGAGTTTGCCTTTCGACTGCACATACCCATGACGGGTCATGTGGTCCCATCGGGATTCGCCCGCGCTCATCCGACCCTTATGAACAACATGATCCTGTTGACCCTGCTGCTGTTCTTCGTGCTGCAGGGCCTGATCTACATCTCCTGCCTCGTGAAGCTGGCGGAAATCCGCCGGCAGAACGTGACGCCGCGGATCAAGCTCAGGCTGCTCGAAAACGAAGATCACCTGTTCGACGCCGGCTTGTACCTGGGCTTCGTCGGCACCATCATCTCGCTGATCCTCGTGTCCATGGGCGTCATCCACTTCAGCCTGATGGCCGCCTATTCGTCCACGTCGTTCGGCATCGTCTTCGTCTGCGTCTTTAAAATCTTCCACCTGCGCCCGGCGCGCCGGCGGTTGCTGCTTGAAGCGGAAGCGATCGACACTCCCCGGCTGTCATGAACCGCAGCATTCTCATCGTCATCTGCGATTTCCTGCTGTTGAGCCTGCTGACGTTCTCGACGGATCTCAGCAAGATGGCCGGCTCGGACGAAGGCGCGCAGCCCACCGCCAAGGTGGAAACCGTGCCGCCCACGGCTGACAACAACGCAAAGGAACTCGAAGCGGTCATGAAGCAGGCGTTGACCGAGGAACAAAAGAACCGCGAACAATTGCAATCCGAACTGGCCAAAGCCCGGGAACTGACGCAACAACAACAGGCGCAGATCACCCAGCGCGACCAGCAGGCCCAGCAATTGCAACAGAAACAGTCCGGCCTCGAACAGCAATTCGCCGCCGCCCAGGCCGATATCCAGGCGCTGAACCAGAAACTGCAGGCCACGGCCACCGATGCCACGATGTCCAGGGAACAACTCGCGGCGCGGGAAGCGGAGATTGAAAAACAGAAGGCGCAGGCCGATGCGCTCCAGAAGCAGCTCTCCCAGCTGAACGGCCAGCTCCAGCTCTCCCAGTCGGATAAAAAAGTTGCCCTGGGACAACTGGCGATGGTGCAACAGCAGGTCGCGGACGCGCGCGCCGAAAACACGCGGCTGGCCGAAGGCTTCAAAGCGCTGGCCACCAATTCCACCGCGTTGACCCAGGAAATCCGCGAAAACCGCGCGTTGGCGCCCAATGATATTTTCAGCCAGTTCATCACCAATTGTGTCCAGGCCAGTTTTGTCGCCGCCCGAAACGGTTTTCTGGGCATGGACGCGAGCAAGGCCAAAAGCAGCGAGATGATCCTGGTCACCGACGGCTCCAAAATTTACGCGTTGTGCCACGTGCAGGACACGCCGCTGACGTTGTGGGATCCGGGCACGGACTGGCAGGGGCTGACCGGGACGCTGACCCACGGCGCCGCCGAGATCCCCATCCGGGAATTGTCCTTCGATCAGTTGGACCCGCGGGTGGTGTTCATGCCGGTGCCGGCGGCGGACGCGGCGCAACTCGGCTGCAAGGTTTATCCGCTGGCAGCCGACCCGTACAAGTTCCAGGACGCCGTGGTGGTGGGCGCACAGGGCGACTACTACGGCCAGAGCAGTTTCCAGATGGACGTAAACACGCCGAATTACGTGAAGCTCGACCGCAACCTGCTGAAGGGATTGTTCGGCAAATTCAATCCGTCGCGCGGTGACCTGGTGTTCAGCCGGACCGGCGAACTGCTGGGAATCATGGCCAACGGCACCTATTGCCTGATGCTGCGCCACTTCACGCCGGCGGCGACGTTCCAGTTCAGTCCGGACGTGCGCGCCCAGCATACCGGCGACACCCTGGCCCGGCTGTATGCCACCGTCTTCCAGTTCCCGCCGCGGTTGCAATAGCCGTGGTGGGGACGCCGCAGCGCGGCGTCCCTACCTGGAACCGGGATGGTTTTCTCGTTCCGACCGGGTAGTTGATCGCAGGTGAAGGAATGCTGCGATCAGATAGGCGGCCAGCGCCAGCAGCAGCAGGTCTTTCAGGCCGGTAAACATGGAAAGGAATTCCAACAGGCCGCCGGCCACGGCGCCGAGCAGGTTCCAGCCGAAAGCGACACCGGCTTCAGCCCGTTGGCCGAACAGAATGGCGAAGCAAACGGACGCGAAGAAAACGGGCGTACCCACAAACAACAGTGAAAGTCCCAGCCGGGCGGCTGAATGGATGTTCACGAGAAGTTGCGTGGGGAAGACATAGGCGACCAGCAACGACAGAATCACGCCGGCGATGCCGACGCGCCAAGGAATCGGGCAGGCCTGGTAAAAGAGGGTTGCCGCCAGGACGGTCGCCAGGATGGAGCCAAAGACCACGGCGCTGGTCAGCCAGGTGGCTCCCCAGGCAAGGTTCATGACGGTGACGGAGCGGGTTTCCAGCAACAGGAAGGCCAGTCCGAAGAGAAACATCTCTTGGTCGATTCCCGCGCCGGTGATCAGGCTGCGGCGCATTTCCGTCGATGTCAGAAAGACGGCCAGGACTGTGATCGCGGCAATCAATCCCATGATTTTGAGATAAAAAACACTGACACCACGGTTTTTTAAATAGAGGAACGGCCAGTCGTCGTTGGGCAGAGATAACTTGGGAAGGAAGCTTTCAAAATAAACTTTGGACGAACTGGCGCGTTCTTCGGCCGATTGACCGGAGAAGGCCGGTCCGCCCATGATTATCGTATTGAACAAGCCGTTCGGTTTATTGGCCACCACCGGAAGCTCGCCAAAGGTCGTGGCCATCATCCCCACCAGCCGGTTGTAGATGTAATCTTCGGAAACCATGAAATAGAGCGCCATGCCGCCGTCCGGGTTCAGATGCGTGCGCGCCATCTTAAGGCAGTCCTGCGTGTACACAAAGTTGTCGAGGCGCACATTCGAAAGTGCCGACAGGCGGGTCATCGAATCGAGCGTGCCGAAAACAATCAGGTCGTAGGAATTCGTGGTATGATTCAGGTAAGACCGCGCATCGGTGTTGAAAATCCTGACTTTGTCGGAATCATAGGGATGATCCGGATGAAACTTTTTTCCCAGCTGGAGGATGACCGGATCAATTTCCACGGCATCGATCTGTTCAACGCCTTCGTTTAGCGCCACCGACACGTCATTACCTGTACCGGCACCCAGGATCAGCATGCGACGCGGAGTCCTGGCCATCATCCGGTAAGGAACATGGTAGGCTTCCAGAATGGCCCGATGCCATTCGGTCGCCGTCGGGGTGCCGCGCTGGAGCGGAACCGGGCACTGGTGCAATGAACCGTTGGCCATCACCTCAGACATTCCCCCATTTTGCCGGATGGCCAGCGAGTAATAGGGGCTGTAGTACTCAGCCCGTTCGGCCCGGGCGACGATGAAAACGATGGCCGCCGCCGCCGTCACGTAACCCGCCAACAACCATTTTTTACCGGTGAAGAATAAAATTCCGACCCCGAGAAACAGGCAAAACCAGACGATGGGAAAGGTCTGCGCAAAGCTGATCGTCGCAAAGCCAATTACTCCCAGCAGCGAACCCAGAATATCCCAGCAATAACCCCAAAGCGGCCTGGCCAGCGCCCGGAAACCCTGCAATCGTTCGGCGACAATCTGGCCCAGGGGTATAAAACTGATCGCGCTCAGAATGAAGGAAAGGGCAATGGGCAGGCTGATGCTCTTGATCACCAATGCATCGGACGGCAGGTCGAGGTAAAGGAGCCACAAATGTTCGGACGCCGCCTGCTGGGTAAACACAATGCGTCCAAGCCCGGCGGTGACGGCGGCGAGCAAAACCAGGCTGACCGGCCAAAGCCACAGCAGCGATCGTTTCCTGTTGCGCAAACAGCCGATACCCAGCCCCAGAAAAGCGCTCAGCAAAATCAGGTTGGGAAAATACGCCAGCACCCGGACCTGCCCTCCCAGCCAGCGGATCAGCGTCAGTTCCTGAAACAGGACGACAAACGAAGCGGCCAACAGTTCGAGGGCAAGCCGACGCGCACTGCGACTTATCTGATTCTTTTCCGGATTACACATTGTGGCGGTTCATCTGGAGCGGATTCTCAAGACCTCGGGTTTCTTCGCTAAAACGATTCAATGTTCCGCATTTAAGCAGGTGTCGGTCGACCGGTGAAAAGAAATTGAGGTCAGTTCGAATCGAAGTCAAATCATATCCTCTAACCATCCGACAATAGTGGCTGATCAGGGTCGGGACGTCACGTTGTCAACGGCAGGCTGGAGCGCCGGGCACCGTAGAGATGCCGCGCGGCGGCGTCCCTGCCTTTGTCCGACTCCGGATTTGACACCCGCCGCCGGAATCTGGCATATCATCCGACCAGAAAGGAAAAGTTAAACCACAAACAAAAAAATATTATGCCTATCCCAACCGGATCCAAAGCTCCCGATTTCAACCTCAAATCCAAAACGCCCGCCGACGCGGACATCAAGTTGAGCAACAACTTCGGCAAGAAAAACACCGTCCTGCTGTTCTTCCCGGCGGCCTTCACCGGCGTCTGCACCCAGGAAATGTGCAGCCTCAGCGGCGGCATGAATGAATACGCCAGCCTCAATGCCGACGTCATCGGCATCAGCGTCGACACGCCGTTCGCGCAGGCGGCCTGGGCCAAACAGGAAAAAATCACCATTCCCCTGGCCAGCGACCTGAACAAGACGACGGCCAAAGCCTACGACGTCATCTTCCCGATGCTCGCCGGGGTGGGGGACACGGCGGCACGTGCGGCGTTCGTCATCGACAAAAACGGCGTGGTGCAATACAGCGAACAGACGCCGACGCCCAAGGACCTGCCGAATTTCGACGCCGTCAAGGCGACCCTGGCCAAATTGAAGTAACTGGCCGCGTTTTTTTGCCCGGAGCGAAAGGAAACCCCTTTCGCTCTTTTGTTTTTGTGGGGCAGGCTTTTCAACCTGCCGGTTCAGGCGACTTTCCAGTCGCCCTGAATCTTTCCCGGGCTAAAAGCCCCGGAAACCGGCAGGTTGGAAAACCTGCCCTATGCAAAATTTACAATTGTAAAGATTGCGCTTGACATGATCTACAATTGTAGAGAACATGCGCGGCATGGCTCAACCCACCGTGGAACTCACCGAAGCCGAATGGTCGGTCATCAAGGCCGTCTGGCAGCATGAACCCTGCACCGCGCCGGTGATCCGGCAAAAGCTGTTGCCGGCGACCGGCTGGACCTATTCCACCGTCCGCACGCTGATGGACCGGATGGTGGCCAAGGGCGTGCTCAAGGCGAAAAAGGAAGGCAAGCTGACCATCTATCAATCGGCGGTCACCCGGGCCCAGGCCCAGCGGGGCGAACTGTTTTACGCCCTGAAACACGCCTTCAACGGGGCGCTCACGCCCCTGGTCCAATGCCTCCTCGACACCCGCGAAGTGTCCCGCGAGGAACTCGCCGAATTGAAGAAAATCATCGCCGCCCACGAGCCGGGCCCTGGACGGAAAGGACGTTCATGATCCTGCAATGGCTGGCCTCGTCGGAGTGGGCAAACGTCGTCCGGGCGCTGCTGCATACGCTGTGGCAGGGGACGGTGATCGCGGTGCTGCTGGGAATGGTACTGCGCCGCCTGACCCGTCCGGAAATGCGGTATCGTTGCTCGCTGGCCGCGTTGGCGGGGCTGTTGCTGGCGGGCCTGGTCACCTGGGCGGTTTTGAATCGGCCGATGGCTGCCGCTGCTCCCGCGCCACTTTCGCCGGCGCGGCCGGCCGGGGTGACGCCGCAAGCTCCGGCGACGGTGCTCGTCGTGAATTTTCCGCTGGCGGAACAGCCGCCGGCCGGTCCGGGCTGGACGGCGTGGCTGGCTTTGTTCTGGATTCTGGGGGCAACGATGATGATCGGCCGGGCCGGCGCGCAGGTGGCGGGCGCGGAACGCTTGCGCCGGTCGTCGCATCCGCCGTCCGGCGATCGCTTCACTGTTTTGCTGGCCGAAACGCGCCGTGCGGTGGGACTGGCCCGGCAAGTGCGCCTGGCGGTCACGGACCGGTTGACCTCGCCGGCAGTGGTCGGCGTGCTGGTGCCGACGCTGATCCTGCCGCTGTCGCTCACCACGACCCTGACGCCGGAGCAAATCCGTTTCGTGCTGCTGCACGAGCTGGCGCACATCCGGCGCGGCGATTATTTTGCCAACCTGTTTCAGCTCTTCGTCGAGGCGCTGCTGTTTTTCAACCCGGTGGTGTGGTGGATCAGCCGGCAGGTCCGGCTGGAACGCGAGGCCTGTTGCGATGCGCTGGCCATCGAACTGAGCGGCGCGCCGGCGGATTACGCGCGCACGCTGGTGCACGTGGCGGAAAACGTGCTGAATCCGGCGGCGGCGGCCGCGCCGGCGTTTGGCGACCGGCGTGAACCGTCGTCGCTGGCCGACCGGGTGCAACGCCTGATGGTTCCGGGCTACCGGCCGCATCTGCGGCTGACCTGGCGCGCCATGCTGGCGGCCCTGTTCGTCGGCGGTGCGCTGCTGACGCTTTCCGCCATCGGCACGCGCGCCGGTGTTTCGGTCGCACCTGATTTCCGTCTGGTAAAGCTGGCGCTGGAAAACCGACACGATGCCGGTCCATTGGAAGAACCGGAGCAGCAAACGACAAGCGGCCGGGGCGTGAACCGGGCGAGCCTGTTTCCTGCAACATCGGCCGAAACGGTCCCGGTTTCTTCCAATCTGATGACGAGGATATTCAAAATTGACCGCCCGATGGACGTGAATCGTGTGAGAAAAATACTCCTTGAGGCAGGCGTAAAAATGCCGCCGACAGTTTTCTTTTACCAAGACAACGGAATTCTGCTGGTGCGTGGGCCCAGGGAACAGGTGGCGTTGGTGAACCGGGTGGTGTTGAAGTTGAATGGATTTTCGCCGAAGAAAATTGAAGCGGCGGACAAATTATTTGGCGACTCAACGGTTATCGGCGGATTGGACGGGCAGGGGGCGACCAATCTGGAAACCCGTACTTTCAGGATTGACCCGAATATTTTTTATCGAAGCTTGCAAGACGCGGCGCTGCAGTTTTTGGGCCCGGCCAATTCCAGCGCCGGTGCCGCTCGAAATGGCAGTGGATTATTAATGGTAACCGCGGCGACTCCAGCGGCAGATATCAGTCTGGCCGCCAGACAATTCTTTACGAATTTGGGCCTGGACCTGGACCCGCCGAAGGCGGTTTTTTTCAATGACCGTCTGGACCTGCTGTTTGTCCACGCTACTGCTCAGGATCTGGACGTGATTGAGCGTGCCGTTCAAGCGCTGACCTATGCGCAGCCGCAAATCCATATCAAGGCGCGCTTCATCGAAGTGCCATTGAACGTGGCGGAAGGGCTGAAAACATTTTTGGCCTGGACCAACGCCGCCGATGGTCAATGGACGGGGATTCTCACCCGGGCGAACGCCGATGATTTTCTGAAGGAAATACGCAGGCGATCCAATGTGAACGAGTTGGCCGAACCGGAAGTCACAACACTCAGCGGGCGGCAAACCCAGATGCGGGCAGTTCACAGTTTCACGGTGGTCACTAATTTTGTGCTGAAAGAGTTTTCGGACAGTCCCGACACGGCGGTTGTTCCGCAAACGACTGAACTGGCCATCGGGCCGGTGATCGACGTGGTTCCATGTCTCCTGACCGATGAGTGCACCGTCGATCTGACGACCATTGCCGCGCAAAATGAATTCCTGGGTTACGACGCAGCGACCAATCAGAATTTTGCAGTGAGCGCGGCTGGGTTAAAAGTTCCCATTCCCACCGTCCTGCCAAAAATCCGGCTCCGCCAAGCCATGACGCACGTCCGGTTGTGGGATAACCAGACGCTGGTATTAGGCGGTATCCAGCCAGAGATCCTGAAACATCAAAACCAACCGTCTTCGGCCGGTTCGGCGACAGATCAGCCATGGTTCAATCAGGCGACTCCCGAGGAAGCGACGGCAGCGACCCGGAACCGGCAGTTGCTGGTACTGGTCACAGTATCGCTCGTGGATCCGGCCGGTAATTTGTTTCATTCCGACGACGAGATGGCCTTTGCGCAGAAAGGCGTTCCCCGGCAACCGGACAATCCCTGACGGCGGGGTTCGGATTTTACCGCACAATCTTCGCCGCCACGTTGCTCCACGCGCCGGTGCCGCCGGGTCCAATCGCCCGCAGGCCCTGTGAATCATAGCTGGCCATCATCGTGCCCCGGGTTGTGATTGGGGGTTTTTGTAGCGTCGAGCCTGCGGCTCGAAATCGGCGCACAGACCGCCGCTACAATTAACCTGCCAACTTAACCAGACCCCTTTGCTCCTGCCTATTGCGATTTCATCCCAAATTCGCAATCACTCCGGAACGAAGTTCCGGACCTCCTCCGCAAAAAATGGACGTCCCGCGCGACGTTCAGGACATCCTCCACGAAAGGGAAGAATTCCCCCATGACATCCGGGAATTCCTCCACGAAGGCGAGGATGTCCCCGACGAAGCAGCCAATGTCCCCCACGAAGCAGAGGATGTCCCGGATGAAGAAAAGGAACTCATCCACGAAGAAAAGGAGGTCCCCCATGACGTTCCGGATGTCCTCTACGACGCGGAGGACATCCTCCAGGCCGTCCGGGACGTCAAAAACCCTGTTCCGGACATCAAAAACAACGTAAAAACCCTCCAATTTGCTAAAATGCCAATAAAACGCCGTTTTTGAATAGAAATGGCCGCAGATGGCCTCGCGAAACGAGCGTAGCGGCTTTCGCCAGAAAGCCGCACTCTTCAGTTTCCTTGGAGTTTGCGGCGCTCTGCCGACGCGCCGCTACTTTCAAGGATTGATAACTTCAAGACTATAGCGTCGGCGCTATGCGCCGATTTCGAGCCGCAGGCTCGACTCTACATCGGATTCAGACGGCGGGAAACGTTCACAGTTTCGGCGGAATATTGCCGGTGGCCAGCCATTCCTCGATTGGCCGGAGATTGCCGCATTCGGGGCAGGAGGTGACGTTGTATTGGGCGCCGCAGTTCGGGCAGAGGCCGCCGGTGGCGAAGGTGTCGAACGGTTTCCGGCATTTGCCGCAGAGCCAGAATGCGCCCTGCGGCGGCGCCATCCGGCAGACCGGGCAGGCGTATCCTTGATGCCGGGGCGCGTTGGCCACCCGCGCCAGCGCCCGCGCCTGCATCAAGCCGCCCCAGCAGTTCATCAGGATAAACGCGGCCATGATGCCGAGCCACACGGATTGGGCCCAGAAGGCGAACAGGACCAGGACAGCCACGCCGATGAAACCGACGATGGCGGCGATCAACAGGCTGCGCGCCCGGCCAAAGATAAACCAGAGCAGCGAGCGCAGTATCTGTCCGCCGTCCAGCGGATAAACCGGCATCAGGTTGAACACGAGCAGGGCCGTGTTGATGAACCAGATGTCGCGGACATAAAAGTAGAGTTCCGGCTGGGTCTCGACCAAATTGGCGGAGCGGCACAACATCAGGATGACGGTGAAAATCGGAAACAGAATGACGTTGACCAGCGGTCCGGCGGCGATGCTCCACAGGGTGGCGCCCGGTCGTTGCGGTGGAGAGACGTAGGCCACGCCGCCGAGCGGCCAGAGCACGATCTGGTCGGCCCGGCCCCCGACCTGCCGGCAGGCGAGCGAATGGCCGAATTCGTGGATCAACACAATGAAAAACAGGGTGAGATATTCCAGTGCATAGCGGACCAGGGAGCCGCCCTCGGCGCCGCGGAATTGGATCCTTAGAATGGCGATGATCAGCCAGGACCAATGCAGGTAGACATTGATACCAAAGAGCTGAAACAGCCGGATTGAACCTCGATGTGTTGGCATGTCGCCCCGCCTTATCACATACCAGCGCCCGGCAGACAAGGAATTTGGCGACGTTGGCGCGCAGCGTTTGGAGGGCGCCGCCTTCAGCGGCGCTGTCGAACGGATGGAACCGGCGAATTAAAATCATTTTCCAATATCCGAAAGCGGTGCTAAAACACCGCAATCCAAACGCTTCGCGGCCGTCTGGCGTGTACTTTTTCTCGCCGTTTTTGATGTATAAATGACCGTTTTCAGTTCCGTTTCCTGTTCGTTACACGGCTTTAACCTCGCCGACATTGAGATTGTGCCGAAGCGGGCTAAGTTATTCACAATGGTTCCACGGATTCTCATTGTGGATGACGAGCGGGATTTTATCGAGCTGGTGCAGTATCGCCTGGCGGGGATGGGCTGTGAATTCATCGTGGCCAACGACGGCGTGCAGGCGCTCAGCCTGGCGCGGCAGTTCAAGCCGGATTTGATCCTGCTGGACATCCTGTTGCCGGACCTCGACGGGTTGTCGGTGTGCGAGATCCTGCGCCGCCAGCCGGCGACGAAGGGAATCCCGATCATTTTTGTCAGCGCGCTGTCCCGCGAGGCGGCCAAGCGGACCACGACCATGCAGGCGCAAGGGTTTTTCACCAAACCGCTCGATCTGCCCCGGCTGGAACAGATGATCAGCAACCTGCTGCATCCGGCTTCCGTGGCGAATTGATCCGGTGCTGCATCCGGACGCCGGTGTGGGGCAGGCGACGTTCCAGTCGCCTCGACGGAAACCACAAGGTTCCGCCGACTGGCAGACAGGACTGTTGCGATCGAGTACTGCGCCGTCCGGACGCCGCAGCGCGGCGTCCCGGCTATAAATCTGCTTCGTGCTTCGCTTGACACCGGCGCGTGCAAAGCTCATTTTGACTGGCTTATTGAGGAAATTAAATGAGCGAACTGCATTCGTTATTCAATACGCTGCAACCCTTTGACACGGGCAGCGGCAAACCGGGACAGCTTTATTCCCTGCCGGCGCTGGAAAAAGCCGGTGTCGGGCCGGTGTCCCGGTTGCCGGTCTCCATCCGCCTGGTGCTGGAGTCCGTTCTCCGGAATTGCGACGGCAGACGCGTGAGCGAGGCGGCGGTCCGGGCGCTGGCCAATTGGAAGCCGACCGAAACCCGTACCGAGGAGATTCCCTTCGTCGTCGCGCGCATCGTCCTGCAGGATTTCACCGGTGTCCCGCTGCTCGTTGATCTGGCCGCCATGCGGTCGGCAGTGCAAAAGGCGGGTAAAAACCCGAAGATCATCGAACCGCTGGTGCCGGTGGACCTGGTGGTGGACCATTCGGTGCAGGTGGACGTGAACGGCACACCCGAGGCGTTCCAGAAAAACCTGGAGATTGAATTTCAGCGCAACCGCGAGCGCTACCAGTTTTTGAAGTGGGGCATGCAGGCATTCGACACCTTCAAGGTGGTGCCGCCTGGCATCGGCATCGTTCACCAGGTCAACCTGGAATACCTCGCCCAGGGCGTGCTCTCGGCGGAATTTGAAATCTCAAATTTTAAATCTCAAATTTACTATCCGGACACGCTCGTGGGTACCGACTCGCACACGACGATGATCAACGGCCTGGGCATCGTCGGCTGGGGCGTCGGCGGCATCGAAGCCGAGGCGGGCATGCTCGGGCAGCCGGTGTATTTCCTCACGCCGGACGTGGTGGGAGTGCACCTGACCGGCGCTTTGAAGGAAGGGGTCACGGCGACCGACCTGGCGCTGACCGTCACGCAGTTGCTGCGCAAGGCGAAGGTGGTGGGCAAATTCGTGGAATTTTTCGGCCCCGGCGCGACGGCGTTGCCGGTGGTGGACCGGGCGACCATTGCCAACATGGCGCCGGAATACGGCGCGACCATGGGCTTCTTCCCGATCGACGCGGAATGCGTCAATTATCTGCGCGCCACCGGCCGCAGCGAGGGACATTGCCGGGCGTATGAAAATTATTACCGGGCGCAGGGCCTGTTCGGCATTCCGCAGAAGGGCGAAATCGCGTATTCCCAGGAACTCGAACTCGATCTGGGGACGGTGGTGCCGAGTGTGGCGGGCCCGAAACGGCCGCAGGACCGCATTGAACTGCCGAAGTTGAAGGAAAGTTTCATCGGCGCATTCAGCAAGCCGGTGGCGGAAAACGGATTTGGCATGAAGGCCGCGGAATTTTCCACCACCCGGGCCGAAGTGCCCACGAATGGCCACGGCAAATCCACCATCGGCCACGGTTCGGTGTTGATTGCGGCGATCACCAGTTGCACCAACACGTCGAATCCCAGCGTCATGCTCGCCGCCGGGTTGCTGGCCAAGAAAGCCGTCGATCGCGGGCTGACCGTCAATCCGGCCGTCAAGGCATCACTCGCGCCCGGCTCGCGCGTCGTCACCGATTACCTGGACAAGACCGGCCTGCAGCCGTACCTCGACCGGCTGGGTTTCAATCTCGTCGGATACGGTTGCACGACGTGCATCGGCAATTCCGGTCCGCTGGCTGCGCCCGTCGAGGACGCCGTCGTCAAAAACAACCTGGTCGCGGCCTCCGTCCTGTCCGGCAACCGCAATTTCGAGGCGCGCGTGCACCAGAACATCAAGGCGAACTTTCTGATGTCGCCGCCCCTGGTGGTGGCGTTTGCGCTGGCGGGCCGGGTGGATATTGATCTGGCCACCGAACCGCTCGGCACCGACCGGGACGGCCGGCCGGTGATGCTCAAAGACCTTTGGCCGACCTTGAAAGAAGTTCGCGATCTCCTCCAGACGGCTTTGCAGCCGGACGTGTTCCGGAAGTTGTACCGGGATTTTGCCGGGCAGAACCCGAAGTGGAACGAAATCCCGTCCAGCACCGGCAATGTGTACGACTGGGACGCCCAGTCCACCTACATCCAGGAACCGCCGTTCTTTGCCGGGTTTTCGCCCAAACCGGGCGGGATCGGCGAAATCAAAGGGGCGCGGGCGCTCGGCATTTTCGGCGACAGCGTGACCACGGATCACATTTCGCCGGCGGGTTCCATCAAGAAATCGTCGCCGGCCGGAAAATATCTGGTGGAGCACGGCGTCGAGCCGGCGGACTTCAACAGTTACGGTTCGCGCCGGGGCAACGACCGGGTGATGACCCGCGGGACCTTTGCCAACGTGCGGATCAAGAACCTGATGGTGCCGGGTGTGGAAGGCGGTGTGACTAAATTGCAGCCGACTGGCGAGCAGTTGAGCATTTACGACGCGGCCATGGCTTATGCCAAAACGCGGACGCCGCTGGTGATGATCGCCGGCCAGGAATACGGCACCGGTTCGAGCCGCGATTGGGCGGCCAAGGGTACGAACCTGCTCGGGGTGAAGGCCGTGGTGGCGCAGAGCTTTGAGCGCATCCACCGCAGCAACCTGGTGGGCATGGGCGTGCTGCCGTTGCAGTTCAAGGAAGGCACCACGGCGCAAACCCTCAAGCTCGATGGCACCGAGATCTACGACATTGTCGGCCTGGATGCCGGTCTCAAACCGCAGCAGGACCTGGCGCTGAAAATCACGCGCGCGGACGGCAAGGTGGAAACGGTTCCGGTTCGCTGCCGCATCGACACGCCGATTGAGATTGAGTACTACCAGCACGGCGGCATTTTGCCGTATGTCCTGCGCCAACTGATGGCGAAGGCGTAATTGGATGCGCCGGCCTCCGGCACGGCGTGTTGCCGTTTATTCTTTCACTACGCCGTGCCGGAGGCCGGCGCTCCAATCAGGCCGGAGTGTTCTCCGGCTTCACGATGGCCACAACCGCAGCGTCAGGCTTTAAATATTTTTGGGCGGCGGCCTTGACCTGTTCCGGCGTCACGGCCTCGAATTTGGCGTCGTCGAGTTCGGCGCGCCGGTAGCCCAGGCCGTAGAGTTCGTCGAGCGTGGTGGTGGAGGCGAGGTGGCCGAGTTCCTGCCGCGCGATTTTCTTCTGGCCGATGAGCTTGGCCTTGGCGCGTTTGAGTTCCTCGGCGCTCAGGCCTTCGTTGCGCAGCACTCCGGCTTCCTTGAGGATCTCCTGCTCCACCAGGACGGCCTTGGCCGGTTCGGTTCCGGCGTAAAACGCAAAGTAACCCGGAGCCAGTCCGGCGAAGTGCTGGGCGCCCACGTAATAGGCGAGCCCCAGTTGCTCGCGGATGCGCAGGAACAGGCGCGAACCAAGGTCGCTGCAGGCTTCCTGAATCAGTTCCAGCGCGAAATGATCCTCGTCAAACAGGGTGGTGCCCGGGTAACCGACGACGATGACCGCCTGTTTCTTATCGCGGGATTCCTCGACGCGCTGCACCAGCGGAGCATGGGCGGCGGTGGCCGGCCGGACCAGTTCCTTCGCGCCGTCGCCGGGTTTCCAATGTCCGAAATCCTTCTCCACGGCGGCTTTGACCTCCGCCGTTTCAACATCGCCGAACACGGCCAGCACACAGTTGTTCGGCGTCGCCAGTTTTTTGTGAAACGATTTGAGGGCGGCCGCCTTGAGTTTGGCGACGGTCTCCTCGGTGCCGCTCGAATCGAGCCCGTAACCGGTATTGCCGAACAAAGCCCGGCGCATGGCGAGGCTGGCGCTCTTGAGCAGGTTGTCCTTTTGCGCGTAAATGTCGGCGATCTGCACTTCGCGTTCGCGTTCGAGCGCGTCGGCGGGAAAAATCGGATTCAACAGCACGTCGGCCAGCAGGTCCAGGCCGATGGCGAAATCGCTGCTCAGGGTTTCCAGATTGACGCCGAAGCTGTTGTTGCCGCCGTAGCTGTCGATGCTGCCGCCCACGGACTCGATCTCGGTGACAATATCCCGGGCGCTGCGATGCGACGTGCCTTTGAGCAGCATGCGGCTGCTGAGCTGGGTGATGCCGTTGTCGTCCCGGTTCTCGGCGAGCACGCCGCCCTGGAACATGGCGCGGAATTCCACAAACGGCAGGCGGTGATCCTCCTTGACGAGCAGGCGCAGGCCGTTCGGCAGTTCAAATTTCTGGATTGCCCGTTCGTTGGCCTCGTCGACGGTGACGGAAGATTTGGGTGTGGCGCCGTTGGGCAACAGCGCATACAGCGTCCGGTTCTCCGCGGTCAAATAATCCCGCGCCACGCGGAGAACATCGTCGGGCCGGACGCGTTTGACGCAGGCGAGATAACGTTCGGAAAAATTCAGATCATTGGCGGCCAGCCAGTTGGCACCGAGGTTTTGCGCCTGGCCTTCCATCGTCTTGCGGGTGGCGAGCGTGGCGGCGACGGATTGTTTCACCGCCTTGGCCAGTTCGCCGGTGGAGATCGGCGACGTTTTCATCTTTTCCACCTCGGCCAGCAACGCATCGCGCGCGGCGCCGAACTTGTCGGCGTCCACGATGGTGCTGATGCCCAGCAGGCCCTGGCTGCCGGGATTGTAGGTCCAGGCATCGACGTGATGGACCACGCCCTGTTTCTCGCGGACCTGCTGGAACAGCCGGGAGCTGCGCCCGCTGCCGAGCAGCACCGCCAACACGTCCAGAATCGGCAGGTCCGGATGCCGCAAATCCGGGATGTGCCAGGCGAAATGAAAATGGCCCAGCTCGATCGCGGCTTCCTCGATCACTTCGCGCGCCGCGGTCTGCCGGGGTTCCTCCGGCAAAACCGAAGGCGGCAGGGCCCGCGCCTTCGATTTTTCATAGGCGGTGCGGATTTGCGCGATCGCCACGTCCGCCTTGATGTCGCCGACGACGACATAAAAGACATTGTTCGGCGCGTATTTCTCGGCGTAGTAATTGCGGATATCGACGGCCTTGAGTTCGTTGAAGATATCCGGGTAACCGATGATGGTATAGCGGTACGGGCTGCGGGTGTAGGCGGTTTCGAACAGGCGACGGCTCGAGCGGCGGCCGGGATCGTCCTGGCCCATGTCCATTTCGCGGCGGATGACATCGAGTTCCTTGGCCAGTTCATCCGCGGGCAACGTGGCGTGCTGCATGATGTCGCACAAAATATCGATCGCCGTCCGGGCGCCGGTGGCGGGGACATCGATGTGATAGACCGTGCGGTCGAAGCTGGTGTAGGCGTTCATGTAACCGCCGGCCTCCTGGACTTCCTGGTCGATGCGGCTGCCGGGGCGGGTGGTGGTGCCTTTGAACAGCATGTGTTCCAGGACATGGGAGAGGCCGGCGCCGAGCCATTTGCCCTCGTGAATGCTGCCCGCCATGCACCAGGCCTGGGCCGACACCACCGGCGCGCTGCGGTCTTCGCGGACGATAACCGTCAGGCCGTTGTCGAGCGTGACCACCGTGACCCCCGACGGCAGCAGCGGAATTTTCATCGCCGCTATCCGGGTGGAAAACGAGGTGTCACTCATAAAAGTCAGAGGGGAGGATATTGAGAAACGGTCCAGGGGCAATGCAATTTGGCAGGCCGGCCGGAGCCGGATAAAAAACGCCGCCCGAATGCCGTCTAGTGCTTGGCCGGTTTGGGCTCGGACTGGATCCGGTCCTGCGGCCAGAACGGTTTGCGGAAGGCCTCGGTGAAATCGTAGCCGTTCCGAAAATCATCCCGGCTGTCCTTGTCGGTCTTGGCGAGCAGGCCGGCTTCCACCATGTTGAAGACGATCTCGCCGAAATCGCGGCAGTTGCGGACGCCCCATTCTTCCAGGACCGTCACGGTCATCGGGCCGAACTGGTTCAAGGCGAACTGCCGGATGCCATCGAGCAGTTCCTGGCCGCTGACGTGGCGGATCTTGGTGCGCTGATTTTCCTTCACGACGAGTTTCTGGGTGAAACCGAGGGCTTCCTGGACGAAGGTATAGGCTTCCCGCGCAAAACGCGTGTCACGGACGAGGATCAGCTCCACCGCTTCGTCAAAGTTGATTTCTTGCATTTTATGGTTTGGCCGACTGAATCAGGGCGGTCGCCGGCGGATGCGCCGTGCGGTATAATTTTACCGCCCAGCCGGTCAATAACAGCCCCAGGACAATACAGAGAACCAGTTGTTCCTGTTTCGTCAGGCGAATCACCACCACAATCTAATGGAAAGCAGCAATTACGCAAGCGGACCTGACGTGGTAAGTGATGACACGATTCCAAAAGATAGGGACGGCGCGCGGCGCTGTCGGGACACCGGCGTGGGGCGGGCATTCCTGCCTGCCGGTTCAGGCGACCTTCCAGTCGCCGGGATTTTCCGGGCCGGAAAGCCCGGAATACCGGCAGAACCGGGTTGCCTGCCCTACAGCGCGGCGTCCCGGCCCGGGGTGATGCAGGGCGCAGCTTGACATGGTTTTCAACGAAGGCGTTTGAATGGTTCGGAGTTCCGCGTTTACGCGGAAAAACGAGAGATGTTGCCGCCCTGCCTGAACGCGGAACGCCAAACCAGAACAGTCTGAAGATGCGCCCGGTGACGCATCGCCATCGCAATTGGGCTGGTGCCGTCGTTCCCGGCTTGTTAGCCTCAAAACCCATTTATGGCAGCCATCGGCCGATTCCAGAAGGGCGACGAGATTTTTTATGCCAAGGTAGTTGAGGGCGAATTGTTCCGGCTGCGGGGAGATGTTTTCGGATCGCCATCCTATGATCGCAAGGCAACTCCGCGCAAAGGAATCAAGACGCTGGTTCCGGTGGTGCCGTCCAAAGTCATCGCAGTCGGGTTGAACTACGCCGATCACGCGCGGGAAACCGGCAAGGCGCTGCCGAAAGAACCGCTCATCTGGTTCAAAGCCACCACATCGTTGATTCCCGACGGCGGGAAGATTGAAATCCCGTTTCGCGAACACCGCACGGATTACGAGGCGGAACTGGCCATCGTCATCGGCCGAAAAATCCGCAACGTCACCGCCGCCGCGGCCGCCCGCTATATCCTGGGCTACACCGCCGCCGAAGACATCAGCGACCGGACGATCCAGAATTCCGAGAGCCAATGGGCGCGGGCAAAGTCATTCGACACCTTCACGCCGCTGGGGCCGTACGTCGAGACCAAAATCGATCCGAACGATCTGAACATCCAGTTGTTCCAGAACGGCCAGTTGCGCCAGAATTCGAACACCCGCGAACTCATCTTCAAGCCGGCTGAACTGGTCAGCTTCATCTCCACCAACCTGACCCTGCTGCCCGGCGACGTCATTCTGACCGGCACGCCCAGCGGCATTGGGCCCATCCAGAGCGGCGACCGGCTCGAGGTGCGGATCCAGGGACTGGCGCCGCTGGTGAATACGGTGAAGTAATCTCAATGTCACAAATGAGGATTTGAACAGAAGCCATTCTTTACTTTGTTTCCTTCGTTACTTGTAAAAAAATCGTTTGCATAAAAAACTTCGTTCCTTTGTGCTTTTGTTGTTAAATTTTCCGCCACATGAAGTGGACGCAAACTCTGATTCCTACGCTCCGCGAGGCTCCGTCCGACGCGGAGATCGCCTCGCATAAACTGCTGCTGCGCGCGGGGTTGATCCGCAAGCTGGCCGGCGGCGTTTACACCTTCCTGCCGCTCGGCCTGCGCGCGCTGCACAAGGTCGAACGGATCGTCCGCGAGGAAATGGACCGGGCGGGCGCGCTGGAACTGCTGATGCCGACGATTCAGCCGCCGGAAATCTGGCAGCAAAGCGGCCGGTACGAAACCGCCAGCAATGTGCTGTTCAAGGCCCGCGACAACGCCAACCGCGAATGGATCCTCAGCGCGACGGCGGAGGAAGTCATCACCAGCATCGCCGCCGGCGAGATCAATTCCTACCGGCAATTGCCCCGGAATTTTTACCAGATCAGCGTCAAGTTCCGGGATGAAATCCGTCCGCGCTTCGGCCTGATGCGCGCCAAGGAATTCATCATGAAAGACGCCTATTCGTTCGACGCCACCGACGAAGGCGCCATGGCCAGTTACCAGAAAATGTACGAGGCCTACACCCGTATCTTCGCCCGGTGCGGGCTCAAGACGTTTCCCGTCGAGGCGGACACGGGCGTCATCGGCGGCAATTACTCGCACGAATTCATGGTGCCGGCCGAGACCGGCGAAAACGAAGTGGCCTACTGCGACGCGTGCGGTTACGCGGCGAATATCGAAAAGGCCGCCAGCGGCATCCCGAAAACCGCCGCGCGCGAAGTCGGGCCGGCAACCGAAAAATTTCCCACGCCCGGCGTCGTGACCATCGAGGCGCTCAGCCAGGCGCCGTACAATGTCCCGGCCAATCGCCAGATCAAAACCCTGGTTTATATCGCCGACAGCAAACCGGTGATCATTTTGATCCGGGGCGATGACCAGTTGAACGAAACCAAGTTCCTGGCCAAAACCGGGGCGATTGCCGCCCGTCCGGCCACGGTGGAGGAAATTGTGCCGTTGCTGGGCGCCAAACCCGGTTCGCTCGGCGCGGCGGTGAACGTTCCGGCCGAGGTGAAGGTTCTGGCCGACGAACGCCTCCACGGCGCCAACGACATGACCACCGGCGCCAACGAGGACGGGTTCCACCTGAAAAACGTTTCGATCGAACGCGACATCAAGGTGACGGAATGGTTCGACCTGCGGACGGTGACGGCCGGCGAACCCTGTGTCAAATGCGGCAAGCCGCTCAAAATCCGCCGCGCCATCGAGGTCGGCCACGTCTTCAAGCTGGGCACCAAGTACAGCGACAAATTCAACGCGCAATACCTCGACGAAGCCGGCGCGCGCAAGCCCTGCGTGATGGGCTGTTACGGCATTGGCATCACCCGCACGTTGCAGGCGGTGATCGAGCAGGGGAACGACAAGGACGGCATCATCTGGCCGTTGAGCGTGGCGCCTTACACGGTTTGCATCACGCCGTTGAGCGTGGCGCCGGAAAGCGAGGCGATGAAGCTGGCGGAGAAATTTTACACCGGCCTGACCGCACGCGGCGTCGACGTGATCCTGGACGACCGCGACGAACGGCCGGGCGTGAAATTCAAGGATGCGGACCTGGTTGGTTTTCCCATCCGGCTTGGCCTCGGTGAAAAATCGCTGGCGAAAGGCGAAGTGGAAGTCAAGCCGCGCGGCGGCGCGTTGCAGGCGGTCAAGATCGATGCGGCGGTTGAGGCGGTGATGAAGCTGCTGGGCAGCCAGCAAGAGCGGCGGTAAACCGCCGCCGTCCAAACGCTTGGCGTGAACCCAAAGTCCTCCGGACGCGCGAAACGTCTGGACTGCGGTGTCTTCAGCACCGCTCAAATTCCTAGTGCCCGGCCCGTTTTCGGGCTTCGCGCCATTCGCGGATCCGGGTTCTGGCGTGCTGGACCTGTTCGGGGCTGAAGTGACCCAGGGTATCAATTTCGCGCCCGATTTTTTCCGCCCGGGACAGATCGCCGCAATGGATGGCATACACTTCGGCCAGTTTCAACCGGAGATCGAAATCCTGCGGTTGTTCCGCAATTTTTTGTTCCAGATTTTCGATAACCGTTCCGAAATATCCCCGGGCCAGCATTTCGTCAATGGATTCGGGCTGGGCTTCCACCACCGTTTTTTTTGGCGCCGGCCGGTTCCATTCGCTGATGGAGCGGCGGGCGAATTCGAAGTAAGCCGGAGAAACGTGCGGTTGTTTTTCCAGCAACCGGAGGACTTCCCCGGCTTTCTCCGGCCGATGCATATCCTGCGCGTAGAGCCGCATCAACATCATGGCGGTTTCCACATCCCGCGGATCTTTCATCATCAACGAGGTCAGGATCAGCTCTGCTTCGCGGAACCGCCCCTCGGATTTCAAACGGTCGGCTTCGGTCAGCGGTTTGAGCAGGCGTGAATTTTTTTGCGGAACGCCGAGGTATTCCAGGGTCATTTCCAATACGGAGGGGCTGATTTCTCCGGTGGTTTTGAGCTTCTCACATTGCTGGATGGCTTCGTCTTTGCGTCCGCTCCGGATCAGGTCGGCGATCCGATCCAGTTCCCGCACGTGTGCGCCCGGATCAAATTCCCGATCGTCTTCCGGATCGATCAACCGGTGAACGCCGCGGGCCAGCATTTCACTGACGCAACCGGCCCAGATCAATGCCAGCGGCAGGGTGCAGGCGAGATAAATGATCCCCGCGACCCGATCGCCGTGCTGCCGGTACTGCCACAGGTGGTAGAACGCCACCTCGACGAACAGCAGCGCAATGCCGCAACGGAGAGCCCGGCCGGCGAAATCGAGCCGGGGATTCTCTCCGGTCACCCTGGAGTCGTAACCGCTCAACCACCAGAACCCGCAAGCGGCTACGACCAATACGACGAGGTTGGTCAGGATGAAAGACATGGCTGCCACTCCCAACAGAACGTCTGATTTGTTAGCATGTCCGGTGACGGATTCATCGGGCATTTTTGAGCAGATGGCAAGCCAATCGTTTCCTGGGCAGTAATTTGGACTGCGCGGACATATCCGCGCTTGGGGTTGACGCGACATATCGCGCCGGGGAAAGCGGCGTCATGCCGCCGCACTCCAAATAAGGGCACTTCGTTTCCTGTGAATGGAGTGGAACGGTTATTCGTGTCGGGATGACGACAGGACGTGTGCAAACAATGGCGTGCGCCGTGCCGGGCACCATTGAATCATTTGGCAGGGACGCCGTGCGCTGTCCCAGCCCTGGCGAATCAGCTCTGCAGCGCGCTCTGAGCCGGCGCCTTCTGGCTGAAGACCAGCTTGTCCTTGTCGGCGGTCACGGTGATCAGTTCGCCCTCGTGCAGGTTGCCTTTGAGAATTTCCTCGGCAAACGGGTCTTCCAGGAAGCGTTCCACCGACCGGCGCATCGGACGCGCGCCATATTGCGGATCGTAACCTTTGTCGACGAGAAAATCCTTCGCCTTGTCATCGAGCTCGAGCTTGATGTTTTTGTGACGCAACCGTTCCAAAACCTTTCCGACTTCCAGATCGAGAATATGGATGAGGTCGGGTTTGGTAAACGAGCGGAATACGATGACGTCATCGAGTCGGTTCAGGAACTCGGGCCGGAAGGTCTTTTTGGCCTCGTCCATGATCCGCTCGCGCATTTTTTCATAGCTGGCCTCGTCGGTGATGGGCGAGAAGCCGAGCGTCGACTGGCGTTTGATCGTTTCGGAGCCGACGTTGGACGTCATCAGGATGATGCAATTCCGGAAATTGACGATCCGGCCGATGTTGTCGGTCAGTTTGCCTTCTTCCAGGATCTGCAACAAAATGTTCCACACGTCCGGGTGCGCCTTGTCGATTTCGTCGAAGAGCACGACGGAGTAGGGGTTGCGGCGCACTTTTTCGGTGAGCTGGCCGCCTTCCTCGTAGCCGACGTAACCCGGCGGCGAACCGATGAGGCGCGAGACGTTGAATTTCTCCATGTATTCGCTCATGTCGAGGGACACGAGCGATTTGGCGTCGCCAAACATCTGTTCGGCCATGGTTTTGGCCAGGAGCGTCTTGCCGACACCGGTCGGGCCGAGCAATAAGAACGTGCCGATGGGTCGGCGCGGATCTTTCAGGTCCGCCCGGGAACGGCGCAAGGCTTTGCAAATGGCGGAAACCGCTTCGCGCTGGCCGACGACCACCTTTTCCATTTCGGTTTCGATGGCGAGCAGCCGCTGGGTTTCGTCCTGGCCCATGCGCTTGATGGGAATGCCGGTCCATTTGGCCACGACATGGAAAATGTCGTCCTCGTCCACCACCACGCGTTTTTCCTCGCGGGCGGTCCGCCAGGCGGCCAGGGTGGATTCCAGTTTTTCCTTGGCCTGCTTTTCCTTGTCGCGCATCGAGGCGGCGCCTTCGAAATCCTGGTTCTTGATGGCGCGCTCTTTCTTGTTCTTGATGTCCTCAATCTCGGCCTCGAGCACCTTGGTCTCCGGCGGCCGGGTCATGGTGCCGATGCGGGCGCGGGAGCCGGATTCGTCCATCACGTCAATCGCCTTGTCCGGCAGGAACCGGTCGGTGATGTAACGGTCGGACAACTTGACGGCGGCTTCGACGGCCTTGTCGGTAAATTCGACCTTGTGATGTGCCTCGTATTTGTGGCGCAGGCCCTTCAAAATCAGGATGGCTTCGTCGATTGAGGGCGCCTCGACCTTGACGGATTGGAACCGCCGTTCGAGTGCGGCGTCCTTTTCAATGTATTTGCGGTATTCATTGAGCGTCGTGGCGCCGACGCATTGCATCTCGCCGCGGCTGAGCGCCGGCTTGATGATGTTCGAAGCATCCATCGTCCCTTCCGCGGAACCGGCGCCGACAATGGTGTGCAGTTCGTCAATGAACAGGATGATATTCTTGGCGCGCCGGATTTCATCCATGACCGCCTTGATGCGCTCCTCGAACTGGCCGCGGTACTTGGTGCCGGCGACCATGAGGGCGAGGTCGAGGGTGACGACGCGTTTGTCGCGGAGGATATCGGGCACGTTGCCGCTGGCGATTTCCTGGGCCAGGCCTTCGACGATGGCGGTCTTGCCCACGCCGGCTTCGCCGAGCAGCACCGGATTGTTCTTGGTGCGGCGGCAAAGAATCTGGATGACGCGCTCGATTTCGTTTTTGCGTCCGATCACCGGGTCCATGTCGCCCTTGCGCGCAATTTCGGTCAGATCGCGGCCAAAGGCCTTGAGGGCGGGTGTCTTGACATCGCCTTTTTTCTCCGGGGCGGATCCCGGTCCCGGCGCCGGGGCTTTTTCGCCGGGCTCGGCCGCGGCCGATTCCTCGCCGGTAAAATTCGGATCCAGTTCCTTCAAAATTTCCTGGCGCGTCTGTTCGATGTCGACGTCGAGATTTTTCAGCACCTTGGCGGCGATGCCGTCGCCTTCGCGGAGCAGGCCGAGCAAAATGTGTTCGGTGCCGACGTAGGTATGGTTGAGCGCCTTGGCTTCCTTGGAGGCGAGGGCCAGGACTTTTTTCACGCGCGGCGTGTAGGGAATATTGCCGATGACCTTCTGGTCGGGGCCGGTGCCGGTCTGTTTCTCGACTTCCATGCGGACGGTTTCGAGGTCGAGGCCCATTTTCTGGAGCACATTGACGGCGACGCCCTGGCCGAGTTTGATGAGGCCGAGCAACAGGTGTTCGGTGCCGATCACATTGTGGTTAAAACGGTCGGCCTCCTTCCGCGCCAGCGCGAGCACCTGTTGGGCGCGCGGCGTGAAATTGCTCATTGCTTCGTCGCTCATACTGGTTCTATTCTGCTCCTAGTTGGCTGATTTGTCCAATCCTGTTCCCGCGTCATAAGGCCGGACGACCGGCCGGCTCACGTTCTTCAAACGTTCGCGCATCATGTCGGCCCGAATCAGGTCGCGTTCCTCTGCCGTCAGCTTGTCGGAATGCTGCCGTTGGAGGTGGGCCGGCTGGGTCAGGATAAACAGCTCGTCCACCAGGGCGCGTTCCACGCCCGGAAACAGGCCCAGGTCCACCCCCAATCGCATCAGCGACAGGAGATTCATGGTTTCTTTGGACGAAATGCTGTGGGCATTGGCCAGGATGCCGTAGGAGCGGCCGATGTGGTTGTAGACCACCTTCGGCTTCTTCTCCATCAGAGTCTGCCGGGCGTTTTCCTCATGTTCAATGATCTGGGACAGGACCTTGTCGAGGCGTTCGACGATGGTGAGTTCGTCCTCGCCAAGGGTCATCTGGTTGGACACCTGGAAGACGTTGCCCAGCGCCTCGGTGCCTTCGCCGTAGAGACCGCGCACCGCCAGGCCGAGCTTGTTGACGGACTGGATGATGGGGTTGATCTGTTCGGCCAGGACGAGGCCGGGCAGGTGCAGCATGGCGCTGACGCGGATGCCGGTGCCGAGGTTGGTGGGGCAGGCGGTCAGGTAACCCAGATCGTTGCTGAAAGCGTAATTGAGTTTCTGTTCCAGTTCGGAATCCAGCCGGTCGATGGCCGTCCACGCCTGGCGCAATTGCAGGCCGGGCCGGAGGGCCTGCATCCGGAGATGATCTTCCTCGTTGATCATCACGCAAAACGTTTCCTCGCGGTTCAATACCAGTCCGCTGCCGGAACTTTTGGCGGCGTGTTCCCGGCTGATGAGGTGGCGCTCGACCAGGATCTGTTTGTCCAGCGCGCCGAGATTGTCCATAGCCTCGGAAAACGCATCCTTCATTTCCGGAAGGCTCTCGACGGCGGGACGAACCAGGTCGAACACCCGGACGCGCTCGGGTTTTTTGGCCCAGCCGGGAAACGCCGCGTCCTTCAGATTGCGCGCCAGCCGGACGCGGCTAGACATGACAATGCGGTCATGGGGGCCGCGCCGCTGCGCGGTCTCGGCCGGTGAACTGAGAAATTTATGGATATCCATGGCTCACGGGACATTCAGGCCGGGTCCGCGCGGACCCATGTGCTTGATTTCGTCGCGCAAGGAGGCGGCCTGTTCAAAATTTTCGTCGTCGATGGCCTTGGCCAGTCTTTTTTGGAGCAGCTTGAGCCGGTCGGACTGGGCGCGGGATTCCCGGAAGGATTCGGGCACCTTGCCGGTGTGGCGGGTGCCTTTGTGCATGGTCTTGAGCAGGCCTTCCAGGCCTTCGGCAAAGGTTTTGTAGCAGTCGGAACAGCCCAGCCGGCCCGACTTCTTGAAATCCGCCTGGGTGAACCCGCACCGGGGGCACTTGGTCTCGATGCCGGTGGTCTGGTCGATTTCCTGGGACGCGCCGAGGCCGAACAGGACGTCCGCATCGGCAAGCGAGAAGGACGTGGGGTCGTTGACGCCTTTGGTTTTGGCACAATCCTCGCACAAATCCAGCTTCTGCATCTTGTCACCCACAATCTGGGTGAGATGCACCGTTGCCGGTTTTTCTTTGCAAGCGCAGCACATCATAAATCACCTGGCTCCAGCCGGGTTGATCGTTTTATGGAAATCAGGGCTGTTTTCCCGGTCCGATCCTGACAAAACACCGGTAGGAAACCAGCATCCGGGGTGCCAAACTGGCGCCTCCACCGGCCGGTTAAAGGCCGGAATTCACAAGGTTTTACACCCGTTCTCATGTTCCTTATTCGTATATCGGCTCGCCGGACACTTTCGTCAAGGCATGATAGTCGTCCTCGAGCTGCCGGGTGATCGGGCCGGGTTTGCCCTCGCCGATTTTCCGGCCGTCAATCCTGACCACCGGCACGATTTCCGCCCCCGTGCCGGTCAGGAAACACTCGTCCGCACAGAACAAATCATAGCGCGTCAGGTCCGGTTCCGTGACTTTCAACCCGGCTTCCTCCGCCAGTTCCATCACCGTCTGCCGGGTGATGCCGTACAGGGCGCCGGCGGACAACGGCGGGGTGAACAGGGCGCCGTTTTTCACGACGAAGATGTTGTCGCCCGTGCATTCGGCCACAAATCCTTCGGCGTTCAGCATCACGGCTTCCTCGCAGCCGCCGTTGGTGGCCTCGATCTTGGCCAGGATGTTGTTGAGATAATTCAACGACTTGATCGCCGGATTGAGCGCGCTGTGCAGGTTCCGCGTCGTCGGCACGGTGATGATGTTCAGGCCGCGCTGATAAACCGCGGGCGGATAAAGCTGGATCTTGTCGGCGATGATGATCACCGACGGGCGTTTGCAGCTTTTCGGATTCAGCCCCAGCGTGCCGACGCCGCGCGTCACCAACAGCCGGATATAGCCGTCGCGGATCCGGTTTTTCCGGCACGTCTCGATGACGGCGCGGGCGACCTGCGCCGGCGACATCGGGATATCCAGCAGGATGGCCTTGGCGGAATAAAACAGCCGGTCGATGTGCTCGCGGAGCTTGAATACCCGGCCGTGATAGGCCCGGATTCCTTCAAAAATGCCGTCGCCATACAGCAACCCGTGATCGAAAACCGAGATCTTCGCGTCGCGCTCGTCGCAATACCTGCCGTCGATGTATATTTTCATTCCAATTCGCGACACGATATTGGAAAAAACGGGTTGAAGCAAACGTGAATTTGCGCATTGGCTTGCCAATTCAACCAAATCGGGAAAGAATTTCGCACGCATGCAATTCCACGCAGGATTCCTCCCGGTCTGGCTTCTGGCTTTGTCCTCCGGTCTCACGCTCCGCGCCGGGGCGATTCATGACGTTACCGCCGCCGGCGCGAAAGGCGATGGCGTCACACTGAACACCCGGGCGATCCAGGACGCCATCAACGCCTGCGCGCCCGGCGACACCGTCCGGATTCCCGCCGGGACGTTTGTCAGCGGTGCGTTGTTTCTGAAGAGCGACATGACGCTGCAGATTGACGGCACGCTAAAGGGCAGCACCCATATTGAGGATTATCCGCTCATCCCGTGCCGCTATGAAGGATTCGAAATGGATTGTTATGCCAGCCTGCTGACCCTGGGCAAGCGCGACCATGCTGGTCCTTACAACATTACCAACGTTGTTATCACCGGCACGGGGACCATTGACGGTTCGGGTTTGGAACTGGGGGCGGCGGAAAAGAAGGCCTCCGGCAACCGCGCCCGCGGCCGCGCGATTTGCCTGATGAACGCCCAAAACATCACCGTCCGCGGCCTCACCGTCAGCTACGGTCCGGCGTGGACCGTGCATCCGATTTACAGCGACAATCTGGTTTTCGACGGCCTCAAGCTGATCTCGCAAAATTCCACCTATCGCATCGCGAACGGCGACGGCATTGACCCGGATTCCTGCACCCACGTGAAAATCCTGAACTGTTACTTCCATACCGGCGACGATTCCATCGCCATCAAATCCGGCAAGAACCTGGAAGGTTACACCCTGGCGAAGCCGACCGAACACATCCTGGTTTCCGGCTGTACGGTGGACGGCTCGCATGGCGGCATTGTGATTGGCAGCGAGATGTCCGGTTCCGTGCGCGACGTCAGGGTGGAAAACTGCCGGATCAGCCACACGAGTTGGGAAGGACTGGACATCAAATCCAGCGCCGGGCGCGGTGGTACGGTTGAAGACGTGACGTTCGCCAATGTCACCGAGTCGAATGTCCGCATCGGCGTCCGGATCACCACGGCCTACAAGGTAAACAACGATGGGGCGCCCGCTCCGGTCCCGCCGACCCTGCGGAATGTCCGGTGCGAAAACATCCGCTGCACCGGCGGCGCGGGTACGGCGATTGAAATCAGCGGCCTGACCGACTCCGTCGTTTCCAACGTCATGTTCAAGTCCTGCGATCTGGTTTCCGACCGCGGTGCGGTGGTGGACCTCGCCGACAAAGTCGTGTTCGACCATGTGACCATCACGAACAAGACCGGGCCGAAATTCGCCGTCACCCATTCCACGAACATCACCGGCGCCAAGGACTGACCGGGCGCATCTCAATTTTAACCGGGTAGACATTCCGGTTGCCCTGTTGAAAACATTCTGATTGAGGGAGTGGTCCGCTAACGGCGGAGCACATAGGCCAGCACCCGGATGGCCGCCTCGGTTAATTGAGTGGCCTGGGTACGCGTGCTTAAAGCCCCTCCCAC
>Ga0335078_10000597_pt1 | contig 55439 bp, 26 predicted proteins | sample Lox_Sample_32_FD_206711 | JGI IMG/M metagenome (GOLD analysis project Ga0335078, IMG submission 206711) | Soil microbial communities from Loxahatchee National Wildlife Refuge, Florida, United States - Lox_Sample_3.2 | ecosystem: Environmental > Terrestrial > Soil > Wetlands | place: USA... | reverse complement strand
GGTAAGGACCTGCGGGAAATTGTTGTGATGCCATCCCACCGTATCCAGGTATTGGTGCATGTCGTAGCTGTCGAGCTGGTTGGAGTAGTTATCCATCAGCTTCGACCATGTGTAGGCCCCAGTGAAAGTAAGGTTCGCTCCGGCACGCCGCTGGAACTCAGCCTCGCCGGCGTTGAAGTGCGACCTTGCGCCGCTGTTGCGAAAATCCAGGGTGGAGACGCCGGGAGCGATGCCGTAATACGGCGTACATTGCGGAAAATTCGGATATTGTGCCGTGCCGTATTGGGTCTGCAACTGGGCATACGTCGGACCAGTGGTAAACGATGTCGGGTTGCACTGGTTGAGCTGCCAATCGTTATAGAGGTAGTTCCCTCTCGTGCCCACGTACGCGGCATGGATCGACGTGTTCTCGCCGACCTGCCGCTCAACGCTGACATTCCAATTCATCGCCTGGCTGGAGCGGAAGTTGCTGGCCACTTCGTAGACGCCAAAGCCGGCCGGCGGTGCGATGGTTCCACCCGGCGTTACGTTAAGCGGAACAATGGGCGTGTACACCGGGCTTCCGGATGTGACGTTGCCGGGCAGGCCGTTGGCCAGGACAAGCGAGCCGCAGGTCGAGTACTCGGCAGCGTTCGGGTTATTGATAACAGTCCCGCCCGTTGGCGTAACTCCGTATGGCGTCGAGCAGTTCCCTAAGGGTGCAGAGTTGTTTTCCTGTTCCAGCTCCGGGAAGTTCCGTTCCAGCGTACCGCCGTCCGCGCCGAAGTTGCCGTTGAAGTAGCTCACGCCAAACGCGCCGCGGATGGCGGTCTTGCCGTTGTCGGGCGTGTAGGCGAAGCCTAGGCGCGGCGCGAGGTTGCCATAGTAGGTGTTCACGTTTGGACCGCGGTTGCTGGACGAAGCCACCTGAATCAGGCCGGCATTGGCGCCCGATTTCACGAAGTTGCTTTGCAGGTTCTTGGTGTCCACTGGATGCGTGTAGACATCGTAGCGGAGACCGAGGTTGAGCGTGACCTTGTTGGTTAACCGGTAATCATCCTGTACGAACTCTCCGACATCCATGGTCCGCGTGTTGGGCTTGTCGAAGAAGTGGTCGCGATCAACCCCATTCAGCGCGCCTACCAGCCAGTCGGCTATGGCAGAGCCATTGCCCTGAGCCGGATTGCTCGCAGAAGTGTTCACGGCTAACGCAGTCGCATAGTTGGCCGCTAGGGGTGTGCCCGTGTAGCCGCCGTTGGCGCTGAATTGACCGCGAGGATCGTTCTGCGCGTTGTAGACGCGCGCCTGAATGGGCTGGATGGCAATGCCGAACTTCAGACTGTGACGTCCGTGGATAAGCGTGAACGCGTCGTTGATCTGGTAGATGTTCGAGAGCCGGCCCAGCGTATCGGGCACCCAGCCCGGGTCTCCGGTGCTCATGAACCCGCTGATGTTGACCTGGGCTATGCCGCTGGTTTCTGGATACGCGGAGATGTTGCCGTTGGGAACGCCCAGAGCATTGTTCTCGGCAACCCCGTAAGCGGTGGTGAAGGGGGTGGTGGCGAAGCGGCTGTAACCCAGGCGCAGCTCGTTCATCATTGTGCCGCTATTGCCGAACGTGTGGTCCCAACCGAGCACGTTGTTGCTGCTTTGGTTGGTTGCGTTGATGTTTCCGTTGTTCATGAAGATGGCCGGGCTCGTGGCCGTGCCAAGCATCAACGGCTGGGTGAGCGTCCTGTTGCTGTACCCATAGCGCGCAAAGAAGCGGTCGTTCTGCGAGAACGCGTAATCCACGCGGATGTCTTCTTGCGGCATTGAGGCGTTGTTCAGTTGCACATAGCTTGCATTGTTTGTCGGCCCAGACTGGTTGGGCAAAGGCCACACCGAGGATTGGAAGTACCCTGAAGTAGTCCCTGCGATGGCGGCGATGTCCGCTGCGGGAACCGTGTCGGCCGTGCCCGTGCTAGGCGTGATGGCCGCGCTGGCCGTGCAAGGCACCGCCGTGGCGGGCGATTTCCCCGCGGCAATGAGATTGGCTTGAGCAGCCCATTGGCAGGCCAGGGGGTTGCCAATAGGCCCAAAGGTCTTCCCTGCACCATATCCCGTCGACGGGGTGACGTCGAACGCAGAAAGATTGCCCGCGCGCGCCGCCGCCGTGGGCACGCTCTGCACGCCGCTGGTCCCCGTGGCGAGTTTGAGCCACTGCAAGTCGCCGGCGAAGAATAGCTTGTCCTTGAAGATCGGGCCATCCACCTCGAAGCCGAACTGGTTATAGTGGAACGGCGGATTCACTTTGCTGAAAGCATCCTTCGCATTGAAGTCGGTGTTGCGGTTGAATTCATAGACCTGGCCGTGGAACTTGTTGGTTCCGCTCTTGGTCGTGATGTTGGACACTTGTGCGCCGAAGGAGCCGTATTCCGCAGTGGGATCGCTGGTTTCGAGCTTCATTTCTCCAATGAAGTCGAATGGAATCTGTAGCCCCTGGTATGCGTTCTCCAATTCCACGTCGGTCACGCCGTCCACCAGGTAGAGGTTCGACTCGAAAGGAAAGCCGTTCGTGGAAGTATAGGCGCCGCCGCCGCCGCCGCCCGGCGCCGTTGTCGATGCCGTGGACGAATCTTCACCGTTGCCTGCGCCCCACGCCGCCGGCGTGGATCCCGGCGCAAGCTGCATCAACATGTTTGGGCTTCTTCCGTTGATGGGCAGGTTACTGATTTGCGCTTGGTCGATCGATTCGCCGAGGTCGGAGGTCGTGGTCTCGACCACAGGCGTCTGCCCTGTCACGGTCACCTCGGCGGTTACTTGGCCGGGCTGGAGCGTGATGTCTGCGCGTGTCGTTTGCTCCACGGCGACAACGTTATGCGTCGAAATCTCTTTTTTGAAGCCTTTGGCCTCAACAGTCACGCTGTACTGGCCTGGGTTGAGGTTAGGAAAGGTATAGAAGCCTTGCGGCCCCGACATCGTCTTGCTGGTGACGTTCGTGCCTTCGTTGGTCAGCGTCACATTGGCCCCTGGAACGACGGCTCCAGATGTGTCCTGAATCGTCCCAACCAGGGTTCCTGATACCGCCTGCGTCTGCGCGACCCTCGCGCTCGACGAAAACAGAATCAATAACCCCGCCGCTACAAACCCTAATGTAAATCTTCTTTGCATGTTGCCTCCAAATGGTTCCCTTGTGGTCCATGCGCGCTCGTTCAGCGCGCGCCGTGTTAGCGTTTTTTGCAGGAGACAGTTGTCACAATTACTGTTTCCCTACGGCCTGCATAGTAGTGCTCGAATCGCGGCATGACACACCGCAGCACCGCCGACCATACTGGTCCGGAAAGGTCAGATTGCCTAGTTACGGTGGGGTTACCGAAGCCGTGAAATGCGTGTAACACGGGCAGTCGGTCTTTCTTGCAGATTCAAAAAGGGAAATTTGTTGCGTTACATCGACGTTAACAGGTTTGTTACGCCTGAGAGGCCCAACCGCTGGTGCAATGTCTGGGGACAAAGTTGCCCCTCGACACGCCAGTATGCGCTCTAGATGTCGTCAATCCTTTACGTTTTGAGCGCTCGCAGGCACCAAAAAACAGGCTCGAGACGTCGCCATAGCTGGGGTTGCAAACAGTTAGCTACGACCGTACCAAACGTGCCGACTATGTGCGCCAATAAGCAGCCGAGCACGGCCATTCCCAAAAAGAAGCAGAGGTCAATAAACAAAAGGCGGAGTCCGATATGCGGACCTGAAGAGGATCGAGAGGTTGTGCGTTCAAAGCCTTTTTCCTGAGCACCATCCGCAAATCCGGCCAGGCATGGTTGCCGTCTAAGGCGCGACCGCGCCGGTGGTGTCGCACAGTCCTTTGACCTGGGAATGTATTCATTGAGCGCATGCGCTAGCCGTCCAATCGGCAGCGTCTGCAGCCACACCATTCCGGATCCTGCCGGCGCAGCCAGAAAGATTCCATCCCAGCCCAAAAAGCATGTGGTTGACGCTAGGCACCCTGCTGATAAGGGCCAGCGCATTTGAAGCAAGGCGTGAAGAGCGCGCCGCGTCTGCTGAAACCGTCAACCACGCATCTCGCCGCGTGGCGCCAGCCGCGCAAATTTGCGCGCCCCAGACTGCCCAATCGGCTCGAACCCGCCTCTATTTTCTTTCGAGCGATTTTGCAGATAATTACGGTCTTCTGTTGCATGATTGTCTATAACGAGGCCATGCCCGCGGCGCGGCAAAAGGAGGTCCGAAGCCGAAAAAAATAAATTAAAAAATTTCGATACCCCTACGGGGTATATTTTCGGAGTTAAGTCGTTCATAATCAATGCGCGTATCTCAAAAAATACCGTCGAATTACGCGGTATTTTCTTTAGTAAGTGCTTTATTATCAGTCGCCGCTGCAGCAATTTCGCCGAATTTCGCGGAGTTTGGTCTCGTAACTGCTTTATTATCAGTGGACGTTTCAACAACTCGCGCACAAGGACGCCGCATCGCCGGGTCGCCTCGCCCCGCCTCGGCCTGCCCCCTTCACGACCCCAAACTCAAATGCGATCACCTTGCCCTGCTGATGGTAATGCTGACCGTTGCGCGAAAGAGTCCCAAAGGGCCCGGATGGACGCAAAGAGTTTCTCCCGGAGCGAGATTCTTCATGATCAGTTCCCCCCAACAGCTCAAACCGTGCCGTTGCCGAGCCGCCCACTTTTTGCAGCATAAGACCGGCTTCGCATGGAGCTTCCGAAAGTATTCAATGCCATCACGAACAAAAGCAACAGCTTAGATACGCATTCGGACGAAACTTCAAGGGGGCGTTTTCCTGATTTTGCAGGCCGGGCGTTGGGCGCCCTGCCATTTCTACATAGCAACAACCTCCCATTTCAGCGTGCATGATTCCACCAGGCAAAAAGGCTAAGTCAGCCGATGCGGGCGAATTCGGTTCCGGGTTATTCATAGGTTCAGGTGCTTGTGAGTTGGAGCAAGCGGCCGCGATAGCTGCAGCAGGGAAACCGACTAAAAGCGTTGAATGATGATGGCGCCACGGAGCGATCCAAAGCATATGCAAAGCCTTCCCGGCAACGTTCGCGCGGTACACGACAGCGGCTCGTTGCGCCAGATTGTGGAGGCGGCGTTCCGGCACCGCAGATTATGGTTCTCTGCGGTACTCATTGTCTTTTTTGCATCGCTTGGCTACACCCTGTTGCGGCCGCGGCAGTACCGGTCAGAGATGGACATTCTCGTGGAAAACAAGCGCGGGGACGAACAAATTACACCAAGCCGCGTGAACGGAACCATCACAATCAACGGCGTCACCGAAGAACAGATCAACTCCGAGATCCAAATGCTTCAAAGCCGGAACCTAGCCAATGTAGTGGTTGACCCACAGTGGAACGATCGGCCGGCTGGCAGCTTGACGGAGGCACAGTACAGGGCACACGACAAAGCTGTGGATGATTTCGAAAGACACCTTTCAGTGGATCTGATTCGAAAATCCAACGTGATTCATGCTGCATATATTGCATCCGATCCAAAATCAGCCAACGAGATGCTAAACCGCCTGTTGGCGGCATTCCTGGCCAAGCAGCGCGAGATAGCGCAACCTCCGGGAACTGCGAAGTTCTTTGCCGATGAAGCGGCGCGCTACAAGACGGAGCTGGATCAGGCACAGCAAACGCTGGCTGAATACCAGCAGCAGCACCAGATTGTTTCTCTTGGAGACACAGAACAAAATACCGATCGCGAGATCAACAACGCCGAGACTGACTTACGCAGCACCGATGCTCAGATTAGCGAGTTGACACAGCGCCTAGGTACCGAAACACAGCAGCTCAAGGGCATACCCACGCGACAGATGACGCAACAGCGCATTATTCCTAACGATTACTCGGTAGAGCGGCTGAATACAATGCTTGCCGAACTTGAAAATCAGCGGACGAGCCTGCTGACGAAGTTTGCGCCTAACGATCGTCTAGTGCAGGAGGTCGACGAAAAGATCGCAAACACCCAAAAAGCACTAAACGAAGCTCGGCAGATAACTTCGAAGGAGACCTCGTCGGACGTAAATCCGGTGTGGCAAGCCGTGACCGGGTCGATCATACAAGCGGAATCGGAACGCCAGGCGCTACGCGCCAAAGAAGCAACACTCAAGCAACAGATCGCAGGGCTGCGGTCGAGTTTGTCGGATGTGGAAGGTTCGACGGTCGCATTCACAACGTTTAGCCAAAGAGTCACCGATCTCGAGAACAACTACCAGTTGTACACGCAGAAGGCAGACGAAGCAAAAATGGCAGACGCCATGAACGAGAACCGGCTTTTAAATGTCGCCGTGCAGCAAACTCCGACTTACTCCGTCATACCATTTCGCCCCAAACCCTTGGTGGATGTGATCCTGGGCGGGTTTACAGCGATATTTCTGGCCTGCTTCCTGGTCTTCTTCGCAGAGGTCGGACGAGACACGATTGCCAACGCGGGGGAACTGGAAAGCGTATCGATGTTTCCTGTTTTTGCCACCGTACCGCTCGATCTGGCGCGCGGCGAAGATTCCGCTGGCGCAATCATCGATTCCGAGCCGGTGTTTGTCGGCATGGGGTCGAACCGGCACTACTCAGGCGATCGGCGACTGGCGCCGGCTGCCGTGAAATTCCAACAGGAGAGGCATGTGTTGTGAAAAGCTCCTTCCACTATCCGAATCTAAGCGGGCGCCCTTTGAAATCCGCAGAGGCACAAACATCAATATATCACACGTTACTCTACACCGTGCTGCAAAAGCCGCGAGAAAAACACCAAGGCGGCATTGTGATCGCACTGAGTTCGAGCAACCCGCGCGAAGGCGTAACCTACGTTGCTCGAGCGCTGGTGCATGAACTCGCTCGGTGCGAGTTGACATCGGTTGCGGGCATCAACGTGAGCTTTCTGAAGAAACTGCATGAGCCGACGGTTGAGGCAATCCGGAATTCGGTAATACGAGAGACTGGCCGGACAGCCGAGGACGACGTCCCTGCAGACAACAAGGCCAGGCCCTTGCCTGTTCCCCAGCGCAGTGGTCCTTGGGAGGCAAACTGGCAGTACCGGCGCGACTGCATCGAATTGCTGCGCTCCGAGTTCGACTACACGATTATCGATTGTCCGTCGCTAAAGGAATCGGGGGACGTGCTCAGCATCAGCCCGTTTGTGGACGGCATCATCTTGATCGTCGAAGCGAATCGAACACGCCGAGACCAGCCGCGCCAATCGGAGCAGCGCATCGCCGCGGCAGGCGGCACGCTGTTGGGCTACGTGCTCAACAAGCAAACTTACGAAATCCCGCGGTGGCTGTTTCCCGATGCATAACGATTTCTGTGCTTCATGGTTCGCCGGAGGTGAACTCAATGCAACATTTGGCAGTAACAATGGCAGGCGCGCTCTTACTATTTCAGCCTTTGGCTCGAGCCGACGAACAACTTCATCAGCGGCCCATATATACGCTGCACACCGGCGACGTGATTGCCCTCAATTACCGGTACACGCCTGAATTCAATCAAACGGTGACGGTGCAACCGGATGGCCGCGTCAACCTGAATATTGTCGGCGATGTCAAAGTTGCCGGTATGTCCGTGGACGAGGTACGGAAGCGGATCGTCGACTTGGCGTCGGCTCGATTAAATCATCCGGAACTGACGATCACGCTCGAACATTTCGAACAGCCGTACATCGTGGTAGCAGGCGAGGTGGACCATCCGGGCAAGTTCGACTTGCGCGATAATACGACCGCGTTGCAGGCTATCATGCTGGCCGGAGGCTTCAAAGATTCGGCGCGCGACACGCAGGTGCTTCTTTTCCGGCGCATCAACGCAGACCAAGCGGAGGTGCGCAAGCTCGATTTGCACAACGTGAAGAAACACGCAGATCTGGAACGGGACACGGAGCTCGAGCCGGGCGACATGTTGCTTGTGACGCGAAACAAGTTGGAGCACTTTTCGCGGTTCATGAAAGCCAGCAACCTGGGAGTCTACTTCAATCCGTTTCCGGTCGTGCCGTGAGCGGTCATTTATCTGGAACAAGCATCTATATAGAACAAGCATCGCGGCCACATGCTGGCCGCGGGGCCATGGATCACGATCGCTTACTTATTTTTATTGCGGAGCTTCCCCCATGCAGCACTCTTTGCGGCTCGATCCCGGCTCGACGGCACGTCTTGATAGAGCCCCTCTTCCGTTTGCGGCCTCTACGCCGCGCGATCCTGGGATATTGCTACGTCCTGCGGTGGCCCGGGCGATAGCAGGCGCATTCTGCGCAACCGTGGATCTTGCATTGCTCACTGTAACTCTCATTTACGTGGCTCTGTGGGCCAGCGGCGCAAAGATCGCCGGAAACCTTGTGGCATTGCTGTCAGTTCGGCTTACTGTCGGCCATTTTGCTGAGATTGCAGTTTGTTGGATAATTTGGCGAACTATCTTCTCCTACTGCGGGCTTTACACATGGCGGCACGTACAGCGGGCGAATGGCGTGCCCGGGCGCGTCGCTCTCGCTGCGGGTATTTCTGCATGTGTTGCCGCGGAAGTGGTGGCATCGATATGGCATCACGGCCACGCTATCCGGGTCGCTATCTTCTTTTGGGCCGCAGCCATGGGCGGTGCCCTTCTGTCTCGTGGTGTTGTCTGTCTGTTCCAGATATATGTGCGGCCGCAACTCCGGCGCAGCCGGTATGCCGTGATTGTTGGTGGCGGCGAGCGCGCCGCACGCTTCTTCGAGGGACTCAAACTGCACCCTGAGTGGGACTACAAGTTTCTGGGATACGTCGACAGCACGGCAACCGAGATCCCCGGGCAGCGCTGGCCGCTTCTGGGAAGAATCGGAGACCTCGAAGAAATTTTGATGAAGCAGGTCGTCGACGAGGTGGTGGTTGCTCTGCCGGCAAGAACGCAATATGCCGCGATCGAACGGACGATTGCCATCTGCAAGCGTGTAGGAGTGCAGGTGCAATACTCCGAAGACCTGTTCGAAGGGGCGCACTCAGGTCTCTGTCATCGCGAGCCGTTTGACGAACAGAGAGTGATTTTGAAAATGGTGCCGGACGACTACCGCCATCGCATCAAGCGCAGCATCGATGTACTTGGTGCGCTGGCCGGACTCATTTTTTGTGCGCCGCTCTTTCTAGTGGTGGCAATCCTCATCAAGTCCACGAGCAAAGGACCTGTGTTTTTCAGGCAGGAACGCTACGGGCTGGGAAAACGCACCTTCCGCATCTATAAGTTCCGCACTATGGTGGAGAATGCCGAGGCGGCGCAAGCTGCGCTCGAATTCATGAACGAAAACACCGGTCCGGTATTCAAGATCTTCAAGGATCCGCGGATTACCAAGGTTGGCGCCTTTTTGCGGCGCACATCGATCGACGAGCTGCCTCAGCTCGTGAACGTCCTGAGAGGCGAAATGTCGCTCGTGGGACCTAGGCCACTGAACCTGCGCGACGTCGGCAGATTCTCCGAATCCTGGCTGATGCGGCGCTTCAGCGTAAAGCCCGGGCTCACCTGCCTGTGGCAAATCAGCGGCCGCAGCCATGTGAGCTTCGATCGCTGGATCGAACTCGACCTTCACTACATTGACCATTGGTCATTGGAGATGGACTTCAAAATACTCGCGAGAACGATTCCAGCGGTTCTCAAAGGGACGGGGGCGGCATGAAGGCACTTGATCCCATCCGCGTGGCTTATGTCAGCCATACGGGTGCAGTCAGCGGCGCCGAGATGATGCTTCTCAATATGGTGCGCGGCCTCAACCGCGCTCCATATCAGCCGAGCGCAATCTGCCCAGCGGAAGGCGATCTGGCGCGCTTGCTCGAAGCCGAAGGCATCACATGCAAACCGCTGCCGGCTGTGCAAGCACGCTTCACCTGGCGCCCGGATAGGCTTTTCAAGGCCGCAACCTCGCTCACACGCGCGATTCTTGTCTTGCGCCGCACATTTTCCCAGATCCGTCCGGACATTGTTCATGCCAATAGTCTGCGCGCCGGTATTGTCGCGTCGGTGGCATCGATCGCCAGCGGCCGCAAAGTGGTGTGGCACGTACATGACAACCTGCCGCGTCATGTTCTCAGCTCACTCATCCGCGTTGCTGCCCTCCTGCTGCGCCCCGCGCGCATCGTGACCGTCTCGCATGCAACCGCCAAAGCATTTTGTGGGCCGTATTCGTTCAAAGGAACGGTCTTGACCATCCACAACGGAGTGGATTTGCGCAGATTCCCGCTGAAGGGTGCGAACCGTTTGCTGTTGCGGGACGCGCTGGGTGTCCCCCGGGACGCCTTTCTGGTATGTGTGGTTGGCCAAATCTGCGCACGCAAAGGATTGCTGGAGCTCATCTGGGCGTTCGGGATGGCTCGCGCGCATGCGCCACAGATGCATCTCGTCGTTGCAGGCAGCGTGGTTTTCGAACATGAAAGGGCATATTGCGACGAGTTGAACCGGGCGGCGGCAGCGCCACAGATTGCGGGCAGCGTGCACTTCACAGGCCGGGTGCAAAACGTTTCCGAGCTACTGCAGATGGCCGACCTTCTGGTCCTGAACAGTCATGAAGAACCGTTCGGCCTGGTGCTGATCGAGGCCATGTCGAGCGGCACGCCGGTGCTGGCGACGCGCGCCGGCGGAATTCCGGAGATCGTTACGAATGAGGAGAACGGTTGGCTGGTCGACAAGGCGGACACGGCGGGCCTGGCGCGAAAGCTGCTGGAACTCGCCAGGAACAAGGAGCCCCTAGAGAGGGCGGCGCGACGGGCGCACGATGTGACCTGCCCACAGTTTTCACTGGAAAGATTCCAGGCCAAAGTGCAGGACTGCTATGCCGGGCTTCTGTCGGCGGAAAAGCGTGCCATCGGGCGCGCGCAATGGGTCGGTTCAAATCGATAAATACTGCGCAACGTGAACGTCGCGAGAAATTATGCGAAGGAGTTTCTTCCTCCATGCCTAGAATCGCCTTATTTCAGGACTATCTGGCACAGAACGGCGGCGCAGAGCGCGTGACGGAAGCCATTCATCGAACTCTGCCCCAAGCCGAACTGCACACCACTATGGCCGTGCCTGAACGTCTTTCTTCCTACCTGGGCAGCCTCGATATCGCAACAACCTGGATGCAGTCGCTACCCGCGAAGGCCAAACTCTATCGGCATTATTTTCTTTTGTATCCTTTTGCGATCGAATCGGCGGATCTGAAGGGCTACGACCTGATCCTAAGCAGCTGCTGCGGATATGCGAAAGGCGTGAGGCGCGGTGAACGCGCAGTTCATGTCTGCTATTGCCACAATTTGATGCGTTGGGTATGGCGCTTTCCGCAGTACATGCGGCAGGAAAATTTCAGCCGGCCGCTCAAAGCGGCGTTGCGGCTGATGGTGGAAGGGCTCAAGCAATGGGAAATGCGTGCAGCCAGACGCCCCGATTACTACATCGCGAATTCGCATATCGTAGCGCAACGCCTGAAGGCCGCGTTCGGAGTCGAGGCGACCGTCATTGAGCCGCCCATTGACACATCGCGCTTCCGGGTCAGCCGGAATATCGAAGACTATTATCTGATTCTCTCTCGTCTTAACGCATATAAACGAATCGATTTGGCCGTCGAGGCATGTACCCTGACGGGCCGTAAGCTCGTGGTGATTGGCGACGGACCGGACCGCGATCGGCTCAAAGCCATGGCCGGACCGAACGTGAGCTTTCTTGGCCGCCAGTCCGATGCGGCGGTGAGTCGATACGCCAGTCACTGCCGGGCGTTGATCTTCCCTGGCGAAGAGGACTTTGGAATGGCCCCACTTGAAGTGAATGCAGCGGGACGTCCGGTTGTGGCGTTTGCCGCGGGAGGCGCAACAGAAACTGTGAGCGAAGGAATGAATGGCGTGCTCTTTGACACGCAAAATGTCGATTCGCTCATTCAGGGCCTGGAGCGTTTGGAGGCACAGAGTTGGGATTCAGCGGCCATTAGGAGAAATGCACATCGATATGACATTGAGGTCTTCCGGGATCGTTTGCTCGATTATCTGTATCAAGTGTCGCCGGCTGTGCGAGGCCTGCATCTGCTGCAGCGGAGGGCCGGATGAGCACCGCACAGGTAAAGTCGATCGCGCCGGGCTATGCCATGCAGACAAAATCGTCGAAGGGATTCCATGCTGTGGCGCAGTCGATCACAAGCAAGGCGTTGATCTTGGCGCTGCAGGCTGGAACCGGCATCCTGACGGCTCGCGAGTTGCGGCCATGGGGCCGCGGCGAATTGGCGGCCATGATTCTCTGGCCGCTTCTAGTAGCCAGCGTAACCACGCTCGGCGTACCCAGTTCGCTGATCTATTTCCTTCGTTACCGGCCGCACGAACGCGATCAGCTGGTCACGAACGGCTTCATTATGTCGCTGATTCTCGGGTCGTGCGCGGCCATCGCGACGACGGCGATACTACCGCTTTGTCTGCACCAGTACGCGCCTTCCATCGTCCGCGCCGCGCAATGGTTTCTCGTGACCGTGCCTATCTGCTCCCTGACCCTGACCGGGCGGGCAGTGCTGGAGGCGTGCCACAACTTTTCCGCCTCCAATGCGATTCAGATCCTTACGCCGCTGGCGACTCTTGCCGGTTTGCTTGTGTTTCTTGGCCTGCATCGCTTCAATCCGTACACCGCCGCAATGGCATATATCGCCGCGTCCATTCCAGCCTTCTGGCTGATGGCCAGCCGCGTGCGCCGTGTGAGTGTATGGCAGAGGGACAAGCACCTCATGTTTATGAAGCAGATTCTCGGTTACGGCATTCGATCCTACGGTATCGATGTGCTGGGAACGCTTGCGCTCTACATCGATCAGGTTCTTGTGATCGGCCTCCTCCAACCAGGCGCAATGGGGGCCTACGTCGTGGTTCTGAGCTTGTCGCGCATGTTGAACCTCTTCCAAAACTCAGTCGTCATGGTGTTGTTCCCCAAGGCGGCAGGCAGGCCCGCTAAGGAAGTCATATCCATCACAGGAGATGCTGTTCGCATTAGCGGCCTGGCGACCGCGCTTTGCGGAATTGCGGTTTGCGCCGCCGGGCCATCGCTCTTGCGAATCTTTTATGGAAGCGAGTACGTGGCCGCTGCGGGCGCCTTGCGCATTTTGGTGGTTGAGGTGGTGCTCTCGGGAGCAACTTTCGTATTGGCACAGGCATTTATGGCTCTCGACACTCCGGGTGTCGTCACGGTGCTGCAAGCGATCGGCCTATCGCTGAGCGTACCTTTGATGCTGCTGCTGATCCCACGATGGGGAATCTATGGTGCCGCGGTTTCTCTGCTGGCTTCAACCACCGCGCGCTTCATTTTCGTGATAGTGGCCTACCGCGTGTTCCTAAAGATCGACCCGCCCAGTCTCATACCGGGCGGCGGCGACCTGAAGCTGCTGTTGCATGGCGTGAACGGAATCATGAATTGGCAGGTGGAGCACGAAACGTGATGTTGGCCTCAAAAACTGTCACAGCGGACCCAGCACTTGAGCTCCATTCCCGCGCTCACAGAGGGCAGTGCTACGCTGCGCTCGCTGTAATTATCGCCGTGCCCGCGTTGAGCATCTTTGGCGGCCAAGCAGGATTGTTGCGCCTCGTCTTTCCCGTCCTGAGCGTCGCGGTGAGTGGATTTCTTCTTTGGCGATCCAAGCCGCTCTATGTAGGCCTTGTCTTCTGGCTCTGGTTCCTGGCGCCTTTTCTAGGGCGCATGGCGGATTTTCAGAGCGGATGGACTCCGGTCAGCTCGGTTGAGCTGGCACCATATCTCGCCGCGGGGCTTTCGGCGGTTCCCCTTCTGCTAAGACCAGGCCGTCTTGCCAGCCGTGAACTTCTTCCTTATATCTGTGCGCTTGCAGCTATTCTCTATGGCACTATCCTCGGAATCACGTATCTTCCGCTATTTCAGATCATGCGCTCTCTCGTGAACTGGGTTGTGCCGGTGATCTTTGGCTTGTTCGTGTATGAGCATCGCCAATACTATGGAGAATTTCGTAAGGTGATCGAATCATCGTTCCTGTACGGTGTTCTGCTGCTCGGGGCATACGGCATTTATCAGTTCTTCTTTCTTCCAGACTGGGACCGCATGTGGATGCTCAACGTTCAGATGAACTCGTTTGGTGAGATTGAGCCGATGAAGACACGCACTTTCAGCACCATGAATGCGCCAGCTATCTTTGCCGCTACCATGGCGTGCGGCCTCCTGGTCCTGTTCAATCTCAAAGGAAAGCTGCGTCTGCTGGCCACGGCGGCCGGGTTTGTCGCCCTGATCATGACCCTGAGCCGTTCCTCCTGGCTCAGCCTCGCCGCGGGATGCGTCTACCTCATGTTCCGAATGTCGATGCGGGCGCGCCTGCAGCTGGCTCTTGCCGGAGCCGCAAGCATTGCTGTCCTGATCGCAGTTGCGCAAGTCCCGGGCATTAACGATGTCATCGAAGAGCGAATGGCAACCTTCGCTCAGCCTGGGCAGGACGTTAGCTTCACCGCGCGCGTCGAGGGACACGAAGCCGCGCTGCGCGAACTGGCGCAGGAACCGTGGGGCGAGGGAGTTGGCAGTACGGATACGTTGCACAATACCGAGGGAGATGACGCCATAATTGGCCCGCACGACAGCACGCTGCTGGAGTTTCTCTATTCTCTGGGCTGGTTTGGCACGTTCATGTACGCGCTGGGACTTGGCTCGCTGGGAGTGCAACTGGCGCGCAAGAGAGGCTCCGACCCGCTTGTAATGTCGGCTCATGCCATCCTGATCGGTTTTCTGGCGCAGTCGCTCCTTAACAGCATCTTTTTGGGAGTGCTGGGTTTCATGGTGTGGACATTAGCTTCTATGTGCCTCTCTGCCCCAGAACAAGCCGAGAGCACCGAGTATGGCTTGACGCGCGAGTCCGGCGTCGAAGCCGATTTTGCGCATGCCTAGGAGATTGCGATGCGAGTTCTGCACATCCTCAACGACGTGACCGACCGCGGCAACGGTATTGTGAATGCAGCCGTGGATCTTGCGGTGGAGCAAGCACGTCAGGGCTATTCCGTCGCGGTGGTTTCCGCGGGCGGCGGGTACCAACCGCTACTTCTGCGCGCCGGGGTCTTTCACCTGGCCCTGAACCAACCGAGACATCCGCTCGGTATTTTGCGCGCGATTCAACTCTTTCACAAGCAACTGCTCGTCTTCAAGCCCGATGTCGTGCATGCGCACATGCGCACTGGACTGCTGCTGGCCTGGTTTTGGCGCCATTTCGAGAGGTTTAAGTTAGTTGGCCATGTACACAACGTGCACGACCGTAAATCGACAATCATGGCGCTGGCAGATCGCACTATCGCCGTAAGCGAATCGGTTGGGAAAACCATGGCGTCATATGGAATATCCCGGCGCAAGCTGCGCGTGGTCCTGAATCGGACGCTGAACGGCGTGCGCCAGCCGCGTGTGGAAGAAATCGAGCCGGCATCGCTCGAGAGGCCTGCGATCGTCACGGTGTGCGGTATGACGCGACGTAAAGGCATTGAAGAGCTGCTTACGGCATTCTATGAGGTGGCCAGCAAGTTTCCCGAAGCGCATCTCTATTTGGTCGGGGATGGACCCGAACGCCGCTGGTTCGAACTCCTGGCGCGACGCTCTTCAAATTGCCGCCGGATTCACTTTGAGGGCTACCGTGCAGTGCCGCAGGCCTACATGTTAAGCGCCGACGTTTTTGTGCTTGCCGCAAGACGCGAATCGTTTGGACTGGTTCTGCTGGAGGCCCGCGCCGCAGGGTGCGCCATTGTGGCCACGAATGCGGATGGTATCGCTGAAGCTCTCGATCGCGGCCGGTGCGGCATACTCGTTCCCCCGCGCAATGCTTCCGCGCTGGCTGCGGCGTTGTGCCACATGCTCGAGAACGAACAAGAGCGCATGGAATGGCGGAGACGTGCAAGATTGGGCATCGAGAATTACTCGATTGAGCGAATGGCACACGAGGTGAGAGATGTATATGACGAGATTGTTGGCGAGAATAGTTGGCACGAGAGCCCCGGTATTGCGTGACGCAAAAGCTCTCCGAGGCAATGGGTTCTAGAAGTTGCTGTGTTCAACCGCCCAGAATCGTGCCCTCTCCTGCATTCCCGCATCGCCGCGGATCGGTAAAGCCCATGTGACACCAGACCCGCGCTTACTCCGGTTCAATCTCGACGATCAATGGGTGGTCTGGGATGGACAAGTGGACACTTGCGACATCTGCGTAAGTCTTCAGCGGCTTTTCCTGCAGAACGGGCTCAAAGAGGGTGATGTGTCGAGCTTTGTTCTCTAAGATCAACACCGTTTTAACGGGAGGATTATCGAGGTCTTTGCGAGTCTTTGAACTATAACTAGAGACTTCCTGCCAAAGAACAAGATCGAATAGCCCATTTGATTTCTTCAGCAAAAGATGGTGAATCGCCGGGCCCGAATCATCGAGAGCCCAAGACAACTCGAATGGCGGTCCCGCTTCCTCGCTATCGTTCAACTCATGGATCAGGTTCTTTACTGCGAGATACGCGGGTTTTTCCGTTCCATCGGCCCGGACCAGCCCCCAATGCATTTGATTGTTGCGGAGACCCGGATCGGGCGCCTCATCGAGAAACTCGTAAAGATAAGTTCTCGCGATGTGCCTTGCAAAGTTTTCGAGAAATAGGCGCGGAATGTATTTGGCGGCTGCCTGCTCCGACACGGCAGGTTGATCGCTGGAATCATTGAGGGCATTGTGGTATCCGCTCTCGGTAATCACGAGGGGTTTCTCGCCGAAGACCTGCTGTGCCAGGTTGGTCTGTTCCGGAAATATCGCAGATGGCATCTTCCCCGCGGGATAAGGATGCAGATTGGCATCGTCGAACCCGCCGATAACGCCGTCAAAATCTCTGCCGTTACGAATCAAAGCAAGCGACGGGCCAATGATCTGTACGCGACTCGAGTCCGATAGTAACCGCACCGTCGCGAAAATACATTGCTGATAGTTCCGATCGACGCCGGCCCAATTTGCCATGCCGCTGATGTCGAGCTCGTTCGGCCCCTCAAACGACTCAATGGTGTTGCCTGCCAACTTTTCGACGTGTTCGAGCAAGGACGGGGTCAGCGGACCGAGGTTACTTCGCGGATCGAGCACCGCATCGAAGCGAATTCCTTGCTTGCCGAGTTCGATCCACCGGCTATATAGGAGCCTATTGTAATCGCTATTCTGGAGGTGCACGCCGTCGCGGACGTGGCGAATGCCGATGAAGTGCAAATCTTTTTCTACTAAAGCAAAGTTTCCATAAGCACGATCGAAATAATTCAGGTGCGTGTTTACACCGACACTATCGACAAAAGCCATGGCGCTCCGCGCATTTTCGGGAGCGGGAAGACGGCTTTGCGTCTTACTGCCGCGTGAAACCTCCAGAGATTTGAGCATTGCGCAGGTGCTCGCGACGAAAGCCGACACAACGACAAAAAATAAAAGCGAGATGCGAGGACTTCTTTTGATAGAAGCGCCATACAAACTCATCGCATGCACCCAACCCTTTGAAATGTGTTCGCGTCTAATTGGGATAGAGCTTGCGTTGCCATGCCCCAAGAGCAGCGCGATGGCTGGAAGCACCGTCCATAAATAAGCTTAGATGCACATAGAGCCGCGCGCGTGCATTTAGGGAAGAACTTGCGCGTATTCACATTTCGCAAGTTTCATTGTTCAAAGAACCTTGGAATGAAACCTGCCCGAATGCCTAACTGCGACTGATTCCGGGATTGATCGCTGAACATATTTGGTGAGGTGTATGGCCGACATCGATGTTGTAATTGCGGACAATCAGCCGCTATCTCTTTATGGCATGAGAAGTGCGGTTGCCGATCAGGCAGATATTCGGATTCTCGCCGAATGCCAAACTCCGGATCGGCTTCTCGATGCAATTCGTCATCATTCTCCGGACGTAGTGCTGGTGAGTGCAGAAATATTGTCCGAGGAACTCGAAACTCTTGAGCAACTTGTTACTGAAATCGACGACACCCGAGTAATTGTCGTGACAAGCCGAAAAGACCCAGGGTTTCTCGAAAGTGCATTGCGTTGCGGGGCCAAGGGCGTATTTCAACGGGAGTGGCCCGTTCAACAGATTCCTATGGCAATTAGAAAAGTTACGAATGGCGGCGTTTGGCTCGAGCAGGGGGCAGCCGAACGCGTGTTGGAACAGATCCTTTCGAAGCGTAAGGCTCCCGATGCCGATGAACAACGCATTGCGACGCTAACACCCCGCGAACGCGAAGTGATCGAGTTGATCTGCGAGGGACTGCGAAACAAAGAAATCTCTGCCCGGCTGCACATCAGCATGGCAACGGTTTCCCACCACCTCACATCTATCTATAGCAAGCTGCAAGTAAGCGACCGAACATCGCTGGTGATTTATGCGGCGAAGCGGCGCCTCGTGAACTTTTGAATCTGCGGGCTTTTGCGCTGCGGATGTCGCAATTGCTCGTAGGTGCCTTGGTGAGCTGCTTGCCAGTGAAAAGAAATCAAGGGGTGGAGCGAACGGCGGACGAGAAGCTTCGGCGGCTTGTGGGCAAGAGCGACCTGAGCGTGATTTTGTGCACCCTCAAAAAGCCTTTCGGGCGCCTGGAGCGTTGCGCGAGAAACCATCTTTGTGCTAGGCAAGGCATGCGGCTAACTCATAAGGAGAATGCCAATGCCTATCTACCGTTCAAACTTCGCAATTGTGCGCCACGCATATCCTTCGCTGCCCACATGCCGCGTCGTGCAGGCTATCCTCGTTCTTGGGGCAATCTTAGGGTTGGCTGCACCTGCCGAAGCGCAATTTGGTGCCAGGATCTCCGGCACAGTGACCGACCAAAGTGGCGCTATCATCTCCAACGCAGCTGTTACATTGACGAATCCGGCAACTCGAGAGCAGCGGACTACCAAGACCGGGCCATCGGGCTTCTATGAATTCGGCGAGCTGCCGGAAGGGACCTACACGATCACGGTCGCCGCGAACGGATTCAAAAGTGCAACTTATGCCGAGGTTGCAGTGTCGGCGGAATTGCCGCGCAGCATCGATGTAAAAATGGAAGTTGGTCAGGCTGCGCAAACGGTGACGGTCAATGGCGAAGAGACGCCGATCTTGGACACGACCGATGCGGATACAGCCAGCACCATCGGGACTGCGGAGGTCACGCGGTTGCCCACGTTTGGGCGCGACCCCTACGAACTATTGCGAACGGGCGTGGGCATCACCGGAGATTCGGCACGCTCTGGCAGCGGAGGCGCAGTGGCGTTGCCCAACAACACCAGCCAGAACCAATCCAACTACGGCATCTTCCAGACAGAAAATCAGATTCAGATCTCGGCATCAGGCCAACGAGTAACATCGAATACTTACGAGATTGACGGAGTCACCGTTGACAGTCTTCTCCACGGAGGCTCAACCATCGTTACCCCAAGCATCGAGTCGGTCTCGCAAGTCACGGTGATGGCGGCCAACTACGACGCCACATTGGGACGCGACGTGGGAGCGCACATTCTCACCGTCACCAAAGCTGGCAGCAACGACGCCCACGGCAGCGCATTTTTTCAGTACGACGAGCCGGGGCTGAACGCCTATCAACCCTTTGGCGGTCCAACGAGTACGGCGGGAGTTTTCGCGCCGTCCATACGCGACGACCTTACGCAGCGCGAGTGGGCTGCCAGCCTGGGCGGCCCGATCATCAAAGACAAGCTCTTCGGATTTGCCAGTTACGAGGCGGTAAAGAGCAGTCAACCGACCTTCAGCGAAACTTACGTGCCCACGCCGCAATGGTATGCGGGCCTGAAAGCGGCGCGGCCCAACGGCTTAGTTGCCGGAACCATCACACAACCGTTAGGCGAGGCCGTAGTGCGCGCGGTATTGCCTGGCGACTGCAGCGCTCTGCAAACGCAATGCGCACCCGTGGGGACCGGCTTCGATATCGGATCCTTTGGCGGCGTCGGCGGGCAGTACCTGCCCAACGTCAACACAGAAGGTACGCGCGCAAATCCCAACCTGTTTACTGGCGCGGGACTGGATGGCGTTCCCGATGTGGAGTTCGCGCAAATCCAGACCCCCAGCAACTACCGCGGCGTGCAACTGCATGCCCGCGGCGACTGGTACATCACGCCCAGAGACCAGGTCTTCGGTGGATTTTATACACAGAAGCTCGACCAATCGACCTTCGATCCCTTGTCTGGAGCGGCACCCGATACGATTCTTCCGTTTCGACCTTTCAATACATCAATTACCGCAGTTTACATCCACACGTTTGGCCCGACTCTGATCAACGAACTGCGCGCCAACAACACGCGCTTCGCCGACAACCAGATTACCGACACCTCCGGCATCGCGAACTGGGGCGTGCCGGGAATGTACGTGCAGAACTACGGGTTTGGGCAAATGGATTTCAGCATCCGCTCCGCTTCCACCACACCTTACAGTGCTGCGGAGAATACCTATGAAATCCGCGATATGGTCACCAAAACGCTCGGTGCGCAGACAATTCGCATGGGCTTTGACGCGCGCCTCGAACAGGACAACGACAACGACTCCGGTCTGGCGCGGCCGAACTACGCATTCCAGGGAATATGGGATGCGGCCAACGACGCGCCGCTTTACGAAGGCATCGCAGCGAATCCGAATACCGGTGGTGTGGGCGACGCGCAGCGCTATTTCCGGCGGCAGTACTACGCAGGTTTTGTGCAGGACGACTGGAAGCTGAAGCCGAACCTGACCGTGAATCTCGGTCTTCGCTATGAGTACTTCGGCGCGCTTACGAACAAGGGATTCGCTATCAATAATATGGTGCTCTCCACCACTCCGGGTCTCCAGATTATCAATTCCAGTTTTGCTCCGACCAGTCAACTGTATCCCTCAGTTGCGGATGGGATCGCTCCCAAGATTGGCTTTGCGTGGCAGCCGAATTCGAGCAATGGCAGGATGGTGGTGCGCGGCGGCTTCGGGATCAGCTTCGATAACTTCGATGAGGAGCCGATCTCGGCGGCATATGAGAATGGGCCGGGATATTTCGACTATGGGCTTTGCTGTGCGGGCTTGCAAGCGGCCAACCCCAGCGCCGCTGGAACCGGGATCGTCTTCGATTACGGAAGCCGCAATTCACCATTCAGCTATGCGGCGAATCCGAATCTTGCTGTGGGAGTAAACGCGGCAGGTACGCCCAATCCGCCACCCGGGCAGACCGCCGCGCCGCAAATTGAGACCTACAGCATCCTGCCTGGCATGAAACAGCCGACGCTCTATAACTGGTCCTTCGACACGCAGATCGCATTGCCTATGCAGATGGTGTTCACGCTGGGTTATCAGGGATCGTCAGGGTTCCATTTCCTGCGCCTGGTGAACCAGAACTTTCTTTACGCGCAGTCGAATGGAACCTGCGCCACCGGCGGCGCGTGCATGCCAGGAGTGAACCAGACGCCTTTCTTCGCAGCATATGTTCCCACCGCCGATGTGCACACGGACTACAATGCGATGAATGCTCATCTCGAGAAGCGGCTGCAGTACGGCTTCGATCTTAGTGCCGTCTATACCTGGTCGAAGAGTATGGACAATGCGTCGAACGAGGGGCCGGGCTTCGTAACCAACCAGACCGATCCAGCCCAACCGCAACTCGAGTACGGGCCGTCGGACTTCGATCTGCGGCAACGGTTCTCGCTGGAAGGAACCTGGAATTTACCAAACCCGAAAAGCACTGGCTTGATGAAGAACGTGCTGGGCAACTGGCAAGCGAACGGCATTTTGACATTGCACTCGGGTTTTCCGTGGACGCCGGTCATCGGCGTGCCTTCAGTAGAGCTGGTTAATGGCGCCTCGCAGATTGCACCCACGCGGCCCACAGGCTACGGTCCGAATTCGGGCGCGCCCGTCACGTCTAACGCGCTAAACAGCTGCTCGAACGGCGCTTTCGAGCACGGCACGAACTTCCCGCAGGGCGGCGCGAATTACTTCGTCTACGGAACGCCGGGGCCGCCTGGCATCCAGCGAAACTCGTTCAACGGACCTTGCTACCGCGATGTCGATATGAGCTTCGCCAAGCAAGCGACGTTCGGCATTCGCGATCACAAGGCATTGCTACGATTCCAAGCGAACCTCTACAACATCTTTAACCTGACCGATCTTGCGCCGCTGGCTTTTGGCAGCCCGGAGACCACAATCTCGAATGTCACGACGGCGGGAACGCACGTAATCAATCCTTTGTTCGGGCTGGCTCCTGCAGCGGACAACGGCAGGGTGGTCGAATTCTTCGCGAGAGTAGAATTTTGATTCCGGCGATTCAACACCGGCCAGCGCATTAGGCCTGACAGTGGTTCTGCGATGCTGAAATCACGATTCCGGATCTATCTATTGTTTTCGGCCTGTGCAATTGCTTCCGCAGTGCCGTCCGGGTTTACGCAGGAGAAAGTTGTCGTGGATGCGCAGGGGCCACACACCTCCTTTCCGCACTTCTGGGAACAAATGTTCGGTTCCGGCCGCGCTATTCTCTCGCTGCGCGAGAGTTATCGCGACGACGTTCGAGCGGTTAAGCGAGTAGCTGACTTTCGTTACGTCAGGTTTCACGCCATCCTGCACGACGAAGTTGGCGTCTATAACGAGGATGAGCACGGTAATCCCGTTTATAACTTCTCCTATGTCGATCAGATATACGACGGATTGCTTGCCAACGGCGTGCGGCCATTTATCGAGATCAGTTTCATGCCGCGCAAGCTCGCGTTCAATCCTGATGCGCTGCATCCGTTCTGGTACAAGCCCAATGTCTCCCCGCCCAAAAGCATGGACCGCTGGGACGATCTCATCCGGCACTTCGCGCAGCACCTGGTCGACCGCTACGGCATCGGCGAGGTTTCGCAGTGGTATTTCGAGGTTTGGAATGAGCCCAACATTGATTTCTGGAATGGCATTCCCCGTGAGAGATCGTATTTCGATCTCTACGCGCACACGGCGCGCGCGCTGAAAAGCGTCAGCCCTGAATTGCGTGTGGGGGGGCCGGCCACAGCAGCCGCGGCCTGGGTCGGCGAATTCCTGAAGTTCACCACTGAGAACCACGTTCCGGTGGACTTCGTTTCCACACATGCTTACGCCGACGATACGGTTGAGGATCTCTTCGGTACAAATGAAGACATTCCCATGGATGAGCGGGTTTGCCGCGCGGCTGCGAAAGTGCACGGCGAGATTGCCGCCTCGGCCATGCCTAGACTCCCGCTCTTTATCACAGAGTGGAACGTGCAGGGCGCGATGGGAGCGCGGGACACGACCTTCGCCGCCGCGGCCCTGGCCAATACGGTGCGCGAGTGCGATGGGCTCGTGAACATGATGTCGTTCTGGACCTTCTCCGATGTCTTCGAAGAAGGCGGACCGATAGCCAAACCCTTTACCGGAATGTTCGGCCTGCGAGCAAAGGGCGGAATCAACAAGCCCAGTTATTACGCATATGGATTGCTTCACGAACTGGGAAGCCAGCGGTTGACCGCCACGCCTGACAATGTGATTGCGACGGAAAGCGCGAATGGCGAAATCGAAGTTGCCGTTTGGAATCTAGCTGACCCCGGCACGCGCGGAGCTGAAGCTTCCGTCGACCTCGAGTTTAGACATACGCCCGAGAACGCGCATGTCACGATTCAGCGGCTGGACGAGAATCATGGCAATGTCCTGAAGCAGTACGCGGCGATGAGGAGCCCGCAAGATCCGACTCCCGCGCAGGTGGTGCAGTTGAATCGCGCCACGGCGCTGCCCGCACCCGTAGAGGATCGGCTGTCGAGCGGGCGGCTTTCTATCCAACTTTCGCCCAACTCGCTTGTGCTCGTCAAAGTGCTGCCCTAAGAGTCTTGCGGCTGGCCGGGGGCAACGCCCTTGCATAGCTTTGAATTGGCACGATCTCCTGCAGCCGGGCTTTCAAAACAGCTTTGCTGACCGGCATCTCCTGAAGCAGCATCTCGGCAGCCTTAATCATAGGATGCTCATTAAACCATTTCTGGACAACGTTGTCGCAAAGAAGATTCGCAATCGCCAATAATGACATTCCCAGGTGATGCGTCATCCACTCCTTAACGAGAACCGGACGCCGGGACGAAGCTGAGTAGTCTGCAGACTCATAGAATCCGTAGGTTCCCATCCAACGGGCCGATTCCATGCGCCGCAGATTGCGTATTGCCTCCTCCGGATCGACAGTCAGGGCAAGAAAAGTGGAGTAAGGCGAGATCACGGGTCCTGCGTTGGCTTCAAACCAAAGCGCAAGGCGCGGAATGCCATAGGCAAAGTAGTGATAATCGCCGCGATCGTTTTTTTGTGACGAACCTGACTCCGATATTCCCCAGGGAATTCCATGTTCTCGGCCGAATGCCTGCTGCACCTTGACGCAGGCATCCTGGGTTTGCGCAATCATAGTTCCGGAATATGCGCGCATCCAAAGCGCCGGCATCAGGTACTCGAACATGGTTCCAGACCAAGAGAGAAGAAGGAAGTGTCCGGATGTAAAGGTGTGCTCGCGCCCCAGCTTCAACCAGCTCTGCGGAGGGATGTCGCCGCGCGCAATTGCCAGGAAAGTCGCGATGCGGGCTTCTGAAGCGATCAGGTCGTAACAGGAGCCATGCCGCTGGCGGGTACCCATGTCAAAACCGATGGAAAGGATCCGGCGCCAGGGATCGACCAGAAAGCTGAAGTCCATTTCATATGCGAGACGCTCTGCTTCGTGCGCGATGTTCTGCAAATCCGAAAGCAAGGTTCGCAGATTGCCGATCGCTATGGGCAGCAGATCGAGCAGCCGCTCTCGAGCCTCCGCAATGGCTTCGTCTGCAGCGAGAGCGCGATGCGCCGCCGCCAAATTAAATCGCAATTCCCCGGCAAATTCAATGGCTTCGGCGCAATTGAGATCGAATGATTTCTGGTCGATACCAAGCTGGCGTACGTCACGCAATACGGCAAATTGCGGCAGAAGCCAAGGAAGATAGTTCTCAAGAAGACGGATGATGGCGTCAACGCGATGCTCCGCTTCTCGTATCCACCAAGTACACTGCGGATCGGCAGTCGGAGAAACGGTTATCTTCGCCGCAGCTGTTTTCGCGCGAGATAACCATGCGATCCAGACGGTAAGATCTGCACTGGAATCGGGTATGGAAATTCCGATGCTAGCAGTCGGACGATGCTCTTCTGACAGCGGAAGACCTATGTATGCGCGTAGGCCGTCGAACAACTCCGGCGCAAGCAATGGCTTGTCGGCTAGAGCCCGCGCGCCGGCATGGAGCGAAAAGAGCGAAGCCACTAGATTCCCACTGTCGACTGACGAGATAAATGGCGAGGCATCAAGCGGACGCAGGGCTATAGTGTCATACCAGTTATAGAGGTGGCCACGGTATTTCTCCATGCGCGCAATGGTTTCAAGCGTGAGGCCGGTAAGTGCAGCGAATTCGGGGGTTGTGATGAAACCAAACTCGCACGCAGCCTGCCGCGCATTGAGCAGCAACCCGATATTGGTTGGCGAAACACGCGCGGCCTCGCGAACGTCCTCTTCCATTACATTGTCGGGAATCAGGTAATGATGCCGTTCGACGCTGAATTCGCAAAAGTAACGCCATATACGCAGCGCATGCGCCAGGAGAAACTTGCGGTCGCCAGGGGCGATGTGATGCTGCTCCCGCGGCGGGCGGTTCAGCCAGTTTGTGATCGGAGGAGCAAAAGCCCATAGCGCCAGCACTGGCAATGCGCAAAAGATAGCCCAGTGTTGGGATGCCAGGAGCCCAATGAGCGCCCCGGCAATCGCGGCAATAGCGCACGTCGCGGCCAGGTAGCGGTCGCTGGATGCTGGTTGGCCGGTTTGCGTTTCGCTTTGGGCCGCTGTTTCCCACTCCAGCAGGCGTTCTCCGGTGATGAATCGCCTCACGAGCGACCGCAAAATCGCGTCAAAAGCCAACAAAGTCTCATGGGGTAAAAACGCCAGGCGGAGAAGAGCAATCGTCGCGGCCTGTCTCAGCCCGGCGACGGCCTCGCCGGTTTGCTCTTTGTTGCCAGTTGCAAATGCACGCCCTAGCGAGAACAGGAACTGGGCCGTTGCAGGAAAGAACAGCATCATCAGCGGAACCATCGTCCAGTAAAGCGGACCACCCGACAGGAAAGTCCATCCCGCGAGGAAAAGAAAAAAGAACGCCGGATCCACGAGCGAGCGGCGCAGATTATCCAAGATCTTCCAGCGCGAAACGCTCGAAATGGGATTGGCCACCATATGGCCTGACTCATCGGGCACGCGGGAAAACATCCACTGGGCGATTTGCCAGTCGCCGCGCAGCCAGCGGTGTTTGCGGCGGATGTACGCGCTGAAGTGGGAAGGATAATCGTCGACGAGCTCGACATCGGTGACCAGGCCGGCGCGCGCGTAAGCGCCTTCGATGAGGTCGTGGCTGAGCAGCGAGTCGCGCGGAAACCTGCGATTGAGCACGGCGTGCAAGATCGCGACTTCGTAAATTCCTTTGCCGGTAAAAATGCCCTCGCCGAAAAGGTCCTGATAAGCGTCGGAGACGGCCCGCGTGTAAAGGTCGACGCCGCCCTGGCCGGAGTGGATAGCCGCCAGCCGCGAACTTGCCGTCGATCGCACCGCAATGCCGACGCGGGGCTGCAAAATGCCGAAACCCTCCGTCACTATACGAAACCTGGGATCGATCACGGCCTGATTCAGTGGATGCGCAATCGCGCCCACCAGCCGCGCAGCCGCGCCATGAGGAAGCTGTGAATCGGCATCGAGCGTCAGGACAAAGCGCACGTTGTCGAGAACTCCCACCGGGCCCGCTTTAATAGGAAACGCGTCGAATTCACGAGCAAGCAGTTTATTCAGGTCGAGCAGCTTACCGCGCTTTCGCTCCCAGCCCATCCAAACGCCCTGGCGGGTATTGAAGATGCGATGACGATGCAGCAGAAGGAAGACGCCGCGGTTGGACGAGGCATATTTCGCATTCAATTCCTCGATGAGCCGGACCGCGAGTTCGACCAGCGGATGAAAATCTCTTTCGCGCGGCTTGCTAACCGAATCGGCCAGATCGGTAAGTAACGCAAAGTGCAGGTTGGTATCGCCATTACCAACAAAACGGACTTCGAGGTCATCGATTAGCTTGCGTACCTGTCTTTCGTCCAGTAACAGTGTGGGAACGGCGACAAGCGTGGTGCACTCGCGGGGAATACCGTCCTTGAATTCCAGTTTGGGTAGGGGCTCCGGATCGAAATAAGCGGTAATGGCACTATTGACCAGGTCCACTGCGTCCTGCGAGGCAGGGAGGCAAAGCAAAATGAGAATGGCAAGCAGGCCGGCGAGCCCGTCGACTCGCGGCAGAACGGGAAACAATGCGGCGGCAACGAAGAAGATAGTGAGGAGCGCGATGCCGTCGAGGAAGAAATCCTCGGCATGGGCGCGGACAAACTGCCGCGCGCGCCACGCGGGCGAAGGATGAAAGCCAACGCGGCCGGCAAGCTGTGAAAATCCTCGATCAAGCAAATAGAAACCGACGTGTTCGCGTTTGTATTGCGCTCGGGGATTAACGGCCGCGGAACCACGAGCCTTCTGCGCGAGTTCGAGCGCGGCCTGCGCCACCTGCCACTCCGCGCAGTCGGAACGGCGCGCGACCTGTGCGATGCGCTTGCGGTACAACTCACGGCTTTCGAAGTCCATGGCGGCGTAGACGTTTGCCGGATCCTGGCGGAGGAATCTGTCGACGGCGATCAGCGGCTCGATGAGATAGACCCAGTCTGCATGTGTGATGGCCTGAAGGCTCTTGATATGGTTTATCAGTAACGAAGCCGGTCCCGCACCAGAAGTGCGAAGCAGCGCGCGAGCTTCGTCCAGAATCTTCTCAAGCATGGCGAACCGGAGAAACGCGCCGATATGCCACAGTTCGTCGACGTTGAGCGGCTCGTGCGATTGAAGAAGACCGACAAACGCGTGAAATGCGGGCGCGGAAAAATCTCCGCCGGTGGCATCGAGGTAGAGGCGGGCAACGCCTGCGATGCGCGGTTCATCCATGTGTGTGCCGAGCGGCAATCGAGGAAGCTCGGCAATCCGGCGCGGCTTCGAGGAAACCGCCGAAATTGCGGCCCTGAACATACGGTGACTAGCGCCCAGTTCGAGCAGTGCAGAGCGGCGAGTTGTTAGCTCGGGATCGCTCGAATGATGCGGAAGCACCAGCCGGGCGAGGTCTAGTTCGAGGTGCTGGAGGGCTTGGCGGACGGCGTGAACGCGCCTGGCGAAGTAGCTGCGCGCGGGCGGGCGCGGAATCACCTCCCAGGAGTTGACTGTATCGACGGCCTGGCGCAGGCGTTGCAGCGTTTCATCGTCAACCGTTTCTTCGGCCGGCGGAATGGCAAAGATTTCCTTCATCGAAGCCTCATCGATAACTTGCGGCCTGCATCTCGAACATGGACGCGTAACGTCCTCCGAGAGCGACCAGTTGATGGTGGTTTCCTTCTTCCACCAGACGTCCCGATTCAAGGACCACAATGCGATCGGCCATGCGAACCGTGGAAAAACGATGCGAGATTAGCAGCGCCATCTTGCCGCAGGTAAGCTCGGCGAAGCGCTCAAAGACCTCGAATTCGCTTCGCGCATCGAGCGACGCCGTGGGCTCATCGAGTATGAGCAGCTGCGCGTCGCGCAGGTAGGCGCGCGCCAGGGCCAGCTTCTGCCATTCGCCGCCCGACAGGTCGACGCCATTTTCAAATCGTCTGCCGAGCATTTGGTTGTACCCACCCGGCAATCGCGCCACCACGTCGCTCGCCAAGCTTCTGGTCGCCGCGTACTCGATCTCTTCGGGAGCGTGCTCGACATCGATACGGCCGACCTCGATGTTCTCGCGCGCCGTCATTTCGTAGCGCATGAAGTCCTGAAAGATCACGCCGATTTCGGCGTGCAGGTCGTCTAGATCGTACTCGCGCAGGTCCACTCCATCCAGCAGGATTCGCCCTTCTGTCGGATCGTAGAGCCGCGTGATCAGCTTGACCACGGTGGTTTTACCCTGGCCGTTTTCGCCGATCAGCGCCACCCGCTCGCCGGGCCGCAGCGTAAAATTGAAGCCTTCCAGAACGCGTCTTTCCGTGCCTGGATACACAAAGGAGACGTTTTGAAATTCGAATCCGCGCAAGACTGGGCGCGGGGCAGGCAGCCCATTTATCTTCGACTTGACCGCCGGTTCCATCGCGAAGAACGCCAGCAGATCGGTTAGGAACAAGGCCTGGTCGGCGACTCCAGAGGCCGTCGAAAATGCCTGCTGAATGTTGCTCATCGCCTGCATGATTGCGGCCGTGATCAGCGTAAGATCGCCTACGCTGTAGCGCCCTTGAATCGTGCGCAGGATGCTGTAGGCGTACGCCGCGTAATAACCCAGTTGACCGAGAATCGAAAGCAGCCCGCCCCAAAAAAGCCGCCGCCGGTTGAGCGCGACATTCTCTTCGTAAATCGTCTGCGAAAGAGCCTGAAAGCGGCTGGTGAGAAAGCCGCTGAGGCTGAACAGCTTGAGTTCCTTGGCCGCTTCCTTGCTCCCGCCCACCTGGCGCAGGTAATCCATCTGTCTGCGCACTGGGGTCTGCCTGAAGTTCTTGGCATAAGTGAGGAATGCGAAGTGGCTCTCGCCCAGGAACGCAGGAACGATGCCGGCAACAAGGAGCAAAAGAAGAAATGGCGAGTAGACGACCAGCACGGCGGAGAAGGCGATCGCCGTAACAGTTTGCTGAATCAGGCGGCCCATCTGCTGAATCATGGCCAGCCTGTCGGTCGCCTGCACGCGTGCCCGCTCCAGGCGGTCATAGAACACGGGATCTTCGTACACCGTCACGTCGAGCGCTGCGGCTTTGCGCATCACCTCAACGCTCACGTGATGCGTGTAACGGTCGGCCAGCAGATTGTCGAAGAAGTCGACGGCGCGAGAGAGAACTCCGGCCAGCACCGCCAGAGCCATTTCCGCAACTACCAGCCACCAGAATCCATGCGGCAAAGGCTGATGGACACGGATCCGGTTTACGCCGTCAATGATGAATCGGACAATGACTCCGATTCCTACCGGCAGGAAGGCAACGACGACACGAAGGGCAATGTTCCAGAAGACGACTGCCGGTCCCGATTCCCAAACAAAATGAAGTACCGCGGGAACGTTCTTGAGCGCGCGCACGCGGTCGCCCCACGCACTGGGACGCGTCGCCGGATTCGCCGGTGGATTGGGATCTCCGGAGTCTGACATTCCAGATTCTGTCTTCGAATGCATCGCACCTCTTGTCTGCGACTCGGCTCTCCGCACAGGGGAGATGGTGAAGGGAGCACTCGATCACGAAACCAAGGTGTCGATAGACCATTTCAGAAAAGGAAGAACACATCGAAGACGGCGTTAGCTAGTTCGTTATTGTTAGTGAGATGCAAGGCGCGCTCAGGGCGTTGTTCTTAAGGCGATTTCGAGCGCCAGCGCAAAACCGGCCGGTGGCCGCATTGCTCTGCCGGCCTCAGGGGTGGGCAAGGAGACGCCATGAGTCGCTATGCACCCGCGGGCACGTAAGATTCAAATCCTGCACGGGCCATGCCGCGCTGCGCCTCGGGGTTCCTCATAAATGTGTTCCAAACAAAGCCAGTCCGCAGATTCTCGGCCATCAGCATGGTGATGCCGGTGTCGATGCCGATTACATCGGTGTCATACCAATCGGTGAGCGGATTGAACGCATCCACAAAGCCGTAGCGGCACCACGCATTCGGATAACTGTCGCGAATGGTGTGCAGGACGCGCAAAGTCGACGCCGGCTGGAAGGGGAGCGATCCGCCTGCTGCGGCGGGCACAATAGTGCCATCAATCGGTCCCATGGCCGGCGGTCCACCCCACACTACATAACCTCGCGCCGAATCGGACGCAGTAATGCCCCATAGCGCATTGCTGTAGTCAACGAACTGCGGGTTCAATGAAATACAAAAGCGGCGATGCACATCGGTTGCGATTGCGGAATTCAGAAAATAATCCGCGTAGCGGTCGCGCTTGCGCCGGAAATCGAACCATGCCTGCGAGTACTGATGCACGAATAAAGGCGCGAACGATCCGATATAGCGTATTCCTTCGTATTCGAAGGTGGTTCGCTTCCAAGCGAACCACGCATCCTTGCCAAGAGGATGAGACACGGATCCCATGCCCATCAGGTACATCATCATCAATTCGCTGTAAAAGTCCCAACGGGAGGGGATAAACCCGAGTTCCGGCGTCCAGCCATGCGAAAGCAGACTGGTGTCTTCCGAGAGCCAGTTCCATTCCACGCGATCGAAGATGGCGTGCGCCAATTCGTCGATGTCCCTGTCCGCAAAGTGCTGTCGGCAGGTGAGCACTCCGCACAGCAGAATGGCCGTATCGACAGACGAAACCTCCGAGTCCCACATTCTCTCGCCGGTGTTGAGGTTGGCGAAGTGGAAATAGAAGCCACGGTGCGTAGGAAGCTTGTGCCAAAGAAAGGAAAGAGAACGAACCACTCGCAGACGCGCCGCCGCATGGCTGACGAATCCGCGCTGATCGGCGATGCAAATCGCAGTGAGCCCAAAGCCGGTGGATGCAATGCTGGCGGCCACGCTCTCATCCTTCATACGGACGTTGCAGCGGTCTTTGATCAAGCCGGTTTGAGGGTTTGCCTGCTCCCAGAAGAACAGAAAACACCCCCGCTCCAGATCGTCAAGTAACGTGTCGTCCTGGACAGAAATAGGCGTGGTTAAGCCGGCATTAGCAGATTGCATCTGCCGGATTTCATGCTGCTCCTCAGGTGCATCAGAGCCGCCGAGCGCGCTGGCGCGTGCAAGCGGCAGCCCAAGAGATAGCCATGATAGCTTGCGCAACATATCGCGCCGCGATCTTATTAATCCCGCACTGCGAAAGATCGGTTGGTCCTCAAGCTGCTTCATGGCGTGCGCTTATTAGATGCGGAATACATGGTGCTGGTTAGTCAGGGCGGACGGCAAAATCATGGAAACCCGCGTCCAAGCTAGCAGAGGCAAGGAAAGAACCATGGCCCGCAGAAGATCTGTAGTCTGGATAGCCATCGCCACCGGTGCTGCCGCCATTGTCCTGCTTATCTTTGGCATGCGCCATTGGAGACCTCACTGGTCGATCATTCAGGGCGCAGTGATTCGCCGCGATTCCGACGTGCGCAAGGAGCTGCCAATCACTGACGCCGAGATCACTGCCCGTTACGACAGCTCAAGCTTGACCACACAGTCCGACCCGTCAGGATACTTCCGGATCGCAATTCCCGGCACGGTCCTCTCTGGACAGACGGTCATGCTCGATTTTCAGCATCCCGGCTACAAACCTCTCGAGTTGCCTGTGATCATTCGCTTCCATTCCTCACTACGGCAACTGATTGTCGCCGCCATGCTGCCGTCTGCGGAAAACGCTGGCGTTGCATCATCTCCTGCACAAACGATCGTATCCAACATTCGTGCCCGGTACACAGAAAACACCGAGACCCAAGAGAATATCGCAAGCGCAGCCAAGACATTTGAAATCGCAAATCAAGGAAACATCCCTTGCCATCATCGAAGCCCGTGTTCTCCGGATGGTTATTGGAAAGCCTCCACCGGCTCCATCCAGCTTGATGCTGGCGCCGGAAATGAATTTCGCGACGCAAGAGCCTCGTGCATTGCTGGACCTTGTCCCTTCACCCGGATCGATGCGAACGGGTTCGCACAGGGCGGTCGCGTCATCACTGCTACAGCGTTGGATTGGTCTGACACGGCGACGTTTCTGCTGCAGGCCGAGGTATATCACACCAGCAATGTCTCTGAAGTGCGCGAGTCTTATCCCGTGGTATTTGGCCGCGGGTTCAATTTCACGTTGCCGCCAAGTGCGGAAGGTATAAGCCTGGTGGCCGAACTGGGCCGCGACGAAATCGTGTTCCCGCTGGGGCCCGGTCTCTATCTGAGTTGGGCAATCTGCACCGTCAGGAATGGAAATCACCCGGCGAACTCTGTTTACCAATGCGAACTCAAGCCGGGTTACAAGTTCTAGTTGAGCGCGTACGGCCGAATTCAAAAGTGTCTGACCGGTGGGGATGCGGTTTCCCCGGCGTGGTGGACTTCGTGCTCAAGAGAGCGGCTCACCATCTCCTTGGAGCCGAGACCAATAGCAAGCGACAATGCCAGCACGATGCCACCGAAGAGAATGCCGAAGGCCAGTTCAACAATGTTGCCTCCGATCCCCAGATGGTCGAGCGCCATGGCCACAGCGAGAACCATCACCAACCACTTGACGCCCTGGCTTAGGAGGCGCGCATATTGCAGGTTCATATTGACGGCGCCGATCAAAACACTCCGGGCTAGGAAACGCGACACGATGGTGCCTGCCAGCAAAATCAGAACGGCGCTTACTATACGCGTCAGATAGGGATAAAGCTCGGCGGCGAAGTGCGTGGTAGGGCTATATGCCGCGTCGAAAGAGGCGATTCCCAGCACCAGTCCGAGAAGAATACCGGTCCAGAAAACGGCGCGCGAAAGCGTGACCGAGAAACTTTGCGCCGGAGACCACCATTCCAACAGTCCCGCCGAACGGTTCGCCTTGATGCGATCGTCGAAACGAAAGGCCACAAGGAGCCTGCGCAGAATCCAGGCGGAAAAAAGCCCCAGCAGCCCGCAGATTGCCACAGCCAGCAGCAGCGATATGACCGCAGGCAGCAGGGTAGCGATCTCGGTGAGCACGCGAACCAGCGAATCGTGCAGAGCTTTTTCAACTTGTTCCCACATGCCAATTCTCCTTTCGTTCCTAGCGCGGTTGTTTATGGGTTAAAGTTGTCGGGCCAGCGCCAACGGGCTAGAAGGTAAGGCTTATCTGCCTCGAAGGCTGCGGCAAGAGCTTCGATCCTCTCTTCGGCGGCCGGCTCCCCTTCTGTGCCCAGTGCTAGTAAATGAGATGCCGTCCAGCCGAAATAGAGCGGCATCAGCGCGCCCACGAGATGGTTCCTGTTTACGGTTCTTTCGCGATAGGCCACCAGAAAGTCATAGACGATCCTAACCCACAATGCATTGGACATCGAGAACTTACCTTCAGGTCCAGCGCCCAGGCGCATGACCGACAACAGGGACCGCGGAGTCATCACTTGCGCCCAGATCTCCTGCAAGGTTTGCCCGGCGAGACGAAAAGAATCGATCAGGGGTGTGACGTCGGAAGGTGACGTGGGACCGGCTGAAGCGCGCCCTGCGAAAGTTCCACCTCTGACCTTTCTGGCATGGAGAAAGTGGCGGGATGTCTGCCACTCCTGAGCACGATGTTCGATATCGGAGAATAGCGAGCCGACTACGCGTGTGAACAATGCCGAAATGTCAGCACCTTCAGCCTGCGCGGCCCTATGCTCGAACTTCATTGGCGCTTCGGCAACCGTGCAGTTTGTGCGCAGCGCCTCCGGAACCGGCCAGACGACAGGGTCCTCTTCCGAGAATGAAACGCCTCTAGCCTCGAGATCGATGACCTGAGCGAACTTGGCAGAAAACGCGAGGTCGCCGCCCAAAGGAAAGCGGACCGAGCAGCAGTAAAGCGCCCTGGCGAGCGGATAGAGAATGGCGTTGTTCAGTAAACCCTCTTGGGGCTCGAGAACATAACGCGGCATCACCAGGTCGATGGGTTCGGTAAGAATAGACCGTGCCAGCAGAGGCAATGCTTCGCTGTCTAGCGCGCTCACCGCGTGACTGAGCAAGACCATCGCGCGGGCGTGATACCCGTTCATCAAGCGCAGGGCATCGAGATAGGTTTGCGTGGTATGAGGCCACCGCTCCGTAAGCCCACTGGGCGAAGCTGCGAACGGCGACAACTGAAGCCACGCGGCTCCTCCAACAAGCTGTGGCGTGGGCGTTTCTGTTTGGGAGGGGACGCGCTTCTCTTGCTCTGGAAATGCGAGCAATGTATGTGGCGGCGACGAGCCGCTGCTGAAACGAGCCACAACAGCTGCAATGGTTTTGTCGAGCTCTTCGCGGTTCAACGGTGAAACGAGAATCAGAAGATCGGGCGAACCGTCCTGAACCTGCGCCGCCGGCGGGTTCGGTTCGGCGCCGGGTTGGCCGGGGTTCGGGGGACCGGCACTGGGGAGCGGTTCTGCCACGGCTGGCGGCGCTTTCTGCTGCTCGACGGCGGCGATGTTCCACTCATCGAGGGCGTCAGCATGGAGACCTGACGTAGGATCGGGAGCAGTCGAAGCCAGCTGCAGTTCAAACCAAAGAAAGGCGTAGGGCGTGAGCGAGAGGACGTAAGGTTGCCGAGTAATCTTTGGGAAAGCAACGTAACCTAGCATTTCCACAGGTGTACGGCCCTCGTATTCGTTAAGGTCGAGCAGCACGGGCTGCGCTGAGCGAGAGATGTTGGCCACACACAACACCGTCTGGTCCTGATATTGCCGAAGATAAGCGAGCACCTTGCGGTTTGCGGTCGGCAAGATACGGAATGTGCCGCGTCCGAAGACGCGAAAGAGCTTGCGAAGCCCGATCATATTTCGTGTCCATTGCAGCAGCGATGCGGGGTTTTCAATCTGTTCCTTGACATTGACAGCTTGATAGCCGTAAACGGGGTCGTCGATGACGGGGCTGTAGAGCCTCTCTGGATCGGCGCTCGAGAAGCCGCCGTTGCGCGAGCCATTCCACTGCATCGGCGTTCGCACGCCGTTACGGTCACCGAGGTCAACATTATCGCCCATGCCGATCTCGTCGCCGTAGTAGAGAATTGGCGTACCGGGAAACGAAAAGAGAAGGCTATTGAGAAGCTCAATGCGCAGGCGATTGTTTTCGAGCAGGGGCGCGAGCCTCCGCCGGATGCCAAGATTCAGACGCATGCGCGGGTCGGCGCTGTAAGCCAGGTACATATAGTCGCGCTCGTCCTGGGTGACCATTTCGAGAGTCAGCTCGTCGTGATTGCGCAGGAACAAACCCCATTGGCAGTTCGCGGGAATCTCGGGCGTCTGCGCGATGATTTCTGTAATAGGTAGACAATCTTCCTGGCGGATTGCGACGTAGATGCGCGGCATCAGCGGGAAGTGGAAGGCCATCTGGCACTCGTCGCCCTCGCCAAAATACGGGCGCACATCGCTTGGCCATTGATTCGCTTCGGCCAGCACAAAGCGGTTGGCGTACCTGGCGTCGAGCTGCGCGCGTAGCCGTTTAACTATGGCGTGCGTCTCGGGCAGGTTCTCGCAACTTGTGCCTTCGCGCTCCACCAGATACGGAATGGCGTCAAGGCGCAGCGCATCCACTCCCATGTCGAGCCAGAAGCGCATCGCGGCCAGCATTTCCCCAAGCACCGCAGGGTTGTCGAAGTTTAGGTCGGGTTGATGCGAGAAGAAGCGATGCCAGAAGTAAGCCTTGGCTACGGGATCCCACGTCCAATTGGAGGTCTCGGTGTCGGAAAAAATGATGCGCACGCCGGCGAATTTCGCCGCCGTTTCGCTCCACATATAGAAATCGCGCTCTGCCGAACCGGGTGGCGCGCGGCGCGCCCGCTGGAACCAAGGGTGCTGATCGGATGTATGATTAAGCACCAGCTCAATGAGCACTTGCATACCGCGGGCATGAGCGGCATCGAGAAATCGCCGGAAATCATCGAGCGTTCCATAGCTGGGATGGACGCCATTGTAATCGGAAATATCGTAGCCGTCGTCGCGTAGCGGGGAGGGGAAAAACGGTAAGAGCCAAAGGCACGTAACGCCAAGATCTTGCAGGTAATCGAGTTTGCTGAAGAGACCGGCAAAGTCGCCTATGCCGTCGTTGTTGCCGTCGGCAAAGGCACGCACATGCAACTCGTAAATGACAGCGTCCTTATACCAGAGCGGATCGGATGAGCTGCCTACTTTCTTCAAATCGCCGCCTCGTTCCCGGATTGTAAACGCTATGATGCAATTCCGCAGAGCGCGGTTGTCCGCGCCTGCTCAATTCGGACGGTCCGTGCATATGACAGATGCAGCGCGCTCGCCCCGAATTTGCCTGCATCTTCGCGCCGTTTGCATCCAACAATGCAGGAGTGCAAATCATTATTGGAAGTGGTTTTCATTATTGCCTTCAATTTCTGTTCTTCTTTGCCTCAGTGGTTTTGTTCTTCTTTGCCTCAGTGGGCGAAAGCCCCGTTGTTTTCGGGAATAACCGGTCGGCGCACATCGACTTCGCTCTGAGCAGGCTCTGAGGCCATGCGGACACAAGCGGTCGTTTGAGCAGCTTCCGGAAGCTGGCGCAGGCGCACATTATGCGAATTTTAGGCTGGCGATTAATCACTGCGTTGGTCATTGGAGTTACGCTCGTATCTCTGGCCTCGTCCTGGTATGAGACAAGGACCGAGAAATACGCTCTGCGCAGCGATCTGGAGCGGAAAGCTTCTACGTTAGGTGAGAGCCTGGCCGGCACGGCCGAACTCTATCTCGACCAAGGAGACCGCGGCGGGCTGGAGCAGATGGTGAAGCGTTTCAGCGGCCGGGAGCACCTCGTAGGAGTGGGCGTATATGGGCAGAATGGATCGCCCCTGACGGTGACGCCGGCTCTTAAGGCTGTGTTGCCTAATCCTCCCAAGATCCTCACGAACGCGCTCGCCCACAATCGCACCGAGAGTATCTATATACGCGACGTGTTCAAGCAGTATTACCTTTTGGCTATTCCTCTCCACGCCCCCAACACAAGCATCATTGGGGAAATTCTTCTGGTGCATGACAGTTCCTATATCCGTACGCAGATCTTTCGCAGCTGGAGTGGTGTTTTTATCCGCATTGTTCTTCAGGTCATGGTGATTGTTGGCATCACACTACTGATCGTGCGCTGGAGCCTCAGCAGGCCTATCACCCGTGTGGCGGAATGGATCAAGGCGTTACGAACCGGCCAGCATTTCCCTCCGCCCCCTCCCCAAGGGGTTGACTTCCTGCTTCCGTTGACTCGCGAGGTTGCGCCCCTGGCGAAAAGTATCGAATTGGCGCGCGAAGCCGCGGAAGCCGAAGCCCGGCTGCGGAACGCGAGGGAGTCAGAGTGGACAGCGCAGCGATTGGCCGCTTATGTACGTGACAAACTCGGCGAAGGCAGGCTGTATGTGATCTCCAATCGCGAACCGTACGTACACACGCTCAACGAAGGCGGGATCACAGTTTCTGCTCCAGCGAGCGGGCTGGTTGCGGCTCTCGAGCCGGTGCTTTGCGCCTGCGACGGCACATGGATTGCCTATGGTAGTGGTGACGCCGACGCCGAGATAGTGGACGGCAACGATCGGTTGCGCGTTCCGCCTGGCGAGATGCGCTACACACTGCGTCGTGTCTGGCTGAGCCACGAGGAGGAATCTGGCTACTACTACGGGTTTGCCAACGAAGGTATATGGCCACTCTGCCACAATGCACACACACGGCCGATTTTTCGCGCGGCCGATTGGGAGCAGTATCAGCGGGTGAATCGAAAGTTTGCCGAGGTCTTGAGCGAGGAAATATCCGGCGAAGAACAGCCTGTTGTGCTGATCCAAGACTATCATTTTGCGCTATTACCCCGCATGGTCAAAGAGTGCCTGCCGCACGCCAGGGTCGCGATCTTTTGGCATATCCCGTGGCCCAATCCGGAATCGTTCGAGATCTGTCCCTGGCAGAGCCAACTGCTCGACGGGCTGCTGGGTGCGGATCTGGTCGGGTTCCACGTGAGGGCGCATTGCAATAACTTTCTCAACACCGTGGATCACGCGCTGGAAGCCCGCATCGATTGGGAACACTTCACCGTTACACGCAACGAGCATCAGTCGCACGTTCTTCCCTTTCCTATCAGCGTAGAGATGAGCCTCCCTCCCGAGCAGTTAGGCAAGAGGGGCATCGGCGAGGAGCGCAGGGCGCTCCTTAACGAACTCGATTCGAAGGCGGACTGGATCGGCGTTGGTGTGGATCGTGCGGACTACACCAAAGGGATTGTCGAGCGCTTTCAGGCCGTCGAATCGTTCCTCGAACGGTATCCCGAGTACCAGGGCAAGTTCACTTTCATTCAGCTGGCTGCGCCCACGCGCACCCATATCAAGCAGTACACGGATTTTCAGGCCGAAGTTGAATGCGAGGCCGCGCGCATCAACGCTCGTTTCAAAGGCGGCCGATGGAGACCGATTGTGCTGTTGCTTCGCCAGCACAACCGGGATGAAGTACAACGCTATTATCGCATTGCTCATTTATGCATGGTCACATCGCTGCATGACGGGATGAATCTGGTGGCGAAGGAGTACGTCGCGGCACAGCAGGAAGATCAGGGAGTATTGATCCTGAGCCGCTTTACTGGGGCATCGCGCGAACTGCGCGACGCCATCATTGTGAATCCTTACGACATAGAAGCTACCGGAGAAGCCATTGCTCAGGCTTTACGGATGGAAGCTGGCGAGAGGGTAGAACGGATGCGGCGCATGCGCGCTACGGTGAAGGAGCACAATATCTATTGGTGGGCCAGCAGCCTCATCGGCGCGCTCTGCGATCTTCGCGTAAGCCCCGGCGAGAGCGCAAACGATTCCGAGCGAACCCCAGTAGAGGTTTAGTCTGACTTCGTCAATTCACAACTCCGTACTTTCGGAATTTATTGAGCGGTTGAAGAACGCGCCTTCTGCCGCGCTGCTTCTTGACTATGACGGCACACTAGCCCCGTTTCATATGGATCGATTCCAAGCCCGCCCGTATCCAGAAATTGCATCTCTGCTGGAGAGCATCGCCGATTCCGGGAAGACACGCGTAGCCGTCATCAGCGGACGGCCCGTATTCGAGCTAAAGACCCTGCTCGATTCGCTCGAAAATGTGGAAATGTGGGGCGTTCATGGCCTCGAACACCTGTTGCCGAATGGATGCTATGGAGAGTTTCCCATCGATCGCAAATCCGTGGAGCTGCTGTCGCAGGCAAAAGGACAAATCGTCCGGGCGGGCCTGATTTCGCTGGCCGAATTCAAGCCGGGAGGTATTGCCATGCACTGGCGTGGAATGCCCGCCCATGAGGCGGATAACGCAGCGGCCCTGATTCGAGAGGTGTGGAAACCCTTTGCGAACGCACCTCTGCTCCGGCTGCTCGAATTCGAGCAAGGCGTGGAGTTGCGCGTCGCACACCCCGACAAAGGCGATGCCGTGGCAGCGATGGTCGAAGAGATAGAACCTGAGACACAAATCGCCTATCTGGGCGATGACTTCACGGATGAAGATGCATTCCGCGCATTGAACGGCCGCGGCCTCACCATTCTGGTACGGGCCGAATATCGCAAAACTTTGGCGCAGGCGTGGCTCAAGCCTCCCGAGGAGTTAAGCGGATTCCTGAAAAGCTGGCTTCATCACGCGAGTTGAGCTGGTCCGCGAACATCTACGCGCATTCTTGTGGCATCCGGATACTGCGGGTCGCTTTTCCCGGTGCGTCTCGCCATCTAAAGCAGAATGACTCGTCTACATCTCATTGTGACGCAGGTTGCTCTTGCCGGTCGCTGTCCCAAGCATCCAACGTTTTCGCAGAAAAGGCCGCGGGGCTGTTGTTTCCCGGTTGCCCCTTACCGGACAGTGCGCCAGCTGACTCCGGCTTCGCGCTCTCGCCGCCCGCATGAGGAGGAATGCTCACACTTCCAACCGGAATGAAGACGTGGAAACAGGTGATGCATCCGCGCCGATGATGGAAACTCCGGTAGGTGATTCGGCCGTCGTATTTTTGCAGGATTCCTTTACTAATCCAAAGTCCCAGTCCAGTGCCCTTCGTCGATTTGGTGCTGAAGAACGGCTCGAAGAGATGTCCGGCGTCTTCGGGACGGATCCCGACGCCCGTGTCCGTGACGGAAACTGCTATCCCGCGCGCATGTGTGGACCAATTTGTGGCTTCGCGGACGTGCAGCCGGAGCTGACCGCCGTCATGCATGGCTTGAACGGCGTTGGCAATCAAATTCATGAATACCTGACGAAGTTCCACTGGGAATCCGTAGAGGGGAACCGAGGCAGCGTATTTCTTGCGCAGGACGATCCGGCTGTTCCTGAGATCGCGCCCCTGCAGGACTACTACGTCATCGAGCAGTTCGTGAATGGAGACGGAGATCGGCCGTTTGGATTCGCGATAGAAGCTGAGCGTTTGCTTCGTGATATGGGAAACGCGCTGTAGCTCCACTTCTGCCATGCCGGCAAGGCGCTGGGCATCCTCATCCAAAGAAGGATGTGCGCGCAGGAGAAAGAAGAGATTCGTGATCGCGGCAAGCGGATTATTGATCTCATGAGCGATAATGCCCGCTACGCGGCCCATCGCCGCAAACTTCTCCGATTGCCGCAGAGCCTCTTCCGCCCGCATCTGCGCTGTAATGTCGCGGCCTACTTCAAGCACAGCCTCGGACTCGTGATCCAGCGTCTTCCGGCATGCAACGACAATTTCTTTCCCGTCTTTGGTCGTTTGAAGCAGGTTGCCTTCCCAGGATCCGTAACTATGCAGCGCGCGCTCGATCTCGCCGCGGGGGGTAGGAAATACTGTGCGCAATAGCTGGTGCATGTCTTGTTCGATAACTTCGTCCTTTTGCCAGCCATAGAGCGTTTCTGCACCGGCATTCCAGAATAAGATGCGACCATCGCCATCGCGGACCATGATGGCCTCGGAGGCGAGCTCCAGCAGTTTGGCGCGTGTGCGGAATTGCGCTTCGCTGCCGCGCAGCTCGGCTGTCCGCTCTTCAACGCGCTGCTCGAGGTCGCGATTCAGACGCTCGAGCTGACGTGTTTTTCGGTGCAGCTCCGCGAACACCGCAACTTTGGCGCGCAGCACTTCTGGAATAACCGGTACTGAGATGTAGTCCACGGCGCCGCTGCGATAGCCTTGGATGCGATCGGAATCCGTGAGGTGAACTCCGGAGATGAAGATGATGGCAGTCTTTTGAAAGCGCGGATGCTGGCGGATGGCGCCGGCCAACTCGAAGCCGTCCATCCCGGGCATGGAAACGTCCATTAGTACGACAGCGATATCGGTCTTCAAGAGGATATTCATTGCCTGCGCGGCGGAGGATGCTTTCATGAGATTGGCGTCCAAGCCGCCGAGGATAACCTCGTAGCTCAACAGCTTTGCCGGCTCATCGTCGACCATGAGAATGTTGACTGATTCGTCCGTCCTCACCGGTCACCCTCCATTGATGCCTTCCAGGTTCTCAGCGATGCAACCACATCCGCAAAGCCGAGAGCAATTGCTCGGTATTGACCGGTTTAGCCAGGTACTCCGATGCTCCGGCTTCAAGGCAGCGCTCGCGGTCTCCTTTCATCGCCTTGGCCGTGAGCGCAATGATAGGCAATCGGCGGAGCGACGGATTCTGCCGGATCACCTGCATGGTCTCGTATCCATCCATCTCCGGCATCATGATGTCCATAAGAACGATGGCCAGGTCGGGGGTCGACTCGATGGTGGTGATGGCTTCGCGCCCGGTGCCGGCCGACAGCACGGTCATGCCCCGCCGCTCGAGCACGCTGGAAAGCGCAAAGATGTTGCGCACGTCATCGTCGACCACCAGCACCTTACGCCCAGCCAGCGCGTCGTCGGATTGATGCAGCCGATTAAGCATCTGCTGCTTGGCCGGCGGGAGATCGGAGATCACGCGATGCAGAAATAAAGCGGTCTCGTCGAGCAGCCGCTCTGGAGATTCCACATCCTTCACGACCACACTGCGCGCCAGCGTGCGCAGTTGCGCGTCCTCGTCCGGCGAAAGTTCGCGGCCAGTGAACACGACAACGGGCAGGTCCTTGAGCTTGGGAGTGTCGCGCAGCCGCTCGAGGATCTCAAAGCCCGTCATATCGGGCAGGCGTAGATCGAGAACTATGCAGTCGTAGCTGAATTGCTCGAGAGATTTCAGCGCCCCGGCGCCCGAATCGACTACATCGATGTCGATATCTTCATGACCCAGCAACTCACAGATGCTGAGCTGTTCGGCCGCATTGTCTTCGACGACGAGCAAGCGCTTGCGCCTCGACTGTGAGTACTTGCGGATGCGCGAGAGCGCGGCCTCAAGATCCTCGGTAGTGGAGGGCTTGGTTACGAACGCGAATGCGCCGCGCGACAGACCGTGATGCCGGTCCTCGTCAAGCGTTAGCATCTGCACGGGAATGTGGCGTGTTTTCGAGTCTTGTTTGAGGTGATTCAACACCGTCCAGCCAAGCATGTCGGGTAAGAAGACATCGAGAGAGACGGCTGAGGGGCTGTATTCATAAACGAGCGACAATGCCTCGGCGCCGGTTTGCGCGACCAGCACCTTGAAACCTTGGTCGCGGGAGAGGTCGCAAAGAACGCGCGCATAGTGCAGATCGTCTTCGACGATAAGCAGGACAGCGTCCCCCTCCCGAAGGTTTCCGCGGTCGTCTTCGATGCGGGACTCCTGTTCGACCACCGAGACTGTTGTGATGAAAGTGGGCGATGCTGCGGCGCTGTTCTTTTCAGCCTTGACGACGTTGGGCGTGACTGGCCCGACATAGGTTTGCGGCAAATATAGGGTGAAGGTGCTTCCCCGCCCGGGCGCGCTCTTGAGTTGAATTTCGCCGCCAAGGAGACTTGCCAGCTCGCGGCTGATGGCGAGGCCCAATCCCGTGCCGCCGAATTTACGGCTGGTACCAGCGTCTGCTTGCTGAAAGGCCTCGAAGATGATGCGTTGCTTCTCGGGCGGAATCCCGATGCCGGTGTCGGCAACCTCAAATGCAATTACAGAACGCGCGCCGCTCAGGATGGGATGATCAGGGCTCCAGCCACTTGATGGACTCAAGACCTTCAGGCTCACGCCGCCCTGCTCTGTGAACTTAAATGCATTCGACAGCAGATTCTTCAGCACTTGTTGCAAACGCTTGGAATCGGTGACAAGGCTCCGCCCCACCCGGCGATCGCTGATGACTTCGAACGACAGTCTGCGGTTTTCCGCCTCATGGCGGAACGGCCGCGAAACGGCTTCCAGAAGGGATCCGAACTGTACCTCTTCGGCCTCGACCGAAACCGTGCCTGATTCGATTTTGGAGAGGTCGAGGATATCGCTAATGAGATTGAGCAGGTCGGTTCCCGCGCCGTGAATGGTGCGCGCAAATTCAACCTGCTTTGGCGAAAGGCTCCCATCGGGGTTTTCTGCCAATTGTTGGCCGAGCACCAGAATACTGTTAAGCGGTGTGCGCAGCTCGTGCGACATATTGGCGAGGAATTCAGACTTATACTTCGAAGTTAGCGCCAACTCACGCGCTTTTTCTTCAAGAGCGCGGCGGGCCTGCTCGATTTCCTCATTCTTTCGCTCCACCTCGGTGTTTTGCTCGGCCAACTGCTGGGCCTTTTGCGCCAACTGCTCGTTGGTCTGCTGCAGCTCTTTCTGCTGCGTCTGCAGTTCGGTGGCGAGTTGCTGCGACTGCTTCAGCAGACCTTCGGTTTGCATGGTGGCTTCAATCGAGTTGAGCACAATGCCGATCGACGAAGTAAGTTGCTCGAGGAAGGCGAGATGCGACGCCGTGAATGCGCTCAGGCTGGCGAGCTCGATAACCGCTTTGACGCGGTCCTCGAACAGCACCGGTAGCACAATAACATTTTGGGGTTTGGCTTTGAACAATCCTGAACGGATGGGCGCTGCATTGCGCGGAAGCTCAGTGATGAGCATGCGGCGTTTTTCCGCCGCGCACTGGCCAACCAGCCCTTCGCCGATTCGAACCTCAGAGACATAGCCTTCGGGAGTGTCGGCAAACGCAGAAAGCAGGACGAGCGTCGCGTCGCCGGCCGCAGATTCGCTGCCCATCTGATAGATGACGCCCTGCTGCGCGTTGACGAGCGGCGCCAGCTCGGAGAGAAGCATGCGGCCCACGGTACCCAGATCGCGCTGCCCTTGTAACATGCCGGTAAAGCGGGCGAGGTTCGTCTTTAGCCAGTCCTGCTCGGTGTTTCGGTCCGTAGTGAGCCGCAGGTTGTCGATCATGGTGTTGATGTTGTCTTTGAGCTCGGCCACTTCGCCGCGCGCTTCCACCTGAATGGAGCGCGTTAGGTCGCCCTTGGTCACGGCTGTGGCAACTTCGGCGATAGCGCGCACTTGGTTAGTCAGGTTGTCGGCCAGCAGGTTGACGTTGCCGGTAAGATCTTTCCATGTTCCGGCGGCGCCGGGGACGTTGGCCTGACCGCCGAGGCGGCCTTCGACGCCAACTTCACGCGCCACCGTAGTTACCTGGTCGGCGAACGTAGCTAGAGTGTCGGTCATGTTATTGATCGTCTCGGCCAGGGCGGCTACTTCGCCCTTGGCATTGACCGTGAGTTTCTGGGTCAGCGCGCCGTTGGCCACGGCGGTCACTACCTTCACAATGCCGCGCACTTGCTCGGTTAGGTTCGCTGCCATCACATTTACGTTGTCCGTAAGATCCTTCCAGGTTCCGGCCACGCCGGGAACCTGCGCCTGCCCGCCCAGTTTGCCTTCGGTGCCCACCTCGCGCGCCACGCGCGTGACTTCTGCGGCGAAGGCGTTGAGCTGGTCGACCATGGTGTTGATCGTGTCTTTGAGCTCAAGAATCTCGCCTTTCACATCCACAGTGATCTTGCGCGAGAGGTCGCCGCGCGCCACAGCCGTGGTGACCTCGGCTATGTTACGCACCTGCGCCGTAAGGTTGCCGGCCATGGCGTTGACCGAATCCGTGAGGTCCTTCCAGGTTCCGGCCACGCCGGGCACATTGGCCTGCCCGCCCAACCTGCCCTCCGAACCCACCTCGCGAGCTACGCGCGTCACTTCGGCAGCAAAGGAGCGCAACTGCTCGACCATGGTGTTCAGGGTTTCTTTGAGCTGCAGAATCTCGCCGCGCACGTCCACAGTGATCTTGCGCGAAAGATCGCCGTTGGCAATGGCTGTTGCCACCTCTGAGATGTTGCGCACCTGCGCCGTCAGGTTGCCGGCCATAAAGTTGACGGAGTCGGTCAGGTCTTTCCAAGTGCCGGCAACACCGGGCACAACCGCTTGTCCACCGAGCTTGCCGTCTGTGCCCACCTCGCGCGCCACGCGCGTCACCTCGCCGGCGAACGCGTTGAGCTGATCCACCATGGTGTTGATGGTGTTCTTGAGCTCTAAAATCTCGCCCTTCACGTCAACCGTGATCTTGCGTGAAAGATCTCCGCGCGCCACGGCCGTCGTCACCTCGGCGATGTTGCGCACCTGCCCCGTCAAATTGCCGGCCATAAAGTTCACCGAGTCGGTCAGGTCCTTCCAGGTGCCGGCGACGCCGGGCACATTGGCTTGCCCGCCCAGGCGGCCCTCGGTGCCCACTTCGCGAGCCACGCGCGTTACTTCGCCCGCAAAGCGGTTGAGCTGATCGACCATCGTATTGATGGTTTCCTTCAACAGCAGAATCTCGCCGCTAACGTTCACGGTGATCTTCTTCGACAGGTCGCCGGTGGCGATAGCCGTCGAGACTTCGGCAATGTTGCGGACTTGACCGGTAAGATTGCTGGCCATCGAGTTGACGTTGTCAGTCAAGTCCTTCCAGGTTCCGGCCACGCCGGGAACCTGCGCCTGCCCGCCGAGTTTGCCGTCGGTGCCCACCTCGCGAGCCACACGCGTCACCTCGCCGGCAAAGGCGTTGAGCTGATCCACCATCGTGTTGATTGTGTCTTTGAGCTCCAGAATTTCGCCCTTCACGTCAACCGTGATCTTGCGCGAAAGGTCGCCGCGCGCTACGGCCGTGGCGACCTCAGCGATGTTTCGCACTTGACCAGTCAGGTTCGAGGCCATGAAGTTGACATTGTCCGTCAGGTCTTTCCACGTGCCTGCCACGCCGGATACCTGCGCCTGCCCGCCCAGCTTGCCGTCGGTGCCCACTTCGCGCGCCACGCGCGTCACCTCGCCGGCGAACGCGTTGAGCTGATCCACCATGGTGTTGATGGTGTTCTTGAGCTCCAGAATCTCGCCTTTCACGTCGACCGTGATCTTGCGCGACAAGTCGCCGCGCGCCACCGCCGTGGTCACCTCGGCAATGTTGCGCACCTGAGCCGTCAGATTGCCGGCCATGGCGTTGACCGAATCCGTGAGGTCCTTCCAGGTTCCGGCCACTCCGGGCACATTGGCCTGCCCACCCAACCGGCCCTCCGAACCCACCTCGCGAGCCACGCGCGTCACTTCGGCAGCAAAGGAGCGCAACTGCTCGACCATAGTGTTCAGCGTTTCTTTGAGCTGCAGAATCTCGCCGCGCACGTCGACCGTGATCTTGCGCGAAAGATCGCCGCGCGCCACCGCCGTGGTGACCTCGGCGATGTTGCGCACCTGCGCCGTAAGGTTGCCGGCCATGGCGTTAACCGAATCCGTAAGGTCCTTCCAAGTGCCGGCAACACCGGGCACAACCGCTTGTCCGCCGAGCTTGCCGTCGGTGCCCACCTCGCGCGCCACGCGCGTCACTTCGGCGGTGAAAACGCCTAACTGCTGAATCATCGTGTTCACGATGTTGGCCGAGCGCAGAAACTCGCCTTCGAGAGGGCGGCCATCCACATCGAGCCGGACGGTTTGCGTCAGATTGCCCTGCGCTACGGCGGCGATAGCCCGCGTAACCTCCGTCGTGGGGCGAAGCAGGTCCTCAACCAGGGTGTTGACCGAGACTTCCATATCGTCCCAAGCACCCCTGCGCCGCTCAAAGTGGATGCGCTCGCGAATCCTGCCTTCCTTGCCAACCGCAAGGCCCACGCGGCTCAACTCGCGCGCCATCTGCTCGTTGGCGGCCACAATATCGTTGAAGCTGTCGGCGATCTTGCCCGGCAGTCCGCTCCACGAAACCGGGAGTCTCACGCTGAAGTCGCCTTCCCGCATGGTATGCAAGCTCTGCAGGAGGGCCACCATACACTCAGAAGCGTTAGGCTGCAAATCGTTCGCGAAATGCTCGTTTCCCCCGCCGTGGCCGGCAGAGGATTGCTGAACAAGGGCCTCCATGCGTTGTCACCTCGTATCGGAAAAAGAGAGAGCGCAGGGCATAACCGTGCACGAAAATGGAGGGGGGAACACTATTCTCGCTACTCTGCGCAGGGTAAGATGCACGAGGGAGAATCCAGGTTGTCTAACTGGGTGCTTGCTGCTGAACTTTGCACCGGTATTACCGACGGGAGCGACCTGCGTTCTTCTGTGCCCCAGACCTCTCATCTCATTTTTCAGAACCGCGCAGAGGTAAGACTGCCCAGCGCTCTGCGTCTGCATCTAAAGTACTGAACGGCCGGGCCCCTCGTAATCACCCCCTACGGTGTTTTTGAGAATTCGTTTGAGGTTATTGGGAGTGCGCGCCAGATCGCCGCCCCTGTTTGTCCCCACCTCAGCGATGCGACTCGGTCGCCGGGGCGCTCGGGTCAGTCGCGACGATTGCAACGCATTGGTTCGCCCTCCCATATTTTTCCAAAGGCGCAATAGCGGGTAGAGCTCTTCCAGAATCTATGGCGTCGGGCCTTAAACAGTCTGGAGGAATAAAATATTGTCTGGCCCGAATCTTACCTATCACTTCCCATGTCCAGGATGTGGTGAGTCGGTCGCGCTTCCCCCGTACAGCCGTCTTGGCTGGGCTGGCTCGTCGCAATTCTTGCACACCGCCATATGGCCCATTCTCTTTCTTTGTCCCCGGTACTCCTTTATCAGAGAAGTTCCTAAATCGGCAGTTCGTCTCGCGACGGAATTGTCCATTGGCCAGACGTATAGTATGAATTCTCTTTGGGGAATTGAGGGTGATTGTTGTCTGGAGAACTGCTGTAAACGCCACTCGATTTACTCCTACGGCCTGAAAGATTCGGATCCGAATTCCATTCTGCATACGTTCATGAGCATCAATCCTCACATCCCCTGTCTGGGCGGACACACCGCCAAGTTCCGTCGTGAGCACCTCGTCGTCAACCGCCTGACCATGTCGTAGCGACGAGAGCGGCGAACGCAAACTCAATGCTCAGATGATCGGTGTGATTGAGCGGCCGAGCACCTGCGCGCGAAATATTGCGCTCCTTGCTATTCTGCCGGTTTTTGCAAACGATTGATTGTCCCGCTGGAAAAGTTCAATGTCCCCTCTCCACCATTGTCGTTTAATGCATCCTCCTCAGGCCGTGGCGTGGCCCCAGTTCAGATAAAGGAATACGACAACCAATGCCGAACATGGTGAACTTTTGGCGGGATGAGAACGTCACGCTCCCGTGTTCGGACGCGCGTTGCCCAATTGCACGACGCAGATGGATCACGAGCGGCAGCCCGTCTTCCGCCGCGAAACACTCATACAAATTGCGCGCCTGGCGATTCACCGCAGCTTCGTGTCGTCGATGCGGGGCGGATCCTGCAGGCTCCAGACCGCACGATCGCTTGGCAGCGTCTTTAGTCTTTCTTCGGTCTGAGCTAGTTCCAGCACCTTAAATGGAGGATAAAATCGCGCGATCCTCGCCTAGCGCATCGGCGATGCGCTTCTTCTTGGAGTACACGTGTAAAGATTAAGTGCCGTAGAAGAGTCAGCGTCGAGAAATTGATTGTTTCGCGCGCGGTCTAGTTACTTCTCCCCTCACCGTCACTAGCGGCAAACGGACAGATAGTCAGGAGACGCGGGCTGGGTAACGATCGGCGATTGCTTTGCCATCCTAAAGCAGACGTGACAAAGCACCGGCTTCCCATTCCTCGGCTTGAACGGGACCGTAGTACGCGCCCCACACTCGGCGCAGACGACGCGAACCTCCTGCACCGGTTTTGGCGACCGCCTGTGGCGCTTGGCGCTGCAGTGCTTGCAGCGCTTAGGGTCGTTCTTGAATTCTTTTTCGCGAAAGAACGCCTGTTCGCCAGCAGTAAAGACAAACTCCACTCCGCACGCGACACAGGTCAAGGCGCGATCGGCAAATTGCGATACTGGGTCTCCGATGGCAGACGACTCCCATCCGGTTGAACTTGGTGCCTGGGAAGACGGATCGATTCTGCCCCCGTTCGAAGGGTCAAAGATGTGAGACAGGCTCCCGGCTCCCTGCGATCCGACGCGAATTTCGGGGAGATCATTGGTGGACACTCGCTGAGGCACATTCTGTAGATCGTCCGCAGCAGGGATTTCAAGTACCGAATATCGATTGTCGGGCATCATGAGTGCCTCTCTTCCGGTCTAGGACTTTGAAAAGCCGGCCAAACCATCCCAGACTGTTTGCGACTCCGGTCGCGGGGAAAAGTTGACTTTTTTCCGCCGGAGATGGCAGTTTGAAGGCTCATCTCCGGCCTATCGGGGAAGCCGTAATGCTCCTTTTTGCGTAGTGCCGTGCGCAGGATCGACTGCTAGCCCCTAACACCCACAGAAACCAACATTCCGAAGCCGACGACACGCTTACGCCACTGAGCGAAATATTCGCCTTCGGACAATGCGCGAACCTATGAATCGCGGCTTACCAGTGCGTCCTCACAAAATCGGGCTGCACCTTGCTGCAAATGCGCAAACAGCCAAGGTACAGCCCGATCGCTCAAGGAGCGATCTGGGGAAAATGCATCGAACGTTAAATTCGTCTCGCAAGGGCTTTTCTACTAACTCACCCTTGGGCTGTTACAAACATCATTTGTTTTCACTGAATACAAAAGCAATGTCACGCATATAATACCGAAAGCCCCCGGGGAAAGTATCTTCCGGGCCGTACGGTGACAAAAAGCCTTACGTCAATAGCCCGGATCGTACTCCTTTCCGTCTTTTCTTAATACTCGGAAAATTACGAGGTCATTGCCCAATTGAACGTGATGTAAATCGGGCGAGTAATCAAGAGACGATGCGATTCTTGGTTGCGTAGGCAGCCAGTCCGGCTACGGTGCGAATCCCCAGCGTCTCCATAATACGGTACTTATGAAACTCCACCGTCCTGATCGACACGCCGAGCAAGACCGCGATCTCTTTTGCCGGTCTTCCTTCGGCGAGTAATTGCAGCACCTCGCGTTGACGCGGCGTTAGCGCATCGACCGATCGCTGGTCGCGCGGCGCTCGCAGGCGAACTCTCACAGGATCCTCCAGAGCGGGTGTCACGTAGATTTCTCCGGCCAGCACTTTGTTGATCGCGGCGATAAGTTCCCCATCGTCGCCGCTCTTGACGAGATAGCCGCTCGCTCCCGCTCTTATCGCCTCCACGGCGTAAATCGCCTCCGGATGCATGCTGAGAAAGATAACCTTGCCTCTGAACTGCTGCTCGTTCAGTTGCCGCATCGCCTCAACACCATTCAGCAAAGGCATACTGATATCGGCGACGATCACGTCGGGCTTCAGTTTGGTCGCGCTCTCGACCAGGGCGCGGCCATCCCGAACCGCGTCCACCACCTCAAACTCGGGACGGTTCAGGATCCGCCGTAGTCCTTGCAGGACCACGGAGTGATCGTCGGCGAGCAGGATTCGCGTTCGCATTGCGCCCGGCCCTCCAGGAACTGTTGAAAAACTCTCGGCTGCCGGTATTGGCTTTGAAAGGGCACGGGGATTTTCAACGAGTCTCTCACTTTGAAGCGTCTTTCACCCTGGCGTCTTCCGCTCTGCGTTTTCCGGCGCTGCTTTTTCCAGCCGCCCATCGACGAGGGGAACGAAGGCGGTCACCGTGGTTCCTGCGCCCGGCTTGGATTGAACCTCGAGCGTACCGCCCACCGCGCGCACGCGCTCCTCCATACTTATCAATCCCAGGCCGCCTTTTCCGAATACGCCATCGAACTCGAACCCGCCTCCCTGGTCTTTCACGATGAGAGTGACACCGTCCCGGTTCCCGCTGAGAGAAACCCAAACCTTCGCGGTCTTTCCAGCGTGCTTGTAGACATTCCGCAGGCTCTCTTGCGCCACGCGATACAGGCACATCGCAGTATCCAGGGAAATCCCGGCGGGAACGCCGTTCGCTGCGAATTCGGCCGCCATTCCATAGGTCTCTTGGAAGGACTCGCACCCCTGCCGCAAGCCTGCTTCCAGCCCCAGGTCCTCCACCACGGTGGGATGAAGCGCTCGCGAGGTCTGATGAATTCGCTTGGCAAGCTCCGCGATCTCCTGTCTGATCTCAGTAAAACGGGCTTCCTGATCGGCCTCGAACCTGAGGTCGTTCCTGAGGGCCGTCATCTTCATTCCCAAGGCCGCCAAGTCCTGGCTGAAGACGTCGTGCAGCTCGCGCGCAATTTCGCGATTGCCCTCCTCCTGCGCCTGGAGCACCGCCTGCGTCACACGTTGCAGTTGCTCCTCAGTCCTCACGCGTTCGATGAATAGCGCGGCGCGATGCGTGTAGAGATCGAGCCAGCGCATCTCCTGTTCTGTGGGCCGATGGGGCTCGCGGAAGTGCGTGGAGAAGATGCCGATGGGCTTGCCGTCGGCGCCGAACAGCGGTGTGGATTGCACGGCGCGGTAGCCTGCCGCCGCCGCCGCCGCGCGGTGAGTCGCGAATTCCGCATCCTTATTCACGTCTTCGAGAATGATTCGCTCCCCAGTGCGCAAACAACGCCCGCAGGAGGTACTATCCATTGTCGTAACGTCGCGGAAGCGCGCCAGGAAATCCGGGCCGAAACCGCGATGCGCCACGATCTCCAATGCCTGTTTTTGCGGGTTGAGCAATTGAATGTTGCCCATGTCCGCTCCCAGCAGGCTGATTCCCGCATCGAGGATCTCTTCCAGTCCCCTCTTGAGGGTATGAATTTGCCAGAGATTATCCTGGGTAAGCCGCAGGCGGTCCAGCGCGGTCACTTCCAAAGCCAGCTTCTCGCTGTATTCCGCTAGCATCCGTTCGCTCTTTTTCCGCTCCGTGATATCGGATACGAAGGCCACCTGCAGCATTGTATCCTTGGTCCGGATGAAGCTCAGGTTGGCCTCGATCGGGAACTCGGTCCCGTCGCTGTACATGCCGGCCAGCTCCGTGCCGATTCCCATCGGGCGGTTCTGCGGCTGCGCGAACCAGGCCGCGCGCAGTTGCGCATGCGCCGCGCGGAAGCGCTCCGGCATCAGCAGCTCCAGGTGCCGCCCGAGCAGCGCGGTGCGGGGATAGCCGAACATCTTCTCGGCGCTCAAGTTCGCGATGCGGATCCGGCCGTCGGCGTCGAAGGCCAGAATGGCCTGCGCCGCGCTCTCCAGCAGCGCCTGAGCCGTGGCTTCGCCTTGATCGGCCCGCTGCTTCGTCGTCTGCTGCAGCTTCTTCATCTCGTCCACATCGAGGAAGGCCATCAGCACGCCCTGCACCTTGTCCTCACCGACCAGAAAGGGATGAAGGCGAAGCAGATACCACCGTCCGGATTCTGCTTGCACTTCGCGCTCTGCGCCCTGACCTTTGTCCACTGCCCCCGCGATCATATTCTCCAGGTCCGGAACGTTGATCCCGATGCGCAGCTTGGTGATCGGCCGGCCGATATCGCCGGGAATCAATCCCAGCAGATTCTCCGCCGGAGGCGTAAAGCGCCGGATGCGGTGGTCCACTCCCAGGATCACGATGGGAATGTCGACGCCGGTGAGGACATTGCCCAGATCGGAGGAGATCTGCGAAAGCTCGGAGTTGCGGTTCTGCAACTGCTCGTTCAGCGTGACCAGCTCCTCGTTGCTCGATTGCAGCTCTTCCTTGGCGGTTTCCAACTCCTCGTTGGTGCTTTGCAGCTCCTCCATGCTGGAAAGTGCTTCTTCGTTGGAGGTTTTTAGTTCCTCGTTGGTGATTTCCTGGTCGCGAATGATCGCCTGAACATAGTCCCTAGTGTGAGCCAGCTCTTCGCGCAGGCGGGTCATTTCCAGGTCGCGCTGTTTGCGGCGCTGCGTTTCGCTTTCTTTTGGTTTACTGCCCTTTGGCGCGCCGGCTTCGGCGGCCTCGGCGGTCCTGGTGCCGCCCGATTCGAACAAAATCAGGAACGACTTCTCGGGCCCGCCGTTAATCATGGGGCGTATTTCGATATTCGCCTTGCTGTGGTGACCGTTGCGGCGAAATTCAATTGCCTCGCGGCGCACCGATGGCTCGCCGCGGCGCACCTTCTGCAAGGCGGCGCGCACCTCCAAAATAAACTCTTCGCGCAGCGTGCGCATCAACTGGAACGACGCTTTGCCCGGGGCATGACGCACATAGGGACTGGTATCGCCTAAAAAGTGGACGATCTGTAGATCGCTATTGACCACTAGGCCGGCGTGCATGTAGCGCTCCCAGACGATTTGCGTGGCTTCTCTTTCGAGATCCATACCGGCGGGGGCTTCCCTGGCGGGCTTTCCTGGCGCGGGGTGCTCATAGGGCGTCTGCATCAGGGCCATGGGCGCGTGCGCACCGTCGCTCTTCCTGAAAAACTTGTTCTTCCGGTCCTTCGCGGTGAACAGGTCGCCGTACGAACCCAGGCTCTCGCTTTTGCCCAGCAACAGGACGCCGCTCGGCCGCAGCCCGTAGTGGAACGAAGCCAGAATCTTCTTCTGGAGCTGCGGCTCCATATAGATCAGAACATTGCGGCAACTGATCAGGTCGAGCCGGGAGAAGGGCGGATCGCGCGTGAGGTCGTGCCGGGCGAATACGCACAACTCGCGGATGGTCTCGTTCACCTGGAAATGTCCGTTGACCTGGTTGAAGAACCGGCGCAATTGTTCCGGGCGGACGCCTTTGAGGTCGGTCTGCGAATAGACCCCCAGGCGAGCCGCATCGATGGCGTGTTCGCTCACGTCGGTGGCGAAGATCTGGATCTGTTTGTCCGAAGCTTTGTTGCCCAGGCACTGCAGCAGAGTGATGGCGATCGAATAAGCCTCCTCTCCGGTTGAGCAGCCGGCAACCCAGATGCGCACCGGCTCGCCGGATTGCTTATCGGCCAGCATCTTGGGAAAGATCTTATGTTCCAGAGTCTGGAAGGCGTCCGATTCGCGGAAGAACTCCGTCACCAGGATTAGGATCTCGTCGAACAGAGCGTCTATCTCGATTCGGTTGCTCTCCAGCAGCTTCAGGTAAGCGCGCAGGGTGTCGGATTTGCTGACTGCCATGCGCCGGGCCACGCGCCGCTTGATGGTGGATTTCTTGTACAAGCTGAAGTCCACGCCGGTGGCCGTCAGCAGAAGCCGAAACAGCCGCACCCAGTCTTCCTCGTCTGCCGGGAGCGCCGGGACCGCGCTCAGGGGCAGCAATCCGAGGAAAGGATGACGCACGATGCGCGCCAGTTCCTTGGCGATGCGCTCCGGCGGCAGCACCAGGTCCACGCAACCCGAGGCGATCGCGCTGCGCGGCATGCCGTCGAACTTCGCGGACTCCGGGTCCTGAGCAAACGTGAGTCCGCCCGCCTCTTTGATGGCCTTGATGCCGGCCGTTCCGTCCGAGGCAGTACCAGATAAGATGACACCAACCGCCTGCGGCCCCCGGGCCTCGGCCAGAGAGGAGAAGAAGTAGTCGATGGGCAGATGGCGGCCTGCCGGGGCCTTGCGGCCCGTAATATGGAGCAAACCGTCCAGCAGGCTCAAATCGGCGTTGGTGGGAATGACGTAAACGTGGTTCGGCTCTACGTGCATTCCCTCGCGCACTTCCTGGACCGCCATCTTGGTCGCCCGCGCCAGCAGCGGGGTCAGAACGCTCTTGTGCGTCGGCTCCAGGTGTTGCACCAGCACGAACGCCATGCCGGTGTCGGTCGGCAAGGCGCCGAGGAGCTGGGTGAAGGCTTCCAGTCCTCCCGCAGAGGCGCCAATGCCCACGACCGGCAGGAAGGTCTGCCC
>Ga0335078_10000596_pt1 | contig 55449 bp, 47 predicted proteins | sample Lox_Sample_32_FD_206711 | JGI IMG/M metagenome (GOLD analysis project Ga0335078, IMG submission 206711) | Soil microbial communities from Loxahatchee National Wildlife Refuge, Florida, United States - Lox_Sample_3.2 | ecosystem: Environmental > Terrestrial > Soil > Wetlands | place: USA... | reverse complement strand
GGTGATGGGCGTGTGGGCGTTGGCCACCTGGTCGAACTCGGCCTTGTGAATGGGCGCGGTGTTGCAGACGTCGAGTCCGAACATCACTTTCTGCGGAATGCGCGATCGGAGCACGATGTGCGCGGCCTCGGGATCGAACCAGAAATTGAATTCGGCCTGGGCCGAGGCGTTGCCGGCGACATTCACGTTGCCGCCCATAAAGACAATTCGCTTGATCTTGGTTTCGATCGAGGGTTTCAGGCGCAGGGCCATGGCCACGTTGGTCATGGGGCCGATGGCCAGAATCGTGACTTCTCCGGGATGCCGCTCGATTTCCGAAATCATGAAGGCGATCCCATCGGCCCGGGCATTGCGGCCCGTGAGGCGGGCCAGCGGCGCCGACCTCACTTCCGCCGGATTCTGCTCGAAAGCGCCGGAATATTCCAACGGTCCCCAGCGGCGCCCGAACTCGCGCGCCATGGCGGCGGTGTGCACCAGCGGCATTTCCGCGGCGAGATAGACGGGCACCTGCGGGTGCTTGAGCAGTTCGAGGATGTGGAACATGTACTCCGCCCCCTGTTGCGGCCAGACGTTGCCCGGAACTACGGTGATGCCGGCGACCGTGACCTGATCGGGGCTGCGCACTAACATGACCAGCGCCGCGCCATCGTCGCCGAAAACACCGGAATCGGTGTCGAACAGAACCGTCTCGCGGCCGGCCGCAATCGCCGTGGAGATAGCGGCCAGCAAGGCGAGGAATCGCGCCATTCCCACAAATATACCAAGGAGGCGATTCGGGCCAGGCGAGGAATGCAAAAGGTGAGGGTCTGGTGTAACCGGCGGCCTCTTCCTGCTAGTCTATTCTTAGTCATCACCGTGCTTCCGGTCACAACCAGGGTCTATCGCTTCGTGGTTCGCTTCGCCCTTGCCGCTCTATTGGGGAGCGCCGCATTATCGCCGGCGGATCGCGATATCGCGCCGATGAGCGTCTGCGACCTCGTCCGCGACCTGCCTTCGCGCGACGGGCAGACCGTGGCGCTGGTCGGGCGGTATTCCTACCGGTCGACCGGCCGCTGGGTGGCGGAGCAGGGATGCCAGGGAACTTCCGGGCCGCCGGCGCTCTGGGTGGTCGAAAATCCGAGCGAAGCTCCTAAAGCTCCCGACGTTTTCGAGTTCGTCGCCGCGGAACTGGACAAGAAGCTCGCGGAAGTGCAGGCCCACACCACACTCGGCAAGTTCCGCTTCGGCGTTTCCGATTTCGACCGCTGGGCGGTGATTTACGGCAAGGTCGAACTGCGCAAAGGCGATGACGCCAAGCAGTACGCCGCCAACCTGATCATCCGCAGCAATGCCATGATCATCTATCTGCCGCGGCCCTAGCGCGGCGCCGTGCCGCGGTTTCGCCTCTGCCATAATGGATCGACCTCTTATGGGCTGGACGCATCGTGCTACCGTCTTCCTGTATTTCACCGCTGCCATGCAAGTAGACGCGCAAATCGCTGCCGACACTGTATTGGTTCATGGAAAAATCTGGACCGAGGATCCGCGGCAGCCGGAAGCGGAAGCGGTCGCGGTGCTCGGCAGCCGTATCATTGCCGTCGGTCCCTCCGCCGGGATTCTGAAGCTCGCCGGCCCGAAAACGCGAGTCCTTGAACTGGGCGGGAAGCGGGTCCTGCCGGGCTTCAACGACGCACATGTTCACTTCACCGATGGCGGGGCGGCCCTCGCCGGAGTGCAGCTTCGCGATGCCCGGACCGAAGCGGAGTTCCGCGCCCGCATCGGCGCCTTCGCCGCTAAACAACCCGAAGGAACCTGGATTCTGAACGGCGAATGGGACCACGAACAATGGACGCCGCCGCGGCTTCCCGCTCACTCGCTGATCGACGACGTCACAACCAAGAACCCGGTCTTCGTGCAGCGGCTGGACGGCCATATGGCGCTGGCCAACGCGTTGGCCATGAAACTGGCCGGAGTCAGCCGGGACACACCGGACGTCGCCGGCGGCGTCATCCTGCGGGATTCTCAAGGCGAACCGACTGGAATCTTCAAGGATGCTGCGCAGAATCTCATCGCCAACGCCATCCCCGCGCCGACGCCGCGGCAGTTGCGGTCCGCCGTGGAAGCGGCTCAAAAATATGCGGCGGAAAACGGAGTTACCAGCGTTCAGGATATGTCCGCCGCGCCCGGCGTCCTGCGGGTCTACGAGCAGATGGCGCAGGAAGGCAACCTCGATGTCCGCATCTCCGGACATCAGCCGTTGCCGCAATGGAAACGGCTTGCCGCACCGGGCATCGTGGCGAATTTCGGAAACGAGATGCTGCACGTCGGCAGCTTGAAGGGCTTCGCTGATGGTTCGCTCGGGTCGACTACCGCCTGGTTTTTCGAACCTTACCTGGACGCTCCCGATTCCCGCGGGCTTGCCAGCGACGAGTTGTCCCAGCCGGAGGAAATGTACGCCAATATCGCCGGCGCCGACCGCGCGGGATTGCAGGTGGCGATCCATGCCATCGGGGACCGCGCCAACCATGCCATCCTGGATTTCTACGAGCGTGCCGAGAAGGAGAACGGTCCGCGCGACCGGCGGTTTCGCATCGAACACGCCCAGCATTTGAGGAAGGACGACATTCCCCGGTTCGCCGCCCTGCGGGTGATCGCTTCCATGCAGCCGTATCATGCCATCGATGACGGCCGGTGGGCCGCCAGGCGGCTGGATGCGGAGCGGCTGCGAACGACGTATGCTTTCCGGTCGCTGCTGGATGCGGGCGCGACGCTGGCGTTCGGCTCGGATTGGCCGGTGGCGCCGATGGTTCCGCTGATGGGCATCTGTGCCGCAGTCACGCGCCGCACTTTGGACGGCAAGAACCCGCAAGGCTGGTTTCCCGAACAGAAGATCACGGTGGCGGAAGCCGTCCACGCGTATACGGTCGGTTCCGCTTACGCCGCACACGAGGAATCCGTGAAGGGCTCGATTGCCGCGGGCAAGCTGGCCGACCTGGTGGTGCTTTCGCGCGACATTTTTCACATCGATGCGGTGGAGATCGCGAATACGGAAGTGGAAATGACGATTGTCGGCGGAAGAATCGTGTTTGAACAGCGCTAGGCAAGCCATTCTGATGAGCCTGTCCGGGGCGTTTGACCTCGACCGTGCAATTGTCTTACCCTTCACAATGAGCCGCCCTCAATGAGCAAGAAGTGGTATAACCTCTTTGTCTCCGTGGACCCGCCGGCCGAGGATGTCCAGGAGGCGGGTGGTCAACCCGCTCCCGTCACCGCCGCCCAGGCGGTGGCCGATATCGTGGCCTCTACCACGGTCGCTCACGAATCGCAGTTTACCGGCACGGTAGCCGATCCAGCCTCATTCGAAGACATCTATAAGGCTGCCGAAATCCAGCCTGCCGCCCACGGCTTTACCATCATGAAAGTCGGCGAGATGCTGCGCAGCGAGCACATCCGCAACCTGCCGAAAGATGTGAAACGAAGCTCCATTATGGTGGCTTTGGAAGCCGCGGGAGCGCCGCTGCAGGATGTGATCGAAGATGCCGTGAAACGCGACCACGCGCTTGACACGTTCGAACGTGTACAGGAGAAGGCGCTGAACGATCTGGAAGCGCAGAAGTCCCAGGAAAATCAGCAGATTCAGGCGGACTTGGACCGCATCATGGCCGAGCACCGCAGCCGCATGGACGCCAATAACGACAAGGTTTCCAAGGAGCGCGAACGGTTCTACGCCTGGCGGCTCAAGAAGCAGGAAGAGGAACAAAAAATCTCCGACGCCGTATCTTACTTTGTGACGGCGAACCCAATCACAGTCGGCGGCCCGCCGGCAGCGCCGGATCCACCGAATCATCCCACGAAATAGATAGAAGGGAGCTTACTATGTGGAGACGATTGTCTCGTATGGTCCGATCGTTTTTCGGATTCTTTATATCCGTAGGCGAAAATCCGGAGCTGATTCTGGAACAGAACATACGCGACATGAACGACCAGGTTCCGCGGATGAACGAAAGCATCGCCATGGTGAAGGCGAATGTGACGCTGCTCGAAAAGGAAGAGAACCAATACAAGAACCAGCTCAGCGACCAGACGGCCAAAGTGAAGGCCGCCATACAGGCGGGCCGCGACGATCTGGCCGGCAGTTTCGCCGTCCAACTGGAACAGACACGCAGCGCGCTGGCGCGTACGCAGGGTCAGTTGCAAACCGCCCGCGCGGCTTTCGATAAAGCGATGGCCGTGAAGAAAGCCTTCATGCTGGAGAAGGAGCGGAAGACGCAGGAAGCGCTCAACGCCATCCGCGATTATCGCCGCGCGCAATGGCAGAAAAAGGTGGCCGACTCCATGGAAGAATTCGAAGTCGCCGGCATCAGCGCCACGCACGATGAAATGGTCCGCAAAATCGAAGAACAGACCGCCGTCAACGAAGCGCGCATGGAACTGGCGCTGGGCAACGTCGACCAGCAGAAGATCAAGATCGAAGAAGAAGCGCAGCAATTGCAGGCCAACGAGCTGGTGAAGCAGTTCAAGGCCGAAATGGGGCTGCTGCCTCCGCAGCCCGCGGCGGCGCCGGCGCAGAAGACTATCGGAGGAACGGAAGCACAGAAGACGTCGTAAGGCGGAAGATCGATTCCGCCGAAGGAGTCATCGCAACCATGGCCGTGAAAATCGAACGAGGCGGTTGGGTCCTGATATTTGTGATCGGCGTTGGGCTGGTAGCCTATGCCTTGAATAAGTATGGTTACATCAACCTCGGCGCACTTGGCTCGAAGTCGAATTCGACCGCTTCGAATGGCGCCAAGGTCGATCCCACGCAGCCGCTGCCTGCCGCAGCCAAGGAATCGAGCGACGTGCGCGTCCGGGTCAATATCTGGGTCGGGTGCGTGGGCGGCCTGGTGGCCAATGGCGGACTGGATACGGCGGTTGGGTCCATCTACGCCGATAAGGGACTGAAGGTATCGTTCAAGATCATCGACGATTGGACGGAAGGCGCGGCTGCCCTGGCCACCGACAACGTCGATGTCATGCTGACCACGGCCGACGTCTGGGCCAAGGATTTCGGCCAGTTTCAGGACAAGGGAGTGAACGCCCGCGCAATCTACATGGTGGATTGGTCGCGCGGCGCCGATGGCGTGATCGGGAAGCAGGGCATCAACAGCATAGAGGACCTGGCCGGCAAGACGGTCGCGTTCGCGCCCTACACGCCGTCGCATTTCCTGCTCTGGAACGGGCTGAAATCGTCCGGCCTTGACACGGCGCAGCGGAATGAGATCTTCAACAAGGCGGTTCACACCAAGGACGGAATCGAGCCGGCGACCCTGTTCGCGCAGCAAAAGGTGGACGCGGCGGTGGCGTGGGATCCGGACATGAGCGACGCGGTGACCAAGCGCGCCGGATCGAAGAAGATCTACGACACGCGAATCGCCAACCGGTTGATCGCCGATATCCTGGTGGTGAGCGACCGCTTCGCCGCCAATTCGCCGCAGACGGTCATCAAGTTCATTCAGGGATGGCTGGAAGGCGTGCAGTTCATCCAGTCGCAGCCCTCGCGCGCGTACACGCTGATCGGAACCATCAAGGACTTCAATATTCCGTCCGACCTGGCGAAGACCATGCTTGAGGGCGTGCGCTTGTCCGACTATGCCGATAACCAAGCTTTCTTCGGGCAGGCCGGGGCCGATTCCGACTACGCCAACATCTTCCGCATGGCGCAGGACATGTATCGTGAGCTGCGTCTCATCAAGCGCACTTCCGAACCGGATACCAGCGTCGACCGGCGCTACATCGCGGCGCTCAGCGGAAAATTCCCGAGCGCTCAAACTGAGCCTCCCATCGCGTACAAGGAACCGCCCAAGACCGCGGTCCCCATCGCCACGCAGCGGCGCGCCATCTACTTCGAACCCAACTCCGCCCAAATGGGGCTGGATTCGCGCGCGGTGGTGGACGAAATCGGCGAATTCATGCGCGCCTATGAAAATACGGTGGTGGACATCGCCGGCAACACCGATTCCACCGGGGCACGGGAGCTGAACATGGGTCTTTCGAAGGAGCGCGCCGACACCGTCAAAAATTACCTGGTGGGGAAGTATCACTTTCCGCCGGAGCGCATGCGCACCACCGGCAATGGTCCCGACCAGCCGGTGGACACCAATAACACTCCGGAAGGCCGCGAGAAGAACCGGCGCACGGATATCAAGGTCTACCCGAACCCGGCGAAATCGTGAGCTTTCAAAACCTGCTCGAGATCCGCAGGGACGTTTCCAGGCGCACGCAGGTGGTTTTGGCCTTCGTGAGCTGGGCCCTGGTGGTGTTGGCGTGGTACCTGCTGACGCTTTGGAAAGTGCTGCCGCCGTTTTCCGTGCCCGATCCGGTCGGCGTGCTGCGGGCATTCGTCCGCCTCTGGACGGAGTACGACCTGGCCTTGAACGTCTTTCATAGCTGGTGGCGCATCGCGCAGGCCTTCTTCTGGTCGGCGCTGATCGCCATTCCGCTGGGCCTGCTGATGGGCAGCTTCCGCTGGCTGCACGATCTGGTGAATCCGGTGGCCGCGCCCATGCGGTCGATGCCCATCACGGCTTTTCTGCCGGCCTTCATCGCCTTGTTCGGCATGGAAGAGATGATGAAGGTGGCCTTCCTGTGGTTCGGGATGTTCTTCTACCTGCTGGCGGTGGTCGTGGAAGAAGCCAATCGCGTCGACCAGGCGCTGCTGGAGACGGCCTTCACTTTGGGCGCGAAGCGCGGGCAGGTGCTGTGGCTGATGTTCCGCGCCTCGTTCCCGGCGATCTTCGCATCGTTCCGCATTCTTTACGATATCGGCTGGACCTACGTGATCCTGGCGGAAATGGTCAATGCGCGCAAGGGCGTCGGCTACATGGTGGAAGCGGCGCGCAAGGTGCTGGATTTCGACCGCGTCTATGCCGGCATCATCGCCATTGGTTTCGCGGCGTTTCTGTTCCGCTATCTGCTGACGCTGGCCGAGCGTTGGCTCTTTCCATGGAGGCAGGTGACGGCGCACACGCAGCCGGCGGCCGCGGTCGTATCGGCTAAAGCGCAGACGCATGGACGGGGAGGCGCGCGTGCCTAGCGCCCAGCTGAGAGTCGCGCTGCACAATGTGTCGCGGAGCTTCGTCTCGCCGACCGGCGAGAGGATTCAGGCCATCCACGACGTGAACTTCGAAGTCGAGGATCTGTACAGCCCCGATGGCAAAGACATCGGTGAATTTCGCGTGTTGCTGGGCCCGTCCGGCTGCGGGAAATCGACGATTCTGCGCCTGATCGCCGGCCTCGACCATCCCGACACGGGCGAAGTGCTGGTGGACGGCAAGCCGGTCAGCCGTCCGGGCCGAGAGCGCGGCATGGTCTTCCAGAAATACACCTCGTTTCCGTGGCTGACGGTCGAACGGAACGTCGGCTACGGGCTCAAGATCAACGGCGTGCCCAAGGCGGAGCGCGACCAGACGGTGGCACAACTGATCCAGCAGGTTGGCCTGGCGGGGTTCGAGAAATCGTATCCCGACACGCTCTCGGGCGGAATGCAGCAGCGCGTCGCCATCGCGCGCACGCTGGCGGTGCGTCCCCACGTGATCCTGATGGACGAGCCGTTCGGCGCCCTCGACGCACAAACGCGCGGCGACATGCAGGAACTGCTGCTCAAAATCTGGCAGGAATCGGCCAGCACCATTCTGTTCGTTACGCACGACGTCGACGAAGCCATTTACCTGGCCGACCATATCTTCGTGCTCTGCGCGCGACCCGGTACAATCGTGGAAGACGTTCCGGTGCCTTTCGGCCGGCCGCGGGATCCATCGGTGAAGCAGACCAACGAATTTCGCGATTTGCAACATCATGTGCTCGCGAGCTTGCGGCGCGCGCCCGGCCAGGGCCAGGTGCGGGTGAGCGTGTAAATGAGCCGTGACGACAAGGACGAGGGTCTCAATTACCTGAAAGAGGCCTTCCACTGGCAGTACAACAAGATCGCGCTGGCGGGAGCGGTGGCGTTCGCGGCGGTGTCGTTAAGCGCCTTGCCTTTATTGCTGGCTGCCGGGCTGGAATTGATGTACTTGAGTACGGTCCCGCACAACCGCCGTTTCCAGCGGCTGGTCCGCTCGCGGAAGTTCGAGCAGGAGAAACTGGAACGGGAAAGAAGCTTGAGCGCGATGTTTTACGAGCTGCCGGCCGAAATGCGGGTCCGATACGGCAAGCTCGACGCCATCTGCAACGCCATCCGGCAGAATTACTCGCGGCTGACATCCACGTCGCAGATGTTCGTGGACCAGATGGAATCCAAGCTGCAGGGTCTGTCGCAGTCGTACATTCGGCTGCTGAATTCAGCGTTTCACCACCAGGATTACCTACGCGTCACTAATCCCGACCAGATCAAGAAGGAGTGCGCGCAACTCGAAAAGGATCTGCCGTCCGAAGCGCCCAAGGTGCAGGAGATCAATCGCAAACGCGTCGAGATTCTGCACAAGCGCATGGAGAAGTACGATAAGGTGCGTGAGAACTGTCAGGTGATCGACGCGCAGTGCGCGGCCATCGAGGACGTGCTGCAACTGATCCGCGATCAATCGGTGACCATGCACGATCCGCAGCAGATCTCGGATCACCTCGACAGCCTGGTGAAGGACGTGGAACAGACCGAAGAGACGGTGCGCGAGGTGGAATCGATTTTCGATATATCGCCGCTGGCCGCGCCGGATTTCGAATCCGACCCGGCGCAGCGGAACCGCGTACGGAGTTGACGTGACGACGGCCACTTCCAAATTACGAGACTTTTTGCCCGCCTGGGCAAGCGAGCTTTCCGAGAAGTACTACTCGGGCGCGATCTCGATGTTCGTGCTGCACGGCAACGTGCGCGACCTGGTGGCCGCGAAACACGGCGACGGCTGCGAGTTCGTGCCCCTGCAGCGTTTTCTCCGCGAATCGCTGTTCGGCGGCCGCGACCTGGTGTTGTCCTACGACCGCGGCGGCGGCTTGAGCTTCGGCAATCCCGACATGAAAGCCGATTTCGAGCGCGCATTGGCCGGATACGACAGCTTTCATGGGACGAGCTTCGCCAACGGGCTGCCGCGCAATCCGGATGGGGTCCTGAACATCCTCGACAATTATCTGCGTCTTCGCATTCTGGACAAGAAGAAGATCGCCGTGGTGATCGATTTTGCCGAGACCATAGCTCCGGCCGGCGATAGTTCCAGCATGCCGGCCGAAGACCGCAATTCGCTGGTGATTTTCAAACGCTGGGCGCAGAATCCGATCTTCCTGCAGGCGGACATCACCTTCTGCCTGATTGCGGAGAACTTGATCGAGCTGAACCTCGGCCTGGTGCAGAACCCCGGCGTGGCATCGCTCGAGATCCCGCTGCCTTCGGAAGAGGACCGGTTGAACTACATTCGGGCGCAAGTGGCGCTGAAGCCGCTGCCGGCCGGTTCGGAATTCACGCCGGAGACGCTGGCGGCGCTGACCGCCGGGCTGAAGCGAGTTCAACTGCAGGGCATTCTTTCGGACGCCGCCGAGAATCAGCGCCCGCTGACGATGAAAGCCATGGTGGCGCGCAAGAAGGAGATGATCGAAGCCGAATCGGGAGGGCTGCTGGAATTTGTGCAGAGCCGGTTCGACTTGTCGATGGTGGCGGGCCACGAGCCGGCCAAGAAGAAGCTGCATGATGCCGCGAAAGCCATCCGCGCCGGCCGCACCGACGTGGTCCCGATGGGATATGTGATTTGCGGGCCGGTGGGCACTGGCAAAACATTTCTGACGACGTGCTTCGCCGGTGAAATCGGCATCCCGGCCGTCACGCTGAAGAACTTTCGCAGCATGTGGCAGGGCGTGACCGAAGGCAACCTGGAACGAATCCTGAATTTGCTGAAGGCCATGAGCCCGATTGCCGTGATCGTGGACGAGGCCGACGCGCAGCTGGGCAACCGCTCGGCATCGGGCGATAGCGGCGTTTCCAACCGCGTGTTCGCGCAGATCGCGCAATTCATGGGCAACACCGAGCTGCGCGGTAAAGTGATCTGGTTCCTGCTGACCTGCCGGCCCGATCTGCTGCCCGTCGATCTCAAACGCCAGGGGCGCGCCGAGGAACACATTGCGCTGTTTTATCCGCACACGGACGAGGAGCGGCTGGCGATGCTCCGAGCCATGCAGAAAAAGAGCGGCATGACAATCGCGTCGGCCGATGCCGAGCAGTTCTTCCTAAAGAATTCCGCCGGGCTTTCGGGCGCCGACGTGGAGGCCATCCTCATCCGCGCGCGCATGAAAAGCGCGCTGGAGAACGAAACCGCGCTCACGGAGGATGATCTCAAAACGGCGCTGGAAGATTTCATTCCACCCTCATATCCCACGGAAATCGAGCTGCAGACGTTGTGCGCGGTGCTGGAGTGCACCAGCAAAAGCCTGCTGCCCGAGACCTACCGCAGCATGGACCGGGGCGAAGTGATCCGCCGAACCAATGAGCTGGCCGCGCTGACGCGGGAGTAGCCGGCGGCGCGTGTTACGATCAGGTCCGATGGCCCGCCACCGGCTCCATTCCACGCTGCGGCGCATGCGCGACGATTGGGACCAGCGCGCCCGCACCAATGCGCGCCATTACGTGGCAACCGGGCAGACCCGCTGGACGGACGAGGAATTCTTCGCGTCGGGCCGGCAGGAGATCGCCGAAGATATCCTGAACGACCTGGAAAACGTCTGCCAGGGCCGCGATCCGAAATCGATGCGAGTGCTCGAGATCGGCTGCGGCGCCGGGCGCGTGACGCGGGCGCTGGGCGAAGTCTTCGGCGAGGTTCACGCGGTGGATGTCAGCGGCGAAATGGTGCGGCTGGCGCGCGAGGCCGCCGCCGGGATGACGAATGTATTCGTCTACCAGAACAACGGCATGGATCTTTCCGTCATCCCCAACGTGCCTTTCGATTTCGCGTTCTCGGTGATTGTCTTCCAGCACATTCCCAGCCTGCACGTGATCGAGAGTTACGTCCGCGACGTGGGGCGGCTCCTCCGCCCCGGTGGACTGTTCAAGTTTCAGGTATTGGGACACCCGCCCGCGGAGCCATCGCGATGGCGAAAACTGGTGCGCTGGCTGCGGTACAGGAACAACAGCTGGTACGGAGTGACGATCGGCAGCGGCGAGGCCGAGGCGATTGCCGGCCGGTGCGGTTTCGAGCTGCGCTACCAGACGGGCGCCGGGACCTCGGAATACTGGCTCTGGATGTTCAGACGATGAGCAAGGATACTCGAGATCTTCTGGACGAAGGCTTTCAGCGGTCCGCCCTCAGCTTTTGAAGGCAGCCTGCCGCCTTTGGTATGTCACTCTGGACTTCCACCAACTGAAGAAGGCCCGCCAGTTGACCTTGACGGTTTTCCCTGCTTCGTCATCCAGGGCGACTCCGCCATCTCCGCCAAGCGTAGCTAATTGCTGGCTGAGCGCTGACGGCTGACAGGTCGGCCCCATGATCCGCACCCACGACGGAAACTCTCAGCGACCAATTCTTCGATCCTACGGCTAACGTCTGATGCTTCACTGACCCGCCGCGGCTGCCTGGGCCTCGCGGAGCAGATCGCGCGCCATGCCGTCGGACGGCTGCAGACGCACCGCGATCTCGAACTCGCCGACGGCTTCGCGGGGATGGTGAAGCGCCAGCAGCATCGCTCCAAGGTTCTTGTGGAACGGTTCGGCCAGCGGCTCGCATTTCACCGCCAGGCGCTCTTCCGCGAGCGCCCGCTCAAATTCGTTGCGGTCCACATACACACCCGCCAGGTTATTGTGCATGATGCCCGAATCCGGGGATTGCGTCACGGTTTTCCGCAGCAGCGTGTAGTCGTCATGCCAGTCGCCATTGCGCGCGATCGTCTGCCAGGAACAGGCGCAGAGGATTGCCATTCCCGCCGCCCAGGCCAGCGGCGCCCGGCGGTCGGCCAGCCACGTCCACGCCATTCCCGCAATCCAGACAAAGCCCACCGAAGGCAGGTAGAGATAGCGCTCGGCGAACATGTTTTGTCCGACTCCCGTCAGGTTCAGCGCCGGCGCCAGAGTGAGCGCGATCCAAACCAGGCCGAAGGACATCCAGGAAGGCGTCCTTCGCCGGACTCCGAGCGCCGCCAGGCCGATCAGAGCCGCCAGCGCAATCAGGAAGCCGGAATCGATGCCGGTGGTCGGATGGAATACGTGAAAGTAGTTCAGATCGCCTGTATAAAGGAGCCTGCCGGCATATTGCGCGGCGATCACCACCGCAGTCAAACCGAACTCCGCCGGCGCAAGATGATGGAAGGTTTCCTGCCCCGGCGCCAGGCCGCCCAAAGCGCTCCCCCGGGCGGCAAGATACACGGCGAGTGTTGCCAGCAGAGCGCCGTAGAACTTGAGATTCGACTTCATCTGCGAAAGCGTCCGGCGCAACGCGAATCGTTCGCAGCCCGCATACAGCAGCAACAGCACGACGCCGGTTTCCTTGCTCAGGAGCGCCGCCAGATAGAACCCGCAGTGGCCGGCGATTTCCAGACCTCGCGGACGCCCCTCCTTCCGCGCGAACCACCACACCGCCAGCAGAACGATGCTCGTAAGCATCAAGTCCGGCAGCGAGGCGATCCAATCCACCACTTCCGTATGAATCGGATGTACGGCGAACAGGAGCGACGCCGCCAGCGCAGCCCGGTCGCGGCCGGTCAGCCGCCAGGCCAGAGCGTAGACCAGCACACTATTAGCGGCATGCAGCAGAACAAACAGCAGATGGAACGCGAAAGCGTGAAATCCGAACAGGCCGTGCAGCAGTATGTAAACAAGAAACTGCAGCGGACGATAGTAATTGCCGGCCGATCCGCGAAAAGCCCACACGCCGGAGCCGATGGCGGCGGCAATGTTGTGCGCCGAGACAACCGGATTCTGCAGAAGCTGCTCTTTGTCATCGCCGACAAAGCCGTTGCCGAGCGAGTTGGCGTAGACGGCAAACGACAGGATTGCGGGAGCTAACGCCGGCCTCGGCCAGCGGCGCACGGATACGGGTTGTGGCGCCGCCCTGGCGCGTGTCTTTGCCGGCTTCGCTTTCCCCATCCGAACCAGTGATTGTAGCGCCCGCGAACCAAACCGGGCTAAACGTCGATCGCCACCACTTCGATGTCCAGAACCGAAGGCACCGCTACCGTGACCATCCCACCTGTCTCCTGGAACTGCGCCGCCCGTCCGCTGCGAAGGAGCTGCACTTTTCGCGCGTGCAGACCGGCGGGCAGCCGCACACTGACGTTCTGCGCGGGGGCTGGAATCAATTCGCGGACCGGGCCTTTCATCATCATGGGATTCGTGAGGTTCACCAGGTGCACGGTCATCGAATCCTTCTGCCGCCAGACTGTGACGTCCAGCGTTCCCGGGCCGGTCACCGCAACCACCGGCGGCTCGTTGAGCGTCCAGGCCACCGCGTTGCGCAGCAGCTTGCCGTGGTCCTCCGACAGGACCTCCCAGAACGTACGGTCGATGTCCCACGGAAAGTACACTACCCGTCCTTTGCCGGTTTCCCTGGCGAACACTTCGGGAATATCGGTCCTGGGCGTACGCGGGAACACTTCTTCCATCGGCAGATCCGGATAGGACGGGATCAGCGTAAGCGGCGGATTCGCGTAAGCCGCCGTGGTCCGCGTGTGAACGCGCGCGACGCCGTTAATGACGCGCTCCGCGCTGTCCAAGCCTGCCAGAATGGGGTGGCGCGCGCCCGGCGGGCCTTCCAGGCGCAAATAGGAGTTCTGCATGCGTGCGTCCATGGCGCCGGCGTACGATGCGCCAAATAAGTCCGCCAGCCCGAAATCGGAACGCCGCGCGCCCCGCTCGTCGTAGAGCGAGGTTTGGTGGGTCGCGACGATGCCTCCGCCGCGCGCGACAAACTCGCGGATTTGCCGGCACTGCGCATCGGAAAGCGCCGCGATATTGGGAAAGATCAGCACCTTGAAGCGGCCGATATGTTCCGCATCCAGCAACTCGTCGTGCACCATTTCGAAAGGAATCCGCGCCTCGATCAGCGCGTGGTAGTATCCCAGGGTGTGATCCTCGACTCTCTGCCGCGCCTGGGATCCGCCGTAAAACCGGGCCGTCTGCTGCGAGTACACCATTCCCACCCGCGCCAGCGGCGCCTGGTTGCGCAGATACGACTCATTTCGGAAGTGCCATTGAAACATCTCTTCCACTACGGGCAGCCAGCGCCGGTCGCGCAGCGTGCCGGCGAACTTGATGAACCACGGCCGCATTCCATTGGCCACGCTGTCCAGTGCCCACATACGGATTTCGGCGCCGCTTTGCACCGAATCCTTCCAACGGTACGCCTCTTCCACCCCCACGCTGAACATGCCGCAGACCGCCTTGCCGCCCATCGCGGCGCGGTACTCCTTGGCATTTTTGCCCGCCGCCCAGATGGGAGTGGCGCCGCTGCGCGCCTGGCGGTCGGCACATAGAGTGTCGGCCTTCTCTCCGACCTTTCGCATATTGAGATCGCTGAGCGCTCCGCCGCCGGTATTGGGAATGAACCGCGCCCCGGGATTGATCTTGCGAATTTCGCCGTCCCACAGGTCCCACAGTTCGAACAATCGCTTTTCGCGCCATTCCGTATAAGCCGCGCGGGCCGGATCGTGCGCATCATTCGACCGCGGCAAATCCAACCCCGATGCGGCCCTGAAATTGTCGCGGCAGTGCTGGCAGTAGCACATGCCGCTGCCGCTCCAGCGGTTGCTGAAGATGCCGTCCACGCGATACCGCTCCACGATTTCCCTGGTCACTTCCGTCATGAACTGGAAGTTATAGGGACCCAGCGCGCAGGTGAGCCACCAGCCTGGCATCGACCCATGGCGCCGCGGATTGCCTTCCGCGTCCACGGCAATCCAATCCGGGTGCGCCTGGTACATCGCCGGGTGCGCCGCGTGCGGATCGGTGCGCGCGATGACAACCATCCCTAGTTTTCGGCAGCCGGCAACAAGGTCGCCGAAAGGATCGCGGCCCGCCAGCCATTGCGAGCGGTAGTGCAATGGGATCTCGGTCGGGTAGAAGGCGACGCATCCACCGGCGCTGAGGCATGCCGCATCGGAGTGAGTCCGACGGAAATATTCCAGCCAGAAATCGGGATCAAACTGGCCGGGGTCGTCTTCCACCAGGGCCAACTGCGCCCAGCGCATGGGACGATCGAACCAGGCGGGAGGGTCGACGGCGAAGGCAATGTCCTGGGCGAGCGCCAGTGCCGACGCTCCAATGAATGTTCGGCGGTCTAATTCCGGCATGATGAGTAAATGGTGTGCCAGCTCGATATCATAAAATGAATGTCCGAGTACCGAGTGCCACTTCGCGGAGGATATCATGATTGCTCTTAATAGACATTCCCCCAAATCGACGGCATGGATTCTGGCGGGCGCCATGCTGGTCTGCGCCGGATCCGTTCTCGCCCAGCCGGCGGAGAAGCCGTATCGGACCGATGCGGATGCGCGAAAAGACATCGCGGCAGCCCAGGCGCGCGCCCGCGCGGCGCACAAGAACGTGATGGTCATCTTCGGCGCGAACTGGTGCGAAGACTGCGTGGTGCTGCATCGGAATCTCGATGCCGCGAACACGCGCGACTACGTGCAGAGTCATTTTGAAGTGGTGAGCGTGGATGTCGGCCAGTTCAACAAGAACCAGGACGTGGCGAAGAGCTTGGGAGTCGATTTGAATCGCGGCATCCCGGTAGCGGCATTTTTCGATTGGGAAGGCAAACCCATCGGCAACACCAACGCCGGCGAGCTGGAGCCTTCCCGGAAATATCACTCCGAGCAGATTCTGCAGTTCCTGAAGGAAGTTGCGGAGAACCACAAGATCACGACTCCGAGGTAGGACAGGCGATCGTCTTTAGTCGCCTGTCAGGTCCGGACAGACGGCAAACTGCGGCCGTCGGTCCTACTTCCGGATCGAGGAAAGCCGGAGATAGCCGGCGGCGGCGCGCAAACGGACTCCCTCCTTGTCGTCATCGAGCAGGGGCGCCAGATCCTTCTTGAGCGCGGGATTGTCGCGCACCGCGATCGAGTGCACGGCTGCCGCGCGGACGGTCCAGTTCTTGTCGTGTAGGGCATCCTCGAGAGCACGCAGAACCGCGGCATCCTTGTCTCTTCCCAGCAGGAGCACGGCGGAAGCGCGTCCGGACGTGCTGGGATCGGTAAGCAAGGCTTGCATGGAGGAAACGCCTTCGCCCAGCCCCGGGACCGGCACGAAACCGATGCCCTGCCGCACCGCATATAAAAAAGTTGCACCAGGAGTATGCATCATGCGCAAAGTTTGACGCATCTCCGCCGTGATATAGCCGGAGGCTGTCTTGCTTTCGCCTTGGATGACGGACAATAGGGCCTGCTTCCCGGCCGGGTCATGGAGATTCCAGAGAGCCTTGGCCGCCGCGAAGCTCACTTCCGGCACCGGGTCCTGCAGCATGTGATGAAGAGCATCGATGGCCGGTTTGATCTTCACATCGGCCAGGCTGGTTACCACCGCCAGGCGTACTTGCACATCCTTGTCGTCCACCATGTTCATCAGCAGCGGCAACAGGGGACTGCGCCCCGAAGCCAGGCTCAAGGCGACCACGGCTTCCTTCCGCGTATCCGGATTGTGCGCGCCCAGGGCGTGCTCCAGCATATCCGTGCATCGATCGCTGATGGTGGCCGAGTGGCTCGCCAAAAGGACCGTCGCGAGAATCCAGATAGCCGGTCGCGTGTGCATGCCAGTTCTTCCTCGGCCGTCGGCCTCCGTGAGGAATGACCCAACCTGTAGATTCCCGCAACTCGAGCGCCAAACACGCAGCCGCTGTGCCGGGGCCGTGCGGGTCGGTTGCTTCGGGGTCGAGGCGTCTCAGTTCGCGAGTTTGATGGCGGCCAGCTTTTTCACCATCGGAAGGTCCCGGGGCCGCTCAATCTCCAACCGGATACCGGTTCCTTCCGGGTACTTTTCGGCTTCGTCGAGAGCGCGAAGCACGCGGGCGGGCAGAGCGCCTTTGCGCGCCGCTTGCACGGCCTTGTCGCCCAGGATGAATGCCACCCGGAAACAGCCGTTACATGGCGCCATCCAAACGATGGTCCGCTTCTTTTTCTTGAGGCGGAGCGACCACCCGGCTTTGATCGAATAGCTGCTCCACTCCTGGATGGTCACTTCCTGTTGGGCGGCCAGGTCGGCGATGAGGCCGTCCCAAAGCGGCTTGGCCGGACCGAGCGCCGCGGCCAGATCCGAATCCGTAGGTTTTTCGGCTTTGCCGATGAATGCATTGGGAGTCATGCCGGTCATTTTTTTGGAGGCTTCCCCTGCGACCAGTGGCTGTGGATTACTCGCCAGCCTTCCTTTTTCATCCGGTACACCTGGGTGGAATTCCAATAGGTAATAGCATCACCGTTGTGGCGCGCCAGCAGGTACGTCAGGACAGCCACGTCGCCGCTCGACTGGACTTTCGGGTTCACAATCTCGTAGCTGTCGTACAACGGAGTGCCGCGGTAGGTCTCGAAAAGTTCTTTCAACGCCGCCAGGCCATCGATGCGTTGATCAGCGACTGCGTGGATATATGTAATCTCGGAATCCGCGATCGCTAACTGCGGATCAGGATTCCCCTGGAGCCATCCATCCATGGCGCGATGCTCCAATGCCAGGATTTCCTGCGCGGGATCGGCGCCCGGGCCGGCCCAACCAGCCAGAACCGGGAGGATGGATAGGATCGCGATAACGGCGAGCGTGTTCTTCAACGGTAACCTCCGATAAGATTCCTGGGACCGAGAAACACTGTAGCTCGCCGCGTGGCGGGACGCATCGGGCCGGCCGATCCCTCCCAAAGCCTTCCTATTGACACTCTATATGAGACGGTGCTAACGTCATATCGGACGTCTATAGGAGAGCCCGATGAGGACCGGTGAGCCGTCCGTGTTTCGCTACGTAACCGCGCTCTGGCGAAACCTGTTCCGCAAGGAACGGGTGGACGCGGAACTCGACGAGGAGATCCGCAGCTATCTCGAGCTTGCAACCGAGGAGAAAGCCCGGAACGGAGTGCGTTTGGACCAAGCGCGGCGCGACGCCCGCCGCGAGCTCGGCGGCCTCGACCAGGTCAAGGAGAACGTCCGCGACATCCGCATCGGGGCTTCGATGGACACGCTTTTCCAGGATCTTCGGTATGCCATCCGGACTCTCCGCCGAAATCGCGCCTTCGCCGCGGTTTCGATTCTGACGCTGGCTCTCGGCATTGGCGCGACTACCGCGATTTTCACCATCGTCAACGGCGTCCTTCTCAAGCCCCTGCCCTACCCTGATGGCGACCGGCTCCTGATGCTTTGGGAGCGGCAGCTTTCCAATGGTGTTCTCGGGACCGTCGCTCCCGCCAACTTCTTCGATTGGCGCGAACAGAGCCGCTCCTTCTCCGATATGGCCGCTATCGATCCATACCCCGATTTCATTCTCAACGGTTCCGGCGAGCCGCGACGGCTTGCTGGAGCGGCTGTTTCGTTCGGGTTTTTCAGGCTGTTCGGCGTCCGAATGGCGCTAGGCCGGGACTTCCTCGCTGAAGAAGACCATCCGGGGCACAACCAGGCGGTCATCCTGAGCCAGGCCGCTTTTGCCCGCTATTTCGGCTCGCGGGCGGAGATTCTTGGAGCGTCGCTGACGCTGAACGAGCGCAGCTACACCGTGGTCGGTGTGCTCCCCGCCGATTTCTCGCTCCCCGCCAGGGCCTCCGATTTCCAGGGACGGCGGCGATTTGAAGTTTTCACGCGGCTGGCGCTGCCCGCGCCGCCCGAGCCCTGGCAACGCGGGACTCACCCGCTGTGCGTCTTCGCGCGGCTCAGGCCCGGCGTGACACCGGCGCAGGCTCAGCGCGATCTGGATCGGATCGCCGGGATTTTGCAACGCCTTTACCCGGAAGACGACAAATACGCGGGCATCGCGGCCGTTCCGCTGGGCCAGCACGTGGTCGCGAACGTGCGGACCGCGTTGTGGACACTCCTGGCGGGCGTCGGCATGGTGTTCCTGATCGCGTGCGCCAATCTCGCCAATCTGCTGCTGACGCGCGCCGCGGGCCAGCAGAAGGAAATGAGTCTGCGCGTGGCGCTGGGCGCGAGCCGCGGCAGGCTTGCCCGGCAACTGATGACGGAGAGCCTTTTGCTGGCCATGGCGGGCGGCGCCATCGGGACGGCGGCGGCGCTGTTCACGGTGCCGGCGGTGGTGCGCCATTTGCCGCCCGATCTGCCGCGCGCGTCCGAGATCGCGGTGGATTGGCGCGTGCTGGCTTTTACCAGCGTGCTGGCGTTGATCACCGGAATCGTGTTCGGCCTGGTGCCCCTGCTTCAGACCTGGCGCGCCGATGCCGCCGATTCGCTCAAGCACAGCGGAAGAGGCGTGACCGCCGGTCAATCCTGGCTGCGCGGCGCGCTGATCGTAGGCCAGGTGGCCATCGCGCTGATCCTGCTGACCGGCGCCGGCTTGATGACGAAAAGCTTGTGGCTGCTGCTGCGCGTCCCGCCGGGGTTTCAGACGGACCACATCCTCGCGGCCGGTCTTTCACTCCCGCCGCGGTACACGAACAACTATCGATTCGGAATCGGCCAGCACCGGAGGATTTCCGCGTTCTTGGCCGACTTGCTCGACCGCGTGCGCCCGATTCCCGGAGTTCAATCGGCCGCCTTCACGGCATATCTGCCGCTAGGCGGCGCCGACAATGCCTGGGCCTTTAATATCGAAGGACGTCCGCCCAAGCCCGCCGGCGTCTATGATATGACCGAGTACCGGCCGGTGAGTCCGGGTTATTTCGAAACCATGGGCATCCCGGTCGAGCGCGGCCGCGGTTTCCTCCCCGGTGACACGGAGGATAGCCCGCTGGTGGTGGTCATCAATCAGTCAATGGCGCGCGCCTATTGGCGGCAACAGAATCCGCTGGGGCAGCGGCTGCGGTTCAGCGGCCCGGAGTGGCGAACCATTGTGGGCGTAGTTGGCGACGTACGCCACGAATCTCTGGGCGCGAAACCCGAACCGGAAATGTACCTTCCTTACGGCCAGGCTCCGAACGTCGAGGCCCGGCCGACCATCGTGCTTCGCACCTCGGCCGAGCCAACCAACGTCACGAGCGCGTTGCGTCAGGCAATCGCCGCCGCGGGTCCCGACGTGCCCGTCGATCAAATCGCAACCATGAAGCAGATTGTTTCCGGTTCCGTGAGCCAATCCACTTTCCGCGCGGCTGTGCTCCTGGTTTTCGCACTGCTGGCCCTTATCGTGGCTTCCATCGGCCTGTATGGCGTGATGAGCTACACGGTGAGCCAGCGCGTACGGGAATTCGGTATCCGCATGGCGGTGGGGGCGAGCCGGGGCGCCGTGCTCCGCATGGTCCTCGGGCAGGCTTCGAAACTGGCCGCAGCCGGCATCGCTATCGGTCTGGCGTCGACGGCGCTGCTGGGCCGCCTGACAACAAGTCTTCTTTATGACGTGAAGCCTTTCGACGCAGCCACGGTGATGACGGCATCGCTGGTTCTCGCAGCCGTCGCCGTGACGGCGAGCTACCTGCCGGCACAACGGGCGGCGAAGACCGACCCCCTGGATTCCCTGCGATGTGAGTGACGGAAGCCGCTACATCCGCGCGATTACCGCATCGGTGAACTCCGTCGTGGACGCCTGCCCGCCCACATCCCCGGTCAGATGCCTGCCTTCCGCATAGACGCGGTGGATGGCGGTCTGCAATCGCGAGGCCGCTTCGCGCTCACCCAGGTGCGACAGCATCAGCACCGCCGATTGCATCAGCGCGGTGGGATTGGCGCGGCCTTTGCCGGCGATATCGGGAGCCGTGCCGTGCACGGCCTCGAAGATCGCCTGCTGATCCCCGAGATTGGCCCCCGGAACGATGCCGAGCCCGCCCACCAGGCCCGCCGCCAGGTCGGAAATGATATCGCCGTACAGATTCGGCAGCAGAAGCACATCGAACTTCTCCGGACGCATCACGAGCTGCATGCAGGCATTGTCGACAATCATCTCGTCGTACGAAATCTCGGGGAATTGCGAGGCCACCTGCCGCGCGCATTTCAGAAACAGGCCGTCGCCGAGCTTCATGATATTGGCCTTGTGAATGGCCGTGACCTTCTTCCGCTCTTCGCGCCTTGCCCACGAGAATGCCGCGCGTGCAATTCGCATGGACGCATTCTCGGTGATGATCTTCAGGCTTTCCACCACGCCCGGGACCACTTCATGTTCCAGCCCGGAATACAAATCCTCGGTGTTTTCGCGGAAAATCGCCAGGTCGAGCGCCAGGTCCTGGTAGCGAGTCCGCAAGCCCGGCAGCATGCGCACCGGCCGGAAATTGGTATATAGCCCCAGCTTCTTCCGCAGCGCGACGTTGATGCTCTGATGGCCGCCGCCGATCGGAGTGGCCGTGGGACCTTTCAGACCCGTGTGCGTCACCTCGAGCGAAGCGAAGACATCGTCGGGCAGAAGCTGGCCGGTTTCCTCGAAAGCCTTCGCGCCGGCATCGGCGCGCTCCCACTCGATAGCCGCGCCGGCGGCTTCGACGGCCCGCACCGTCGCCTCCGCTACTTCGGGGCCGATGCCGTCGCCGGGAATGAGAGTAACTGGATGGGTCATTGGTAGATTTTAGCGCGGTACTGGTTTAAACCAGTCCGTTTCTAATTTCCCCTTTCAAACCGTGCATGCGGTTTTCCCGCACACGGCTTAACGATGATCTTATTTGTGTGGCTTGCGCCGGGTATTTCACGGTGCCCATCAACTTGTGCAAACCCATCCCGTATAGCTGATCGCCGGTGAATGGCGCCCGCTTCGTTGGCCTCTGCCCGCCCCGCCGATATTGCCAGCGACGCAAGCTCCGCACTACGAAGTAGTCCATCTTGTTGAACTCCCGGTCGGCATTCCCCGTCCGGAAATAGTTCCCCCAGCCGCGAAGCACGGGTGTCAGTTCCGCGATGATCTGCTTCACATCCTTCCCGCTTTGCCGCTTACTGGTCAACTCTCGTACCCGGTCTCGCATCTTCTTCGTCGCCTTCGGGCTTGGCCACCGCTGCACATAGTGCCGCCGTGGATTTCGCTGGATACTCCGTTTCTTGCGAATCGTGCATCCCAGGAATACGAAGCTCTGCTTCCCGCCTCTCAAGTCCACCATCCGCGTCTTCACTGGATGCAGTCTCAGACCCAGCCGGTTCATCACCAGCCCGATCCGCCGTAGGGCTTCCCTGCTCGCCGATTCCGTGCGGCACATCGCCACAAGGTCATCCGCGTATCGGACCAATACTCCGAGTTGGCTACATCGTGCCACCCAGATCCGATCCAACTTGTTCAGGTAGATGTTGGCTAGTAACGGCGAGATCACTCCGCCCTGCGGGGTTCCCGCCAGCGTTTCCCTCACCGTCCCGTCCTCCATCACTCCGGCTTCCAGCCATTGGCGAATCAACTTCTGTACCCTTCGATCCGAGATCCGCTCCTTTACCAATTCCATCAGGGTCTCCCTCTGGATATTGTCAAAGTAGCCTTGAATGTCTGCGTCTACGACAAAGTTGTAGCCCTGGTTGCCTGCTACTCGGATGGCCTCCAACGCCTCGGTCGCACTCTTCTTCGGTCGGAACCCATAACTGCATTCATGGAAATCCGCCTCAAATATCGGCTCGATCACCAACTTCGCCGCCATCTGCACCACTCGGTCCCGTACCGTCGGTATCCCCAACGGCCGCTGCTTCCCATCTGCTTTCGGTATGTATCGCCGCTTCACCGGGGAAGGACGATATCGGCCTGCCTGTAACGCCGCCTGGATCTCCGCCAGAAATTCTCCAACCCCTCGTTGTTCGATGGCCTGGATACTTTCTCCATCAATCCCCGCCGCGCCTCCGTTGCTGCGCACTCGCCTCCATGATTCCCACAGAACGTCACTCCTATGGATCCGGTCGTACAGCGCATGGAACCGCCGCGTCCTACTCTGCTTGGCACACACATACAGCTTGCGTTGGAGTTGTCGTACTTTTTCATTGGGGGTGTTGGCCGTTTCCAGCATGCCCTCGCACTTACCTCCTCACAAGCATGATCAAAGCAGGGCCCCTTCCCTCCAGCGTGTTGTCTTGCACGCCTTCCTTGGTACTATGGACCCCTCGGATTCCCTCCCGGCTCCGTTCGCTTTCAGCCTTCCGGCCTTATACGCCCGGTCTTTGCCCGACTTGGCTGCCAGGTAGGGCCTCTCCTGTTCCGCATTGCTCTTTCCCAACGTGCCACCGCCTGAGACCCCGGAGTGGTCCAGCATCCGTTCCGATCCAGAATGCTGTCTGTTGCCTTCGCCGTGATATGAGCGGCTCGGCCCTCCCAAACACCTTTCGGCTGATAATATGACGAGGCTATTGCGTTCACTGATTGTTGCGGCCCGCTGGTTTGCTCCCCTCTTTTTCAAGGGCTTCCGACACTCCGCTTGGCTCGAAAGGATCTCTCCCCCCGGCTGGAGTCTGCTACCGGGCGCTTCGGCGCTTACCCGGACAGGACTTCCACCTGCTAGAACAACGCGTCTTTCAGGACGCACCATACGGCCCACTATAGCTCATGCCGGCAGGCCGCCAATTCGGCAAGTCTTCCAGCCGTCCCGCTAACCGCTTGCATTATGGATCGTCAAACTATATATTGTTAGACAACCTATGTCCAACCAATCGATCGACCGCGACCTGAAGAAGGGGAGCGCCGAATTGCTGATCCTGTCGCTCCTCGAAACCCGCCAGCGCCACGGTTACGAGATCAGCAAATTGATCGAAAACCGCTCCGGCGGCGCGGTCCGCTTCCGCGTGGCCTCGCTGTATCCGCTGCTCTACCGCCTGGAAGACCGCGGATATCTGCAGGGCCGATGGGTGGAGAAAGCCGGCCAGAGGCGCAAGCGCTATTACCGCCTCACGACCGCGGGGCGCAAGGTCCTGGCGGAGCGGCGCTCCCGGTGGGCGGCCTTCGTGGAAGCCATCCGCAACATCACGAGTACCGAACATGCCTGATTGGAAGCAGCCCGTTCTGCAAAGGGTCCGGCCTCTCGCGCTCCAGCCCGCCCGCGAGGCGGACATCGTGGAAGAGCTGGCCAGCCACCTCGACGAACGGTACCGGGAACTGCTGGCCGGCGGCATGGCGCCGCCGCAGGCCGAGCAATCCGTCCTGGAAGAGCTGGAATCGGGCGATGTCCTCACCGAGCGCCTGCGAAAGACCCGTCAGCCGGCCGGCCGCGAGCCGGCGCCGTTGGGGAGTGCGCGAAAGGGAAACATCATGGAAAGCCTCTGGCACGATTTCAAAGTGGCCTGCCGTGCGATGGCCCAGAAGCCGGCATTCAGCCTGGCCGTGGCCGGCATGCTGGCCGTCGGTGTGGCCGGCAACACCGCCATTTTCAGCGTTTTCAATGGCCTTTTTCTGCGGCCGCTTCCGTTCCCGGAGCCTGGCCGCCTGGTCGATCTCGACGAAACCGCCCCCAAGTGGAACCTGGAGCGCGTCGGCATTTCCGATCCCGACTTCGACGCCTGGCAAAGGGGCAACAAGACGTTTGCCGGCATGGCGTTCTATGCCACCGGGCGCGGCGCCAATCTGGTCACGGCCGATGGCGGCGCGGAACGGCTCAAAATGGCGGCCGTCACCCACGATCTGCTGCGCGTGCTCGGCCTCAAGCCGGTAGTGGGCCGCGACATCCTGCCGGAGGAAGACCGGCCGGGTGCTCCCAACGTAATTCTGCTCGGCTACGATCTCTGGCAGCGCCAGTTCCATGGCGACCGCGCTGTCGCCGGCCGGGTGATCAAGTTGAGCGAGCGTCCCTTCACCATCATCGGCGTGCTGCCGCGAGAAGCCATGATACCGCCCGATGTCGATGCCTGGGTGCCGTTGGCCGCCGATGTAACCAAGGGCGGCTCGTTCTATCTTGGAGGCCTCGGCCGTCTGCAGCCGGGCATCACCATCGGGCAGGCCAAGGCCGATTTGACGCGCGTTCATTCCAGCGAGCCGGATAACTCGGACCACATCACTTCGCCCATCATCGGCCCGCTGCGCGACCGCTTTTTGGGCAATTTCAGAACCATCTCGCTCATCCTGCTGGGCGCCGTCGCCGTCGTGCTGCTCATCGCCTGCGTCAATATCGCGGGGTTGATGCTGGTGCGCGGCGAATCGCGCTCGCGGGAAATCGCCATCCGCACCGCCATCGGCGCGTCCCGCGGCCGCGTGGCGCGCCAACTGCTCGTGGAAAGCTCGGTGTTGGCCATGGCCGGGGGCATCCTCGGAGTTGCGCTTGGCAAGCTATGTCTCAGGGGCCTGATCTCGCTCATGCCGGTCGATTTGCCGCGATGGGTCCGCTTCGATCTGGATGGGCGGTTTGCGCTCTTTTCGATTGCCGTCACGACGGCCGCCGGACTGCTCTTCAGCCTGGCGCCGGTGCTGCAGGCGGCTACGCTCGACACCCGCAACTGGCTCCAGGAAAGCTCGCGGTCGACGTTTGGGCGCGGCCGGCGCCTCACATTGAGCGCCTTGGTCGTGGGCGAAATCTCGCTCGCGCTCGTCCTTCTGACTGCTTCCGGGCTGCTGCTGCAGGCCTTCCGCAAGGTTCTTCATCAGTCGCCCGGTTTTCGGCCGGAAAACGTCCTCACCTTCACCGTGCGGCCATCGCCTGTAAAGTACCCGAAACCGGAGCAGAATCTCGCGATTTTCAACTCGCTCCTCGGCAGCCTGCGCGCGCTTCCCGGAGTGCACGACGCTTCCGCCGCGTCCACCGTGCCGCTGGACGGTCATTCCGGTTACTTCTTCGTGGCCGAAGGCGGGCGCATCTTCGGCCGCACCGAACAGCAGCCCGTGGTCTTGAACATCACGGCTATGCCAGGCTACTTGAAAACCATGGGAATCGCCCTCGCGGGTGGCCGCGAATTCGACGATCATGACAGCCAGATGGACGCTCCCAAAGTCGTCATGGTGAGTGAGACCTTCGCCCGGCTCTTCTGGGGAACCACCGACGTGGTCGGCAGGCGCATTGCGTATCGCGGTAACGACCCCAAAGGTCCCGACTGGTTTCGCGTCGCCGGCGTCTTCCGCGATATGCGCCATTACGGGCTCGACCAGGAGATACGGCCGCAGGTATTCGCCTCCTTCGCCGTGAACTGGACGAACAACATGACCATCGCCATGCGCGCCTCCACCGACCCGCACAGCCTGGTGAATCCGGCGCGGGAAGCGATCCAGCGCATCGATCCCAACCTGCCCATGTACAACATACGCACCATGACGGAGCGCCTGGACCGCTCGTTGTGGACGCGGCGCGCCTACTCCAGCCTGTTCGTGGCGTTCGCCGCCGTGGCAGTCCTGCTCGCCGCTGCCGGAATTTACGGCGTGATTTCGTTCAGCGTCAGCCAGCAGACGCGCGAGATCGGCATCCGCATGGCCTTAGGCGCGCGCCCCGGACAGGTGCTGGCCCGTGTTCTGCGTCACGGCATGCTGCTGATCGCGCTGGGCGTGGTGCTGGGAGCCGGTGTGTCCCAGCTGGTGGTCGGTTTGCTGAAGAGTATGTTGTTCGGGGTGAGCACGCGCGACCTGGCCACCTATGGCGCGGTGATTCTGGGAGTGGCGCTTGTGGGGCTGGCCGCGAATTTTCTCCCGGCGCGGCGCGCCGCCCGCATCGAGCCGGTGCAGGCGCTGCGCACGGAATAACGGATCACTCGTCGAGCAGGCGAATCCCCAGGCTCTTCAGGAACCGGTCGTCGAACCGGTTGGCTGAGGTGGCTGCCAGGCTATCCACGGTCGAAGGACGGGGCGTTTCCGCCGCGGCTTCGGGCTTGGGGCAGTCCTGCCAGCATTCGGCCAGCGATTTGGACGCGTACACCACCCGTTTGCACTCCTCGCACCACCAGTGAATCACCAGTTCATGATCGTCGGTCAATCCTACTTCGTCGATCCGCGTCGGTGCTTGACCGCATTTGCAGCAGAGAGAAAGGTGTCGATAGCCCATGGCGTTTGTACCGAACCATTTATCGCACGGGCAGGCCTCCAGGCATAGTTCTAATTGACAAGAAATGTACCGTCGGGGTTTCATTTCCCGTACCCATGGAACTTTTGACTCAGGAGTGATTTCATTTCGCGGTTACGATCGCGGCCTGCGCACTGGGCGCGAACAGGGAGTTGTCATGTTTCCGGCAGGGAGAATGGGGACGGATTACGCCCCGGCGGTTCGGCTGGCGGCTGAAGGCTTCTATTCCGGTCGATCTTCGGCTCAGAGACTTGGGATGGCTACGGACGGAACCAAATCCCGGAGCTGTCTGCGGGTCACGTCGAAGAGACTCACCAGGCGGGCGGCATCCACCGTTCCCAGCCCTACGCGATAGAGCGCCATTTTGAATTGCGCCGACATCATGCCGAGCGCAAAGGACACTTCGTACCGGCACAATGTGCGCGCCAGGTCCGGACGATCGCAATGAGATTGCACCATCAACGTTTTGATGGCGGCGCATAGAAACCGGAAATCGCGGTCGAGCGAGTGAAGATACGCTTTGAAGATCTGGTATCGTTGCGCGCGCAGCTTCGCCGCCATGTATGGCTGGAACCCGGGTTGCGCGCGCAGGAAATTGAGGTCTTCGTCGCTGAGTAGCCGCAGCATGGGGCGGTAACGCTCCGAGGAGAGCTGCAGGGCCCGTTCCGGATCAACGCGAAAACCCGTGTCACGTACGATGAGACGCCCCACGCAGATTGCCAGGCACACCCCAAATGCCAGACAAATCGAGAAGACCATCGAGAATGGGACATCCATTGGAAGCACGCTCACCGCATCGCCTCCAGCGTAGACCGATCGGCTGAAATTTCCATTTCCTCCGTATGGTGCAGCCGCTCTCGCTCCCGAACGTGATCGTCACCCTTGCGTTGGCTCATTGATATGAGTATGAAATACCACAGGCATTAAGGCGAAGTCCTGGAAGTACGGGGAGGGTTTCGGGGTAGTACTATTGGTTCTATAGAGGCGCCGGGGAAAATAGTTAAACCATTTATTTATTTTGGCTTACGATTCCGCGTCGGCTTTCCGGCAGAGCCCGGGAAGGGGCCGTGCACTTTTCGTGTCCAGGCCATTCGAAGGCCTGATTCTAGTACATCGTTCGGTACTTTCGATAATAAAACTCGGGTAGATCCCTTGCGACCCCACCCACCGGGGACGGGTGAGAAGATCTCCGGAGCATCGGCCACCATGCCGGCCTGTTGTTCCGGAGTCAGCAGAAGCACTCCAAATCCTTCCCGTTCGAGGCCCAGCGTGGCAAAGATCTTTCCAGCTACGCGGAAGTCCGGGACGTCGAAATGCTTCCCCTCGGCGGTTCCGGGAAGCGAAAGCGCTAGTTTTCGAAACATCGCGGCGGTCATATCAGGCGAATCGCAGGCCTTGCAGCGCCTCGCGCGCCTCCGTCGCGGTACGGAAACGCGCTTCGCGATCGGGATGCATCAAGCGCGCGATGTACGGCCCGATCGGATCCGCAAGCGGCGGCTGGCCTCCACCCTGGATCGGCAGCGAACCGGTGATGGCCTCGTACATTACAATGCCGAACGAATACAAATCGGCGCGGCCATCCAGCAATTCTCCCCGCACCTGCTCCGGCGCCATATAGCCGAGCGACCCGAGCAGCGTGCCCGGCATGGTGACGAATGTGACCACGGTGGCATCGCCCCCCGCGGCGGTTTGAAATGGCGTGCGAACTTTGGCCAACCCGAAATCCAGCACTTTGACCTGTCCCGACCTGGTGAGAAAGAGATTGCCCGGCTTGATATCGCGATGAACGATGCCCAGCGCGTGCGCCGCTTCGAGCGCGCTCAGCACGGGAACGCCGATCACCACCACGCCCTCCGGCCGGATGCGTCCCGTCTTGATGCGATCCGCCAGCGTGGTGCCTTCGAGCAGCTCCATCACCAGGAACGGCCGCCCTTCCCAGCGATCCATGGCGTAAACGGAACAAACGTTGGGATGGCGCAGCGACATGCACGCGCGCCCCTCGCGTTCGAAACGGGCCAGGGCTTCGCGATCGCGGGCGTATTGGTCGGCCAGCACCTTGACGGCCACGGGCCGGTTGAAGACGGTATCCTCGGCGCGATAGACCGTGCTCATTCCGCCGGAGCCGATCGGCTCCAGAATCCGATATTGCGCAACCTGCTGTCCAACCATGGCGGATTCGTGGTGCTGGGTATCATTGTATCGGGTGAAGGCACCCGGCCATAGGCGTCGGCCTCCGAGCATTGCGCGTCCGGCAAGCCGGGCGCCTTCGGCGCGGGGCGTCCCGAATCCGTTGCCGAAAGCCGGCGCGCTGTGCTACACCGGGGGCTGGGAGGACGCTTGATGCATCGCTGCGGCGCCGTTTTCGCGGCTGCCGTTTTTATTCCCAGCGCGCTGGCGCAGGCCGCGGATCCGAACTTCAGCATGGATGTGAACCGCGTGGCGGCCACGTTCTCCGTCACGGACCGGCGCGGTCACTTCGTCACGCTGACGCGCGACGATTTCGAGGTATTGGACAACCAGAAACCGCAGAAGATCCTGGATTTTTCCGCGGAATCGGAGCTCCCCCTGCGGCTGGCGCTGCTGTTTGACGCCAGCACCAGCATGCGCGACCGGTTCCGTTTCATGCAGGAGGCGGCCGTCACCTTTCTGAAAAACGCGGTGCGCCCCGACCAGGACCAAGCCATGCTGGTGAGCTTCGACATCGTGCCCGAAGTGATCCTGGAGTTCAACAGCGATATCGACCGGCTGTCGCAAGCGGTGCGCGATTTGCGGCCCGGCGGCGCCACCGCCCTCTACGACGCCATCGATCTCGCCGCCAAACGCATGCTGCAAAACGCCCGCGCCGGCCGATTCCGCTACGTGATCGTGATCTTCAGCGATGGCGATGACAATCAGAGCCGGCTGACCCGTCAACAGTCGTTGGAATCGGCCCAGCGCACCAACGCGGTGATGTTCGCGGTTTCCCCGACTCAGCAGAACGGGCCGGGGCAGGGGGACAAGATTCTGAACTTCCTGACCTCGGAGACCGGCGGCACCGCGCTGTTTCCATTTCGCATGGAAGACATGGCGCGATCGTTCGACACCATCTCCAAAGAGCTGCGGCATCAGTACAACATCCTGTATCGGCCCGATAGCCTCACTGCCAATGGATCGTTCCACACCGTGGAGATCCGGCTGAAAGAAGCGCGGAGCGGCTTCAAGGTTCGCGCCGCGAAAGGCTATTATGCGCCGCTTCCGCCACCCGACCACCGCTAATCGGTGGACCGGGAAGCGGCGGAACGTCCAGCAGATTTACAGCGACTTGCAGCCACTGTAGTGGTCTTCGACAGTGATTTTCACCCACGTGGGTGCGCGATAATCCCCTCCTTTGCGAATACCGGACTGTTATTGTCCTGATGAATAACTGTTTCGAATGTGGCATTTAGTGTGCTTGAGCAGTTAAACAGATAATTGGACCTTTAATATCTTGTTATGCAATTGACGCGAGCAGCCGATTATGCAGTGAGAGTGATGATTTACCTGGCCAGCCTTCCCGCCGGAACCTGCGTCAATCACGCCGATCTGGCCGCCGCTGTCGACTGTCCGCGGCAATTCCTCGCCAAAGTGCTGCAGCGGCTCACCAGCGAGGGCCTGGTGGTTTCGCGGCGCGGCAGCTTAGGCGGATTCCAACTGCCCCAGGCGAGCCGCCGCGTATCGATGTTGGAAGTCATCGAAGCCATCGAAGGCCCCATACACCTGAACCTGTGCCTGGAATCACCGCAGGCCTGCGAACGCCGCGGGAGTTGCCCGGCCCACGTCGTGTGGGCCAAGGCGCAAGCGGCGCTGATTGCCGTCCTGAAGTCGGCCACGATCGAGGATCTGGCGCTGGATGCGGCCGCCATTCGGGAAACCCGCGCCCGCCTCGGCGAGGTGCCGCGATGGACCTGACCGGATTGGCGATCTGCGCCAGCCTCCTCATGGCGGCCGCAACCGCCTTTGCGTTCATCTGGGCGGTGAAAAAAGATTATTTCCGCGATATCGAAGACACCAAATACCAGGTCTTCTGGAGCGACCTGGAGGAGTTGGTGGATTCTCCCAAGGAGAAAGCCAATGGCAACGGAAGTTCCCAGCCACGATCCGATAAGTAAGCCGAAGGACTCGATGCCTCGCCGCAGCTTGCTCGCCTGGCTCTCCAGCGTCGGGTTATTCGGCTCCGCCGCGCTGGCGGTGATCTCCAACCTGGTATTCTTCAAGCCGCGCGTGACCTACAGTCCGAGCGCGCGCTTCAGCATCGGTAAGCCCGATGATTTTCCGGCCGGCACCCGCATCGCGCGCGATGTCGAGCGCGTGTGCATCGTGCGCGATGGCAATCGCATGGCGGCGATCTCGACCACCTGCACGCATTTGGGCTGCATCGTGGCGATCTCCGATACCGGGTTTGCCTGTCCCTGCCATGGGTCGCATTACGACCAGGATGGAACCGTCACCGGCGGGCCGGCTCCCAAACCGCTGCCCTGGTTCAAGGTCACGCTCGCGCCCAATGGCGAGATCGAAGTCGACAAAAATTCGCAGGTTGATCCCGGAACTTACTTCACCGTATGAGCGCTCCCACCATTCCACCACCCAGCGCGAAAGAACCCGGCCTGTGGACGGCTGTCCGCGAGCTGCCCTCCAATGTCTGGAGCTCCATCTTCCGCCATCCGCTGCCCTCCAGCGACCTGGAGCGCGCGCAGACCAGTTTCACGAATTTCTTTCTGCACCTGCACCCCGTCAAGGTCCATCGCAACACCCTCCGTCCTGTCTATACGCTCGGGCTGGGCCTGATCTCGCTTTTCCTGTTCCTCATCCTGGTGACCACCGGCGTGCTCCTGATGTTCTACTATGTGCCTTCCACCAACCAGGCTTATGACCGCATGCTCGACCTGCGGGGCACGGTGGCCTTCGGCATTTTCCTGCGCAACATGCACCGCTGGGCGGCGCACGGCATGGTGGCGATGGTGTTCCTGCACATGTGCCGCGTGTTCTTTACCGGAGCCTATAAGAAGCCGCGCGAATTCAACTGGATCCTCGGCGTGGTGCTGCTGCTGCTGACGCTGTTCATGAGCTTCACCGGCTACCTGCTGCCGTGGGACCAGCTGGCATTCTGGGCCATCACGGTCGGGACTTCAATCGCCGGCTATGCGCCCCTGGTCGGCAGCCAGATCAAGTTTCTGCTGCTGGGCGACACCACCGTGGGACAGGAAGCGCTGCTGCGCTTCTACGTCCTGCACGTGGCGGTTCTGCCGGCAATTCTCAGCCTGCTGGTGGCCATCCATTTCTGGCGGATCCGCAAGGACGGCGGGCTCTCCCGTCCCGAACCCGGCACGCCTCCCAAAAGCGAATCCACCGTCGTGCAGCTCCGCATCGAGCCCGGCAAGCGTGTCTTCGGCTTGCAAGGCTTTGTGCGCGGGCCGTTCACCAGGATCGGCAACACGCCCGACGACTCTGTCTACAGCTGGCCGAACCTGCTGATGGCCGAATTGTTCGTCTTCGTGCTGACGGTGTCCCTGATCCTGGTAATCTCGCTGGCGTTCAACGCTCCTCTCGAACAACCGGTCAATCCCATGCACCCGCCGAACCCGGCCAAAGCGCCGTGGTACTTCCTGGGGTTGCAGGAAATGGTCAGCTACTCGGCATTCTGGGGCGGCATCGGTGTGCCCACGGTCTTCGTGCTGCTGCTGCTGGCCGCTCCCTATATCGACCGCAGCCCCAAGGGCGTGGGCCGCTGGTTCGCGCGCGAGCGTCTGCTGGCCAACACCATCTTCCTTACCCTGGCCATCCTGAACGTCATTTTCATCATCGTCGGGACGTTCTTCCGCGGTCCCAACTGGACCTTCGTTTCGCCGTTCTGAGAGGACCAACGTATGCGACTGGCACTGGCAATTGCGAGCTTTGTGATTCTGATCGTCCACGGCGTGGTTTTCTACGACCAGTTTGTGCACCGCTGGGAGCGGCACCAGACGGCTTATTTCGAGCAGGCGAGGTCGCTCGCCGCGCGCGCCGAGGAGCGCGCGGAATTCGAGGCGCGCGCTCCGCACATCGAGCAGGTAATCGTCACCAGCTTCGGCGACACGCGCGTCGATCGCTGCACCACCTGCCACATCGCCGCCGACGATCCGCGCTTCGCCAGCTACGCGCAGCCGCTCAAGGCGCACCCGTTTTCCGCGGCCATGGGCGACGTCTTTCAAAACGGCCGCTGGGAACGCCGCCACAAATTCACCGATTTCGGCTGCACCGTCTGCCACGACGGCCAGGGCCGCGGCCTGGATACGCACTACAGCCACGGCGAAGACGAATTCTGGCCCGATCCGCTCCTCGGCTACGTCACGCAAGCCAACTGGCGCAGGGATTTCGCCCCGCACCTGAAGGGCAAGGAGTACATGGAGGCCAATTGCGCCCAGTGCCACGCGGTGGAGAACTTCGCCGGCACTCCGAATGTCAATCGCGGCCGCAAGCTGTTCTACGCCATGAACTGCTACGGCTGCCACAAAATCGACGGACTGAGCGAAGGCACGCTCGGTCCCGATCTCACCGAAGCCGGCAAGAAGTTCAAAGTCGATTACCTTTGGGAATCCATCGTCGAGCCGCGCGCCAACCTGGCCACGTCGTTCATGCCGAAATTCGATCTCGGCGAAGCGGATGTGAAAGCGCTGGTCATTTTCCTCAAGAGCCGCCGCGGAGTGAACTTCGCGGAGACCTCGCTCGATCGTTACAAAGCGCACATCGAGAATATCGCGGTGGTCATCCCGCCGGGCACCGCCGGCGAGAAAGCCGGAGAGCAACTGATCGCCGACCGCGCCTGTACGGCCTGCCACAAAGTGAACGATCGCGATGGCGGCGTGGCGCCGGATCTCAGCTATGAAGGCCTGATCCGCGACAGCGATTGGCTGATGGCCCATTTCAGGAGCCCGCGGTCGCGCGTGCCGGATTCCATCATGCCGTCGTTCCGCTTTCCGGACGACGATTTCGCGCGCATCACCTCCTACCTGGTGAGCCTCAAGACGCCGCCGGCGCGCATGAGCGCGGCCGACACCTATCGCGCGCTGTGCGCCCGCTGCCACGGCGAAAAAGGCGACGGCAACGGAAAGGTGGCCTGGTATATCGATCCCTCGCCGCGCGACTTCACCCGGCCGGATTTCATGAACACCAAGCCGCGCGATCGTTTCGTGCAATCCATCCAGAACGGCATCGGAGGGACGTCCATGCCGGCATGGGGCAAGGCGCTGGACGAGGAGCAGGTGAATGGCGTGCTCACGTATGTGCTGCAGACCTTCACCCGCGAGCCGGAACGGCAGGTGAAGCCGCGCAACCTGCCCGAGCGCAATCCGGTGGCGTCGACCGAATCCTCCGTCGCCCACGGCGAAAAGATCTTTCTGCAGCGCTGCACCGGCTGCCACGGACGCAAAGCCGACGGCAAAGGTCCCAACTCGCTGGACATCCTGCCGCACCCGCGCAACCTGCGCAATAGCTGGTTCGTGGGCCGGTTGAGCGACCGCCGCATGATGGAATCCATCCTCTACGGAGTGCAGGGAACCGCCATGCCGCCGTGGATCGATTACGGCCTGTCGCAGCAGGATGTCGGCGACATCATGAATTTCATTCGCAGTCTCAATCCAAAACCAGGGAGCCAACAATATGCCAGCAGGTAGCGAAGCGACGCTGGAGACGTCGGGAAGCCGCGTGACTTCCCCACCCGACATACACACCGATACCACGGCCAAATGGTTCCTCCTGAGCGGCATCGGCTACTTTTTCATCGTCGGCATTATCGCGCTGACGATCGCCGCCAAGTTCGTCTGGCCGGAGCTGCTGGGCACCGTGCCTTACCTCAGCTACGGCCGGCTGCGCCCGCTGCACGTGAACGGAATGCTGTTCGGCTGGCTGCTGGCGGCCGATATCGGTTTGAGCTTCTACATCATTCCGCGGTTGTGCGGCGTGAAACTGTGGAGCGAAAAGCTCGGCGTGGCCACGGGCATCATCTGGAACGTGATCATTCTGGGCGCGGTGGTGGCGCTCATGGGCGGCTACAACTACGGCCTGGAATACGCGGAATTGCCGGTGCCGCTCAAGATCCTGGTGGTGGTCGCGTGGGTGATGTACGGGATCAATATTTTCGGCACCATCGCCAGGCGCAAATACGAGCAGATGTACGTCTCCATCTGGTACACCATGGGCTGCATCCTCTGGACGGCGTTCGTTTACATCACCGGCAATTTCGCGGTGGAGTTCGCCACCGGAACCAACCAGGCCAACCTGAACTGGATGTACGTGCATAACGCCGTCGGCCTCATCTTTACGCCGATCGGCCTGGGAATCGCCTATTACTTCATTCCGCGATCCTCGAATACGCCGCTTTATAGCCATCGATTGTCGATGATCGGGTTCTGGTCGCTGGCGTTCGTTTACGTCTGGACGGGCGCGCATCACATGATCCATGGACCGATTTCGCAGTGGCTGCAAACCATCGCCATCGCCTTCTCGCTGATGCTGCTGATCCCCGTCTGGGCGGTCGTGTGGAATTTCTTCGCCACCATGAAGGGCCAATGGCAGCAGCTTCGCGACAACGTGCCGTTGAAATTCCTGATGTCCGGCACGGTTTTCTATCTGCTGACCTGCTTTCAGGGCCCCATGCACAGCCTGCGCAGCGTCAACGCCATCGTTTCCAAAACCGATTGGATTCCCGGCCACGCGCACATGGCGCTGCTGGGCTGCTTCTCGTTCTACGCCATCGCCGGCGCTCTCTACACCGTGCCGCGCATGTGGGGCACCAAACTGTACAGCGACAAGCTGGCCAACTGGACGTTCTGGCTGATGATGATCGGCGGGCTGGGTTTCTTCGTCACGCTCTGGCTGGGCGGCTTCTGGCAGGGCTGGCAGTGGAACAACGCCTCCATTCCTTTCATCGATACGGTGGTCGCCCTGCATCCTGTCTGGCTGGTGCGGTTCTTCTCCGGAACGCTGATCTTTCTGGGGATTGTGACCTTCGCCTACAACATCATGGCAACCGCGATCGGGCCGCGCGACGCAGCCCTCGCGGAAGGAGGGACCTATGCTCGCTAGAGCCGATCGCAGCGCGTCTTTCGCCGTGGCCGCGGCGCTGGGCCTGTTTTTCGTCGGCGGCCTGATCACTACCGTCGTGCCTCCCCTGGTCGATAAAAGCTGGGGCCGTCCGTTCGAGAACCACGATCCCTCGAAGGGCCCCACCGGCAAGCTCCGGCCCTATACCGAGATCGAACTCAAAGGGCGAGCGATTTATATTCGCGAAGGCTGCTGGTATTGCCACACGCAGCAGACCCGTACCCTGGTCGCCGACACCAAGCGCAGCGGCTGGCGCGGCGTCGATTCGCCCATCTCCACGCCCGACGAATTCGTTTACGACAAGCCGCACATGTTCGGCACCAAGCGAACCGGCCCCGATCTTTCGCGCGTTGGCGGCAAGTACAACACCCAGTGGCATCGCACGCACTTCCGCAATCCGCGCGACCTGGTCAACGGCTCGGTGATGCCGCCTTTCCCCTGGATTGCCGACAACGAGCAGGAATTCACCGCGCTGGTGGCCTACCTGCAAACTCTCGGACGCGCCAAGGACTGGCGTCCGGACAAGGACTACGAGCGATGACCGACTATACCTGGCCGAGTGTTTATTTTGCTTATTTCTTCTTCGCCATCTGCTTCGTGCTGGCGGCGTTTTTCTTCGCGCGCTCGTGGAAGGACGGCTACTGGGGCAAGCAGGGCGAAGAAGTGAAGTACCAGGTGTTCGGCGAGAACGAAGAGGAGAAACCGCATGTCACCCGATAAACCGCAGCTCAAGGAATACGCCGGCGGCTGGATCACCGAGCGCGAGGGGACGACCGTTCCCAACTTCCTCAAGCTGGCTTATGTCGTCATCATTCTCGGAGTCGCCGCCTATTTCTTCACCTACATGTTCGGCGAGGTGAACCATCCGGATCGCGGACCGCTGGTGCGGGCGATGAATGCCGCCACCGAAGCCTCCGCCGCATTGATGTACGGGATCGCGGCGCTGATCGTGATTTACGGCATCATCGTAGTGGCTTTTGCATTCCGCAAGCACGATTGAGGACCGCGATGGATAACGGCCTATACCAGGTGCGGTTGCCGGACGCGACCGGCTACTGGATGGAGATGGTGAAGTGCCGGCATGCCTGCCCGGTGCATACCGACGCCTGCGGATACGTGACCGCCATCGCCGAGGGGCGCTACCAAGCGGCCTACCGCATCGCGCGCGCCACCAATCCGTTCGCCTCGATCTGCGGACGGGTGTGTGGCGCTCCTTGTGAAGCGAATTGCCGTCGTGGATCGGTGGACGCGCCGGTCTCCATCCGGCCGCTCAAGCGATTCGTCACCGAGCAGTTCGGACCGGAGTGCGGCGAGTATGCGCTCCATCGCGAGGCCGCCAACCTGGCGATGCTGCCTCCCAATCGCGGCGACTACGAGAAGGTAGCCGTAATCGGGGCGGGAGTCAGCGGCCTCACCGTGGCCCACGACCTGGTGCGCATCGGATACAAGGTTACGGTTTTCGAGGCCGAAGCGGAACCGGGTGGCATGCTGACCGCGGGTGTTCCCATATTTCGCCTGCCGCGCGACCTGGTGCGGCACGAAATCAACGCGATTCTTTCGCTCGGCGTGGAGCTCCAGTGCAACCAGAAGCTGGGCCGCGACTTCACCATCGCCGGCCTGCGCGCCGAAGGGTACCGGGCGATCTTTCTCGGGATCGGCCTGCCGAAAGGCCGCAAACTGCCGCTTGCGGGCGGCGAAACTCCCGGCGTGATCGACGGCATGGATTTTCTCCGCGCCTTCAATTCCGGAAAGCCGCTGCCGCTCGGCAAACGGGTGGTCGTGATCGGCGGCGGCAATGTCGCCTATGACGTCGCCCGCTCCGCCGTCCGGCCGGTCAACGACGAGCGGATGGCCTACGACGTGGCACGCTCGGCGCTGCGTCTGAGCGGCGATAAGGAAGTTCACGTGGTCTGCCTCGAGAGCCGCCAGGAGATGCCCGCCGATGAAATCGAAATCGTCGAAGGCGCCGAAGAGGGCGTCCATCTGCATAACCAGCGCGGTCCGCGGGCCATCCTGCATGAAAACGGCACCCTGACCGGGCTGCGCACGGTGCGGTGCACGGCGGTGTTCGACGCCCAGGGCCGTTTCAATCCGTCATTCGACGAAACCCAGGTCGAGGATATCGCCGCCGACAGCGTCATCTTCGCCATCGGCCAGACATCCGACCTCGCCTTTCTCGATCCGGCCGACGGCGTCGCGAGCGAGCGCGGCCTGATCAAGGTGAACCGCGAAACCTACCAGACGACCGCTCCCGATATCTTTGCCTGCGGCGATATCGCCCACGGGCCGCGGCTGTTCATCGATGCCATCGCTTCGGCGCAGATCGCCGCGCGCTCGATGCACGATTTCCTCCGCGGCACGCGCACCGACATCGTGGTGCGCAAACAGTGGAAACCCGCGGCGTACACCATGGCGGAGGGCTGGAACGTTCTCGAACGGCGCAATCCACCGGCCCTGGAGTGCGACCGCCGGGCCGCCGGCACCGCGATTGTGGAAGAGAATTACGCCGAAGCCGAAGCCCGGCGCCAGGGCGCGCGCTGCCTGCGCTGCAACGTCAATACCGTCTTCGACACCTCCAAATGCGTTGCCTGCAACGGCTGCGTGGATGTCTGCCCGGAAAACCTGATTCGCCTGGTGGGATTGAGCAAATTGATCGAGGACGACGGCTGGCGGCAGCAGGCCCTTGAAGCTTTCGGCGACTTGACGCGCCATTCCGCCGGCGAACTGGACCAGTTGGCCGGCGCCATGATCAAGGATGAAACCACCTGCATTCGCTGCAGCATGTGCGCCTCGCGCTGTCCCACGCACGCCATCGAAATGAAGCTCTTCGATTTCTCGACCGAGTGCGTCTCGGTCGGCTCGCGCAATCCGAAGGTGGTCTACGCCAATGACCGGCCTTGAATTCGCCGCTATTTTCGCCCTCGGACTGGCCGGCAGCCTCCACTGCCTGGGCATGTGCGGCCCCATCGTTCTGTCCTATAGCGTCGGGCTCCGCGGGCCGCGGCCGGCCGCGCACGCCGCCTATAACGCCGGCCGCATCCTCACCTACATGCTGCTGGGCGGGATCGCCGGCGCAGCCGGACATGCCATAGGAGTCCTGGGCCAGCTCGCCGGGTTCGCATCCACCGCCCGCATCGTCGCCGGCGCGGCAATGATGGTGGCGGGCGTCCTCATGATCGGGCTGGTTCCTTCCAAGCCCCTCATCCAGATCCAGCGCCCCGGCCTCCGTCAGGCGATCGGCAGGCTGATCCTCGGCCCTTCGGTCCGGACGAAATTCACTCTCGGCGTGCTTCTCGGATTTCTCCCCTGCGGCCTCATCTACGCGGCGCTGCTGAAAGCTCTGGAATCGGGCGGCCCGATTTCAGGCGCGCTCACCATGCTGGCCTTTGGACTGGGGACCGCGACGTCGCTGTTTTCCGCGGGCTTGCTGTCGTCGATAGCCGGCGCCCGGCTGGGCGCCTGGAGCAACCGCATCGCGGCCTTGTCGGTCATGCTTTTCGGCGCGATCCTGTTGTGGCGCGGAATCGCCGCCAGGCCGGTGTGCCATGGGTGAACGGTCCGTCCATGATTAACTGGCATCAACTCCGGAAGCGCGCCCACCTGATCTGCTTCCTGATCTTCCTGGTTTTGCCGTTCGCCAACGTGGTCCGCTTCGATATTCCGCGCCAGCGCTTCTATTTCTTCGGTTACGAGCTGTGGATCAACGAATTCGGCATCATCTTCTTCGCCTTGATGTTCCTGATGTTCCTGATCGTGGTGGCCGCGGTGGTATTCGGACGCGTCTATTGCGGCTACCTCTGCCCGCAGATGATTTTCAGCGAGGCATCCGCCGCCCTGGAACGCCGCCTGCGGCGCTGGTTGAAACCGCGCGAGCTCGCAGCCCGCGCCGCTACCTACGCGGTCCTGGCGTTGGCCTCGGTATTCCTGGCATTTGTATTCATTGCCTACTTCGTGGAGCCGCGCGACCTCCTCCGCCGCCTCGCCACGCTCGATATCCACACCGCCGCCGGCATTTCCGGCGCCGTGGTCACCCTGGTGACGTTCCTCGATTTTGCCTTCGTCCGCCTGCATTTCTGCACCACTGTCTGTCCTTATGGCTACCTGCAAGGCATGTTGAGCGACTCCAACACGCTGCTGGTCCGTTACAGCGACCCGAAGCAGGATTGCATCGAGTGCACGAAATGTGTGCGCGATTGTCCCATGGACATCGATATCCGCACCTCGCCGTTTCAGATTGAATGCGTGCATTGCGGCGAATGCATCGATTCCTGCGAAGCCATCCTCGCCCGCCTGAAGAAGCCCAAGCCCGGCTTGATTCACTATTCCTGGGGCGTCGAAGGCCGGTCGCGATTTCCCTTCGACGCCAAGCGGGTGATCCTGGCAATCGTCGTGTTATTTTACGCCGGCGGGCTATCGCTGGCGCTCTCCATGCGGCACGCCGTGCTGGTCCGCATCTCGCCCGACCGCGCCACGCTCTACCAAAAGGGCGCGGACGGCCGCATATACAACCACTTCCGCTACTCCATCGCCAACCGGTCGCGGACGGCCGAGGCGGTGGTCTTTTCCATGCGCCAATTGCCGGAAGCCACCATGACGCTGCGGTCCAATCCCGTCGCCGTGAAGCCCGGCGAGACCGTCAACGGGGAGTTCGACATTTCCGTGCCCGCCGGACGGCGCAGGGAATTCGTCACCCACTTCGACCTTCTGGCCACTACCATCCCCGATACCGTGTCGGACACATTCCCCGTGACATTCATAAGCCCAATGGAGACGCCATGAAACGAGTACCCGCGCTGATTCCGTTCTTATTGATGATTTCCGCCATTTTTATCGGGATCCTGATCTATGCGTACGTCGAGACCAAGCAGGCCAATCCGCAGATGCTCGACGAGCAGGGACGCGTAGTCCACCACACATGACGTGCCGGCTTTGCGGACTGGATTCGGGAGAGCAGCTCTATTGCTGCTCCGGCTGCGAGAACGTTTACGCCATCCTGCTGGAGAGCGGCGTAATCGCTTCCGGCCAGAACTTCCGCGAAACCGATCTCTACCAGCAAAGCCTCAAACTCGGACTCATCGCCAATCGATCCCCTAAGAACGAAGCGCTGCCGGAAGGAACGGAGACCCGCGAAGCGGTGTTCCACCTGTCCGGCTTGTGGTGCACTTCCTGCGCCTGGCTCATCGAACACGCGCTCGGCCGCACCCGCGGCGTGGTCACGGCCGAAGTGCTTTTCGCCAGCGATCTTCTAAAGGTCTGCTACGCGCCGCAGTATCTGCCGCCGCAGCGCATCGTGGAGCGCGTGGCTGCGCTGGGATACCGCGCTTCCGAATACTCCGGCCCCGCCGGGCGCTCCGACGCCGAGCGCAAGGACTTGCTGCTGCGCACCGGAATCGCCGCCTTTCTTTCCATGAACGCCATGATGTTCAGCCTGGTGGTCTATGCCAGCTACTTCGAGAAGATCACCGGGTATTCCGCCCGCTACATTCCTTTCGTGCTGATGGGCCTGGCGACTCCGTCGGTGTTTTACTGCGGAGCGCCGATTCTGCGCATCGCCTGGACGGGCGTCCGCGAGCGGACGCTGCGCATGGAAACGCTGCTGGCGACGGGAATCCTGGCGGCTTATGCTTACAGCGCCGTCCTGGCGTTCTCCGGCGGCATGCACGTGTATTTCGATACCGCCTGCGCCATCGTCACTCTGGTTTTGACGGGCAAGTTGATCGAGCGCGGCGCCAAGGACCGCACGGCGCGGGCGATCAGCCTGCTCTATCGCCTGATGCCCGACAAGGCCCGTGTCATGGTGGATGGAGGCGAGCGCTTTGTTTCGATCGACGCGCTCCGGCCCGGCGACCTGTTTCGCGTCAAGGCCGGCGAGCGCATCCCCGCCGACGGCATCGTGGTCGAAGGCCGCTCGCACGCCGATGAATCGGTGCTGACGGGCGAATCGGTTCCACGCGCCAAACAACCCGGCGACACCGTCGTGTGCGGGAGCGTGAATAGCACGAGCGCGCTCGAAATTCGCGCCACTCAGGTCGGCGCGGACAGCACTCTGGCGCACATCATCCGCACGGTCGAGCGGGCGGCGGCGCACCACTCCAGGACCGAGCGCGCGGTGGACCGCCTGGCGCGCATATTCGTTCCGGTCGTGCTGGCGCTCGCCATCGCCACTTTCGCGGGCTGGACCTGGCGCACGGGCGATGCCGCCGCGGCCATGATGCACGCCATCGCGGTGCTGGTGATCGCCTGCCCGTGCGCCCTCGGCATCGCGACGCCGCTGGCGCTCACCGCGGCCGTCAGGGCGGCCGGAAAACGCGGCATCCTGGTCGCCGATACGCGCGTGCTCGAGACCATCCGTGAGATGAACGTCGTGGTGCTCGATAAAACGGGAACCGTCACCACCGGCGAATTCACCCTGCTCGAAAGCGCCGGCGACACCACGCGCATGGCGCAGATCGCCGCTGTCGAGGCCTGCTCCGAGCATCCCATCGGCCGCGCTTTGGGCTCTTCCGCGCTTCGCGCCGGCGACGTTTCCGTGCACAAAGGGCTGGGGATCAGCGGCGTGGTGGATGGCGTGCGCTACTTCATCGGCAACCGCGCATTCATGGCTGCCGCCGGGCAGGAGGACAATCACCTGGAGCGCGAAGCCGCCGGCACCCGCGTCTGTTTCGCATGGGATGGCGCTGTCCGCGGCTCGCTGCTGTTCGGCGACCGGATTCGCCCGGAAGCCCGCGGTCTCTGCGCCGAGCTTCGCCGCCGCGGCATTCGCACGGTCCTGCTCTCCGGAGACTCCGAGAGCGTGACGCGAGCCACGGCCGAATCGATCGGCGTCGATCGGTGGGTGGCGGAAGCCACGCCAGACCGGAAGATCGAGATCGTCCGCGAATTGCAGGATCGGGGCGAAGTGGTGGCGATGGTGGGCGATGGCGTCAACGACGCTCCCAGCCTGGCGCAGGCCAACCTCGGCATCGCCCTCGGATCAGGGACCGATATCGCCATGCAGGCGGCGCCTCTGGTCCTGATGAATCAATCGCTCACCGCGGTTGTAGACATCTTCGCGTTGAGCGCGCGGACGTTTCGCATTGTCCGCCAGAATCTCTTCTGGGCGCTGGTCTATAACAACATCGGAATCGCCCTGGCGATCGCGGGCGTGCTCAATCCGATCATGGCCGCGGGCGCAATGGTCCTCTCCAGCCTTTCGGTAATCGGCAATTCGCTGCGAGTTATGCCCCGGGCCAAAGCCCGCGGCGTATCCGAAACCACTTCCGTGAGTCTGATCGCCCAACCACGGGCCAACAGTTAACCATCACTGCAGCGGCGCGATTTGCTGCATGACCCACTTTACGGATCGCGCGTAGGATCCGACGGGATTGTATACCGTCAGGATCTTATCCAGATCTTTATCTCGATAGATGTCGGAATAGGCCAGCTGATAACCTACCTCGTAAATGCCGGCGGCCGGCGAATCAAATTGCGCGCGGCCGTTATCCCATCCGAACAAGTTGTTGTTTGGCGCGGTTTTTCCGCCGGTCGATTCCACAAACGAAATACTGGGAAGGAGCCGCCAGTCAAGACGATAGGCATCCGCGGCCCTCAGAAACTCGGCGACATAGGCTTCGGCCGGGCAATCGAATTTTTGGAAGAAATGTCGCAGAATGGCCAGACGCTCGTCGTTGGGCGGGATCTTGCGTGACGCACGGTGGGCCTGCTGCGGCGATATCGCGGCGGCCCCCGCCAGAACAATCAACCCGCTAGACAACAATTTCCTCATCAACACGTTCTCCTAAGATCCAGGAATTTGGTATGTCGTCCCTGACGTCCCGTTACTACTGGAACGCCGGTAGATTTAAAGCGTCGGCTGGAGGCGGCGGCCTCCAGGAAGAGGACTACTTACGTCTCAACCGGGAGTCTGTGAGGAATCGTCCGGACTGGTACTAATGACAGAGCGCCCGGACAAGGCCGGGCGCGGCGGGAGAGTAACCACGATCGCGCGGAGCTGGAGAATGCGGACGGATCTCCAACTATCCGCGCTGCAAACGTTCTGTTTTCAGTTTTCTTCTAAAGCGGCGGCTTGAGGAAAGAGAATATTATTCTCCAGGTGTATGTGGCGGTGAAGATCCCTTTCCAATTCCGATAATCCCCAATAAAAGGCGCGGAACGTATTACACGCATCGGCCGGCGCAACGTAGCCCCCGGTCAACGAACGCATGCGCTCCAGGGCGCCGCCCGCCGAATCGTGTTCCAGAAACATCACCCGCAGCGGATTCCGCACCGACCCGCAATGGAAACTTGCCGGCGCATTGCCCGAGCCGCGCGCTGCCGCCAACGCCCGGATCAGCGGAAAGAGCACCATCTCTTCCTTCATCAGGTGCGACAGGAGTTCGCTCTCCAACGCCAGAAATGTGTCCGCCAGCGGATCCAGAACCGCGCCGTGGCGCCCACCGTGCTTCGAGCGGATTTTCGCGAGCATCGTTTCCAGCCTCGGCAGCTCCGTCTTCAAATAGGCGTGATGCGTGGAGAGGATGTGGTCGATCAGGCGATCCGTATCGGCGCCGATCCAGTCGCGCTCGATCGGACCGGTTGCCGCCCCCTCGATCTCGCGGACGAGAGCATCGAGGTCGAGCCCGCGCATTGTGCAGGCCTGGCTGAGGAGCGTCTTGCCCCCGCAGCAGAAATCGATGCCATGCGCCTCGAAAATTCGTACGGACGCGGGCTGCTGGGCCGCCATTTCGCCGACCGTGAGTTCTGGAGAGATTGTCTTCATGACTCGATTTTCCAAGAGTCGAGTGGGCAACGCAGTGACTGGAGTCACCGGGCGGCTGGTCCGCGATCGCCGATGCCGGCCGATAGCTTGCTGCCGAAAACTGTTATATTGAATCCCAAAGATGTGCCGGACTCGCGGACTTCGGTGCGTATTCTCATTGATTCTGCTGGCCTTGCCTGCTTCTGCGGCGACTCTAGGGACGGTCGTGCCGCACCCTTCGCCGCTGGCCGATATCATTCTCGACGAAGCGCGTAGCCGTCTCTACCTGCTGAATGCCACCGCCACTCCCCCGCAAGTGGAGATTTACGACACCACCACCAAGCCTCCCAGCCCGGTCTCCGGGACGTCTTCGATCGCCGTCGATGCGACGCCGCTCTCCATGGCCATGTCGCGGTCGGGAAAGTACCTGTATGTCGCCTGCTACAGCAGCGCGGCGTTGGACATCATCGACCTGGATGCCCGCAGCAAAGTGAATACGGTTCGCCTGGCCGCGAATCCCGAAGCAGTTGCCGTGGGCTACGACGAGACGGTCCTCGTCAGCACCATCGGCGCTACCGGCGGGCAGGGCGTGCTCACCGTTTATAATCCCAACGCCGCCGGACAGAGCTCGCTGCAGGCCATTTCGGTCGCCCCCGCCGCGCCCACCGCGCCCACGGTTCCCCCGCCCAACGGCAACGCCTATCTTGCGGGCCATAGCCGCATGGCGGCCACGCCGGACGCCAAGACGATCGTTGGCGTCCACGAGCAAGCCGCCACGCGCGCCATCTGGGTTTATGACGTTGCGTCGCAGACCGTGCTGCGATCGCGCGTAATCGCGTCCACGGCGGCCGTCCCGTCGCCGCCAACCGGTGTTCTGGCGGTCTCGCCGGACGGCAGCGAAGTCCTCAGCGGCCACCTGTTGTTCAGCACCCAATCGCTGCTGCTGATGGGCGCGCAGAACGCCAATAATGCCCCGTTCACCTTTGCGGCGGGCGCCAGTTTCTCGACTGCGGCATCGCAGGGCGGCGCGGTTTTCACGCCTGACGGCAAGAATCTGCTCACGGCGTACAATATCAATCCGGTCCAGTCCCCGGCCGTCCAGGTAAACACCAGCCAGATCCTGATCAACAACCCGAGTAACCTGCTGGTGCAGACCGGAATCATGATTCCCGAGCAGTTGAGCGGGAAAATGGTGATCGCCTCCAGTGGCGGAACCATCTACGCCATCTCCGAATCGGGATTCATGCAACTGCCGATCGCCTCTCTTTCGCAGACCACGCCCGTCGGCGTGCCGGACAGCAATGTGGCGCTGCTGGCCACGGATCAGTGCGGCGTGACGGCGGCTCTGAATTCGGCTACGATTCCCATCCGCGATGCCGGCGGCGGCCGCATGACGATTACCGCCCAACTGCTGACCGCGGCCGCCACTTCGGCCACGCTGCGCACCACGCCCCAGTCCTATGGCGGCAACGTGACCGCGCAAATCAATTCGGCCGTAAGCCGGACGCTGGGAACCGCGCCGCCCGATCAGCTGCTGATCCAGTCTCCGGAAGCGGTGAACATCATCAACGCCATCCGCGTGTATTCCAACAACCGCAACACCGAATCGCGCGGCAATATCGCGCCGGTGGACACCGGGGCGGGAAGCCTCGGCCTCACCGACCTGGTAGCCGATCCGGCGCGGCCGCGTTTGTACATCGCGAATCCGGGCCTCAACCGGATCGAGGTCTTCGATACCCAGCAACAGGCATTCCTGCCGCCGATCGCCGTAGGGCAGCTTCCCCGCTCGATCGCACTGGATGGCGATGGCGTCACCCTCTACGCGGCCAACAGCGGGTCGGAGAGCCTCACGCTGGTCAACGTCGCCACCATGACCGTGACCGGAACCATCTCGTTTCCGCCGCTTCCCTTCGGCACCACGCTGCCGATCATCAACCCGATGCTGGTAGTGGCCACGCAGCATGGAGCGCAGGTAATGATGTCCGACGGCTCGCTCTGGTTCGTGGTGGGGAATGCCGTCGCGCCGCGCACGCTCAATCCGCTCATTTTCGGGACGGCGACCACGATTCCCACTCCCGCGCAGGCGTCATTTCAAGCCTCCGCCGACGGGATGTACGCGCTCTTGCTCGCTGGTAACGGCGCATTATATCTGTACAGCGCCGCCGCCGACGATTTCGTCACCGTCAAGTCGGTGCCCCTCAGTTCGACATATTTCGGGCCGGTCACCGCCGGACCCGGCGGAAATTACTTCGTGGTGAACGGGCTCCAATTGAACTCCGCTCTCACGATCGTCTCCAACGGGAGCACCGGCGGCGGGAGCGGTCCGACTCCGCCGGCTTCGAGCACCCGGCCGATCTCGGCGGTCGCCAGCGTCAACGGGCAGTCCTTCCTGCGCTTCTCGACTGCGGTCCGCGCCAGCACGGCCACCGCGCCCACGGATGCCGGCCTGCTGGAAATGGTAGATGTCGCGAGCCAGAATGTCACCGCCAGCGCCAACTCGCTCGAAGGCCCGTTGACCCAGGTGATCGGCGCGGTGCGCGTCAACGTTCCCGGCCGGACTCTGGCCTACGATGCCGCGGCGTCGATGGCATATGCGCTTACCGAGTCGGGCCTGAGCGTGATTCCCATGACCCCGGCGGCGGGCCCGGCGCCGCAGGTGACCAGCGGCGGAGTCGTGAACCTGGGCGATTTCACCGCGCGGACCGCCCCCGGCGGCCTGATCGCGGTCTTCGGAAAGAATCTGGCGTCCAACGGGATCTTCAGCGCCACCCCGCTGCCCAATACCATGGGCGGGTCGTGCGTCACGCTGAACAACTCGCCGCTGCCGCTGATGTTCACCTCCAGCGGGCAAATCAACGCGCAGGTGCCGCCGGCGCTGGCGGCCGGCACGTATCCCCTGGTAGTCCGCTCGTTCGCCAATCAGGGTGCATCGGGCAGCGTCAATGTGACCGTCGCCAAATACGCGCCCGCGGTGTTCGTCGATCAGAACGGTCCGGTCATCTTCCACGCCAACGGCGACCGCGTGAGCATTGAAAACCCGGCCAAACGCGACGAGGAGCTCACCATGTACGCCACCGGCCTGGGTGCGACCACGGGAGGCCGGGTGACGGCGGGCTCGCCTTCGCCATCCAGCCCGCTGGCGGTGACCGCGACTCTCGAGATCTTCTTCGGCGACCCGACCATCAGCTACGCGGGAATCATCGTGGACTGGAGCGGCCTGGCGCCCGGCGATATCGGGGTCTATCAGATCAACTGCCGCGTCCCCGGCGACCATCTGAGCGGCGATGCGCTGCCGGTTACCCTGCGAATCGGCGGCGTCAGCAGCCCGACTACCGGTCCGGATGCGCCTTTTGTAGCGGTAAATTAGAGGTCAGCCCTCGCGGATTGGCTCCCCGGGCGCCGATTGCGGAACCCTCTCTTGGACCCCATGGTATCTACAGTACACTCGTTTCCGGGGCTGTGCTGGCGGAAGCGTTTGCGGCTGTACGAAAATCGTTCTGAGGAACCCATGCGATTCACACGTTCCCTGCTTGTCCTCGTGTTGTCTCTGCTCGCCCTGGCGTCCTGCAGCCGCGACCCGAACGTCTTGAAGCAGGTTTACCTGGAAAAGGGGAATAAATGGTTCGACCGCGGGAAATATCGTGAAGCGCTTTTGATGTATCGCGATGCCCTGCAAAAGGACAAGAAATTCGCGGAAGCCCATTACCGGCTGGCGCTGACCTATATGAAGCTCGGTTCGGTGTCCGACGGAGTGCGGTCGCTGCTCCGCTCGCTGGAGTTCTTCAAAAACGATCCGCACTATGCCGACAATCCGCACTACTGGGACGCGCTGGTGCAGATTTCACAGATTTACCTGGATGCCGCGCCCCGCGACAAGATCCGCATGGCGGAAGTGGAGCAGAATGCCAAGCTTCTCTTGGCGCGCGATGCGAATTCGTTCGATGGGCACAACCTTACCGCCGAGCTCGCCAATGTTCGCGGAGCCGAGGCGCTGCGCGTGAGGCAGACGGACGAAGCCAAGGCTGATTTCCAGACTGCCCTCGAAGAATACCGCAAGGCCGATTCCATCAAGCCGGGACAGTTGCGCGTGCTCATGCATATGGGCGGAGTCTACGTCCTGCAGGGCGATCTCAAGGCAGCCGAGGAGCAATACCGCAAGGTGATCGGCATCGACAAGACTTATGTCGAGGCGTACCGCACCCTGTACCGCCTGTCGTACGCCGAAAACCAGATGGATGCCGCCGAGCAGGTGCTGAAGGATGGCTACCGGAACAATCCGAAGCAATTCAGTTTTCTGGAGTGGCTGGCGCTCTTCTACTGGACGCAGCACCGGCGCGACGATATGCTCAACGCGCTGGGCGAGATCAAGAAACACGCCAGCGAGTATCCTCGCGCCTATCTGGATGTCGGCGAGTTTTACTATCGGCTGCGCGATGGCGATGCTGCAATCCGCGAGTACAACGAAGGCATCGAGAAGGATCCCAAGCATCGCGTCGATTATCAAAAACGGAAAATCGAAGTTCTGATGCACCAGAATAAGCGCGCCGAAGCCGCCGGGATCAATCAGCAGATCCTCGACCAGAATCCCAATGACCCGGATGCGAAAAGCCTCGACGCGACCCTGAAGCTGGATCGGGGCGATATTGCCCGCGCCCTGGCGGAGCTGCAACAGGTGGTTACGCAGAGTCCCGACAATTTCATCGCGCATTTCAATCTGGGACGCGCATACGCCATGCAGGGCCAGGTGGAACAGGCCCGCCAGCAGTTCAATAAATCGATTGAACTGCGCCCCGATTACATCGCCGCGCGGATCGCCCTGGCGCAGGTGGATATCGTCCACGGAGAGTACGAAGCGGGCGCAAAAACGGCTGAAGGAGCTCTGGCCATCGACCCCAATAATCTCGGCGCCCGGCTGATCGAGACGGCGGCCTTGATCGGCGAAAAGAAGTTCCCGGAAGCTCGCACCATGCTGGACGCGGTGCTGGTGACCAATCCCAACTCGGCCGACGTGATCTTTCAGCTTGCCGTGGTGGATATGTCCGAAAAGAAATTCAAGGACGCCGAGACCCGCTATCGCAAGGTTTACGAGATAAACCCGGATAACTTCCGGGCCCTGGTAGGCTTGTCGCAAACCTTCATCCTGCAGGGAAAGATCGACGAGGCCTTGAGCATGCTGAAGACCGAATCCGACAAGCGTCCGGGGAATCTGGATCTGCGGATCGTTCTCGCCGATACCGCCCAGAGAACAGGCCGGTACGCGATCGCCCTGGAGAATTACCAGCACGTGGTCGATTCTCTGGATAAAAACTCCAAGCAGCGCGCCGATATCATGGTGCGGCTGGGAGAAGTTTATCGGAAGAAAGGCGACCTGGATCGCGCCATCAGCTATCTTTCGCAGGCGAAGGACCTGCAGCCGCAGTCGCTCGCGGTCCTGATCGAGCTGGCCCTGACGCTGGACCAGGCCAAGGACTGGGGCCGCGCCAAGACGGTCTACGAGGCCGCCCTCAAGATCAATCCCAACGAGCCGTTTTCGCTGAACAACCTGGCGTACCTGGAAGCGGAGCACGGCGGCGACCTCAACCAGGCGCAAACTCTGGCGCAACGCGCCAAGCAGTTCTGGCCGGACCGCCCGGAAGTTTCCGACACGCTCGGCTGGATCTATCTGAAACGCCACCTGTCGACCAACGCCGTCGATATCTTCCGGGAACTGGTCCGCACCAACCCGCAGTCCTCGACTTTCCACTATCATCTCTGCGAAGCCTACGACCAGCAGGGTGACAAAGCCGCGGCGAGCCGGGAATGCAGCAGCGCATTGCGCGAAAATCCCTCCTCCGATGAAGCCAAGGAGATTCGGGATAAACTGGCGCGCCTGCCCCATTAACGCCGGGTGCGGTCTCGGCAAAAACAATAGAATTTTTGTGGTGCAGGCTGGCAGCCTGTGGCGGATTGGCAATCCGCCCATCCCGCCGCAAATTCACAATCTGCCCCACATAAGAAGGTCTCCATGCGGTCGTAACACTAGCTGTAACGGGAATTCAATGTCATCACGGCCTCTATAATCGGTGTGACCTGACCGCCGACGTAGATTCCGTCCGCGCCATTTTTGCCCTGGATATCTACGTGCAGCAGGCTGCGACGACCCATCTTGGTTCCCTGTTCGCTTACAAACCGTGTGCCGGCTGCATTGGATACCAGCCCTCGTCGCATCATGAAAATCGCCAGGGGCCCCGTTGAGCTCCCTGTCGCTGCATCTTCCGGCAAGCCGTACTCAGGTGCGAACATCCGGGAATAGGCGCCCTCTGGAGTGGGGGCAAAGACGAAAACGCAGAAGGGTTCGCTCTCCCTTTCTTTCAAGGTTCTTAGGCCCGCCGAATCAAGCCACGCGCGATCAACCGCCGCTGTGTCTTTCAGGGCGACCATTACAGTCGGATTTCCGGCGTTCAGCATCTGCGGTTCCACCGGCAGCAGGTCATGCGGCTCCAGGCCAATTGCCCTCGCACAGAGAGAGCGGTCGAGACACCTTCCCTCGTGAATCGGAGGCGTGCGCAACCAGATCAGCGGCGGCCCCGTCTCGATTCGAACCGTTACCGGTCCGATCTCCTCTTCGATCAGGAACTCTCGGCGATTGCGCGGGACGATTTCTTTTTGCAGCAGGACGAAGGCAGTGCCGACAGTGGGATGCCCGGCAAAAACCATTTCCTTCGCGGGCGTAAATATGCGCGCGCGAGCCGCGCAGTCCGGCCTCGTTGCCGGAAGCACGAAGGCGGTCTCTGCCAGATTGAGCTCCCTCGCGATCTTCTGCATGGTCGCGCCGTCAAACTCAGCGGCTTCCGGGAACACGGCCAACGGATTTCCGGACAATGCCTCCGCGGTGAAGACGTCAACTACCGCGTAGGAATACGATTTCGTCAGCGTCATTGGTCGTGGGCCTCGGCGATCAGGTCTATTTCCACGCAGGACCCGAACGGCACTTGCGCTACGCCAACCGCGCTTCGGGCGTGCATGCCGCATTTGCCAAACACCTCGGCGAGCAGCTCCGACGCGCCGTTGGCCACAAGATGTTGTTCGGTGAACGTGGGCGCGCTGTTCACCAGAACCATCAGCTTGATGATTTGCCTGATCTTATTGAGATCGCCGACGGCAAGATTTAACGTCGCCATCAAGTCGATTGCCACGCCGCGCGCAGCGCCTATTCCGAGTTCAGTGGTCAGATTTGCGCCCAGCTGTCCCACCCATGGCTTGCCATCCTTCTTTGCAATATGGCCGGACACGAAGATCTGGTTGCCGGAACGAATAAAAGGGACGAAGGCTGCCACCGGCGGCGTAGCTTCGGGCAGCGTAATCCCTAGTGATGCGATTCTGTCATATACGGACATTCAGCCTCCTTCGATTAAGCCTACGTCCAGTCTGGTCGCTGTGTACAGTGTCAGAATTCCAGCGAAATTACCAGAACAGTTTCATCCCGAGAATCTGTTATGTTCAAGGAAGCATGCGCAGTCCAGCCAAAAGCAACGTCCCGCTCTACGTGAGGATCGCCGAAACTTTTACCAACCAGGTCGCTAATGGCGCGCTTCGCTCCGGCGATCGCGTGCCTTCCCTGAGAAAACTCAGCCGGGAGCAGGGCGTCAGCCTTTCGACCGCCCTCCAGGCATACATGTGGCTGGAGAATCGCGGCTATCTGGAAGCCCGGCCTCAGTCGGGCTTCTACATCCGCACGCCTTTTGCAAAACTGATCCCGGAGCCGCAGGCCGAGTCGCTCCAGAGCCCGCCCGCCGCCTTGGGAACCAACGCCGTATTCGAAGAGGTCATTCGGTCAGCCAGCGATCCGGCGTTTGTCCCCTTCGGCGCGGCGTGCGCAAGCGCGGAGCTGTTTCCGATCCGCAGGCTGAATCTGATCGCGCGAGGAATTCTGCGCAAGCGGCCCTTGCACAGCGGAAATTACGATTTTCCGCCGGGCGTCGAGGCTTTCCGCCGGCAGATAGCCAGGCGTTCCCTGGCCATCCGCTGCGATGTGGCGCCGCGTGACGTCGTCGTCACCGCCGGAGCCTTAGAGGCCATCCATCTGAGTCTTCGCGCCGTGGCAAAGCCCGGTGACGTGATTGCGGTGGAGAGCCCGCTGTACTTTGGGATCCTGGGGAGCGTCGCGTCTCTCAATATGAAGACCATCGAGATTCCCACGCACCCTCAGGAAGGGATGGATTTAGAGCAACTGGAGCGCGCCATCCGCAAGCACAAGATCAAGGCGTGCATTACCATTACCAACTGCCACAACCCGTTGGGCTTTGTCTTGCCGGACAAGTTTAAGCGCGACCTGGTGGATTTGACGGGCCGCCTGAACGTCGCCGTCATCGAGGACGACGTGTACGGAGACCTCGCCTTCGACGGCCCGCGGCCCTTGACGGTGAAATCCTTTGATCGCAAAGGTCTGGTGCTGCTCTGTTCCTCGTTCTCCAAGATTTTGTCGCCCGGATACCGCCTGGGTTGGGTCTTGGCAGGGCGGTTCCGCGCCGATGTAGAGCGATTGAAGGTAGTGACCAATGTGGCCGCCCCGTCCCTGCCTCAGTTGGTTGTGGCGGAATTTCTGGAGTCGGGCAGCTACGACCGCCACGTGAGGCGGTTGCGCGCGACGCTAGCATGTCAACTGGAGAGCGTGCGGCAGGCGATCGCCAGGTATTTTCCGGCGGGCACGCGCATCAGTCGGCCTGCGGGCGGTTACATGTTATGGATTGAACTGCCCCCGAAAGTCGATGCTCTTAAACTGCACCGGGCCGCGTTGGCGGAGCGCATCAGCATTTTGCCGGGGGTCCTCTTTTCCGCGACGGGCCAATACAAGAACTACATTCGCATCAATGGCGGACGCGTCTGGACGAAGAATCACGATCAGGCGCTGCTGACCTTGGGCCGCCTTTGCGAGAGGCAGGCATAGGCCGCTCCCACGGCAAAAAAGACAACTGTACTCGTCTAAATCTCTCATTTCTGCATCTGTTCTCCTCCCTTGCAGAGCGCGTAAGATCTCCGTATAGCCACTAGGCACTGGAGAGGAGATCGGCTAATGGGCCCGTCAGGCTGGCTGGAGAACGTACGCAACGATTTTCGCTACGCGGCGCGCAGGTTGCGCCAAAGCCCCGGATTTGCGGCAGCGGCCATACTGACCCTGGCGCTCGGAATCGGCGCGAACGTGGCGGTGTTTACCGTGGTCCAGGCAGTCCTGCTGAGCCCGTTGCCGTACCCTCATCCCGAGCGGCTCGTTCGTATCTACGACGACTTGCGCGGCTCGAACAGCCGCGACGTCGGGATTTCGGCGCCGGAGCTATGGGACCTGCGCGACAGATCCGGTGTTTTTCAGGACATCTCCGCCATATATCCTTCCGACGGGAATCTCACGGGGAGCGAAAAACCGCAGCGCATCGAACTGCTCGCGACCAGCACCAATTATTTCACCATGCTCGGGGCGCGGCCCGAGCTGGGCCGCATCTATACCGCGAACGACGAGCAGCCGGGATTCGTTGAAGGCGTCGTGCTCAGCGATGGTTTCTGGCGGCGTACGTTCGGCGGGGATCCGAAGGCTCTTGGAAAGCAAATCCGCGTCGATGGCGACCTCTACACCGTCATTGGCGTGATGCCGCCGGACTTCAGGCACCCCGGCCGGTCGCTTGCCGGTGACGTAGATGTGTGGACAGCCGCGGGATTTAGTGGGGCTCCGTGGCCCGTGCCGCCGCAGAGATCTCTAAGAATGATTCCGGGAGCCATGGGGCGGTTACGGCCGGGCCTTACCATCGCTCAGGCTCAGGAACGCCTGAACATATACTCGGCGCAGTTAAGCCAGGAATATCCTACCGACTACCCGGCGCCCGCCCGCTGGGGATTGCGGCTGGTTTCCCTGCAGCAAGACCTGGTCGGCAACATGCGGACCGAGTTGCTCGTACTGTTCGGAGCCGTGGGGTTCGTTCTGCTGATAGCCTGCGTGAATCTCGCGAACCTGCTGCTGGCCCGCTCGGCCGGCCGTCAACGCGAAATAGCTCTGCGCCGCGCCCTCGGCGCCGGAAGAACGCGGCTGATTATGCAATTGCTCGCGGAAAATGTTCTGCTCTCGCTGATCTCGGGCGGACTAGCCTTGTGTGCCGTTGTCCTCATGAAGACATGGCTTCTGAGCCTGGCGCCGCCCGAACTTCCGCGGCTCAGCGAGATCGTTCTCAGTCCGCGATTGTTGTCGTTCGCCTTTGGGGTTTCAATCCTGACGGGACTGGTGTTCGGCCTGATGCCCGCGCTGCAAACAGCCGGACCCACCCAGGCCGTAATCCTCAGCGAGGGCCGCCGCGGATCGGGAACAAGCAAACGTCAGAAAAACACCTCGCGCGTGCTGGTGGCCGCCGAGGTTGCGCTTTCCCTTGTTCTACTCATTGGCGCCGGTCTCCTCTTGCGAAGCTTTTGGAACCTTCTTGAAGTAAGCCCGGGCTTCGACCCCCACCAGATAGTAACCGCGAGAATATGGCTGCCCGTCCCGAATGATCCGGCGGATGATGCCTATCGCCTGATCGAAAAGCGCGCGGCATATTATCGGGAGGTCCTGCGCCGGGCCGGCTCTCTGTCCGGCGTGGCGCAGGCGGCTGTCGGTAGCGCCGAAAGTCTTCCCTTGGGCAATAAGCGGAGAAAGAATACCTTTACCATCGAAGGCCGTGCAGCCGAATCCGAGCGAGTCCCGGT
>Ga0335078_10000595_pt1 | contig 55472 bp, 51 predicted proteins | sample Lox_Sample_32_FD_206711 | JGI IMG/M metagenome (GOLD analysis project Ga0335078, IMG submission 206711) | Soil microbial communities from Loxahatchee National Wildlife Refuge, Florida, United States - Lox_Sample_3.2 | ecosystem: Environmental > Terrestrial > Soil > Wetlands | place: USA... | reverse complement strand
GCCGCGCGATCTTAACGTGGGCGCCGGCAGCGGATACGCTGCGCGCCAGGGCAGGACCACACTGGGCCCCCGGGACGCGATGGAGCGCTGATGGCCGAAATACTCCTTGACCAGGTGAACAAGATCTATCCGGGTGGGGTCAAGGGGGTGGACGACCTCAACCTTGAGATCAAGGACGGGGAGTTCATGGTCCTGGTCGGCCCGTCTGGCTGTGGCAAGACCACGGCGCTGCGGTCGATCGCCGGCCTGGAGGAAATCAGCTCGGGCACGATCACCATCGGCGGCAAGATCGTGAACGACCTGCCGCCCAAGGACCGCGACATCGCGATGGTGTTCCAGAACTACGCGCTCTACCCGCACATGACGGTGGAGCAGAACCTGGCCTTCGGGCTGCAGCAGCGCAAGACGCCCAAGGACGAGATCAAGCGCCGGGTCACCGAGGTGGCCAAGATGCTCGGCCTCGAGCAGTACCTCAAGCGCAAGCCCGCGGCGCTGTCCGGCGGCCAGCGGCAGCGGGTGGCCATGGGCCGGGCCATCGTCCGGGAACCGCAGGCGTTCCTGATGGACGAGCCGCTGTCCAACCTGGACGCCAAGCTGCGCGTGTCGATGCGCGCCTCGCTCACCCAGCTGCACGAGCGGCTCGGGGTGACCACCGTGTACGTCACTCACGACCAGGTTGAGGCCATGACCCTCGGGCACCGGGTATGCGTGCTGCGCGACGGCCAGCTGCAGCAGGTGAACACCCCGCAGACGCTGTTCGACTCCCCGGTGAACCTGTTCGTGGCCGGCTTCATCGGCTCGCCCGCGATGAACTTCGTGGACGCGGACCTGGACCGGGACGACGGCCCGGCGGTGACGTTCGCGGGCCACCGGCTGCCGCTGCCGGACTCGCTCCTTGACGGCAAGCCCGGGCTGGACCGGTACTTCGGCCGCAAGGTGATCCTGGGCGTCCGGCCCTCCGACTTCGAGGACGCCCAGCTGGCCGACAGCGGCTGGGCCCGGATGTCGGTGCGCGCCGACGTCACCGAGGAACTGGGCAGCGAGATCCACGTGATCTTCTCGATCGACGCTCCCCCGGTACACCACGCGACGATCAGCGAGATCACCGGGGATGAGGAGGACGAGGACTCGGCCGCGGTGGTGCTCGCCGCGGGCAAGTCGCTGTGGACGGCCCGGGTGGCGGCGCGCAGCCACGTCCGCTCGGGGCAGCCGATCGAGCTCGCCGTGGACACGTCCAACCTGCAGTTCTTCGACCCGGGGAGCGCGCTTTCGATCGGCCACCCGGAAGCGGGCACCGCCGCCGCGGCCGGCGGGGAGGCCTAGCGGGTCAGCGCCCGGCCGATCACCATCCGCTGGATCTGGTTGGTGCCCTCGACGATCTGCAGCACCTTGGCCTCCCGGAGGTAGCGCTCGGCCGGGAAGTCCTCGACGTAGCCGTAGCCGCCGAGCACCTGGACGGCGTCGGTCGTCACCCGCATCGCGGTGTCCGACGCGAACAGCTTGGCCATGGCCGCCTCGGTGCGGGCCGGCCTCCCGGCGTCCTTGCGCCGGGCCGCCGCCAGGTACAGCGCCCGGGACGCCCCAACCGCGGTGGCCATGTCGGCCAGCATGAACGACAGGCCCTCGAACTCGGCGATCGGCCTCCCGAACTGCCGGCGGGTCCGCGCGTAGCTGACCGCCTCGTCCAGCGCGGCCTGGGCCAGCCCGGTGGCGCAGGCGGCGATGCCCAGCCGGCCCGCGTCCAGCGCGGCCAGCGCGATGGCGAACCCGTCGCCCTCCTCCCCCACCAGGTGGTCGGCGGGCACCCGGGCATCCTCGAAGATCATCTGGGCGGTCACCGAGGCTTTCATGCCCATCTTCCGCTCGGCCGCGGCCGCGGACACCCCGGGCACGCTGGCCGGCACGTGCAGGCAGCTGATGCCGCGCCCGCGATCCCGGCCCGCCGGATCCCCCGACGTCCGGGCGAACAGGGTGTAGAAGTCGGCCTGGCCCGCGTGCGAGATCCACGCCTTGACGCCGTTGAGCCGGTAGCCCGTGCCCGCCTCCCCGGCCACCCGGGCGGCCGTGGTGGCCAGCGCGGCCGCGTCCGACCCGCTGTGCGGCTCGGACAGGCAGTAGGCGCCGAGCAGATCGCCGCCGAGCAGATCAGGCAGCCACCTCTCCCGCTGCGCGTCGGTGCCCGCGGTCACCAGCGGGAAACAGGACAGCGTGTGCACGCTGACGCCGAGCCCGACGGCCAGCCAGGCGCGGGACAGCTCCTCGATGACCTGCAGGTACACCTCGTAGGGGACGCCGCCGCCGCCGACCTCCTCGGGATAGGGCAGGCCGAGCAGGCCGGACCGGCCCAGCAGGCGGAACGTCTCCCGGGGGAACGTTCCATCGTGCTCGGCGGCGGTCACCGCGGGGCGCAGTTCCCGGTCGGCCAGCTCGCGGGTCAGCTCGAGAAGCTCTTCCATCGCGGTTCAGCCGGTAACCACGACGAGCTCGCGGGTGATGTGGTTCAGCCGCTCGTAGCCCCGGTCGGTGCACACCACGATGTCCTCGATCCGGGCCCCGTGCGCGCCGGGGTAGATGCCCGGCTCGACCGAGAAGGCCATGCCCGCCTCCAGCGGCTGGGCGTTGCCCGCCACGATGTAGGGGTCCTCGTGCGTTTCCAGGCCGATGCCGTGCCCGGTGCGGTGCACGAACTGGGGGCCGTAGCCGGCCTCGGTGATCGGGCCGCGGGCGGCCGCGTCCACCGATTCGGCGCTCACCCCCGGGCGCACCGACGCGCAGGCCGCCTCCTGCGCGTCGTAGAGCACCTGGTAATACTCGGCGAAGCCGACGGGCGGCTCGCCGATCGCGTACACCCGGGTGCAGTCCGAGCAGTAGCCGCTGGGCATGGTGCCGCCGATGTCGACCACGACCACGTCGCCGGGCTGCAGCACCCGGCCGGACGCCTCATGGTGCGGGCTGGCCGCGTTCGGCCCGGATCCCACGATGACGAAGTCGGCCCGCGCGTGGCCCTCGGCCGTGATGGCGGCGGTGATGTCCGCGGCCACCTCGAGCTCGGTCCGGCCCGGCCGCAGCCACTGCGGCACCGCCGCGTGCACCCGGTCGATGGCCGCCCCGGCCTCGCGCAGCGCGGCGACTTCAGCCGGTGATTTCCTGACCCGCAACCCGCCCAGCGCCGCGCTGGCCAGCGCCTGCCGGGCCGCGGGCAGCGCCGCGCGGAAGCGGAGCACCATCAGCGCCCACATCCGGTCGGACAGCCCGGTCACCGCCGCCCCGCCGAGCCGCTTGGCCACCAGCCCGTACGGATCATCGGTCTCATCCCACGGGATCATCTGGAGCCCGGACTGGCCCGCGGGCGAGGCTTGCGCGGCGGGCAGCTCCAGCCGCGGTACGACCAGGAACGGGTCACCGTCGGCGGGCACGGCCAGGCAGGTGAGCCGTTCCAGCTGGGTCGCGTCGTAGCCGATCAGGTAGCGCAGGTCTGGCCCTGGAGTGATCAACAGCACATCCAGCCCGGCCTGCCCCGCGGCGGCGGCTACCCGCTGGAGCCGGTCGGCTGGATACAATTCAGCCCAGGTCTGCATGCTGGTTATCTAACCACGGTGCGGCCCGTCGCCAAGGGGGGGTCCGGGGGGCGCACCGCACCCGTATCTAGACAGGAGCGCCCGTCATGCTTCACTCTTGGTGTACCTCAGATCACTGATATGAACGGCGATGACTCCTGAGATCGTGAGTTCTCCATCTCCGCTCGAGCCAGGCGCGCCGGCGGCCCAATCCTCCCTCGCCGCGGCGTCCGGGCCGTTCCCGCTCCGCCCCCGCCGCAGCGAGCGCGCCCCGGGGGACCCCACCGCGCTGGCCGCCGCATTACTGCAGGAGCGGCACGTCACGCTGGAACTCCAGCGGGCGATCCTGCCGTTGCACGAGGCGCCGTTCGACCTGCCGGGCCTGCGCGCGGTCGTCCGGTACCTGCCCGCGTCGGCGAACTCCCGGGTCGGCGGTGACTGGTACATCACCGCGGAGATGCCCGGGGGTAATGTCCTGCTCGCCATCGGTGACGTGGCCGGCCATGGGCTCGACGCGGCGGCCGGGATGGCCCGGCTGCGCGGCGCGCTGGCCGGGCTGGCCATCACCGGGGCGCCGCCCGAGCGCCTCGTCGGCTGGCTGAACGACCTGGTGCACCACGTCGCGCCGGAGCACACCGCCTCGGTCATGGCCGGCTACTTCACCCCGGCCACCCGCGAGTTGACCTGGGCCCAGGCGGGCCATCCGCCGCCGCTGCTGGTCCGCGGCACCAGCGCACGCCCGCTCGGCCAGCCCGCCGGGGTCCTGCTGGGCGCGGGTCACGGCGCCTACGACGCGATGACCATGACCCTGGAGCCCGGCGATGTCCTGCTGCTGTACAGCGACGGCCTGGTGGAGCGCCGGGACCGCCCGCTGGACGAGGGCCTGCGCCTGCTGGCCCGGGCCGCGGCCGGCATCTCCGACCCGGAGCAGCTGATCTCGGCGGTGCTGGACGCGGTCAGCTCGGCCGACTCAGAAGACGACACCTGTCTCGTCGCCCTGCGCGTCCTGTAGCGCGGCGGCAGGCAGTACCCGGAACGGGCCGTTAAGCAAAAGCGGCTCAGCCTGGTGCGTCGGCCAGCGCGCTGCAGGCGCGGCGCAGCGAGGAGCCCAGCGCCCAGCGGTCGCCCAGCCCGGTCAGCCGGTCCGGGTCGGCGGCGGTGACCGGCAGGCGGCCAGCCACGTCCGGGACCGGGGCGTCGCTCGCCACCCGCACGACCGGTACGGCCACCGCCAGGTAGTCCCGGGCGGCGGCGAGCTTCGGGCGGCTGCCCGTGGGGAACCCGCCGTGCCCGCGGTCCAGCGCGTCGATGATGGCGGCCACGCCGCCGAACGTGCGCACCAGCGCGGCAGCGGTCTTGTCGCCGACCCCGGGCACGCCGGGCAGCCCATCGCTCGGGTCGCCGCGCAGCACGGCGAAGTCGGCGTAGGCCCGGCCGGGGATGCCGTAGCGCTCGGTCACCGCCGCCTCATTCACCACGTCCAGCTTGGTCAGCCCGCGGACGGTGTAGATGACCCGGACCGGCTGCCCGTCATCCACCAGCTGGAAGAGGTCCCGGTCCCCGGTGACGATCTCGACCGGGCCGTCGGCCCGCGCGGTGAGCGTGCCGATGACGTCATCTGCCTCGAACCCGGGCGCGGCCGCGGTGCTCACGCCCATGGCCGCCAGCACGTCCTCGATCACCGGGATCTGCGTGGTGAGCGCGGGCGGTTCCTCCTCGGTGCCGTCCGGCCGGGCCCGGTGCGCCTTGTAGGACGGGATCGCGGCGACCCGGAAGGCGGGCCGCCAGTCCGCGTCCAGACAGGCGACCAGCGCGCCCGGCTGCCGCGCCCGGACCAGCCGGGCGATCATGTCCAGCAGCCCGCGGATAGCGTTGACCGGGGTCCCGTCCGGTGCGGTCAGCGTGTCCGGCACGCCATAGAACGCGCGGTAGTACAGCGAGGCGGTATCCAGCAGCATCAGCGGGCCCATCTCCGCCATCATGCCAGGCTGCCACGGCGGGGACGCACTATCGTGGGCCGAGCCGCCAGCGAAGGGACCCCGCCACTGTCCGCAGGAAGCATCGCGTCCGGCGCGCTGGCCGGCCCGCCCGCCGAGGTGCTCTCCTGCGTGCTGCTCGCGGCCGTGCTGATCACCGCGATCACCCGGCCCAGACGGCTGCCCGAGGCGGCGGTGGCGGTCCCGGCCGCGGCCCTGGTCATGCTCACCGGCGCGCTGCCGCTGCACCAGGCCCGCATCGAGGCCGGGCGGCTGCTGCCGGTGCTGGCCTTTCTCGGCGCGATCCTGGTGCTGGCGCATGTCGGCCAGCGGGATGGGCTGTTCCGGGCGGCGGGCGCCCGGCTGGCCCGTCTCGGTTCGCCCGTCCGGTTGCTGCGCGGCGTATTCGGCCTGGCCGCGGCGACCACCGCGGTGCTGAGCCTGGACACCACGGTGGTGCTGCTCACCCCCGTGGTGCACGACACTGCGATCCGGCTCCGCGTACGGCCCAAGCCGCACGTGTACGCGTGCACGCACCTGGCCAATTCGGCGTCCCTGCTGCTGCCGGTGTCCAACCTCACCAACCTGCTCGCGTTCTCGGTGGCCGGGCTGACGCTGGTTCAGTTCGGCGGGCTGATGGCGGCGCCGTGGCTGGCCGTGATCGCCGTGGAGTACCTGGCGTTCCGCTGGTTCTTCGCCGGTGATCTGGCGGCGGGCCAGGGCGCGGGCCGGCCGGCGCCGCCAGTGCCGCCGGTGCCACGGTTCACGCTGGCTGTGCTGGCCGCCACGCTGGCCGGGTTCGTGCTCACCTCGCTGGTGGGGCTGAACCCGGCGTGGGCGGCGGGGGCCGGGGCGCTGGTGCTGGCCGTCTGGGCACTGGCCCGCGGCACGGACACCATGGCCAGCCTGGTGCGCGCGGCCAGCATCCCGTTCCTGCTGTTCGTGCTCGGGCTGGGGATCGTGGTCGAGGCGGTGGTGCGCGGCGGTCTGGGCAGCGCGATCGCCCGGGTCACGCCGGCCGGTTCCTCGCTGCTGGCTCTGCTGGCCCTGGCTGGGCTGGCCGCCGTCCTCGCCAACCTGGTCAATAACCTGCCCGCCGTGCTGGTGCTGCTGTCCGTGCTGCACGGCAGCGGCCTGGCCGGGCCGGGGCCGGTACTGGCCGTGCTGATCGGGGTGGACGTCGGGCCGAACCTCAGCTACGCCGGCTCGCTGGCCACGCTGCTCTGGCGCCGCCTGCTGGCCGACCGTGACCACGCACCGGATCTGGCCGAGTTCACCCGGCTCGGGCTGCTCACCGTGCCCGCCGGGGTGGTGCTGGCCACGGTGGCGCTGTGGGCCGTGCTGCACATCTGAGCCAGCCCGCCCGATTGCGGCCCAGGGGCTTCCTCACCCGAGCGGGCACGCGAACTCCTCCTCGTCCAGGTCGGTGGTGCCAGCCCGGGGAAATATCTGCCGGCGGCCAGTAGGCACGAAGCCCATCCGCTGGTAGAACCCCCGCGCCCGGTCGTTGCCGACGGCCACCCACAGGGTCACCCGCGCCGCCCCGGCCGCCCGGGCGCGCCCGAGGACGGCGGTGACCAGCCGGTCGGCGACGCCCAGGCCGCGGGCGCGCGGCCCGACCCACATGGACACCAGGTGCCAGTCGGGCGGGGTCGTGGTTTGCCCGGCCGGCTGGGGCTCCTGGGCGGCCCTGGGCTCCTCGGGGAACATGGCGACCAGGCCGGCGGGCTGGCTCTGGTACCAGGCCAGGAACCACGGCAGAGCGGCGATCCTGGCCCGCCACTCGGCTTCGGTCTGCCCGGCCTCCCGGCCGGCCGTCGAGGCGAACGCGTCCGGCGCATCGGCCAGCGCCGCCAGCCGCACGTCCCGGACCACCGCCCACTCGTCCGGCTCGGCCAGCCGGACCTGGACCTCGGTCGTCTTCATCCCGCACAGCGTCGCTGCTGCGCCCCGCTCGCCGCAACCAGATAATGACCCGCTATTCGCTCCGGGGAGCCTCAGCGGCGCTGGCCCGGGCCGCGGGCTCGCCGGGCCCGGCCGCGATGGCCAGGACGGGCACCAGCGCTGCCCCGATGATCACAGCGAATTGCCAAGAGGGAACGACGAGAACCGGCACGATCCAGCCACGGCCCACCCACCCAGAACGCCTGACCCAGGCGGACCCCGGACCGCGCTCTCGCGCGGGAGACTGGGCGGCATGACCGTGCTCGTGTGGATCACCGAGGACAGCTGGGCAGCGTGCGTGGATGCGGCCGGCGCCCTGGCCCCGGCTACTGAGGATGTGACCCTGCTGCACGTCACCGACGCCGCGGCGCTGGACGCGGCGCACGGCGCGTTCACCGGGCTCCTCGGGCGGACCGGAGCCGACCCGGAAACCCAGCTCGCGGCGATGGCCGAGACCGCGGCCAGCGAGCTTCTCGACGCGGCCGCGGACCGGCTGGGACGGCCGTGCCAGCGGCTGCGGCGGCTCGGCCGGCCCGAACACGAGGTGGTGACGGCCGCCCAGGGGGCGGCGCTGCTCGTGGTCGCCCGGGAGGGCGCGGTCGCGGGCCCGAAGAGCCTGGGCAAAGCCGCGCGGTTCGTCGTGGACCACGCGACGTGCCCGGTTCTGCTCATCTGGGCCGGGCCGGTCCTGGCGGGCCCGCCGCCCCCGCCCAAGCCGCCGCACGGGGAGCGCCCGCCGCACGGCAGGCATCCGCACCGCGAAGACCCGGGCCCGCCTCAGCCGTTCGAGTAGACCCGGGCCGGGGTGACCAGGACCGCGGCCCGGCGTTCCTCGGCCATCACCCGGTCGTACGTGGCCCAGTCATCGTGGGTGCCCCCCGCGGAGCTGAACACCTCGCGCAGCAGCAGGCGCAGCCCTGGCACCCCCTCGGCCGGATCGTCCGGGCCGATCAGCTCGGCGGTGCCCTCCACGGTGACCCATTCCCAGCCGGCCCGGACGGTCACCGCCAGCCGTGGCCGGGCGCGCAGGTTGGCCAGCTTGCGGGTGCCGCCGCGGGTGGTGAAGCCGACCACTGGCCGGCCGTCTACCGGGTGGTCGAGCACCCCGGTGTTCACCACCGAGGCCTGGATCGTCTGGTCGGCGCGCAGCGTCGAGACCACGCTGAGCCCGTGGTCGCGGGTTACCAGCCGGGCGTAGTCGGTGAGATCAGCCATACCCGGGAGCCTACGGCCCGCTTACCCCACCGAGCTGTAGGCGACCACCCCGCGGCGCAGCGCGTCCACCGCGGCGTGCGCGGTGGCGGCCAGCGGCGAACCCGCCCCCGCCGCCACCGCGATCTGGCCGAGCAGGTCCATCAGCTGCTTGACCGCGCGGACGAAGTCGCCGGGGGTGAGGCTCTCCTGCAGCACGGCCTCCAGGGGCTTGCCCCGGGCCCAGGCGTGTGCCGCCCAGGCGAAGCCCAGCTCGGGCTCGCGCATGAACGACAGGTGGTTGGCCTTCTCCAGCTCGTCCAGCTCGCCCCACACCCCGATCATCGAGGCAACCACGTCGCGGACCGGGCCGCCGGGCATCCGCGGTGGCCCGTCGTCGTCAGCCTGCCGCGACTCGAACGTCAGCACGGACACGCAGGCCGCCAGCTCGTCCGGGCCCAGGCCATCCCACAGCCCGCGGCGCAGGCACTCCGCGGCCAGCAGGTCCAGCTCGGTGTACAGGTCGCCCAGCCGCCTGCCTTCCGGGGTGACCGTGCCGCCGGCCAGGTAGCCGAGCCGGTCCAGGACCGCGCAGACGCGCTCGAAGGTCCGCGCGATGACGTGCGAGCGCGCGGCCACGCTGGCTTCCAGGCTGGTCACCTCGCGCTCCAGCCGGGCCCGCTGCTCGGCCTGCCGGGCATGCGCCTCCCGGTCCGCGCAGCCGTGGCAGGGGTGCTGGCGCAGCCGCCTCCGCAGGTCAGCGAGTTCGCCCTGGGTGGCCTGGTCCGGGCGGCCGGGCCGCGGCGGGCGCCCGACGTCGCGCCCGGCCAGCTTGTTACGCATGCTGGCGACCAGATCCCGGCGGTGCTGGGGAGAACGGGCGCTGAAGCTGTTCGGTATCCGCAGCCGGTCGATCGGGCTGACCGGGGTCGGAAAGTCAGTGAGCGAGAGCCGTTTGACCTGCCGGCCGACGGTGAGCACGAGCGGCAGCGGCGCGTTGGCCGCGTCGACCCGATCCCGCTGGCCGGCGCCCTGCGCCAGCCCGGGATCGAGCACCACCGCCAGGCCGGACCGGCGCCCGCCGGGCACCAGGATGATGTCCCCGCGGCGCAGCTGCTCCAGCGACTGCTGCGCCTGGGCCCACCGCGCACGGGACCGGTCCCGGTCGGCCGCCTTCTCCCGCCCGGCCAGCTCCTCGCGCAGCGCGTGGTACTCGGCGTAGTCGCCCCGGTCGCAGACCAGCTGGAGCTCGGTCAGCGCCTTCCGGCTGCGGCGGGCCTGCCGCGCGATGCCGACCACCGCCCGGTCGGCCTGGAACTGGGCGAAGGACGACTCCAGCAGGGCCTCCGCCTTGTCCATCCCGGCCTGCCCGACCAGGTTCACCGCCATGTTGTAGGACGGCCGGAAGCTGGAGTTGAGCGGGTAGGTCCGCGCGCCGGCCAGGCCCGCCACGGTCAGCGGGTCCACGCCGGATTGCCAGAGCACCACGGCGTGCCCCTCGACGTCGATCCCGCGGCGGCCGGCCCGGCCGGTGAGCTGCGTGTACTCCCCCGGGGTCAGGTCGGCGTGGCTCTCCCCGTTCCACTTGACCAGCCGCTCGACGACCACGGTCCGGGCGGGCATGTTGACCCCCAGGGCCAGGGTCTCGGTGGCGAATACGACCCGGACCAGGCCGGCCTCGAACAGCTCCTCGACCACTTCCTTGAACGTGGGCAGCAGCCCCGCGTGATGCGCGGCGATGCCGCGCTGCAGGCCGGTCAGCCATTCGCGGTAGCCGAGCACCGGCAGGTCGGGTTCGGGGATGTCCCTGGTGCGCTGCTCGGCCAGCTCGGTGATGGCCGCCGCCTCGTCCGGGGTGGTGAGCCGCACCCCGGCGTCCAGGCACTGCCGGACCGCGGCATCACAGGCCGCCCGGCTGAAGATGAACGTGATGGCGGGCAGCAGCCCGGCCGAGTCCAGCCGCGCGATGACCTCGGGCCGCCGCGGCGCCCGGATCCGGGCCGGCCGGCGGCCGCCGCGCGCCGGGCGGCCCGGGCGGCCCGGGCGCGCCGCCCAGTCATCCCGCCGGGCCAGCCGGAGCAGCTCCGGGTTGACCCGGGCCCGCCGCTCGTCCCCGGTGCGCCCCGCCGGGCCGTGACCGGCTTCCATGAACAGGTCATACAGCCGGCCACCGGCCAGCATGTGCTGCCACAGCGGCACCGGCCGGTGCTCGTCCACGATCACCGTGGTGCCGCCGCGCACCTGGGCCAGCCAGTCGCCGAACTCCTCGGCGTTGCTCACCGTCGCGGACAGCGCGACCACCCGGACCGACTCCGGCAGGTGGATGATGACTTCTTCCCAGACCGCGCCGCGGAACCGGTCGGCCAGGTAGTGCACCTCGTCCAGCACGACGTAGCCGAGCCCGGCCAGGGTGGGCGACCCGGCGTAGAGCATGTTGCGCAGCACCTCGGTGGTCATCACGACCACCGGCGCTTCCCCGTTGATGCTGTTGTCCCCGGTGAGCAGGCCGACCTGGTCCGGGCCGTACCGCCGGACCAGGTCGCTGTACTTCTGGTTGGACAGCGCCTTGATCGGTGTGGTGTAGAAGCACTTACGGCCCTCGGCCAGGGCCAGGTGCACCGCGAACTCGCCGATGACCGTCTTGCCCGACCCGGTGGGCGCAGCCACCAGCACGCCGTGGCCGTCGCTCAGCGCCTTGCAGGCCTGCTTCTGGAAGCTGTCGAAGGTGAAGTCGTAGAGCGCCTGGAAGGCAGCGAGTTCCCGGCCCTCCGCCGTCTGCCTGCGGAAAGCGGCATAGCGCTGCGCCGGGCTGGCCGGGGTGGACATGATCCCAGCCTAGGTGAGCGGGCCCGGTGCACCGGGCGCACCCCTACAGCCGGGTATCCGCGTTGTAGTCGTTGAAGTCCAGCGGGGACATCTCGTCGTCGCTGAGGCCCTCGTAGACCGACGGCTGGCGGGCCACCCGGCGGTCGTTCAGCCAGGCGAACACCTCGGCCAGCTCGACCAGGACCACGCACGGGACCGCGAGCAGCAGCATCGTCAGCGGGTCCGGGCTGGGCGTGGCCACCCCGGCGAACACGAACACGCCGAAGATCATCAGCCGGCGCCACTTCCTGATCCGCTCGTGCGTGAGCACCCGGGCCAGGTTGAGGATGATGATCAGCAGCGGGACCTCGAACGCCAGGCCGAAGATCAGCAGCATGGCCATCGCGTAGCTCAGGTACGTGTCCACCGTGATCAGCGGGGTGATCCCGTGCGGCACCATGCTGAGCAGGAAGCGCAGGCCCCGGGTCATCGCGAAGTAGGCGAACGTGCCGCCGAGAACGAACAGCGGCACCGCGATCCCGACGAACGCGTACGTCCAGCGCCTTTCCCGGCGGTACAGCCCGGGCGCGATGAACGCCCACAGCTGGTACAGCCAGACCGGCGACGACACGATCAGCCCGACGACGAACATGATCTTCAGATGCAGGAAGAACCCGTCGAACAGCCCGTTCACGATCAGCTGGCAGCCGTGCCCCACGATCAGCCGGTTGTGCTGCGGGATACGGCAGTAGGGCTTCTCCAGGAAATGCCATACCGGGTTGAAGAAGATCCACCCGACGATCATGCCCAGGGCCAGCCCGAAGGCTGCCTTGATCAGCCGGCCGCGCAGCTCACGGATGTGGTCCACCAGGGACATCTGGGCTTCCGGGTTGGACCGCCGGGGCAGCCGGAGGGCCCGCGCGCGGTCATGGGCGGGCTGCTCAGGCGGCGTGCTCATCTGCTGAGCAGGCTCAGCTGGGCTGGTTGGTGCGCTGCGGCTCCGGGACCGGGGCACCGGTCACCCCGGTGGCCGGCGGCGGGGCCGTGGGCGGGGCCGAAGCCGGCAGCTGCTGCGGCGGCGCGGCCTGCGCCTGCGCCTGCCCCTCCGGTACCACGTTGCCGTTCTCGTCATGGCGCAGGCCCGAGGTCTCGGCCTTGAAGATGCGCAGGGAGCGACCCAGCGCGCGGGCACTGTCCGGAAGTTTCTTAGCACCGAACAGCATCACGAAGATCACCGCAATGATCAGCAGATGCCACGGGCTGAGCGCGTCGAATCCCATATCAGTCCTTTTTGAGCGAGGGCCATGCCCCGGCATGCAGAGGCGCCTTCAGGCACATGCTACGCCCCGGGGCACCTTAACTCACCTATTCGGCATCCCGGTAGCTTAGCCGCTGGCCTGGTCTGCTACCTGCGGCGCGTACTGGGCCAGGGCCGCCGCGGCGTCCGCGCGGACCTGCTCATCCAGGCTGGCCGGGGCGATGATCCGGCCGCTCTCCCCCAGCCGCAGGGCGAGCCGCCGCACCCAGCGGCTGTCCGGGGTGCGCAGCTCCACCCGGAGCCGCCCGTCACCCAGCTCGGTGACCTCCTCGCACGGGTAGTACTCAGCCACCCAGCGGCCGTGCGGGCTCAGCTCGATCACCACGTGCAGGTCCTCGGGCGACGGCCGGAACAGCCCCTGGTCCAGGTCCTTCGGCTCGGCGTTGGCCGGGACCTCCGCGGCTGCCGTCAGCACGCTCAGGCCCAGCACCCGGTCCAGCCGGAACAGCCGGACCGCCTCGGCGCGCCGGCACCAGCCCTCCAGGTAGGTGCGGCCCTCCACGATCAGCAGCCGCATCGGGTCCACGTCCCGCTCGGTCGCCTCGTCCCGGCCGGGCACGTAGTAGGTCAGGTGGACCCGGCGCCCGCGGGCCAGCGCGTCCCGCAGCTGGTCCAGCACCGTCTGCTGAGCGATCTTGTCCACCTGCACCGCGACCTGCGCGCTCGGCCCCGCCGCCTCCCCGGCCGCGGCTTCCAGCTTGGCGATGGTCCGGCTCAGCGCCGATCCCTCGGCCAGGCCCGCACCCGCCTGGCCGACCTCGGCCAGCATCCGCAGCGCGACCAGCAGCGCGCTGGCCTCGTCCACAGCCAGCCGCAGCGGCCGGTCCAGGCCGGCCTGGCTGACCTCGATCTCGCCGCCCTCGTAGGACAGGTCGATCGGGCAGTACGGGTCGGGTGAGCGCAGCTCCACGCACCACAGCAGGTTGAGGTCGTCGACCAGCTCACGCTCGGTGATCCCGAACGCCGCGGCGGTCTCGGCCAGCCCGACCACCTTCCGGCTGACCACGTAGGGCACCAGCGCCAGCAGCCGCTGCAGCCGGCCAGAACTGGTGCCGGTCGTCATGCCAGCGCTCCCTTCAGCTGCGTGATGACGGCTTCCCGCAGGTCGGTGGGCTCGGTCACGACGACCGACCGGCCGAACGAGGCCAGCTGCTCGGCGAACCAGCCCACGTCGGAGAACGGCGCCTCGACCAGATCCCAGCCGTCTGCGCCGGGGCGCACCGAGGTGGCGTACCGGCGGATGCCGTGCCCGGCGCCCTCGCGGACCCGGAGCACCGCCGACCGCTGCGGCGGCGGCTGGGTGTCCCACTCCCGGACGGTCTCCCGCACGTCCACGTCCTCGGGCACGGCCACCGACCCGGCCGGGCCGCTGAAGCCCACCGGGCCCTCGATGCGGCTCAGCCGGAACACCCGCGCCGCGTCGCGGTCCCGGTCGTGCCCGGCCACGTACCACCGGCCGTGCCGGTTGACCACGCCCCACGGCTCCAGGCGGCGCTGCTGCGGCTCGCTGCGCCCGGCCGCCCGGTAGGCGAAGGTGACCGGCCGCCGGTCCCGCACCGCCTGCCACAGTGGCCCGAACGCGGCCTCGCCCGCCTGCAGCCGCGGCTCGATGCCCGGCTGCGGCGTCTCCTCGGCGTCCACCCCGGCGGCCCGCAGCTTCAGCAGCGCGCCCGCGGCGGCGCCGGCCAGTTCAGCCCGCCGCCATACCCCCGCGGCCAGGGAAAGGACCGCGGCTTCGTCGGGCTCGAGGCGAATTTCCGGCAGAACGTAAGCCTGCCGTGGAATGCGGTACCCAGCTTCCTCGTCGAGCGGGGAATTGGACCCCGTCTCCAGCGGGATGCCCAGCTCGCGCAGTTCCTCCTTGTCCCGCTCGAACATGCGCTTGAACGCCTCGAACGACTCCGGGTAGCCGGGCACGGCGGCGCGGATCTGGAGGGCCGTCAGGTAACGCTCGCTGGACAGCAGGCAGACCACCAGCCCCAGCAGCCGTTCGGTCTTCCGTCGTGACATCGCCGTCCCTCTACTCCCCGCCAGAGCCAACATATGACGCTACCCTGCGGGAGTGATCAGATGGCGCAGTGGCGTCGTTTTGAATGTCCGCCGGGGCTGGCCCGGCGCGGTGGAACTCGAGGTCAGTGTGCCGGACGGCGCCATCCGGGCGCTGGCCTACCCGGACCTGACCGGGCGGCCCCAGCCCGGCGACCGGGTGCTGCTGAACACGACCGCGCTCGCCCTCGGCCTCGGCACCGGCGGCTACGCGCTCGTGGTGGCGCTGCCCGACCGGCTGCCCCCCGACCCGGACGGTCCCGGGCACCTCGTCAAGGCCCGCTACACGCCGCTGCAGGCCACCGTGCTGGGCGCCGACGAGCAGGACTCCCCGCACCACGACGTGCTGCGTGACGCGGACGACATCGGCGGCGTGCCGGTGGTCGTCGCCGACCTGCACTCGGCCCTGCCCGCGGTGCTCGCCGCGCTGCGCGCGGACAGCGCGGCCCCGCCGGTGGCGGCGTACGTGATGCTGGACGGCGGCGCCCTGCCCGCGGCGTTCTCCCGGACGCTGGCCGGGCTGCGCGAGGCGGGCTGGCTGGCCGGCACGGTCACCACCGGCCAGGCGTTCGGCGGCGACCTGGAGACGGTCACCGTGCACACCGGCCTGCTCGCCGCCCGGCACGTGCTCGGCGCCGAGGTCATCGTGGTCACCCAGGGCCCAGGCAACCTGGGCACCGGCACCCGGTGGGGGTTTTCCGGGGTGGCCTGCGGCGAGGCGGTCAACGCGGCCGCCGCGCTCGGCGGCCGGCCGGTCGCCGCGCTGCGGGTCAGCGCGGCCGACCCCCGGCCCCGGCATCAGGGGGTGTCCCATCACAGCCTGACCGCCTACGGCCGGGTGGCGCTGGCCAGTGCGGACGTGGTGGTACCGCTGCTGCCGGGCGAGTTCGGCGGGCAGCTGGCCGAGCAGGCCGCCGCGCTGGCCGCCCGGCACACGCTGGTCCGCGTGGGCACCGACGGGCTGGCCGAAGCGCTGCGCGGCTGCCCGGTGCCGTTGTCCAGCATGGGCCGCACGCTGGACGATGACCCGGCCTACTTCCTGGCCGCGGCGGCGGCCGGCCGGCACGCGGCCGGCCTGATCAGCCGGTCGCCGGGGTAACCGCGCCCAGGATGTCCACCACGAACACCAGCGTGTCCGTGCCCTTGATGCCCGCCTGCGGGCTGCCGGTCTTGCCGTAGCCGTCCGCGGGCGGCACGGCCAGCAGGATCCGGCTGCCCACGCGCTGCCCGATCAGGCCCTTGTCCCAGCCGGGTATCACCTGGCTGGGGGTGGCGCCGATGGTGAAGCCGAACGGCTGGCCGCGGGACCAGGAGGAGTCGAATACCTTGCCGGTCCGCCAGATCGCCCCGACGTACTGGGTGACGACGGTCTGCCCCTTGGCCACCACCGGCCCGGATCCCTTGATCAGCGTCTTGCTGACCAGGCTGGCGGGAGCCTTGTGGGCGGACTTGACGGTGATGGTCGGGGCGGTGCCAGCCTTGGCGCTGACCGTGGGCAGGGTGCCGCCGCCGTTGGACACGTGGGTGCCGGCGGCGGACGCGTTGTCCGGGAACTCCTTGATCATGTCCACCACGAACACGAGCGTGTCGCTGGCGGTGACCCCGGCCTGCGAGTTCCCGGATTTGCCGTAGCCGTCCTTGGGCGGGATGACGGCCAGCACCCGGCTGCCCATCTTCTTGCCGATCAGCGCCGACTCCAGCCCGGGCAGCAGCTGGCCGCTGAACAGCGCCGGGTTCCTCGTGGTGAACGTGCTCTCGGCCAGCTTGTGGGTCTTGCCGCTCCAGATGTACACGGAGTAGTTGCCGACGAACGCGTCCGTCTTGGCCAGCGCCGGCCCCGTGCCGGTGATCAGCGTCTTGGTGATCAGGTCCTTGCCCGCGGCCTGGGCCGGGATGGTGATCTTCGGGTTGTGGCCGAACTGCCCGGATACCGAGACAGCCGGGCTCGAGCTGCCCGACGACGACCCGCACCCGGCCAGAGCCAGGGCAGCCAGCAGCGGGACGGACAGCGCAGCGGCAATGCGTCGCATGGTTAACCTTGTCGTTTCCGGGAGTGAGCCTCGCCAGCCTACCGGCATCACCTGACCACAGTGCGCAGGATTGGTGGGCCCGGCTACATGCCGGCGATCAGCTTCTCCACCCGCTCATCCACCGAGCGGAACGGGTCTTTGCACAGCACGGTGCGCTGTGCCTGGTCGTTGAGCTTGAGGTGCACCCAGTCCACGGTGAAGTCGCGGCGCCGTTCCTGGGCGCGCCGGATGAACTCGCCACGCAGCCGGGCCCGGGTGGTCTGCGGCGGGATCGACTTGGCCTCGAAGATGTCGATGTCCCGCGCGGTCCGGGCCACCGCCCCGCGCGCCTGCAGCAGGTAGTACAGGCCGCGCCCGCGGTGCACGTCGTGGTAAGCCAGGTCGAGCTGGGCCACCCGCGGTGAGGACAGCGGCAGGTCGTGCTTGGCCCGGTAGCGCTCGATCAGCTGGAACTTGGTGATCCAGTCGATCTCCCGGTCGACCAGGCCGAAGTTTCCGCTCTCCACCGCGTGCAGGGTGCGCTCCCACAGGTCGAGCACCCGCTGGGTGACCGCGTCGGCGCCCCGGCGTTCGGTGAAATCCTTGGCCTTGGCCAGGTACTCGCGCTGGATATCCAGCGCGCTGGCCTCCCGGCCGTTGGCCAGCCGGACCCGGCGGCGCCCGGTCATGTCGTGGCTGACATCCCGGATGGCCCGGATCGGGTTCTCCAGGGTCAGGTCGCGCATCACCGTGCCCGCCTCGACCATCCGCAGCACCAGGTCGGTGGCGCCCACCTTGAGCAGCATGGTCGTCTCGCTCATGTTGGAGTCGCCGACGATCACGTGCAGGCGGCGGAACCGTTCCGCGTCCGCGTGCGGCTCGTCCCGCGTGTTGATGATCGGCCGGGACCGGGTGGTGGCCGAGGACACGCCTTCCCAGATGTGCTCGGCGCGCTGGCTGACGCAGTACACCGCGCCCCGCGGGGTCTGCAGCACCTTGCCCGCGCCGCAGATCATCTGGCGGGTGACCAGGAACGGGATCAGGATGTCGGCCAGCCGGCCGAACTCACCGTGCCGCCCGACCAGGTAATTCTCGTGACAGCCGTAGGAGTTGCCGGCCGAGTCGGTGTTGTTCTTGAACAGGTAGATGTCGCCGGCGATGCCTTCTTCGCGGAGCCGCCGGTCCGCGTCCACCAGCAGGCCTTCCAGGATCCGCTCGCCGGCCTTGTCGTGGACCACCAGGTCCAGGATGCTGTCGCACTCCGGGGTCGCGTACTCCGGGTGGCTGCCGACGTCGAGGTACAGCCGCGCGCCGTTGCGCAGGAACACATTGCTGCTCCTGCCCCAGGAGACCACGCGGCGGAAGAGGTACCTGGCTACTTCGTCCGGGGACAGCCGCCGGCTGCCGCGGAAGGTGCAGGTGACCCCGTACTCGTTCTCTAGGCCAAAGATTCGTCTGTCCATGGGCGCTCACCCGACCCTACGCCACGGCCGGCCGCGGCCGCGCCAGCTGGGACCGTGTCGCTCACCAGTCAACGGCGATGTACTTGGTCTCGGTGAATTCCAGCAGCCCGTCGTGGCCGCCTTCACGGCCGATCCCGGACTGCTTCACCCCGCCGAACGGCGCGGCCGGGTCGGACACCACGCCGCGGTTGATGCCGACCATGCCAGCTTCCAGCGCCTCAGCCACCCGCAGCGACCGGCGCAAGTCGCCGGTGTACACATAGGACACCAGGCCGTACTCGGTGTCGTTGGCCCAGGCGATCGCGTCCTGCTCGGCGGTGAACCGGACGATCGGGGCCACCGGGCCGAAGATCTCCTCGCCCAGGATGTGCGCGCCGGGCGTCACGTTGTCCAGCACGGTCGGGCTGTAGAAGTAGCCGCGGCGGTCCGGCACCACCCCGCCGGTCAGCACCCGGCCGCCGGCCGCGGTCGCCTCGTCCACCAGGCCGGCCACCTTGGCTCTGGTGTCCTCGTTGACCAGCGGGCCGAGCTCGGTGCCGTCTTCCAGCCCCGGCCCGACCTTCAGCCCGCCGAGCCGGGCGGCGAAGGCCGCGGTGAACTCGTCGGCCACCGCCTCGTGCACATAGAACCGGTTGGCCGCGGTGCACGCCTCGCCGCCGTTGCGCATCTTGGCCAGGAACGCGCCGTCCAGCGCGGCCTTGATGTCGGCGTCCTCGAAGATCAGGAACGGCGCGTTGCCGCCGAGCTCCATCGAGCAGTTGATCACGCTGTCCGCGGCCAGCTTCAGCAGCACCCGGCCGACCTCAGTAGACCCGGTGAACGACAGCTTGCGGACCCGCGGGTCGGCCAGCACGGCCTGGCTGAACCGGCCGGACGAGGACGTGGTCACCACGTTGACCACGCCGTCCGGCACGCCCGCCTCGCGCAGGATGTCCGCCACGGCCAGCGCGGTCAGCGGCGTTTCCCTGGCCGGCTTGAGGACCACCGTGCACCCCGCGGCCAGCGCCGGGCCGATCTTGCGGGTGGCCATGGCCGCCGGGAAGTTCCACGGGGTGATCAGCACGCTCACGCCGACCGGCTGATGGGTGACCAGTATCCGGTTGGTGCCCGCGGGCGCGGTGACCAGCGCGCCCGCCAGGCGGACCGCTTCCTCGGCGTACCAGCGGAAGAACTCGGCGGCGTAGCTGACCTCGCCGCGCGCGTCCGGCAGCGCCTTGCCGTTCTCCAGGACCATCAGCCGGGCCAGTGCCTCGGACCGCTCGATCATCAGCGCCCAGGCGCGGCGCAGGCACTCGCCGCGCTGCCGCGGCGGGGTGGCGGCCCAGCCGGGCAGCGCCGCGTGCGCGGCGCCGACCGCGTCCAGCGCGTCCGCCACGCTGCCGTCGGCGACTTCCGTGATGATTTCCTCGGTGGCCGGGTCGGTGACGCCGATCTCCCCGGCGCCGCCCTTGATCCACTGGCCGCCGATCAGCAGCCCGGTCGGCACCTCGATGCCGGTGGCTGCCACCAGGTCCGTAGTCACTCGTCCTCCAGCGTCTTGCGTACCGTGTCAGTGATCCGTGCCACCGAGGGCAGCACGTGATCTTCGAGGGCGTCGGCGGCCGGCAGCGGGATGTGCGGCGTGGTGATCCGCACCGCGGGCCCGCGCAGCGCGCCGAAGCATTCCTCCGCCGCGATCGACACGATCTCCGCCCCCCACCCGCACAGCCGCGGGTTCTCCTCGACCGTGAACAGCCGGCCGGTCCGCGCCACCTCGGACAGGATGGTGCTCGTGTCCAGCGGGACCAGGCTGCGCACATCAACGACACTACAGCGGATGCCGTGCTCGGCCGCCAGCCGCCCGGCCGCCGCCACCGCCCGCGGCACCATGGCCGCCAGGGCCAGGATCGTGGCGTCGTCCCCCTCGGCGACCACGGCGGCCTGGCCCAGCGGGGTCAGGATCTCCCCGTCGTCCACCTCCTCCTTGGCCGCGTACAGCGACTTCTGCTCGAAGAACAGCACCGGGTCGGGATCCCGGACGGCCGCCGCCAGCAGGCCGATCACGTCGTGCGGGCGGGCCGGGGCCACCACCTTGAGCCCGGGCACGGCCATCGCCCAGTTCTCCACCGACTGGGAATGCTGGGCGCCGAACCGCACCCCGGCGCCGTTCGCACACCGGATCACCAGCGGGAAGCTGACCTGGCCATCCGACATGTACCGGCTCTTGGCGATCTCGTTGGCGATCAGGTCCCAGCACACCGCGAAGAAGTCGCTGAACATGATCTCGGCGATCGGCCGCAGCCCGGTCATCGCGGCGCCCATGGCCGCGCCGAGGATCGCCTGCTCGCTGATGGGGGTGTCGCGCACCCGGCGCGGGCCGAACTCGTCCAGCAGCCCGGCGGTGGCCTTGAACACCCCGCCCGCCGCGGCCACGTCCTCGCCCAGGAACACCACCCGGTCGTCGCGGCGCATTTCCTGGGCGATGCCGCGGGCCACCGCCTGGCGGTAGGTGATGACGCTCACGAGTTCCGCCACGCGGCGCCGCCGTCGCTCCACAGGTTGGTCGAGGCCAGGGCCAGGTCCGGCTCCGGGCCGGCCTTGGCCTCCGCGGTGGCCTGGTCCACCTTGGCCCGGCCCTGCGCGTCGATGGCGTCCAGCGCCTGCCCGCGGATGCCGCGGGAGATCAGCTTGGCCCGGTAGGCCGGGATCGGATCGCGGGCCAGCCACTCGCGCACCTCCTCGGCTGGCCGGTACTTGGCCGGATCGGCGCGGGAATGGCCGCCGTGCCGGTAGGTGAGCGCCTCGATCAGCGACGGCCCGCCGCCCGCGCGGGCCTGCTCGATGGCGTCGCGGGCCATCACGTACACCGCCTCTACGTCGTTGCCGTCCACTACCAGGGAGGTGAGCCCGTAGGCGGGCGCCCGGTCGGCGGCCGGCCGCTTCACCGCGGTCACCGCCTCGATCGGCGTGTACTCCATGTACTGGTTGTTCTCGCAGATGAAGACCACCGGCAGCGACCACACCGCGGCCAGGTTGAGCGCCTCGTGGAACGCGCCGATGTTGGTCGTGCCGTCGCCGAAGAAGCACACCGTGACCTGGCCGCTGCCCCGGTACTGCGCGGACCACGCGGTGCCGTTGGCGATGACCAGCTGGGCGCCGATGATCGCGTACGAGCCGAGCACACCGCGGGACACGTCGAGCAGGTGCATGGAGCCACCCTTGCCGTGCATCAGGCCGTTGCCCCGGCCCAGCAGCTCGGCCATGACCGCCGCCATCGGGGTCCCCCGGGCCAGCACATGGTTGTGCCCCCGGTAGGTGACGAACGTGTAGTCGTCTGGCCGCATCGCCCCGGCCACCCCAGCCGCGATGGCCTCCTGCCCGGTGCCCAGGTGGGTGGTGCCCTTGACCAGGTTCTGCAGGAACAGGTCGTGGGCACGCTTCTCGAACAGCCGGATCTCCTGCATCATCCGGTACAGGTCGAGAGCCGTCGCCTCGTCCATGGCGCCTCTCCAGGGTTGGGGACTCAGTACGGATTGGTGACGAATAGTTCCCTGGACGGGAAGCGGGTGATGATCTCCGCGCCATCCGCGGTCACCACCACCTCTTCCTCGAGCCGGGCCGCGGACACGCCGTCCTTGGCCGGGCAGTAGGTCTCCAGCGCGAACACCATGCCCTCCTGGATCTCCATCGGGGCATCGAGCGAGGTGAGCCGGCTGATGATCGGCCGCTCGTGCAGGGCCAGGCCGAGCCCGTGCCCGAACTGCAGGCCGAACGCGGTCTTCTCGTCGGCCAGCCCGATCTGCTCCGCGGTGGGCCACAGCCGGGCCACCTGGTCGGTGGACACCCCCGGCTTGATCATCGCCAGCGCGGCCTCCATCCACTCCCGGGCCCGGGCGTAGGCGTCCCGCTGCGCCGGGCTGGAACTGCCCACGCTGAACGTCCGGTAGTAGCAGGTCCGGTAGCCGTTGTAGGAGTGCATGATGTCGAAGAAGGCCTGCTCACCCGGCCGGATCAGCCGGTCGGAGAAGTTGTGCGGGTGCGGGTTGCAGCGCTCGCCAGACACCGCGTTGATCGACTCCACGTCGTCGGAGCCCATCTCGTACAGCCGCTTGCTGGCCAGCGCGACAATCTCGTTCTCCCGCACGCCGGGCTTGAGCGCGTCGGTGATGTCCTGGTAGACGCCGTCCACCATGGCCGCCGCGGTGGACAGCAGGGTGATCTCGTCGCGCGACTTGGCCTGCCGGGCGTCCAGCATCACCTGCTGGCCGTCGCGTACCTCGATGCCCTGGCGCTGCAGCTCGGACAGCACCGGGATCTCGGCGAAGTCCACCCCGACCGGTTCACCCGCCACCCCGGTATCGGCCAGGATGCCCCTGAGCTCGGTGACCATCCTGGTCACGATGCCGGACTCCGGCGCCGCCGCGCCGCGCATCGTGGTGTACGAGGCGATGCAGTGCTCGGGCTTGAGCCAGGGACAGTACAGCCGGTGGTGCACGGCGGCCGAGCCGAAGTCCCACAGGAACAGCTCACCGGTGCGCGTGTAGAGCGCATAACGGCACAGCTTGTCCCGGGTCCACTCGCCGATGGCCACCCCGGTGAGGTAGCGGATGTTGTTGTTGTCGAATACGAGCAGCGCGCCGAGCCCGCTGGCGTCCAGCGCGCCGGTGGCCCGGCTCAGCCGGTAGCCGCGCAGCCGGGCGAAGTCCACCCGCTCCTCGAAGTCGACCCCCATCCGGCCGGGGGCCGGGGCTACCGCCAGCGGTGGAGTGGCCATGCTGTGCTCCTTCCGCGCGCGTTCTGCAATCGTTAGCAGATGTACCGCATGATTCGCCTTATGTACAGGCGCGGGCCGGCCGGAGCTGCTCGGCCAGAGCTACTCGGGGCTGTCCCCGTCGGGGCTGGCCGACTCGCCGGGGGCCGGCTCTGGCCCAGTGGCGTCCGGCCCGGTGGCACCGCTCTTGCCGCCCGCCTCGGCCAGCAGCAGCTCGAGCCGGGAGCCGGTCAGCCGGCGGAAGGTCCGGTGCACCCGGTCGCGGGCCAGGATGCCGACTTCCAGCTGGCTGGCGCCCAGTTCGGCGGCGTCCCCGTTGCCCTGCCCGGCCAGCCCCGCGATGGCCGCGCCGAGCGCGCGGACCAGCGGCAGCCCTTCGGCGTAATGATCCTTGAGTACCGCGGCGACCTGGTCGGCCTGGCCGCCCATGGCCACGTAGCCGTGTTCTTCGGCCACCGACCCGTCGAACGTGATCCGGTAGATCTGGTCGGCCCCGGGCGTCTCGCCCACCTCGGCCACCACCAGCTCGACCTCGAACGGCTTGTTGCTCTCGGTGAAGATCGACCCGAGGATCTGCGCGTACCAGTTGGCCAGCCCGCGCGCGGTGACATCGCTGCGGTCGTACTGGTAGCCGGTCAGGTCCGCGTAGCGGACACCGGCCTTGCGCAGGTTCTCGAACTCGTTGTACCGGCCGACCGCCGCGAACGCGATCCGGTCGTAGATCTCGCTGATCTTGTGCAGGGCCCCGGACGGGTTCGGCGCCACGAACAAGATCCCCGCGTCGTACTGGATCACCACCCCGCTGCGGCCGCGTGCGATGCCCTTCCGCGCGTAGTCCGCCTTGTCCTTCATCGCCTGCTCAGGCGAGACGTAGAACGGCATAGTCACCGCGTGTCTACCCCTACTCGTCTGGTGGTTTGGATCCCGGCGCTACGCGCCGGGCTGGAGCGGGGCGATGGGCCCGGACGGCGACTGCGCGCGTTCCGCGACGACGGCCCGGGCGTACTGGCCGGCCTCGTCGTCGGACAGGCGGCGGAAGCCGTCCGCGGTGACCATGGCCACCACCGGGTAGATCTCCCGGGCCAGGTCGGGCCCGCCGGTGGCGGAGTCGTCGTCGGCGGCGTCGAACAGCGCCTGCATGCAGGCGGTCACCACGCCATCCCCGGACAGTTCCTCGGTGTAAAGCTTCTTCAGCGAGCCCTTGGCGAACACCGACCCGGACCCGATGGCGTGGAACGGGCGTTCCTCGTACCGGCCGCCGGCCACGTCGTAGCTGAAGATCCGGCCCCGCTGGGCGTCCTCGTCGAAGCCCGCGAACAGCGGGACGACCACCAGGCCCTGCATGGCCGCGGACAGGTTGCCCCGGACGAACGCGGCCAGCCGGTTCGCCTTGCCCTCCAGGGACAGCGTCCGGCCCTCCAGCTTCTCGTAGTGCTCCAGCTCCAGCTGGAACAGCCGGACCAGCTCGATCCCCAGGCCCGCCACCCCGGCGATGCCGACGCAGGAGAAATCGTCGCTGCGGAACACCTTTTCGATGTCCCGCTGGGCGATCATGTTGCCCGCCGTGGACCGGCGGTCACCGGCCATGACCACACCCTCGGCGAAGCGCGCCGCGACGATCGTGGTCCCGTGCGGCAGCTCCACCGCCGGCCGGTCAGCTCCGCGATCAGCCGCTTGCGCCGCCCCGGCCCCGGGGAGCAGATCGGGGGCACAGGACGCCACCAGGTCAGCGAACGACGACGTGGCCGAGTTCAGGCACGCCGAGGTGAAATTTTCGCCGAAGAAGCTCCAAGCCACGCCGAGTCCTTCCGGTCAAATCCGCGTCCGGTTCCTGACCTGACCTTACTGCCGCGGTGCGGCCGCCGGGCCGCGGGTGGCTGGCTGGGCTGTCAGCCCACGGCGAACCGGGTGGCTCACTCGCCGCCCTTCTGCACGTAGGAGCGGACGAACTCCTCCGCGTTCTCCTCGAGCACCTCGTCGATCTCGTCGAGGATCGCGTCCACGTCGTCAGACAGCTTCTCCTGGCGCTCCTTGACATCAGCCGTTGACTGCGGTGCCTCCTCCTCAGCCTCTTCGCTGCGTTTCGGCGCCTGTCGCTGGCCGCCGGTGTCCTTCGTCGCCATGCCCGAACCTCCGTGCTCCAGGATCGTCCCTCGGCTTAACCGTATCTTCGCCTGCAGACAGCCTGTCCAACCCTGAAACCGGACATCAGCCTCAGGCGCGGTGGGTGCCCCCTGGTCCTGGCCGGTGAGCTAGTCCTGGCCGGTGAGCGCGGCGACCAGCTCGGCGGCGGTCCGGCAGCGATCCAGCAGGCCGCCCACTGATTCCTGGGTCCCGCGCAGCGGCTCCAGGGTGGGCACCCGCTGCAGCGACTCGCGGCCGGGAATATCGAAGATCACCGAGTCCCAGGACGCGGCGGCCACAGACTCCGGGTACTGCTGCAGGCAGCGGCCACGGAAGTAGGCCCTTGTGTCCTCGGGGGGCGATTCGATGGCCCGGAGCACGTCCTGCTCGCTGACCAGCCGGCTGATCCGTCCCCGGGCGGCCAGCCGGTTGTACAGCCCCCGGTCCGGGCGCACGTCCGAGTACTGCAGGTCGACCAGCTGCAGCCGGGGATGCCCCCAGCCCAGCCCGTCCCGGGACCGGTAGCCCTCGAGCAGCTCCAGCTTGGCCACCCAGTCCAGCTCACGGGACAGCTGCATCGGGTCCTCGGCTAGCCGGGTCAGCACCGACTCCCAGCGGGCCAGCACGTCCGCGGTCAGCTCGTCCACGTCCGAGCCGAACCGGTCCTCGGTGTATTTCCGGGCCAGTTCCAGGTATTCCATCTGCAGCTGCACGCCGGTCATCTTCCGGCCGTCGCGCAGGGTCAGCTGGTGGCGGCAGGACGGGTCGTGCGAGATGGCCCGCAGCTCGGCCACGGGCGACTCGACCGACAGATCGCCGCCCAGGAAACGGTCCTCGATCATCGCCAGCACCAGGGCGGTGGTGCCGAGCTTGAGGTACGTGCTGACCTCGCTCATGTTGGCGTCGCCGATGATCACGTGCAGCCGGCGGTACTTCTCGGGGTCGGCGTGCGGCTCGTCGCGCGTGTTGATGATGGGCCGCTTGAGCGTGGTCTCCAGGCCCACCTCGACCTCGAAGAAGTCGGCCCGCTGGCTGATCTGGAAGCCGTCATCCCGGCCGTCCGCGCCCAGCCCGACCCGCCCCGCGCCGCACACCACCTGCCGGGACACGAAGAACGGGGTCAGGTGCCGGACGATGTCCGCGAACGGCGTGGCCCGGCGCATCAGGTAGTTCTCGTGGCAGCCGTAGGAGGCGCCCTTGTTGTCGGTGTTGTTCTTGTAGAGCTGGATGGGCGCGCTGCCGGGCACCGTGGCCGCCCGCGTCGCGGCCTCGGCCATGACCCGTTCGCCCGCTTTGTCCCAGATCACCGCGGCCAGCGGGTTGGTCGTCTCGGGCGCCGAGTACTCCGGGTGCGCGTGGTCCACGTACAGCCGGGCCCCGTTGGTGAGGATCACGTTGGCCAGGCCCAGATCCTCGTCGGTCAGCTGGGTGGCGTCGGCCGACTCCCGGGCCAGGTCGAACCCGCGGGCATCGCGCAGCGGGTTCTCTTCCTCAAAGTCCCACCGGGCCCGCCGGGTCCGGGCCGACGAGGCGGCCTGGTACGCGTTGACCACCTGCGACGAGGTGACCATGGCATTGGCCCCTGGCTGGCCGGGCACGGAGATGCCGTACTCGGTTTCGGTGCCCATGACCCGGCGAACGCTCATAGCAACGAGCCTAGTGCCGGCCAGCCAGCACTGAGACAGGCCACTGCGCCCGACACGGCCTAGAGGTACTGCCCGGTGTTGGCGACCGTGTCGATCGACCGCCCGGCCTCCGTGCCCTGCTTGCCGGAGACCAGAGTGCGGATGTACACGATACGCTCGCCCTTCTTGCCCGAGATACGCGCCCAGTCGTCCGGGTTGGTGGTGTTCGGCAGGTCCTCGTTCTCGCTGAACTCGTCCACGCACGCGGTCATCAGGTGCGAGATGCGGATCCCCTTCTGCCCGGTTTCCAGGAACTCCTTGATGGCCATCTTCTTGGCCCGGGCCACGATGTTCTCGATCATGGCACCGGAGTTGAAGTCCTTGAAGTAGAGGACTTCCTTGTCCCCGTTGGCGTAGGTCACCTCGAGGAACCGGTTCTCCTCGGTCTCGCTGTACATCCGCTCCACGACGCGCTGGATCATCGCGTCCACCGTCGCCTCGGGCGAGGAGCCGTGCTCGGCCAGGTCGTCGGGGTGCAGCGGCAGTTCGATCAGCACGTACTTGGAGAAGATGTCCCGGGCCGCCTCGGCGTCCGGCCGCTCAATCTTGATCTTCACGTCGAGCCGCCCGGGCCGCAGGATGGCCGGATCGATCATGTCCTCCCGGTTGGAGGCGCCGATCACGATGACGTTCTCCAGGCCCTCGACGCCGTCGATCTCGGACAGCAGCTGCGGCACGATCGTGTTTTCCACGTCGGACGACACCCCGGACCCGCGAGTGCGGAAGATGGAGTCCATCTCATCGAAGAACACGATGACCGGCATGCCCTCGCTGGCCTTTTCCCGCGCCCGCTGGAAGACCAGCCGGATGTGCCGCTCGGTCTCACCGACGTACTTGTTGAGCAGCTCCGGGCCCTTGATGTTGAGGAAGTAGCTCTTGCCCTCCCGGGCCTGGCCATCGGCGTCGGTGGCCGGCGTGGCGCTGCGCGCCGCGACCTGCTTGGCCAGCGAGTTGGCCACCGCCTTGGCGATCAGCGTCTTGCCGCAGCCGGGCGGGCCGTAGAGCAGGACGCCCTTGGGCGGCTTCAGCTGGTGCTCACGGAACAGGTCGGCGTGCAGGTAGGGCAGCTCGACCGCGTCCCGGATCTGGATGATCTGGGAGCCGAGCCCGCCGATGTCGGAGTACGTGATATCGGGCACTTCCTCCAGGATGAGCTCTTCCACCTCAGCCTTGGGGATGCGCTCGTACACGTACCCGGAGCGCGGCTCGAGCAGCAGCGAGTCGCCCGCCCGCAGCAGCGAGCCACGCAGCGGCTCGGCCAGCCGGACCACCCGCTCCTCGTCGGCGTGCGAGATCACCAGGGCCCGGTCCCCGTCCTCGAGGACCTCCTTGAGCATGACGACCTCGCCCACGGTCTCGTAGCCCTGGGCCACGACCACGTTGAGCGCCTCGTTCAGCACCACTTCCTGGCCGGGCCGGAGCTTGTCCAGATCGACCGCGGGGCTGACGCTGACCCGCATCTTGCGCCCGCCGGTGAACACGTCGGCGGTGCCGTCCTCGCACGCCTCCAGGAAGACGCCGAACCCGGACGGCGGCTGGGCCAGCCGGTCCACTTCTTCCTTGAGCGCCACGATCTGGTCACGGGCTTCCCGGAGAGTGTCGGCCAGCCGCTCGTTCTGGCTGGTCACGGCGCCGAGACTGGCCTCCGCCTCACGCAGACGCTCCTCGAGCAGCCGGACGTGCCGGGGCGCGTCGGCCAACCGCCGCCGCAGCACCGCCACCTCCTCCTCGAGGAAGGAGATCTGCGTGGTGAGGCCTTGCACCTGGTCGTCGTGCCGCGCGCCGCGCGATCCTTCGTCACGAGTGGCCACGCCCCCACCCCCTTCCGAGAGCAGACTTCACCTAGACCCTACCTATCCCCGGCGCTGGCGTAACCTCGTGCCGCCTGCCGCTGACATTTTCACTGATCAGGTTCTTCCCGGGAAGCTCTGGCCGGCCTGCGCCGCCGCGGTGGCGCCACCGTACCCGGGGCCAGGCGGCGCGCCGTGATGAGAAACCCGGTGTGGCCCACCATCCGGTGCTCGGGCCGCACCGCCAGCCCGTCGACGTGCCAGCCGCGGACGAGGGATTCCCAGGCGGCCGGCTCATCGAAGCTGCCCTGCTCCCGGATCGATTCCACGGTCCGGGACAGCTGGGTGGCGGTTGCCACGTAGCAGCACAGCACGCCGCCGGACAGCAGCGCACCCGCCGCCACCGCCGTGTAGTCCCATGGCGCCAGCATGTCCAGAACCACCCGGTCGAAACTATCCGTTTCAGGGGGGTCGCCCGCCCGCGCCGGATCACCGGCCGGGGAGGCGATCTCCGCCAGGTCGCCCACTCGCAGCTGCCAGGTGGGCGGCGGAGCGCCGAAAAAGCGTTCCACGTTGTCCCGGGCGACGGCGGCGAAGTCCGGCCGGCGCTCGTAGGAAATGAGCCGGCCGTCCGGGCCGATCGCGCGCAGCAGCCAGCAGGACAGGGCGCCCGAGCCGGCCCCGGCTTCCAGCACCCGGGCGCCGGGAAAGACGTCGGCCAGCGCGACGATCTGCGCCGCGTCCTTGGGGTAGATCACCGCGGCCCCGCGCGACATGGCCAGCGTGTAGTCGGCCAGCAGCGGCCGCAGCGCCACGTACGGCGTGCCGGCCGAGGACTTCACCACGCTGCCCTCGGGCGCCCCGATCAGGTCGTCGTGCGAAAGGCCGCCGCGGTGCGTGTGAAAGGTGCGGCCCGGCTGCAGGACCACCAGGTGCTTGCGGCCCTTGGGGTCGGTGAGCTGAACCTGGTCCCCGGGGGCGAACGGGCCACGGTGCTGACGAATCACGCCGCCAGGGTAGCGGGGCCTCACACCCCGGCGAACGCGTGGTCGAGATCAGTGGCCGCGAGCACGCCGAACACCTGTCCGGTCGGCTCCACCAGCAGGTACTCGGTGGCTGGCGAGCGCTTGACCGCCTCCAGCAGCGCCATCCCGGACAGGTCGGCGGGCAGTACCAGCCCACTGTCCAGGGTCCGGGCCAGCGCGCCCGCGTCGATCCAGGGCCGCCGCTGCGGCGGGGTGGCCATCACCGCGCTCTCGTTCACGATCGCTATCGGCTTGTCGTCGTGATCCACGATCACCAGCGCCCGCGCTCCGGCCGCGTCGGCCCGCCGGATGGCCTCGGCCAGCGGCAGCGTGGCCGGGATCGGGATGGCCCGCCGGGCCAGCGTCCTGGCCCGCAGCGCGGGGAGCCGTTCGCGGACCCGGGTGGCGCGCAGCGACTGGCTCGCCCCCACCCACATGAACGCGGCGATCACCCCGAACCACACCACGTCGAAGAGCTGAATCTGGTTGCCTGCGCTGGTCAGCATCACCAGCGGGACGACCAGCACGGCCACCGCGAGGGCCCGGCCCGCCCACGCGGCGACGACGGTCGCCGTGGCTGGCCGGCCGGTGAGCTTCCACACCCCGGCGCGAAGCATCCGGCCACCGTCCAGCGGCAGCCCGGGCAGCAGGTTGAAGATCCCGACCAGCACATTCGCCCAGACCAGCTGCTGGACGAGCAGTCCGGGCAGGCCGTCCAGGCCGGTCCAGGCCAGCACGCCCCAGCCCAGCCCGGCCAGCCCGAGGGACAGCGCCGGGCCGGCCACCGAGACCAGGAACTCCCGGGCCGGGGTGGGCGGCTCCTGCTCGATCTCGGAGAACCCGCCCAGCGGGTAGAGCAGAATCCGGCGCACCGGCAGCCCGAATCCCCGGGCCACCAGCGAGTGGCTGAGCTCGTGGACCAGTACGGACACGTACAGCAGCACCACGAATGCCGCCGCCACCAGGTAGCGGACGGCGCTGGAGGCAGCCAGCGCGGCGCTGTTTCCGTACAGCACGATGAACAGCCCGGCGATCAGGAACCAGTACGGAGAAATGTAGACCGGTATCCCGAACGGCCGCGCGATCCGCAGCCCCGGGCCAGGCGCCTGCGGCCGCGTTTTCCCCGGCGGTGTGCCTGCCACAGGTTGATGCTACGTGCTGGCGGGGCCGCACCGGACGCTCGCGGCCCACGCGGCGGGCCAACAGCCGGCAAAAGCGGGCAACTGTCGGCGGCTTCCCCTAGCCTCCAGACATGGCTGACGAGAGCGTGCCCGCCGGGCCCGCGGACGAGCCGCCCCGGCACCGCTCGCTGTCCCCCTCCCGGGCCGGCGACTTCATGACCTGCCCGCTGCTGTACCGGTTCCGGGTGATCGACCGGCTGCCCGAGCCGCCCAGCCCGGCAGCGGCCCGCGGCACCCTGGTGCACGCCGTGCTCGAGCACCTCTTCGACCGGCCCGCCGCCGACCGGACCCCGGAGGCGGCCCGGTCGCTGCTGGATCCGGAGTGGGAGCGGCTGCTGGCCGCCGAGCCGGAACTGGCCGGGCTGTTCCCCGCGGACGCGGAGCGGGTGGCCTGGCTGGCCGAGGCGGCCGGCCTGCTCGACCGCTATTTCACGCTGGAGGACCCCCGGCGGCTGGAGCCTGCCCACCGGGAACTGTGCGTGCAGGCCGAGCTCGCCTCAGGACTGCAGCTGCGCGGCTATATCGACCGGCTGGACGTGGCGCCCGGCGGCGAGGTCCGGATCGTCGACTACAAGACCGGGACGGCGCCGCCCGCCGAGTTCGAGGCGCGCGCGCTGTTTCAGATGAAGTTTTACGCGCTGGTGCTGTGGCGCGCCGAGGGCCGCCTGCCCCGGCTGCTCCAGCTGATGTACCTGGGCAACGGCGTGGTCGTCCGCTACCAGCCCGACGAGGCCGACCTGCGCGCCACCGAGCGGAAGGTGGAGGCGCTGTGGCTGGCCATCGAGCGGGCCCGCACCGGGCGGGACTGGCGGCCGCGGCCGGGGCGGCTGTGTGACTGGTGCACGCACAAGCCCATCTGCCCGGCGCACGGCGGGACGCCCCCACCGCTGCCGGAAGAGGAGCCGCCGGTGCCGGCCGGCCAGCCGTGCCTGACCGACGCCGAGCCCTCGCTGCAGGACATCGCCTGACCGCGTCGGCCAGCGCCCAGGGGTCAGTGGATGCCGTGGCGGCGCAGGATGTCGGCTACCTCACCGAGATCATCGTCGTCCGCGGGCTTGCCCTTGGCCGGCTTGAGCGCCTTGGTCGGCGCGCTGCTGCCCGGAGCGGGCGTCGAGCGCGGCCCCGCGTCACGTACCTGCCTCGCCTTGGCCCGGCCGCGGCGCAGCCCGCCGGACACGGCGAACAGCACGCCCGCCACGGCCGCCACGATCACGCCCGCCCAGACCCGCGGGGAGAACACGAACGACGACGCGAAGTTGCCGATCGCCGTGCCCATCTGCCAGAGCATCTTGATCGCGCCGGTCAGATAGGCCGCGATCGGCAGCAGTGACCAGGCCACCCCGCGCAGGCCGGCCGCTACGCCGCGCCGCCGCCAGGCCAGCCAGCTGAGGATCAGCCCGAGCAGGGTCAGGCCGCCCGCCAGCGGGAACCAGGCGATTTGGCTATATGTCGACATGGCGGCTCCCCTCGGCAGCGTTCCTCATGTCCATCGTCGCATACGGGCGGGAGTGCCCGGTGCACCGGAAATGGGCGGCCTGCTAAGACGCGCTGGCGGTCTCCGGGGTGTTCTCCGGGAAGTGGCAGGCGACCTTGTGCCCGGGAGCCAGCTCGGCCAGCGGCGGCTCCTCGGTCCGGCACACCTCCTGCGCCTTCCAGCAGCGGGTGTGGAACCGGCAGGCGGGCGGCGGGTTCAGCGGGCTGGGCACGTCACCGGCCAGCCGGATGCGCTCCCGGCGCTGCCTGCGTCCCTCGCTGCGCACCGGCGCGGGTACCGGCACCGCGGACATGAGCGCGACCGTGTACGGATGCCTCGGCTGCGCGTAGAGCTGGTCCCGGCCGGCGATCTCGACCACCTTGCCGAGGTACATTACCGCGACCTGGTCACTGATGTGCCGGACCACCGACAGGTCGTGTGCGATCACCACGTAGGTCAGGTTCAGCTCGTTCTGCAGGTCCTCCATGAGGTTGATGACCTGCGCCTGGATCGACACGTCCAGCGCGGACACCGGCTCGTCGGCCACGATGAGCTTGGGCCGCAGCGCGAGCGTGCGGGCGATCCCGATGCGCTGCCGCTGGCCGCCGGAGAACTCGTACGGGTAGCGGTTGTAGTGCTCCGGGTTCAGCCCGACCAGCTCCAGCAGCTCCTGGACCGTCGCCCTGATCCCGTGCTGGGTCTTCACCTTCTGCAGCCGCAGCGGCGCGCCGACGATAGAGCCCACCGTGTGCCGCGGGTTCAGCGACGAGTAAGGATCCTGGAAGATCATCTGGATGTCGCGGCGCAGCGGGCGCATCCGCCCGGCCGACAGGTGGGTGATGTCCCGGCCCTCGAACATGATGCGCCCGCCGGTCGGCTCCAGCAGCCGGGTGAGCAGCCGCCCGGTCGTGGTCTTGCCGCAGCCGGACTCGCCCACCAGGCCGAGGGTGCGCCCCGGGGACACCGAGAAGTCGACGTTGTCCACGGCCTGCACCGCGCCGATCCGGTGCCGGAAGATGATGCCCCGGTTGACCGGGAAGTGCTTGGTCAGGCCGGTGACCTCGAGCAGCGCCTCGCCCCCGCTGCCGGCCATACCGGCGGGTGGTGCGGTACTCGCTGGGCTGCTCACGGTTCTCCCTGGGTCAGCTGGGCGGCGGGTGCCTCCACCGCGTTCTCGGCCAGCGCGGCCTGCGCCTTCCGCCGCTGGTCGCTGGTCAGGTGGCAGGCCACCAGGTGCCCCGGTGCCACCTCACGCAGCGCGGGGATCTCGGTCTGGGCGCGCCCATCGGTCAGCTCGGCGTAGCGGCAGCGCGGGTGGAACGGGCAGCCCGCCGGGACGTTGATCAGGCTCGGCGGGGTGCCCTTGATGGGCAGCAGCCGCTCCAGCCGCTCCTGGTCCAGCCGGGGCATCGAGCCGAGCAGCCCCCAGGTGTACGGGTGCCCGGGGTCGTCGAAGATCTCCTCCGCGGTGCCGTACTCGGCCATCCGGCCCGCGTACATCACCAGGATGTCGTCGGACAGCTCGGCGACCACGCCGAGGTCGTGGGTGATGATGATGACCGCGGAGTGGTACTCCTGCTGCAGATCCCAGATCAGGTCGAGGATCTGGGCCTGCACCGTGACGTCCAGCGCGGTGGTCGGCTCGTCGGCGATCAGCAGCTCCGGGTCGCAGCTGAGCGCCATCGCGATCATCGCGCGCTGTCGCATGCCCCCGGAGAACTGGTGTGGGTAGTCATCGGCCCGGGTGGTGGGCTGCGGGATGCCCACCCGGCCCAGCATGTCGACCGCGTGCGCCCGCGCCACCTTCTTGCTCACGTCGTTGTGCACCAGGTACGCCTCGGCGATCTGCGAGCCGACCGTGTAGAACGGGTGCAGCGAGGACAGCGGGTCCTGGAAGATCATGGCCATCCTGCTGCCGCGCAGTTCCCGGATCCGGGCCGGGGTGGCCCCGACCAGCTCCTCGCCGTCCAGCTTGATGTGCCCGGTGATCCGGGCGCTGGTCCCGTGGTGCAGGCCCATGATGCCCAGGCTGGTCACGCTCTTGCCGGAGCCGGACTCGCCCACGATGCCCAGCGTGCGGCCCCGGTCCAGCCGGAACGAGATCCCGTCCACCGCCTTGACCAGGCCGTCGTCGGTCGGGAAGTGGATGTGCAGGTCCTCGACGTCGAGCAGGGTGTCGGGCATCAGTGCCTCACCCTCGGGTCGACCACGGCGTACAGGATGTCCACCACCAGGTTGGCGATCACGATGAAGAACGCGGCCAGCATGGTGACCCCCAGGATCTCCGGGAGGTCCTGGTTCTGCACCGCCTCCACGGTGAACAGGCCCAGGCCGTGCAGGGAGAAGGTCACCTCGGTGATGATCGCACCGCCGAGCAGCAGGCCCAGGTCCATGCCGAAGATGGTCACGATCGGGGTGAGCGCGGCGCGCAGCCCGTGCTTGAAGATCACCTTCCGCTCGCGCAGGCCTTTCGCCCGGGCGGTGCGGATGTAGTCCTCACTCATGGTCTCCAGCATGCCCGCCCGGGTCAGCCGGGCATACAGCGCCGCGTAGAGGAAGGCCAGCACGATCCAGGGCAGCACCAGGTTGCGCGCCCACAGCAGCGGGTTCTGGGTGAACGGCACGAACTGCACGTTCGGGAAGATCGGCCATTTGTAGCTGAACAGCTCCAGCGCGATCAGCCCGGTAAAGAAGATGGGCAGCGACACCCCGGCCAGCGCCACGCCCATCGAGAACCGGTCGAACAGGGTGCCGCGGCGCAGCGCCGAGAGCACACCGATCGACACCCCGCCGACCAGCCACAAGATGGACGCCCCGATGGCCAGCGACAGCGTCACCGGGATGTCGCTGACCATCTGCGGCCACACCGGCAGCCCGGTCCGGAACGAGTAGCCGAAGCAGGGCGGCGGGCAGTAGGTGACGCTGGGCCCGCTGCGGTAGTGCACGCCGACCACGATGCCCTTGAGGAACCGGCCGTACTGCAGGTAGATCGGGTCGTTGAGGCCCAGCTTGGCTTCCACCTGCAAGATCGCCGACCGGGTGGGATTGCGCCCAACGTACTCCGACGCGAGCTGGTAGGCGTTCTGCCCGGCCAGCTTGGGGATCAGGAAGAAGATGGCGAAAGTGATCATGCTGACCACGATCAGCAGGAAGACCGTGCCGATCAGCCGCCGGATGATGAAAGTGACCACTGTGCGCGCCGGTGCCCGGCGGGGGCGCATCCCCCGCCGGGCACCGGCACCTCACCCGCTTTCCGCACTCGCTATGGACGTGATGGCCCGGCCCGCTACGACTTCAGCCCCTCCACGGCGTAGTTGTTGAGCTGGTACGCCTGCTGGAAGTAGACGTTGGACAGCGACGACGGCCGGTAGATGAGCGCCTTCGCGTAGACGATCGGCACGATCACCGCGTCCTTCATGACCTGGCGGTCGATCTGGCCCCAGATCGCGTTCCGCTGGGCCGCGTTGTTGAGCCCGGCCGCCTTGGCGAACAGGTTGTTCACGACCGGGTCGTTGAGCTGGCCAATGTTGGTGTTGCCCGCCGGGACGATCGTGTTCCCGTTGACCAGCTCGTCGAGGAAGCCGTAGCCGTCCGGCCAGTCCGCACCCCAGCCGCCGAACGCGATGCCGATGTTGTGCGACGACATGTACTTCGGCACGCCCGCGAAGTTGGTGTAGTAGGTGGACGACGGGTACCCGTGCAGCGTGGTCTTGATCCCGACCTGGGACAGCGCCTGCTGCAGCGCCTGGGCGCCCTGCGTCTCGGTTGGCCGGTCACTGCGGTAGGCGATGCCGGTGGAGAACCCGCTCGGGTGCCCGCACGCCTTGAGTTCCTGCTTGGCCTTGGCCGGGTCGCCGTTCGGCTTGGTCGTCGCCTCGTACAGGTCGAACTTCTGGTAGCCGGTCACGGTCGGCGGCATCACCGTGCTGCCGATCGCCCCGCCGGCGATCGGGCCGCCGTAGGCGTTCTGCAGCGTGGTGTGGTTGGCCGCGTACTCGATGGCCCGGCGGCAGTCGACGTTGGTGAACGGCGCCACCTTGGAGTCGATGTAGAAGAACCAGCCGAACCCGGTGATCGGGTCGTCGGAGTTGGCCTTGAGCGACGGGTTGGCCAGGATCTTGGCCCGCGCCGCCGCCTGCACGCCGGTGCCCGCGAAGTCGACCTGGGCGTCCCCGGCGATCAGCCGGTTATCCACGTCGTTCGGGTTCATGTTCATGTTGACGACGATCTTGCTGGCCAGCTGCGAGACAGTCGGGTCGGTCGACTGCTTCCACTGCGTGTTCGGCACCAGCACCGCCTGCTTGTTCAGCTGGTAGCTCTGGAACTTGTACGGCCCGGTGGAGATCGGGTGCAGCTGGTACTTGGCGCCGGTGTCCTTATTCGGCGGCACCGGGGCCGTCTGCGGGATCGTGACCAGGTAGTTGAAGTCCGAGAACGGCTTCGCCAGGTGGAACACGACCGTGGTCGCGTTGGGCGTGCCGATCGCGGTCAGCCCCATCAGGTTCTTGGACCGGTCCTTGTACGGCCCCGGGTACTTGGCCGCGTTCCCGCCCAGCAGCACCTGGAAGTAGCTCGGGCCGTTGGGCAGCACCCCGCGGTCGAACGTGCGCTCGACCGCGTACTTGACGTCCTTGGAGGTGACCGTGGTCCCGTCCTCGAACTTGATACCCGGCTTGATGTGGTAGGTCCAGGTCAGCCCCTTGTCGCTGACCACACCCGGGCCGGTGGCCAGGGCCGGCACCAGCGTCTTGCCGCACGCGCCCGGGCAGTTCTTGTACGTCATCAGGGCCATCGAATAGAACCGGGCGAAATCCCAGTCGGCCGCGTAGTACGTGTTGCCTGGGTCGAAGGAGTCGGGGGCGGCCCGCCAGTCGAAGGTGAGGGTCCCGCCCTTGTGCGTGGACGGGTTGACCACACTGGTGATCCCGGCGTTGTAGCTGGCGTTTGACGACGAGCCGGTACCGCTGCTGCCGCCTCCGCCGCTGCTGCCGCCGCAGGCCGCCAGCGCGAGCGCGGCGGCCGCCCCGAGCGCGGCCAGCCCGAATGTCCTAGGTCTCCTCATGAGGTGGAACGCCTCCTGTCGTGATTTCATTTGTCGGGTTCACCGGCCTACCGGCTGCTTCTCGGGTCGAGAGCATCGCGCAGCCCGTCACCGAACAGGTTGAAGGCCATCACCGTGATGAAGATGGCCAGGCCAGGAATGATCATGTACATCGGGTCGATCGAGTAGTCCCCGTTGTTGACCGCGTCCGACAGCATCCCGCCCCAGCTGGGGGTGGGCGGGATGATGCCCACCCCGAGGTAGGACAGCGCGGCCTCGAACAGGATGTTGGTGGGGATCAGCAGCGTCGAGTAGACCAGGATCGGGCCCACCAGGTTGGGCAGCAGCTCACGGAACAGGATGTACGGTCCCCGCGCACCGATGCTGCGGGCCGCGTCCACGAACTCCCGCTCGCGCAGCGACAGGGTCTGGCCGCGGATGATCCGGCCCATGTAGGGCCAGGCGAAGAAGCCGATCACGAACACCAGCAGCGCGATCCGCAGCGAGTTGCCGTTGAGCCCGAACGCCGACGAGGGGATGACGCCGACCAGCGCGATCGCGAAGACCAGCAGCGGGAAGGCCAGGAAGATGTCCATCGCGCGGGCGATCACCGCATCCACCCAGCCGCCGAAGTAGCCGGCGATGATGCCCATCACCACGCCGATGCCCACCGCCAGCGCGGTGGACAGGAACGCGATGATCAGGGATATCCGGGCGCCGTAGACCACGCGGGCCAGCAGGTCGCGCCCGGTGATCGGCTCCACGCCCAGCGGGTGGGCCAGGCTGATCCCGCCCAGCGGCCCGTTGGGGCGGCTGAACGTGGGGTTGATCAGGTTCTCGTGATAGGTGAGCGGGCTCTGCACGAGCAGGGGCCCGAAGATGGCGATCAGGATGAGCAGGATCACCACGATGCCGCCGGCCATCGCCACCTTGTCCCGGCGCAGCCGCAGCCAGGCGATCTGGCCGAGCGAACGGCCCTCGATGGCCTTGCCACTGACCCCGGAGAGTGCTGCCTCCGGTGCGACTTCCCCCCCGGACGGGGCGACGTCGAGTGGTGCTGCCATCAGGCGGTGCTCCCCTGCTGCCGGTAACGGGAAAAATGCCCGGTCATCATGGCACGAAGCCGTGCGGAAGCCCGATCCCGGGGCTCCTATCGGGAGGATCTACCGTTTTGCCTGGTCCGCGCCAGGGTTAGCGCACGGTCGTGCCTGGATTGTGACCGAATCAAGATTCCGCCGTCACGGCTGCCCCGCCCCGACCTTGCGCAGCGTGGCGAGGTCGACATCGCGCAGCGACGGGACGGTCAGCCGGGCCAGCCCGGGTGGCGGCGGCACCGTCGGCACCGCGATGACCGCGCAGCCCGCCGCGTGCGCCGACCTGACCCCGCTCGGCGAGTCCTCGAGCGCGACGCAGCCGGCCGGCTCGGCGCCCAGCAGGCGGGCGGCCCGCAGGTAGGGCTCGGGATCTGGCTTGCTCCGCGTCACGTCGGCCGAGCACACCGTGGCCGGGAACCGGACGCCGATCGAGTCCAGCGCGGCCTCCATGATCTCCTGCTCGGCCGAGGTGACCAGGGCGTGCGGGATCCCGGCCGCGGCGACCGCGGCCAGCAGCTCGGCCGCCCCCGGCATCATCGGCACCCCCCTGGCCCGGACCAGGTCGGCCATGCCCTGCACCAGCCAGCGGCCGATGTCCGCCCGGTCCACCGGCACCGCGGCCTTGCGCTGCATGTACGCCGTGGACCGGGGCAGCGACCCGCCGATCAGGTGCTCCTGGTCCGCCGGTCCCCACGGGCTGCCCAGCCGGGCCATGATCGCGGACTCCGCATCGAACCAGAGCGGCTCGGAGTCCACCAGCAGCCCGTCCATGTCGAACAGCACCGCTTGCAGCGTCATGCGGAGAAGTACTTTGCCTCGGGGTGGAAGGTGATCAGCGCGTCGGTAGATTGCTCCGGGACGAGCTGGAACTCCTCGGACAGCTCGACGCCGATCCGCTCCGGCCGCAGCAGCCGGATGACCTTGGCCCGCTCTTCCAGATCGGGGCAGGCCGGGTAGCCGAACGAGTAGCGGCAGCCGCGGTAGCCGACCTTCAGGATGCCGTCCAGGTCGTCCGGGTCGTAGCTGGCCAGCCCGGTCTCCTGCCGGACCCGGCGGTGCCAGTACTCGGCCAGCGCCTCGGTCAGCTGCACGGACAGGCCATGCAGCTCCAGGTACTCGCGGTAGGCGTTCTTGGCGAACAGCTCGGCGGTGGCCTCGCTCACCGCCCGGCCCACGGTGACCAGCTGGAAGCCGACCACGTCGGTGTCACCGGACCCGCGCGGCCGGAAGAAGTCAGCCAGGCACAGGTGCCGGTCGTGCCGCTGCCGCGGGAAGCTGAACCGCTCCCGCTCGGCGCCGGCCTCATCCAGCACGACCAGGTCGTTGCCGTCGCTGACGGCCCGGAAGTAGCCGTACACCACGCCGGCCGACAGCAGGCCCTCGGTCTGCACCCGCTCCAGCCACATGCGCAGCCGCGGCCGGCCCTGCGTCTCCACCAGTTCCTCGTAGGAGGCGCCGCCGCCGCGGGCGGGCTTGAGCCCCCACTGGCCCATGAACGTGGCCCGCTCGTCCAGGAACGTCGCATAGTCGGCCAGCGGGATGCCCTTGACGATCCGGTCGCCGAAGAACGGGGGCGCGGGCACTGGGGTGTCGGTGGCCACGTCGGACCGGGCCGGCATGTCCCCGGGCTCGGTCACGGCCAGCCGGGCCACGCTGCGCACCCGCCGCTCACGCAGCGCGGGCAGCTGGGCGCCGGCGTCGCCCCGCTTCACCGCCATGAACGCGTCCATCAGCCGGAGCCCCTCGAATGCGTCCCGCGCGTACCGGACCTCGCCGTCGAACAGCGCGGCCAGGTCCTCCTCGACGTAGGCCCGGGTAAGCGCGGCCCCGCCGAGCAGCACCGGCCACCGGCCGGCCAGCCCGCGGGTGTTCAGCTCGGCCAGGTTGTCCCGCATCACCACCGTCGACTTGACCAGCAGCCCGGACATGCCGATCACGTCGGCGCCGTGCTCGCTGGCCGCATCCACGATGGCCGACACCGGCTGCTTGATGCCGATGTTGACCACGTCGTAGCCGTTGTTGGTGAGGATGATGTCCACCAGGTTCTTGCCGATGTCGTGCACGTCGCCCCTGACCGTGGCCAGCACGACCCGGCCCTTGCCCGCCTCACCGGATCGCTCCATGTGCGGTTCCAGGTGGCCGACCGCGAGCTTCATCACCTCGGCCGACTGCAGCACGAACGGCAGCTGCATCTGGCCCGCGCCGAACAGGTCGCCGACCGTCTTCATCCCGTCCAGCAGCACGTCGTTGACGATCTCCAGGGCGGGCCGGCGGGCCACCGCCTCGTCCAGGTCGGCCTCCAGGCCGGCCCGCTCGCCGTCGATGATCCGCCGCTTGAGCCGCTCCCACAGCGGCAGGCTCATCAGCTCGGCGGCCCGGCTGGCCTTGACCGCGGCCGCGTCCACCCCTTCGAACAGCTCCAGCAGCCGGGCCAGCGGGTCGTAGCCGTCCCGGCGGCGGTCGTAGACCAGGTCGAGCGCGGCCTGCAGCTGGTCGCCGGGGATCCGGGCGATCGGCATGATGCGCGACGCGTGCACGATGGCCGAGTCGAGTCCGGCCCGCACGCACTCGTTGAGGAACACCGAGTTCAGCACGGCCCGGGCCGCCGGGTTGAGCCCGAACGACACGTTGGAGACGCCCAGTGTGGTCTGCACGTCCGGGTACCGGTGCTTGACCTGGCGGATGGCCTCGATCGTCTCGATCGCGTCCCGCCGGGTCTCCTCCTGCCCGGTGGCGATGGGGAACGTCAGGCAGTCCACGATGATGTCGCTGGTGCGCATCCCCCAGTTGCCGGTGAGATCCTCGATGAGCCGGGTGGCCACCGCGACCTTCCAGTCGGCGGTGCGCGCCTGGCCCTGCTCGTCGATGGTGAGCGCGATAACCGCGGCGCCGTGCTCGGCCACCAGCGGCATGACCCGGGCGATCCGTGCGCTGGGCCCGTCCCCATCCTCGTAGTTCACCGAGTTGACGACGGCGCGCCCGGCCAGCAGCTCGAGCCCGGTGCGGATCACCTCCGGCTCGGTGGAGTCGAGCACCAGCGGCAGCGTGGCCGCGGTGGCCAGCCTGCCCGCCACCTCGGCCATGTCCGCCGCGCCGTCCCGGCCCACGTAGTCCACGCAGAGGTCGAGCAGGTGCGCCCCGTCCCGGGTCTGCGCCCGGGCGATCTCCACGCAGTCGTCGTAGCGGCCGGCGACGAGCGCCTCGCGGAACGCCTTGGACCCGTTTGCGTTCGTCCGCTCGCCGATCGCCAGGAACGACGTGTCCTGGCGGAACGGGACGTGCTGGTACAGCGAGGCCACTCCGTGCTCGGGCCGGGGCCGGCGCCGGGCCACCGCCCGGCCGCGCAGCCGGTCCACCACCGTGGCCAGGTGTTCCGGGGTGGTGCCGCAGCACCCGCCGACCAGGGCCAGCCCGAACTCGCTGGTGAACATCTCGTGCGCGTCGGCCAGCTGACCGGGGGTCAGCGGGTACCGGGCGCCGTCGGCGGTGAGCTCGGGCAGGCCCGCGTTGGGCATGCAGGACAGCGGAATCCGGGAGTGGCCCGCCAGGTAGCGCAGGTGCTCGCTCATCTCACCCGGGCCGGTCGCGCAGTTCAGCCCGATCATCGTGATGCCGAGCGGTTCCAGCGCGGTCAGCGCGGCACCGATCTCGCTGCCCAGCAGCATGGCCCCGGTGGTCTCGATCGTCACCTGGGCGATGAGCGGGACGCGCCGGAGCGCAGACATGGCCCGGCGGGCGCCGATGATCGCGGCCTTGGCCTGCAGCAGGTCCTGGCAGGTCTCCACCACGATCGCGTCCACCCCGCCGCGCAGCAGACCGGCCGCGTTCTCCTGGTAGGCGTCGCGCAGCTCGGCGAACCGGGCGTGGCCGAGGGTGGGCAGCTTGGTACCCGGCCCGACCGAGCCGAGGACCCAGCGCGGCCGCTGCGGGGTGGACCACTGATCGGCCGCCGCCCGGGCCAGCCGGGCACCCGCCTCGGACAGCTCACCGATCCGGGCGGTTAGCCCGTACTCGCCCAGATTGCCCTGGTTGGCCCCGAACGTGTTGGTGGTCACGCAGTCCACGCCGGCTTCCAGGTAGCCGTCGTGGACGCCGCGGACGATGTCCGGGCGGGTCACGTTGAGGATCTCGTTGCACCCCTCGTGCCCGTCGAAGTCGCTGAGCGTGGCGTCGCTGGCCTGCAGCATCGTGCCCATCGCCCCGTCTGCCACGAGCACGCTTCCGCCGAGGGCTGCGTCCAGATCCGGCTGGGGCCCGTGGGCCGGCCGGGAAGTGTTCGTCATAGGCCCCTTATTCTAGGGCGACTGTCCCGGTGAGCGGCTGATCCGGGACTCAGCGGCACCGACCCGGGTCACCCGGTGACCACGGCGGGGCACGTAACCTGGTGTCAACCGGGGTCGGCAGCGGCCGGGAAGGAGGCGGTGCGTGATCGAGCTGAAGGGGCTCCGCAAGCTCACTTCCCCAGCGATCATCGCCGCCTTCGAGGGCTGGAATGATGCGGGCGAGGCGGCCAGCGGGGTGGTCGACCACCTGGGCATGGCCTGGGAGGCCACCCAGATCGGGGCCATCGATCCCGAGGATTACTACGACTTCCAGGTGACCCGGCCGGTGATGGAGGTCAGCGAGGGGCGCACCGACCGGCTGATCTGGCCGACCACCCGGCTGTCGGTGGCCAGCCCGGACCGGCTGGACCGGGATGTGGTGCTGGTCCACGGCATCGAGCCGAACATGCGCTGGCGGGCGTTCAGCGCCGAGCTGGTGGAGTCGTTCACCGAGCTCGGCGCGCAGACCGTGGTGCTGCTGGGGGCGCTGCTGGCCGATTCCCCGCACACCCGCCCGGTGCCGGTCGCGGCCGCGGCCTCGGACCCGGCGCTGGCCGCCGAGCTGCACGTGGAACCGGTCGAGTACAAGGGCCCGACCGGGATCGTCGGGGTGCTGCAGCACGCATGCACCCAGGCGGGCATCGCGGCCGTGTCGCTGTGGGCCTCGGTGCCGCATTACGTGGCCCAGCCGCCCAGCCCCAAGGCCACCCTGGCGCTGCTGCGCGGGGTAGAGGACGTGCTGGACACGTCGCTGCCCCTGGGTGACCTGCCGCAGGAGGCCCGGGCCTGGGAACGCGGTGTGGACGAACTGGCTGAGCAGGACACCGAGGTGGCCGACTACGTGCGCACCCTGGAAGAGGCCAAGGACGCCACCGACCTGCCCGAGGCCAGCGGGGACGCCATCGCCCGGGAGTTCGAGCGCTACCTGCGCCGCCGCCACCCGGGTGAACCGGGCCGCTGACCCGGAGCCGCCGGCCCCGTGCCGCCGACCCGGCCTGGTACTGCAGGCCGCTCGCGGTGTCCCCGGTAGCCCTAAACTCACCGCGGCAGCCTCTATAGGAGCAGAAGCCGCAGATGAGGATTGGGATCTCCGGGACGCACGGGACCGGGAAGACGACGCTGGCCGAGGCGCTGTGCGCGGACCTGCCCGGCCACGTGACGGCGGACGAGCCGTACTATCTGCTCGAGGAAGAAGGGTATGAGTTCGCCTTCCCGCCATCGCTGGAGGACTACCGGGCACTGCTGAGACGCTCGATACAGAGCCTGACCGCACCGCTGCCGCCCGGGGTCATCTTCGACCGGACGCCACTGGACTACCTCGCCTACCTGGCCGCGGCCGGCGCGGACCCCTCGGACGAGGCCACCGGCGCAGCCCTCCGCCCAGCGTTCGGGCGCCTCCACCTGCTGGTCATCACGCCGATCACCCCGGAAACCGAGCAGGTTCTGCCGGCCGCCGAACTGCCTGGGCTCCGCTCGCAGATGGATCACGCCCTGCTGGAACTGGTCTACGACGACCCGCTGGATGCCTGGGAAGATGTCCCGGTGCTGGAGCTGAACGGGCCGCTGCCCGGCCGCCTGGGCGCGGTCCTCGCCGCGCTGGACCAGTCAAGCCAGCTTCGCTCACCGAGACCGCACGCCCAGTCATGACAATCGCGCCAAGCCCTCTTGCGGCACGCCTGGCCGGCCGGCACCCGGCGGCCGGCGCAGGGCGTCTCAGTACCCCGTTGTCGTACTAGTACGGCGGCCAGGGAACGGCGGGCCAGTCCTCCGGCGGGTAGGGGTGCGTCCGCTCCTCGAGCAGCAGGTCCACCCGCTGCCTGGTGGCCTCGACCTCAGCCGGGCTGAGCCACTGCGGCAGCTCACCGGCCAGCGTCCCGCTGTTCAAGTCGGTGCGCACCCGGCCCAGCGCGTCGATGGACCGGGCGGGCAGCTTGCGGCCGCGCCACTGCCACAGCACGGTGCGCAGCTTGTATTCCTCGCCGAAGCAGACCCCGTGGTCGCAGCCGAACAGCCGCCCGTCGCTGGCCGGGAGCAGGTGGCCGATCTTGCGGTCGGCGTTGTTCACCACGGCGTCGAACACAGCCATGTCGCGCAGGGTCTGGTTATCGGAGCTGCGGGCCAGCGCGACCAGGTCGACTGAGCCGTCGGCGTCGATCCACAGCTGGCACATACCGGGCCCGAACGGCCCGTCCCGGTACACGGTGGGCGGGACGAGATCCCAGCCCGCCGCGCGGGACACCGCGTAGGCCGCTACCTCCCGGCCGGCCAGCGTGCCGTGCGGGAAGTCCCACAGCGGCCGCTCCCCCGCGATCGGCTTGTACACGCACGCCGCCGAGTCCGGCCCGCGCCGGATGGTGCAGTACAGCGTGGCGTTGGAGGCGACCACCAGCCGCCCCTCCACTTCCAGCTCGCCGTCGCTGAGCAGCGCGAGGGCGCCCGCGTGGTCGTCGGGCGGCGGGTCGGGCTGGGCGCGGGTGCGGGACAGCCGCCGGGCCGGTGGCTGGTCAGGCATTGGCCGCCCGGTGACCGTTCTGCCGCGGGCAGACGTGCCCCTCGAGATCCAGCGGCAGCCCGCACAGCGGGCACGGCGGCCGCCCCTGGCCGATGATGCGCAGCGCCCGCTGGGAGAACGCGCGCGCGGACGCGGCCGTGATGCGCACCCGCAGCACACCGGGCCCGTTCTCCGGGATCTCCTCGGCCAGCGGCTCGACCGGGTTGTCCGATTCCTCCTGCGCCTCGATGACCACCCGCTCGTCTTCACCGTCCCAGGCCAGCGCGATCGCGCCGACCCGGAAATCCTCCATCAGCGGGAGGTCGAGCGGGTCGTCGTCGGTCAGCTCGGCGGGCGTGGCGGCCGGCACCGAGGTGAGCCCCCCGGTGCGCCGCAGCACCTCGTCGAGGAGTTCTTCCAGCCGCTCGGCCAGCAGGCTCACCTGGAACTTCTCCAGGGCCACGCTGGTCACCCGGCCACTGGCGCTGGCCTGCAGATAGAACGTGCGCTCCCCGGGCTGGCCGACCGTGCCGGCCACGAATCGGTCCGGCGGATCGTAGGAGTAGACCGGCATGATCCTTATCCTCCTGCTCCCCCGCCGATCGCGGCATCGCCTTGCGTGAGCGGGGCGGCCGCCGCGCCGTTGCCCGCGGCTGGGCCGTGCGGCCGGGCCAGCCCGGCCGCGCTGCGTCCGCTGTCATTCATTCGTACCAGGAACGGGCGAAGCGGGGTGTACCGGATCACGCTCAGCGAGGCCGGATCGACCTGGATGCGCTGGCTCAGGTCGAGGTGCAGCCCGAGGCTGTCCGCGATGACCGACTTGATGACGTCCCCGTGCGAGCAGATCAGGTAGACGGCATCCGGGCCGAGCCGCTTGTTCCACTCCCGTACCGCATTTACCGCCCGGTGCGCCACCTCGGGCATGGACTCCGCGTCCGCACCCGGGAACCGTACCGCGCTGGGGTGGGCCTGGACGACCCGCCACAGCGGGTCCTTGGCCAGCCGCTTGAGCGGCTGGCCGGTCCAGTCGCCGTACTTCACCTCGGCGAACCGCTCGTCTTCGGCGACGGCGACCGTGTCGCCGTTCCGGGCCGCGGCGATCGCCTCCGCGGTCTGCCGGCACCGGTCCAGCGGGCTGGTGACGATTGCGTCCAGCGGCACGTCGGCCAGCCGGCCCGCCAGCGCGGCGGCCTGCTCCCGGCCGCGGTCATCCAGCGGGATGCCTGGTGTGCGCCCGGTGAGGACGGTCCCGGTTCCCGCGGTCAGCCCGTGCCGCACCAGCAAGACCAAGGTCACGCAATGACTCTAAAGGGTCCCCAGCGTCCTGCGGCCAGCGGCGGGCGGCCCGACGACGAAGGTGACCGCGCCGAAGCTGACCAGATCGCCATCCCGGACCGGGACCCAGGCCCGCACCCGCCAGCCGTTCAGCCGGGTGCCGTTGGTGGAGCCCAGATCATCCAGCAGCCAGCCGGTGCCATCCCGCCGCAGGCCAGCGTGCCAGCGGGACACGGTCGGGTCGCCGAGGACCAGGTCGCAGCCCACGTCCCGGCCGATGGTGAACCGGCGCTGCGCGCCAGACGGGAACACCAGCACCGGCGTGCCGGCCGATCGCCGCAGCCGGGGCAGCGCGCCGTCCAGCGCGCCCCGGCCCCGCTGCCAGCAGGCCGCCACGGCGGCGCCCAGCCGCCGCCGGGCCGGCAGGTCGGCCAGCACGTCCGCGAGGTCACGGCGCTGCTGGACGCGGAGCGCAAAGCCCAGCCGCTCATCCAGCGTGTCATGGCTCAGCCGGCCCTCCGCGTACCGATCGCACAGCTGGCTGATCACTTCCTCCCGCTCGGCGTCGGACACCCGCGTCCGGTCCGCGGCCCGCCAGCGGGAGCCCGGATTCCCTGCCATGGTCCTGAGTATCAGCGCGGACCGCCGCCGGCACAACCGGTGCGGTCCAGCACCGGAAAGACTGACGGATTGGCGGGCTACGCTGGGCCCGATGTCCGCAGCGACCATGGCCGGCCCGGGGCCGGCCCCTGATGGCTGGCAGCAGGCGGCTGACCTGCTCACCACCTGCCGGGTACCGGCCCGCTTCGCCGGGCCGGCCGTGGCCCGGCTGGGCAGCAGCGCCGCGGAGCAGCTGCGCGCCGACCCGTGGCTGCTGCTGTCGGTGCCGCAGATCCGGCCGGACCAGGCGGACTGGTTCGCCCGCCAGCTGCTCGGCCGCGAGGCCAGCCCGCAAGACGGGCGGCGCGGCCGGGCGCTCGCCGGGTACTTGCTGGCCCGCGCGGCGCAGGAAGGGAACACCGCCGTGCCCGCCGGGGTGATCAGCGCGGCGCTGGGCCGGCTGCGGATCGCCGATCCGGCCGCCGCCATCGTGGCCGCGGTGGACGCGGGCGCGGTGCTGCCGTTCCCGGCCGGGGACGGCGCTCCACCGGGCGAGGACGCCGGGGAAGGCGAGGACGGCGGGGACCGGGGCCCCCTGCTGGCGCTGGCCCGGTACGCGATGGCCGAGGAGGCGGTGGCCGAGGGAGTGCACCGGCTGACCGCGCTGGCTGAGCCGCTCGATCCGCCCGGGCCCGGCCCCGGCCTCAACCCGGCCCAGCAGGCGGCACTGGCCGCCGCGGCCGGGCACGGCGTGAGCGTGCTGGTCGGCGGGCCGGGCACCGGCACCAGCCGGGTGATCGCCGCGGTGGCCGCGGTGGCCGCCGACCGCGGCCTGCGGTTGGCGCTGGCCGCGCCCACCAGCCGGGCCGCCCAGCAGCTGGCCACCCGGGCCGGGGTGCCCGCCGTCACCGTGCCCGGGCTGCTCGGCGCCGAGCCGGCCGGGCCGGGATCGGGGTTCCGCCACCACGAGGACGCGCCGCTGGACGCCGACCTGGTGGTGGTGGCGGAGGCGGGCATGCTGGACGCGGAGCTGGCCGCGGCCCTCATCGAGGCGTGCCCGGACGGCAGCCGGCTGCTGCTGGCCGGCGACCCGGCCCAGCTCCCGCCGGCCGGCCCGGGGCGGGTGCTCGCAGACCTCATCGACTCCGCCGTGGTCCCGGTGACCGAGCTGACCGGCCAGGAGCAGCCAGCCGGGGTGATCGCCAGGCTGACCGGCGCGGTACGCGGCGGCACGCTGCCGCCGGTGGACGCGCCCGACCGGGAAGTGGTCCTGGTCGCCGCCCGTGGCAGCGCCGAAGCGAGCCACCGGGTGATCCAGCTGGTGACCGACTCGATCCCGCGCGCGCTGGGCATCAGTGGCCCGGACATCCAGGTGATCACCCCGGCCGCCCCGGGGCCGGCCGGCCCCGCCGAGCTGAACCGGGCGCTCAAGCAGCAGCTCAACCCGGGCCCGGGCCGCCTCGGCGGGTTCGACCCCGGCGACCGGGTGGTGGCCGTGGCGGCCGGGCCAGGCATGATCGCGGGTGACCTGGGCACGGTCACCGGCCCGGGCGACGGTGGGCTGCTCATCGACTTCCCGGCGGGCCCGGTATGTGTCCCGGAGCGGCTGCTCAGCGGGCTGCGGCCCGGCTGGGCGCTGACCCCGGAGCGGGCCCAGGGCTCGCGGTGGCCCGCGGTGGTCGCGGTGTTCCCGGCCGAGGCAGCCCTGTCCCGGCCGCTGGTGTACACGGCGCTGACCCGGGCGCAGCGCCACCTGTCCGTGGTGCACGAGCCCGGCCCGGCGCTGGCCCGCGCGGTGGCCGCCGTGCCCGAGCAGCCCCGGCTGACCCGGCTGGCCGGGCTGCTGGCCGAGTCGGCGGCTACCTAGCGATACCGCCCGCGGCTCAGCCGCCGACGGCGTGCACGCCCCCGTCCACGTGCACGATCTCCCCGGTCGTCGCCGGGAACCAGTCGGACAGCAGCGCCACGCACGCCTGGGCGGCCGGGCCCGGGTCGCTGAGGTCCCAGCCCAGAGGGGCCCGGCCGTTCCACATCTCCTCGAAGCCGCTGAATCCCGGGATGCTCTTGGCCGCCATCGTGCGCAGCGGGCCGGCCGCGACGAGGTTGACCCGGATTCCGTGCGGCCCCAGATAGCGGGCCAGGTACCGGGAGCACGACTCCAGGCCGGCTTTGGCCACGCCCATCCAGTCGTAGGCCGGCCAGGCGCGCGACGCGTCGAAGTCCAGCCCGACGATCGAGCCCCCCTCCTTCATCAGCGGCTGGGCCGCGACGGCCAGGGCCTTGAGGGAGTAGGTGGACACCTGGATCGCGGCCGACACGTCGGACCACTCGGTGGCCAGGAAGTTGCCGCCCAGCGCGGTCTGCGGGGCGTTGCCGATGCTGTGCACCACGCCGTCCAGCCCGTCGACGTGCTCGCCGGCCCGCTGCGCGAGCGAACCGAGCTGGTCCGGGTCGGTCACGTCGAGCTCGATAACCGGCGGCGGGTCCGGCAGCCGCCGGGCGATCCGCTCCACCAGGCTGAGCCGCCCGAACCCGGTGAGCACCAGCCGGGCACCCTCCTGCTGGGCGATCCGGGCCACGTGAAAGGCGATCGACGCATCGGTGAGCACCCCGGTGACCAGGATGCGCTTGCCGTCCAGGATTCCCATCGCGATCAGTGCCCCATGCCCAGGCCGCCATCCACCGGGATGACCGCACCAGTGATGTACGCCGCGCCCGGCCCGGCCAGGAACTCCACCGCCGCGGCCACCTCGTCGGCCGCGGCCAGCCGGCCCAGCGGCACCTGGGCCAGGATGGCCGCCTTCCGGTCGCCGGGCAGCACCGCGGTCATGTCGGTGTCCACGAAGCCCGGCGCCACGACGTTGGCGGTGATGTTCCGCGAGGCCAGCTCGCGGGCCAGCGAGCGGGCCAGGCCGACCAGGCCGGACTTGGACGCCGCGTAGTTCGCCTGGCCGGCCGAGCCGAGCAGGCCGACCACCGAGGAGATGAACACCAGCCGGCCCCGGCGCAGCCGCATCATGCCGCGCACCGACCGCCGGGCCACCCGGTACGCGCCGGTCAGGTTGGTGTCGATGACCGAGGCGAAGTCGTCCTCGCTCATCAGTGCGAGCAGCTGGTCAGCGGTGATGCCCGCGTTGGCCACCAGCACTTCCACCGGGCCCTGGGCCGCCTCGACCTTGCTGAACGCCTCGTCCACCGAGCTCGCGTCCCGCACGTCGCAGGCCACCGTGGCCAGTCCCGGTACTTCTTCCCCGCTACGGCTGGTCACGGTGACCTGGTCTCCGGACGCCGCGAGCCTGCGGGCGATGGCCAGCCCGATGCCCCGGTTCCCCCCGGTCACGAGGACGGAACGACTCATCTGCGGGGTTCCTCCCAACTGCGCGTCCGTGCCCCGGTGAGCGTACCGGGCCGGGGCGGGATAGGTTGCCACACGTGGAGCACAGTACTCATCCAGTCGATCCCGAGTTCGCCCGCTACCCGCTGCGTGAGCTGGCCGCGGCGGCGCTGCAGCGGGCCAGCGAGCTGGGTGCCGAGCACGCCGACTTCCGGGCCGAGCTGATCCGCGGCCAGCACATCAGCCTGTCCGACGGGCACCTGGAAACGCTGCTCGACACCGACGAGCTGGGCCTGGCCGTCCGCGTCATCCGGGACGGGACCTGGGGGTTCGCCGCCACCGTCGACCTGACCACGCAGGCCGCGGTGCGTGCCGCCGAAGAAGCGGTGGACGTGGCCAGGGTGGCCGCGGCGATGAACACCGAGCGCATCGAGCTGGCCGACGAGCCGGGCTACGGCGAAGTGACCTGGGTGTCCGCCTACGACGTGGATCCCTTCACCGTGCCGGTGGCCGACAAGCTGGCGCTGCTCGGCGACTGGAGCGCCCGGCTGCTGGCCAGCCCGCGGATCGACCACGTGGACGCGGCGCTGCTGCAGGTCAGGGAGAACAAGTTCTACACGGATGGCTCGACCACCGCCACCCAGCAGCGGGTCCGGCTGCACCCGGCGCTGACCGCGGTCGCGGTCGAGCCGAACGGCCGGTTCGAGACCATGCGCACGCTGGCCCCGCCGGCCGGCCGGGGCTATGAGTACCTGACCGGCACCGGCTGGGACTTCGACGCCGAGCTGGCCGAGCTGCCCGGGCTGCTGGCCGCCAGGCTGGCCGCGCCGACGGTCTCGGCGGGCCGCTATGACCTGGTCATCCACCCGTCCAACCTGTGGCTGGTCATCCACGAGTCGATCGGCCACGCCACCGAGCTGGACCGGGTGCTCGGCTACGAGGCCGCCTACGCCGGCACCTCGTTCGCGCGCCTGGACAAGCTGAACAGCCTGCAGTACGGCGCCCCGGCGATGCGGGTCACCGCCGACCGGACCGCGGCGCACGGCCTGGCCAGCATCGGCTACGACGACGAGGGGGTGGCCGCGCAGTCCTGGGACCTGATCACCGGCGGGGTGCTCACCGGCTACCAGCTCGACCGGCGGATCGCGAGGCTGACCAGGTCCGGCCGGTCCAACGGCTGCGCGTTCGCCGATTCCCCCGGGCACATGCCGATCCAGCGGATGGCGAACGTCTCGCTGCAGCCAGCCGCCAGCGGGCCCAGCACCGAGGAGCTGATCGCCGGGGTGACCGACGGCATCTACATCGAGGGCGACAAGAGCTGGTCGATCGACATGCAGCGGTACAACTTCCAGTTCACCGGCCAGCGGTTCTTCAAGATCACCAACGGGCGGCTGGACGGCCAGCTGCGCGACGTCGCCTACCAGGCCACCACCACGGACTTCTGGAACTCGATGGACGCGATCGGCGGCCCGCAGACCTACGTCCTCGGCGGCGCGTTCAACTGCGGCAAGGGCCAGCCGGGGCAGGTCGCGCCGGTCAGCCACGGCTGCCCGGCGGTGCTGATGCGCGGGATTCGCGTGCTCAACACGGCGGAGGAGGGCGCATGACATCCCCGCAGGAGACGGTCGAGCGGGCGCTGGCCGCGGCCAAGGGCGAGTGCGTCGTGCTCGCCGACGAGACGTCCACCGCCAACCTCCGCTGGGCGGGCAACACGCTGACCACGAATGGCGTGGCCCGCAGCCGGCAGCTCACGGTGATCGCGATCAGCCACCGCGCGGACGGCTCATCGGCCGGCGTGGTGTCCCGGGCTGGCGTCCGCCCGGGGCACATCGAGGACGTGGTGGCCGAGGCCGAGCAGGCCGCCGCGGACGGTTCCCCCGCCGAGGACGCCGCCCCGCTGCTGGCGACCGGCGACGCGATGACGTTCGGCATGGAAAGCAGTGGTCTCGGCGGTCCAGGCTGGGACGCGCCGGTCGGGGGCACGGAGATCGGGGTGTTCAGCGCCTTCGCCGATGATCTCGGGTCAGTGTTCGGCGCGGCGGAAGCGGGCGGGCGGAAGCTGTACGGGTTCGCCGAGCACACGCTGACCACCACCTTCCTGGGCACTTCGGCCGGGCTCCGGCTCCGCCACGACCAGCCGACCGGCAAAGTCGACCTGAACGCCAAGTCGGCCGACCTGACCCGGTCCACCTGGGCCGGCTGCTCGACCCGGGACTTCACCGACGTGGACGTGGCCGCGCTGGACGCCGGCGCCCAGCAGCGGCTGGACTGGGCCCGCCGCCAGATCGACCTGCCCGCTGGCCGGTATGAGACGCTGCTGCCCCCGACGGCCGTGGCTGACCTGCTGATCTACCTGTACTGGTCGGCGGGGGCCAAGGACGCGCTGGACGGGCGCAGCGTGTTCAGCCGACCGGGTGGTGGCACCCGGGTGGGTGAGCGGCTGGCCCGCCTGCCGCTCACGCTGCGCAGCGACCCAGGGCGGCCCGGGCTGGGCGCCGCGCCGTTCGTGATCGCGCACGCCTCCGGGCGGGACAGCTCAGTGTTCGACAACGGGCTGGCGCTGCGGCCCACCGAGTGGATCTCCGGCGGCGAGCTGGCCGCGCTGCTCCAGACCCGGCACACGGCCAGGCTGTCCGGGCTGCCGGTCACGCCGGGCATCGACAACCTGGCCCTGGACGGGCCGCCGGGCAGCGCCGCGTCCCTGGACGACATGGTGGCCAGCACTGGCCGCGGCCTGCTGCTCACCTGCCTGTGGTACATCCGCGAGGTGGACCCGCAGACCCTGCTGCTCACCGGGCTCACCCGCGACGGCGTCTACCTGGTGGAGAACGGTGAGGTCACCGGGGCCGTGAACAACTTCAGGTTCAACGAGAGCCCGGTCGGCATGCTGAACCGGCTCACCGAGGCCGGCCGCACGGTACCCGCGCTGCCGCGCGAGTGGGGCGACTACTTCACCCGCTGCGCGATGCCGCCCGCCCGGGTCGAGGGGTTCAACATGTCCTCGGTGAGCCAGGCCAGTTAGGGACAGCCCTACGGCGCGTCTTCCAGGCGGAAGCCGACCTTGAGGCCGACCTGGAAGTGCGCCACCTCGCCGTCGGCGATCACGCCGCGGACCTGCGTCACCTCGAACCAGTCGAGATGACGCAGGGTCAGCGCGGCCCGGCGGACCGCGTTGCGGATGGCCGGCTCGACACCGTCAGGTGACGTGCCGACGATCTCGGTCACCCGGTACGTACGGTCGGACATGATCCCTCCACATGATCGGGCTGGCCCCGGAGCCCGGGGTTCGGGCAGGGTGGGCGGTGTGACTGCGGATATCGCCGAGCTGGAACGGCAGGCCCGCGGGCTGCTCCGCCCTGAGGTCTATGACTACTACGCGGGCGGCTCCGGCGGCGAGGCGACCCTCCGGGCCAACCAGCGGGCCTGGGCGCGGGTGCGGTTCCGGCCCCGGGTGCTGCGCGACGTGTCGGCGGTGGACACCGGCGTGCTGCTGGACGGCGCGTCGGGCCCGGTCCGGCTGCGTACCCCGCTCGCGGTCGCGCCGAGCGCGTTCCAGCGGCTCGCCCACCCGGACGGGGAACTGGCCGCCGCGGCCGGCGCGGCCCGGGCCGGTGCGCTGTACGTGCTGTCCACCAGGAGCAGCTGCCGGATCGAGGAGGTCGGCGCGGCCGTGGCCGACGCCGGCGGCAGCTGGTGGTTCCAGGTCTACCTGATGCGCGACGCCGGGCTCTCGGCGGGCCTGGTCCGGCGGGCCGTGGCCGCCGGTGCCCAGGCACTCGTGCTGACCGCGGACACCCCGATCGTCGGCCGCAGGGCCCGGCTGGTGGACATCCCGATCACCGACGAGGAGTTCCGCGTCAATCTCGGCCCGCGGGCCGACCAGACCGCGGCCGGGCTGGCCAGCTCGCTCACCCCGGAGCACATCGGCTGGCTCAGCGAGCTCAGCGGCGGGCTGCCGGTGCTGGTCAAGGGGGTGCTCCGGGCGGATGACGCGGTCGCGTGCCTCGCGGCCGGGGCGGCCGGGGTCATCGTGTCCAACCACGGCGGCCGGCAGCTGGACCGGGCGCTGCCCACCGCCGAGGCGCTGCCCCCGGTGGCCGCGGCCGTGCCTGGCGAGCCGGTGCACGTAGACGGCGGCGTGCGCCAGCCGGAGGACGCGCTGGCCGCGCTGGCCCTGGGCGCGCGGCTGGTGTTCCTCGGGCGGCCGGTGCTGTGGGCCCTGGCCTGCGGCGGCGCGGACGGGGTGCAGGCCCTCCTGGCGGGCCTCACCGACGGGCTGGCCCACGTCATGGCGCTGGCCGGGACCCCGTCGCTGGGCGAGGTGGCGGGCATCGCCGCAGTGGGCCAGGGGGAAATTGATTGCCCCTGACCGGCCGCATACCGTGGAGGGGTGAAGACCCCCAGCCGGGGCCGCCGGGAGCGCGCGCAGCTCGTCACCGAGGCCCAGCCGTCGCTGTCCGCGGACATTGCCGCCCGGCAACGGCGCTACCTGATCATGATGGGAATCCGGGTTGCCTGTTTTGCCGCCACGATTGCCCTGTTCGCGGCCGGCGCCGGCTGGCTAGCCGCGATTCCTGCGGTCGGCGCTATCGCCATCCCCTATTTTGCCGTGGTGCTCGCCAACGGTGGCCGTGAGCCCGCGAGTACCCGCGGCTTTCGGGCCTACGAGCCGCGGCTGCCGGCGCGCTACCAGCCGCCCCCGGCACCGGGGTGGCCAGCGGGAACCCCGCATCCCAGCGCGCCACCTCGGGCAACGCAGCCGGCCCAGCCCTTTATCCAGGAAACAGACGCCGAAAAGAAGCCTGGAAACGGCTGAACAGCGGGACAGCCGGGTGCCGCTGACCGGGTCTCCACGAAATCCGGTCTTGACGCACAAGGGGGGGTTTCGGTGTAACATGCATAGCGGTGCTCTGGTCCCCCGTCGGAGCACCTGCCGGCGTTCCGGGCCCCCGTCGGAACGCCGATGAATGCGACGCC